>Ga0209640_10004071_pt1 | contig 12856 bp, 11 predicted proteins | sample RifCSP10_1_FD_184018 | JGI IMG/M metagenome (GOLD analysis project Ga0209640, IMG submission 184018) | Soil microbial communities from Rifle, Colorado - Rifle CSP2_sed 10_1 (SPAdes) (version 2) | ecosystem: Environmental > Terrestrial > Deep subsurface > Rock core/Sediment | place: Rifle...
GAAGATTGGCTCCTCAGGCTGGACTCGAACCAGCAACCCTCCGGTTAACAGCCGGATGCTCTGCCATTGAGCTACTGAGGAATACAGGTGGGACCGCAGCGGTCGGCCGAACCCGTTGATCTTACCGGTTCCCGGGGCAACCGACAACCCGCCCTGCCTTTGACCACACGCTCCCGTCGTACGGGTAGATGACGCGCTGGCTATACCGCTGGATCAGAAATACACGGTCCGGCTGAAGCCGGACACCACGTACGGATTTTGGGTACGACTTGTAGCCGGAGGCCTTAAGGCCTCCGACTACTTCTTTCGCCGCCTCCGGCCGACCCTTCCCCGCTCGCCGCCGGTGATACCAAGCTGAACGCCAGTGCCAATTGCGCCGAGCGCCAGCCAGACAACAAGGAGCCACCGCTGGCCCGGCGCCGGATTCATTGGATACGCCACCCACACGTCACCGGCGGCTGCTGCCGCCAGTGCTGCCCGGTCGCCAATCAGCGCCATCGCGCCCACAATCATCGTCCATGCACCGCCGAAGCCGGTGCCGACGATGATGAAATAGCGCTGCAGATACATGGCGGCCGCGGCGCCTGCAATCGCAAGGAAGACAACCACCAGGAAGTGCGGATCGCGCTCGCCGGCGGCGAAGAACAGATTCGCGGCGACCGCGCCAAGGCCCGCGCCGATCAGCGCCACCCCCACGAAGTAGGCTGCAAGAAGGATCGCCGCGCCAAGGAGCCCCCCGATGACCGCGGCAATGAGCATGGGAGCCGTGTCGCTCATACCGAAAATGGAGCTGGCCGCCAGGGCGCCGAGAATGAAGCCGAAAATCGCCAGAACGATGCGAAACAGGCGGTAGCCGAAAAAGCAGGCCACGACCCCACCGACGAGCAGCACGAGCGCGGCAGGAAGCTGATACAAGGCGGGCAGCATTGCAGATCGAAGATTGAAGATTGGCGATTCTTGTCGAATGAAGATTATGGGATTGAACGAATCAATCGATGATTAATCGGAAATCACAAATCGGCAATCGACAACAGTCATCAATCATCAAATCGCCAATCATCGATTTCAAATGTCCCTTCTGCCTTCCATCGCGCGCGTCATCGTGATTTCGTCCGCATACTCTAAATCAGAGCCGACGGGAATGCCCATCGCAATCCGCGTTACGCGTACGCCGAGCGGCTTCAGCAGGCGCGCCAGGTAGAGGGCCGTCGCCTCGCCCTCGACCGTGGGGCTCGTCGCGAGAATGACTTCGTCCACGCCGCCATCGCCGACACGACTCAGCAGCCCTTTGATCTTCAGGTCGTCGGGGCCCACGCCGTGAAGGGGCGACAGCACGCCCATGAGCACGTGATACACGCCGCGGAACTCACGCGTCCTTTCCACGACGATGACGTTCTGGGGCTCCTCGACCACGCAGATGAGACGCGAATCGCGCGAGCCGCTCGCGCAGAAAGCGCACGGATCGGACGCCGTGATGTTGTTGCAGATCGAGCAATACGTCACCTGTTCCTTGACGTCGCGAATCGCGTCGCACAGCCGCTCGGCGTCCTCGCGCGGATTCTTGAGCAGGTGAAAGGCCAGGCGCTGCGCGCCCTTCGCGCCGATGCCCGGGAGCTTCTGGAGCTGCTCGATGAGTCGGGAAAGGGGTTCGGGGAGAGACAATCAGAGGCCCGGAATCTTCATGCCGCCGAGCAGGCCGCTCATCGACTGCCCGAGCTGCTCGTCGACTTTGCGGCCGGCGTCGTTGACGGCCGCGAGGATGAGGTCCTGCAGCATCTCGACGTCTTCTTTCGACACAACCTCGGGATCAAGCGTGATCGACTGAAGCTGCTTCACGCCGTTGACGACGACGGTCACCATGCCGCCGCCCGCCGTGGCCTCGACGCGCATGTCCGCCATCTGTTGCTTGAGGCGCTCCTGCATCTCCTGCGCCTGCTTCATCATTGCCTGGATGTTCATCGTCTCTAGTCGTTGGTCGTCGCTGGTCTCTGGTCGTTGGTCTTTGGTCGTTGGTCTTTGGTCTTTGGTCTTTGGTCTTTGGTCTCTAGGCGCGACGAAAGACTAAAGACCAAAGTCTAAAGACTACATTTCTTCTACGTCCCGTATCTCCGCCGGGAACACGTCGAGCATCGCCTGCACGGCCGATGACTCCATCGCTTCCGCCTTCAGATCGCGCTTGGCCGGAGGCGCCGGTGCGTCGTCCGCTTGTTGCGAGCCTGGCGACGGCTCCTGCGGCGAGGCCGCCTGCACGGCACTCACCGTGATCCGCCGGCCAGCCAGTCGCTGCGCCGTCGACTCCAGCCACGCCCTGGCCTGATCGAACTGCTCGCGCAGCGCGCGGTGATGCGGCAGAAAGCTGAACGTGATCGCATCGCCTGCCACGTCGATGCGCTGCGCCTGCGCGACGACGGTGTTATAGAAGAACGTCTTGCCGGCGCGAATCTCGCCGAGAAACGCATCCTTCAGCGAGCCGCCTGGCGCGGCCGCTGCCGGCGGCGACGGCGTCGGCGGCGCCATGGCGCGAGGGGTCGATGGTGCGACGACGGCGGTCCTCGACGGCACAGGTTTCGACGCAGCCAGCGCAGATCGCATGGGTCCACGCACGCTGGTGGAAGGCGCGGCGGAACCGGATCCCAGCTGCTCCATCAGCTCCGTCAGCGGCACCAGCTTGCGCAGGTGCATCCAGCGCAGCAGCGCCATCTCGAAGTGGTAGCGCGGCTGCGGTGACATGCGAATCTCCTGCTCGGCTTTGCTCAGCAGGTCAAAGGCGCGCATGAAATCCTCGCGCGAAAAACGAGACGCGAGCTCCTTCAGCCGGTCCAGCTCGACGTCGGCAAGCTCGCCGCCGCCAGCGCGAGCCGGATCCACCGACAGCAGCATCATGTCGCGCACGACACGCGCCAGCTCGCGGCACACCAGCTTGAGGTCATGCCCCGACTCGACGGCGCGGTCCGCCAGCGCGAACGCGCGAGGGCCATCCTCCGCCACCACGGCGTCCACGAGCTCGAACAGGAGGTCGCGGCCGACCAGCCCCAGCACCGCCGACACCTCGTCCACCGTGACTCGCTCGCCGGCAAATGCAATCACCTGATCCAGCGCGCTCTGCGCGTCGCGCATGCTGCCCTCCGCAGAACGCGCAATCAGCGCCAGCGCGGCGTCCGACACCTCGATCTTTTCGGTGTCGGCGATCTTCCGAAGCTGGTCCGCAATCGCCCTCGCAGAAATCGCACGGAACTCGAACACCTGCGATCGAGACAGAATCGTGTCCGGAATCTTGTGAAGCTCGGTCGTCGCCATCATGAAGACGACGTGCGAGGGCGGCTCCTCAATCGACTTGAGCAGCGCGTTGAACGACGGCGTGGACAACTGATGCACTTCGTCGATGATGAAGATCTTGTAGCGATCGCGAACGGGCACAATCGCCAGCCCGGCAATCACGACCTCCCGAATGTTGTCGATGCCCGTATGACTCGCGGCGTCGATCTCGAGGACGTCCATGTCGCGTCCCTGAGCGATTTCGACGCACGCGTCGCACGCGCCGCACGGCTCGGTCGCCGGCCCCTTCACGCAGTTCAGCGCCTTCGCCAATATCCGCGCCGTCGTCGTCTTGCCGCACCCGCGAGGACCGGCAAAGACGAACGCGTGGGCAACGCGCCCGCTCGCGATGGCGTTGCGTAACGTTCGCGTCACCGGCTGCTGGCCGATGACCTCGTCGAACCGCTGCGGGCGCCATTTACGAGCTAGGACCTGGTATGCCATCGTCAAGTGGAAAAGTGAAAAAAGTGGAAAAGTGGAAAAAGTAAGTGGAAAAGTTTACTTCTTCCACTTTTCAACTTCTCTAGTTTTCCACTTGAGTTCTGATGGGTCGCACCGCGACCCGGTGCACCTGCGGCACACCTCAGGGTCTGTTTAGCGCTGCTGCCTTCCGGCCCTGACGCGGTTCGCAGGCTGAAGTTGCACAGGGTCCGGGCCGCGGTGCGGCCCACCAAAACGTCAGTATATCAGCCGCCTCACGAGATTTTCGTAGAGGCCGACCGCCGCGCGCAGCTCATCGATGGCGACGTGCTCGTCGCTCGTGTGCGCGACGAGAACCGATCCCGGCCCGACCAGCAGCGGCGTTCCCCAGCTTCCCAGCAAGGGCACGTCCGTCGTGTACGGAAATACGGCCGTCTCGAAGCCGTCGACGGTATGCATACGGACCGCCGGAATTTCGAGCACCGGCTCGATCGTGACGAGGCCCTCGACCACTCCGAGCGCATCGCGGACGGGACCGGCGTCTCCGACGATGCGAAACAGCAGTTCCGCCGAGGCATGCGGCGAGACGACGTTGGGCGCGACGCCCCCCTCAATCAAGCCAACGGTGTAGTGGGTACGGCCGAGGAACGGATCGTCGGGAAGCTGCACACCGCGGACGACCATCAACGCGTCCAGCAGCTTGTCGATGGCCGACTCGCCGAGTTCGGGAAACGCGGAGTGTGCCGCGCGCCCCTGCGCCTTCAGCCGCACGCGCAACACACCGCGCGTTGCAGCGCCCAGGCGATTGTCGGTCGGCTCGCCATTCACCAGATACCGCACGCCTGCGGGCGCGCGAAGGTTGGCCGCCCGGGCGCCGTCGCTGCCGCGCTCCTCGCCCACCACGAACAGCAGCGCCACACGGGTTTCGCCTGCAGCGCGCAGCCGCTCAGCGGCGGCGATCTGCGCCGCCAGAATGCCCTTCGCGTCGCACGCTCCGCGGCCGAACATCAGTCCGCGCTCCTCACGGCTCGAAAAAAACGGAGGAACGCAGTCGACATGCGTGGAGAGGACAACGACGGGCGCGTCAGCCTGCGAGGCGAAGACGTTGAAGCGGCCGTCCGATACGGGCTGCTCCTCCACGCGGTAGCCGCGCTCGCCCAGGAAGCGCGACAGCCACGCGCCGACATCGCCTTCGCAGCCGGTCGTGGAGTCGATGTCGATCAGAGTGCGCGCAAGGAAGATCGGATCTACCGGATCCATCGGAGGCGAGGTCGGTCACACGCGGGCGGCGGATCCGAGCAGCTTGAGGTCCTGAAGGACCTTGACGATCTTGTCGCGCGCGGTCGCGCTCGGAGGCACGAGCGGCAGGCGATACGCTTCCTCGATCAGGCCCATCGCGGCCATCGCCGCCTTCACGGGAATTGGATTCGCTTCGATGAAATTCACCTGGAGGAACGGGAGCAGCCACCGGTGAAGGCGGCGGGCGCCGGCAAAGTCGCCCTTTTCCGCAAGCTCGATCAGCTGGACTATTTCCGACGGAACCGCATTCGACGCCACGGAGATGAGTCCCTTTCCTCCAACCGCCATCACCGCAAGCGCGATAGGGTCGTCACCGCTCAGGAGCAGGAAGTCGCCTGGGACGGCGGCGACGATCTCGCTCATCTGCACGAGATTTCCCGACGCCTCCTTGACACCGACGACGTTGGGAAGGGCCGAGAGTCGCACGACCGTCTGCACTTCGAGGTTGACGCCGGTTCGACCGGGCACGTTATAGAGCACGATGGGCAGCGTCGTGCTCTCGGCAATCGCCTTGTAGTGCTGATACAGCCCCTCCTGCGTGGGCTTGTTGTAGTACGGCGTCACCGAAAGGATCCCATCGACGCCGATGCCCTCGAGCTCGTGTATCAGGTCGATGACCTCGCGCGTGTTGTAGCCGCCGGCGCCGGCAAGCACGGGCACGCGGCCTGCCGCCTCCTCCACGACGAGCTGGCAGACGCGCAGCTTTTCTCGGTCGCCGAGCGTCGGTGCTTCACCGGTCGTGCCGCAGGGCGAGACAAAATGGATTCCGGCATCGATCTGCCGCCGCACGAGCCGGCGGACGGACGATTCGTCAATCGAGCCGTCTTTGCGGAATGGGGTGATCAGCGCGGTTCCAACGCCGGTGAATGGGATGCGCATCTCAGTTCCTCGGCAATGCAAAATTCAAGATGCAAAATGCAAACAGGATTCTGAATCCCGATTTCAATTTTGCATTGCCATTTGAATTGTGCATTTTGAATTTTGCATTTACTCAGGTTCCCCGGAGCACGTCTTTCATCGTGAACCACCCGCGCCGCCCTACGATCCATCGCGCCGCAAGGAGGGCGCCGGCGGCAAAGCCGCGGCGGTCGCGCGTGGTGTGCGTCAGCTCGATCGTATCCGAGACGCCGTCGAATCCAACCGTGTGAATGCCGGGAATGGCGCCGGCCCGCGTGGACGACATGTCGATCGGCCGCGCGTACGCCGCCGAAACCATCGTGTCACGCAACAGCAGCGCGGTTCCGGACGGCGCATCGCGCTTGGTGACGTGGTGCGCCTCGTGAATCCATGCACCGTACTGCTCGTGCGCCTGCATCAGGCGCGCCGCCTCGGTAACGAGAAACTGAAACAGGTTCACGCCGATGGAAAAATTCGCCGACGCGACAACGCCGAGCCCGGCGCCCTCGGCCTGCGCCCGCAGTTCGGCTTCCTGCCCCAACCAGCCTGTCGTGCCGATCACCACCGGGAGCTTGCGACCGATGTAGCGGCCGAAATTTCCACGGAGCGCATCGGCGGTAGAAAAATCGACCGCCACGTCGGCCGGCACCGACCAGTCGCCCCTGCCGACGTCGATGCGATCCGCAATCTCGCAGCCGTGGTCCGGCGCCATCTGCTCGACGAGCCGACCCATCTTTCCGTACCCCACCAGCAGCAGTCTCATCGCGCGACCACGCTTGTGTGTACGTAGTGTCCGGCTTTAGCCGGACCCTGACCCTGCGGTCCTCGCCCTCTAGCCGGCTCCGGTCCTGACGTCACGTGAAGAACTCCTCGTGCAGGCGTTGCATGGCGTGCGGGAGATCTGCCTGCCGCATGATGACGGTGATGTTCCTGCGCGACGCTGCCTGCGAGATCATCCGCAACGGCACCTCCTCGAGCACGCCGATGACGCGAGCGGCGATGACCGGGTCGGCACGCAGCCTGTCGCCCACCGCACACAGCAGCGCCATCTCCGGCTCGACGGCGACCTCCGCAAACTGCGACAGCGCCTCGACGATGGCGTCAAGGTGTCGCCGATCGTCAACGGTCACCGAGACGCTCACTTCCGACGTCGTCACGACGTCCACGGCGGTTTGAAACCGCTCGAACACCTCGAACACGCGTCGAAGAAATCCGTATGCCATCAGCATGCGGTCCGAGGTGATATCCACCACGATCACACCCCGCTTGGCGGCCATCGCCGTCAGCGGATTCGCGCCGGGCGCCGCCTCTGCCGTGATGAGCGTGCCGCTCCCGTCGGGCTTCCGCGAATTGAGGATACGGACCGGGATGTTGCGCTCCACCGCGGGATGGATGGTACTCGGATGCAGGACCTTGGCGCCAAAATATGCGAGCTCCGCGGCTTCGGCAAACGAGAGGCGGGGCACGAGCCGCGGCTGCGGAACGATGCGCGGATCAGCCGTCAGCATGCCGTCCACGTCGGTCCAGATTTGAATTTCCCCGGCGCCGATGCCGGCGCCGACGATTGCGCAGGAATAATCCGAGCCCCCGCGGCCCAGCGTCGTCGTATGTCCTTCGATAGTTGCGCCGACGAATCCGCCAAGGACGGGCACGCGGCCGGCGTCGACCAGAGGGGACACCACCGCGCGCAGCGCCGCGCTCGTCTCGCGCATGAGTGGCACTGCGCGAGTGTAGTCGTCGTTGGTGACGATCACCAGCCGTGCATCGACCCATTCGCCGGGCAGCCCGCCATGGATGAGCGCCTCGGCAACGATCCGTGAGCTGAGAATCTCCCCCATCGCCGCAATGACATCGAGGGTGCCAGGAGAGACTTCGCGCAGCACCCCGAGCGCTTTGACCACCGCTGCCAGTTGGTCGAACTCCGACTCGACATGCGCAGCGAGCGCACCCATCTGGGCGTCTCCCACCAGAGCCCGGGTCATCGCGACGTGCCGATCGCGCAACTGCTCGACCTGCGACAGCGCGCGCTCCACACGCGCCGCGCCTGCCTCGGCGGCGACTGTGAGAAGCGCGTCGGTCACACCGCTCAAAGCAGACACCACGACCACCGGCCCGCAGCCGTCGCGCGTACGCGCGGCACGGGCGATCTCGATCAGGCGACGAACAGCGTCGGGATCGCCGACCGATGTCCCGCCGAATTTCTGGACGACCATGGGTGGGTGGTTGGTGGTTGGTAGTTGGTGGTGGGTAGTTGGTAGTTGGTGGTAAGTCCTACCACAAACCACCAACCACTAACCACCAACCAGTCAGGCGACCGTTGCGGGCGCAGCCCGGCGCGGTTCCGTTGCGACGCCCAGGATGATGCGGAGGACGCGGCGCAGCGGTTCGGCGGCCCCCCAGAGCAGCTGATCGCCAACGGTGAACGCGATCAGGTACTCCGATCCCATTGAGGGCTTACGAAGACGGCCGACCGGGACGCGCAGCGTGCCGGACACAGTTGCCGGTGTGAGATCACGCAGGCTCGCGTCACACTCGTTGGGGATGACGTGCACCCACTCGTGCGCCTCGGCCAGCATCGCCTCGATGTCGCGGAGTGGCACATCGCGCGTCAACTTCACCGTCAACGCCTGGCTGTGGGAGCGCATCGCGCCGATCCGCACGCAGATCCCGTCAACCGGAATCGGCGCGCTGGAGCGTCCAAGAATCTTGTTCGCTTCGGCCATCCCCTTCCACTCTTCCCGGCTCTGACCGTTGCCCAGGTCCTTGTCGATCCACGGCAGGAGGCTGCCCGCCAACGGGTACCCGAACTGCTCGATCGGCAGGTTCGGGCCGCGCAACGTGGTGGACACCGTACGGTCGATCTCGAGAATCGCTGACGATGAATCAGCGAGGCTTGCTGCCGCCGCGCCGTGCACCACACCCATCTGCGACACGAGCTCGCGCATGTGCTTGGCGCCAGCTCCCGACGCTGCCTGGTACGTCATCGCGCTCACCCACTCCACGAGGCCCGCACGGAACAGCCCTGCCATCGCCATCAGCATCAGGCCGACGGTGCAGTTACCGCCGATGAAGTTGGTCACGCCGGAGTCGAGCGCCTTGTCGATCACATGGCTGTTCACGGGGTCGAGCACGATGACGGCATCGTCCTTCATGCGAAGCGCGGACGCGGCGTCAATCCAGTAGCCGGTCCACCCGGCTTCGCGAAGGCGCGGGTGCACAGCGGTTGTGTAATCGCCACCCTGACAGGAGATCAGTGCATCCGTGTCCATCAGGGCCGCCAGATCGTGGGCGTCCTTGACCGGCGGCGCGGACTTGCCGATGGCCGGAGCCGCAGCGCCGGCCTGCGAGGTGGAGAAAAAGATCGGAGTGATCAGATCGAAGTCGTGCTCCTCCCGCATGCGCTGGACGAGCACGGAACCCACCATTCCGCGCCACCCGATAAGCCCGACCTGCATAGGTTGGACGATGATATCAAGTCACAAGTCACAAGTCACAAGGCCCAAGTCACAAAGCGACAAGAACCACGAAGCCCACGAAGACTGATCCACATTCGTGATTCGTGGCTTTCGTGGCTTTCGTGGTTTGTGCCTTGTGACCTGTGCCTTGTGACCTGTGACTTCCCGAAGGGAGCGTCAGCGAGGTTTGCGACGTCGCTCGATCAGGACCTGTCGATCCCGCCGCCATGCGTCGCGTGTAACTTCCAGGTGCTGCCGGTTGAGGTGACGCACCGTGTCCAGCTCGCGCTCGCACGCCTCGATGATTTCCTCATTCGTGGCGTCGCTGCGACGTTTCTTGCCTTGCACTGCACCCAACCGTTTCACGCGCCATGAAAGTGCAATGAATCTGCCATCCTCTCTATTTTCTTCAGCTCTATTTCTTCAGCTCGGGATCACTCGAGGGCTCAAAGCTGAGCGCGACGCCGTTGATGCAGTACCGCAACCCGGTCGGTGGTGGGCCATCCTCGAAAACGTGGCCGAGATGACCTCCACATCGGTTGCAGTGGACCTCGGTGCGCGTCATCCCGAGGCTGCGGTCGGTCGTGGTGCCGATAGCGCCCTCGAGCGGAGCAAAAAAGCTGGGCCATCCGGTTCCGCTCTCGAATTTCCGCTCAGCCTTGAAGAGCACTTGCCCACATCCGGCACATCGGAACGTTCCCGGTCGATGCTCAGCGAGGAGCGCACACGACCCGGGCGGCTCCGTCCCGTGGCGTCGCAGCACCGCATACTGCTGTGGCGTCAGCGTGCGGCGCCATTCCTCATCTGTTTTCTGTATAGGGAACTGATCGGACATGGGCACGAATAGGTTACAGGGGATGGGTTATAGGTTACAGCGTGAGGAAGGCAGCAGACGGTGGGACAGAGCCCACCGCCCACCGCCTACTGCCTACTGCCTACTTCGCCAGCGGATTCGGACGGACCTGCCACTTCACGACCTTGCTCGTCGTCCCCTTGCCGCCTTCAGCGTGGAACGGGGCGCGCGTGGCAAACGTCGAGTAGACCCCCTTGCCCTTCCATCCGGCATTGGGATCGTCAATGCGGCCGTCAAAGCCCTTGCCGTAGTAGCCCATCGGATACGGCACGCGGAAGGTCTGCATGCGGCCGTTCACGAGCGCCACGAGCGCCTCTGCCTGGTTACCCGTGACCATCGGCACGTTGTTGCTGCCCGTACCCAGCATGTCGAAACGATCCACGAACGTGTAGTACGGCGACTCGGCACTCCCTGACGACACCGAGTTCTTGTAGTTCGGTCCCGGCAGCGCGTGTACGGTGAAGCCCTCGGCGCAATGCTGACCGGTGGCGTTCGGCCCGTTGAGCGGCGCCGTGCACTTGCGGCGATCGAAGCTCACGAGATGCCCGCTCGCCGTCCCGATCCAGACGACGCCGTTGCGGTCGACGTCCATCCCGCGCGGTGAATAGGCCGCTACCGGCTTGCCGTCCTTCATCGGCAGCTCGTAGTACTCGGCGAGCGCCGTCTGCGGTGGATTCGAGCCCGGAACGAGGCGTGCGACGGCGCCAGGGAAGCCTGTGACCGAGCCCCAAATCGACCCGTCAACCGGACTCGGCGCCACGCCGTAGTACGGCGCGCTGATCCGTTTGTCCTTGGTCGGATCGACCGGCTGATTGGGCTCGACGTACGCGTCACGCTTCCCGTTGCCGTTGGTATCGAGCACCAGAGCAGTCCAGCCCTGCGCCTTCTGCTCGTCGCCCGTCTGGTCGTACAGCTTCGTGTTGAACCAGCCGACCACCTGACCGCCGCCGCAGAACCACAACGTGTCGTTGGCGTCCTCCGCGAAATTCAGATGGTGCGTACCGAAGCAGGTATCGACGGTCGTGACCTTCTTCGTCTTCGGGTCGTACATCGCAACCTGGCGGTTGCTCTGAGGAATCGGGAACGCCTGGGCCGACGGATGTGTCGAACCCTCGCGGCAGTACGCCGGCGTCTGGTTGGTGCGAATCCTCGACGCCACCCACACGCGCCCCTGCGCGTCCATCGCAAAGCTGTGCGCGTTGGCCTGGCTGTTCCAGATCGTTTCGTCGCCCCAGTACGGCGATGGCTGCACCGGCCCGTTTGCGCCGCTGCTCGGCGTCTTCGGATCGCGCACTTCCAGCTTGATCTGCGTCGCCTTGTGGCCGACTGGATCGACCACGGGCATGTAGTCGGCGCTCGCCTCGAGCGCGCCATAGATCGGTCCGTTGGCGTTTACGCGCGGGTTCCGCTTGTCGCTCGTGATCTCGTCGTGCAGATACGCCTTCGGATCGGACCAGTCCCACAGCGTCACGACGACGTTGCGCTCGATGCCCTGCGGGCGTGGCGGCGCTGCCGCGGGAATCTCGCCACCCTTGACACGGTCGGTCCAGTCGCCATACATGGCCAATGCGCGGCCCTTTCCGACCTCGGTCAGCCGGCCAATCATTCCCCCGCCGGCCTGTCCGGACTGCACCCGGCGTTCCCACGCCGCGGCGGACGTCGGAAAGACGCCCAGGCTTTCCGGGATCGTGCGCGTCGCCTTGTTGCCGAGCTGATGGCACCCTATGCACGCGTCGGTACTGACGGCCTCAGCGATCCATTCGGCCTGGTTCCGGATGTCGGTGGAAATGCCGTTGCCCGACGGGCCGGTGCCCGGGAATTCGTTCTCGCGTGGCACCTGCAGCAGCGAGAACCAGTACTGCGCCGGGTAGTACTCGGCGGCAGCCTGCGCGTTCGGAGCGGGCAGGGAGGACAGATTCAGAATCTTCCCCGGCTCGCTTTGTACTTTGGCTGAATCCAGCAGCCCATAGCCGCGCACCCAGACGCTGTACATCCCCTTGGGCAGATCCGGAACGACATAGCGTCCCTGATCGTCGGTGACGACGCTCCGGATGAATTTCGTCGGCAGGTTGGTGGTTTCCGCAATCACCCAGACGCCCGCTTCCGGACCGCGCGGTCCAGTGACGACACCGCCGATGTCGTCGCCGTCGATCGCGACGGTCGCGCGCTGGCCTACGATCTCCCCGCTGTTGACGCCAAATAGAAGAACGGCGAAGACCACCGCAATCGCGGCCGCCAACGCTCGCGGATATCGACTTGGACTGGCCACTGCTAACCTCCTTCGGTCGCCTGACACGCGTCCACGGTCAGGAGGATGACTGGCGACGACTTGTACTACGTGTGACAGCCTACGCCTCCGGCCAACAGGGATCAAGAGCCGGATTTCGGCGTAAGTCAATGCGCTCTGGGGCAGCTTCAACCTGATCGCCGGCTATGTGCTCTGCAGGACCGGCGGGTTCAACATCCGCCGCACCCGCGACGCCGCGATTGTCGGCGTTGGCGTGATCCTCATGGGCGTGATGCTCGCCAACGCGTTCGGTCCTCTGTACGCGAATCGATAGGCACGAAGGGCACGAAGGTAACGAAGGGCACAAGGCAGGGCTTCTGTGCCAGCTCA
>Ga0209640_10004072_pt1 | contig 12855 bp, 7 predicted proteins | sample RifCSP10_1_FD_184018 | JGI IMG/M metagenome (GOLD analysis project Ga0209640, IMG submission 184018) | Soil microbial communities from Rifle, Colorado - Rifle CSP2_sed 10_1 (SPAdes) (version 2) | ecosystem: Environmental > Terrestrial > Deep subsurface > Rock core/Sediment | place: Rifle...
TGGTCAACCCTGGCGGCAGCATCCCGCCACACCCTGCGGGCGGGACATCGACATACTGGGACCACGTGAAGCTGGTCTTGTTGGTTCCCCCGGTGGCAGTCAACGAGGTGGTGTAGGGGGTTCCCGCCGTGGCCGGTGGGAGGGGGGAGGCCGTGGTGATGCTCAGTGCGGGCGGTTCGACGACGGTTATCGCGAATGTCTTCGACGCGCTGAAGACCGTAGGACCCACCGTGCTGTCCCACACAACCACGGTAAACGAATATGTCCCGGCGGCGCCACTGATGGTTCCACTCAATACCCCGGTCGAGGAATTGATCGAGAGACCCGCGGGTGGCGGAGAGGCAGAGGGACCCACGATTGACCATCTGTAAGGAGGTGTTCCACCAGAAGCCAAGAAAGTGGATGAATAGAAGACCCCCCTTGTGCCGTTCGGCAGCAGCGAACTGCTCGTGATGGTCAAGGGTGCGGTTTGCGCCTGAGCCGCCACCGCGGAAATGAGCAGCGACACGATGGACAACAGCATCGTCCGTCTCACTGCGCGCCTCCTGGTCCCCCCTCCAGAGCTGCAGGCACGAATACCACACGCGGCTCGCCGCCATCAAAGACCCAGGCTGGGCCTTGCGACATCTCCGTCAGCCGGAAGAGCCCCTCATCGATCGCCACCAGGACGCTGCTGGCGCCGTCGTTGAGCGCCAGCGCTCGCAGGCGGCCGCCCAAGGCCGACAGGTCGAGGATGAAATTCAACTCTGGGGAAACCGCGATCGAAGAAATCTCAATTCCGACCGGCAGCGGATCGGCGATTCGTGCCGAGCCGGGGATACCCACGACAGGCCGGACCCCGACGCCTGGCTGCAGCACATACCCGAGGGTCGGGCCCGCACAGCCGATGTCCGACTGCGCTGGGGCACTTGAGGCAAGCGCCGCGAATAGCGAAAGAAGGCAGATCGACGCTCTCATCATTGCGGTCCTCCGATACCCGGTGTTCCTGGCGGGATCCTGATCGGCGGGCGTGCCACCGCTCCGCCGTTTCCGCCGTCACTTTGCGAGATGCTGCCAAAAGCAATTGTGGAAAACCCGGGTGATGAACCCAGCAAACGAAAGCACCGCGAGAGCGCCTTGATCCCAGAGGGGAGCGGGTCTGACCGGCGCAGCGAAGTTCCCCGCTCAGAATCTCGGGCGACCGGGAGCCTAGCAAGTGCCGTGCGCCGTGTCAAGCGCCACGAGCCTTTTGTTCCGACTTTCCACCATCCGGCCCCTCGACACGCCCTTCGACAGGCTCAGGGCAGGCCCAGGGCAGACCCTTCGGAGCTGACTTGTCCCCTGCTGGCCAGCCACCTCGCCTCGCTCTCTGCGGTACCCGGCTGGGGGCTGCTCGCCACGGGGGCTTCAGGTGACGGAAGGCGCGCTCGACCTCGGTCAAGCCCTTGATGATTCAATTCCCAGGGGGGCTGCAGGGGAGGGGCTCCGGCGCCCCGGATCGGGACGCCGTAGGGAGAAGGCAGGCTCACCGCGGCCGTGGGAAGCGTTGACCCTGTCCGGATGCAACGGGCTATCCGGGGCCGCAACGCATTTCGTGCTTGCGGAATTTCCCATGACCCCGTGCGCGCGCAACAGCCCCGCCGTGCGCAAAGCCCTCTCGCCGCCGCGCAACCGGGCGCGGACGGTTGCCGCGTCGGTGGCCGGGTTGGGTGCCATGGGCTCCGGCAGGAGCAAAGGCGGCAAGAACCAGGGGAGCAGCACGCGAGGGAGTGACGGTCTAGTCCATGAGGATGGATCCCGGTGGGATCCGACTCCGAATCTCCTCGTCGGTGGCCTGGCGGGCCACAGGGATCCTCTGGGTGGTCGGAAGGGACTCCGGTGCGGACGGTGCCGCGGGACCGAGCGACGACCGCGAGGTCTCTGCCCCGTGAGTGACAGCGGCCGTCGGCATTGCTTTTCCATCGGACCGGTAAACCAGAGGTCTTGCGAGGAAAATCACTGACAGGATGAGGACCAGTGCTCCGACCGTAAGCAACCCGGGAGGGAATGGCCGAGCGTTACGGTGAGGAGGCGAGATCCGCCGCCGATCAGGGCGCCGGTCAATTCGTCTGTTGCCAGTTGGGACGATCATTGATCCCTGCCACCGTGCTGATCACCCGGCCGATGGTGGGGAAGAAGGGTGGAGCCATTCCTCGCCCCAGCCGGGTGTCATAGACGAAGTTCCGGGCGTAGCCGGTGTTTGCGGCAAAATTCCCGAATGGCCCATAGGTGCTCTCGATCACTCCCCCCAGGACGGTGGCCGTGCCCCGGTAGCCCCTCTGAATGTCGGTGTAATGGTCCACTCTGAATTCTCCGGTGGGGGCCATGACGGTCGCATGGATGTTGATATCGTTCGGGGCCGCGTCTGTAATCCGCACATTATTCCAGGAGATGAGGCCCAGGATATTCGTGGCACCCTCTGCACTTGGGGGCGAGCCCGCGGTAAAGTTCTCGTAGGCGAGGTGACCGGTGATTTGAATGTCCTTGGTCGCGGCGATCGACAACTGGGAATCCCGCTGAAGGGTCCCTTCCAGGCTCTGGACCAGGCCATCCACGAAAAGCATCCCGTTGAAGTCGTAGTTCGAGAGGGGCCCGCTGCCTATCTGGATTAGCTTGGTGGTGGGATGGACCTTCACCGTGTAGGTCTGGTTTTTCACGGAGATGGTGTATTGGGCTATGCCGGGCCCGCCCACGCCCAACCTGATGGAGGCATCGCCCTTGACGTAGATCCCGCCTGTCGCCAGCCCGTTTTGAGCCCCCACGTACACCCCGTCAAGATTCGGCCTGCTGGCCCCCCCCAGGGCGGCGTCCCGCTGGCCGTCCGCATCGGTCGGGGCGGGCATGGGGATGTTATCCGACCCGCGCTGGAATCCCCCACCGAAGTCGGGAACATCAATCAAGCCGTTGCTGCCGGCATCGAGTGTCATGATGCTGCCGTTGTTGTAATACCTCGCGGTGGTCGAGAAGCTGTCCGCGAGCGCCGTGAATCGTCCACTGGGATTGCCCAAGAAGTTGAACTGGCCGTTGGTGTGAACGGGCCCGGAAAAGCTGGTCCGGCTCGTGAACCAGACAGGATTACCGGTGGCGCCATCTACCTGACTGTTGGAGAACAGGGCATACCGGGCGAAGCTATCCTGCTGGACCACCACAGAAAAGGTGCCCTGCAGGTTGACCTGCCGCGTTACGCCTCCTTCTTCTGCGATCCCGTCAACGGCGTAGCGGTACCGGAAGAGGTACTGGGGGCTTAGAAGCGATCCCGTGTTCACCGGGGCTCCACGGGAAACCACGGTCAGGGTGCAGCTATAGGCTGTGTTCGAGACGGTATAGGCCAAGGGGAGGCTGGCCTCCGTCCTACTTTCATCCGTGGGGGTGTTGGGGTTATCCGTCGGCCGGATCAAGGGGCCGCCGGAAGAGGCACCTGTCAGGGAGGCGTAATCCACCAGGAGACCGATGGGGTCATTGGGGACGTAGGTGGCAATCGCATTTATGCCGCTCGCAGTGCGCAACCGCGTCGGCAGGGCCACCTGCACCCGGTTGATCAGTTCTCTATGACAGATCGTCGCGCTGCCGTCGGCCCGGAAGAAGGCCTGCTTGTCGTGAACCTGTTTGCCGGCGCTGAGCACCTCACCCACCGTGCGGTCGATGGCCAGCATGCTGGCCATGCCCAGCAGGGGAATGAACACCAGCATCAAGAACAGGATGTAGCCTCGTGGCTCCCTACCAAGTCTCCATCGGCTAGCTTGCGACATTCCGTCCTCCAGAGTGGGATCAGGATCCGAGATTGCGCAGCTTAATCATGGCAGCGAGAGTCCGACGGCGGAAGTCGCGGAGCAAGGAATCCCGAGTGTCCGCCTTGACGCCGAGGTTCACTGTCACCGCTCGAATGTTTGCGGCCTGCGCCGCGGTGACGGCGGTGGCCGGATCGCAAATCAAGCTGCCACATGTCGTGGTGTCATTCATCATGAAGGAGAAGCTCAGGCTTTCCACGTTGGGGACCATGCGCCTGGACCCGCTGCCGGTATCGCGGGTCAGCCAGGGGGTGTTCGGGTCGTCGGGGAAAGTCGTGATCGTGTAGGTGATGGTCTGATCAACGACGCGGCGAGAAACCAGGCTCGTCCCGACGGGATACGTATAGCCGGCACCAGTCGAGCTGTGGTTGCTTGCCGGGAGTCCTGGAGGTGATGGGATGGGGGTTTCGGCGACCTTGAACCTCGTGCACTGCACCCCATCGGTAATGAAGGCAATGTCGTCTTTCTGAAAGCCGGTGGTGGAGACGACGGCGAAGGTCGAATTACCCTGGGCCTGTCCTGACGCTGGCGATGCAGCGATCTCCGTGCGAGCGGAGGGATCATCCAGCAGCACCCGAATGGTGATCCTTCCGGGAGCAGTGTTGTCGGCGTTCACAAGGGGTGGTACCGGTGCCCCGGCCACGAGGGGCGTCAGCGCACAGGGCGTGGCCCAGATGGTCCCGGCCTGCCGCAGGTCACGGGTGACCAGGCTCATGGCGTTGCTGGCCGTCAGGAGCATCCGCGCGTTGATCGTCTGGTTCGTATAGGTCTGGGTCGTCGTGAGGAAGAAGGAGTATATCCCCGTCGTGACCACCCCAGTAATGGCCAGGACGACCAGCAACTCGACCAGGCTGGCGCCGGCTGCCGAACCCTGAATCCCTCGGAGCCCTTTGCCGTTAGTCTTGAGGCTCACTGCCCCACCACCATTTCTTCCGTCACCCTCACGCCGCGCCGGGAGGAGACGGTGACGACCACCCGTTTCAAGCCTGCCATCGGGACGTTGTCTTGGATGCTGACCGAGCGTTGGAAATCCGGATAGGAATTGGGAGGCGTCCCGAGTGTGATCGTGCCGTACTCTTCCGTCGGAAAATTCGCCGGTATGATGTTGGGATAGGAGGTATTCCTGATGGTCTCCAGCCGGTCAAGGGCCAAAAAGACCGCGGCGTCCCTGTCTTTCGAGTTGGCGTTTGCGTTGACCAACCCGATAACCAGGCCGGCCATCCCGGCCGCAAAGACCCCGAAGACTGCGAGGGCCACGAGAACCTCCACGAGGGTGAGGCCCTTGGGCGGAGATCCCCGACGCGGAGGCGTCCCGGAGCTCCGCTCGCCGGGCCGGGTGCTCGTCTCAGGATGCTGAATGAGTACTTCCGACGTCACTGTCCCTCCACGTTGGCAAGGCCAGCCCCATGGAAAAATTGCACGGTGTGCGAGTTTTGCACTGAGGAACAGGTGAGGGATGCTTGTGATCCCCCATTCGCCAAATCGCGCCCACATGCGGTCCGTCCCGGCGAAGGGCCCGTGGTCGTATTTTCCGGATCGGACGGGCAAGTATCCCCGCCTCAGCGCCGTCTAATCCAAGCCTCCACGCCAATACGTGACTCGAGATCGAGGGCAGCCCCTCTCCGGTGTGGGAGAGTCACCCACTCCAGAGGGATTGGCTGCCAGGCGAGGACTCCCTAGCCACGGGGATCCTTTGCAGGGGTTGTGCCAGCCCCTCGCGAAATCTTCCTCCCGAGTGATCTTGTGCCCTACAGGCATACTTGCCCAGCAGAATACATTTGAGGGCGAGAGTTCTGACAACTGCGACAACGGAGGCGTCAGGTGTATTGCGCAGGCTTGTGAATTTTCCTTTTCGCAACGGATCCAAAAGGACAAGCCTCCTGACATCCCGCAGCCCCGAGGTAACCACCTCCAGCTCCTATCATCCCAAATACTTCACCGCAAAGCGCGCAGAGATCGCAAAGGGCCACCGAACTTCAGGAAACCCGAACGACTCGAATGTTCAGAACTTTCCCAATCCACTCTCACATTTTTCACTTCCGGGGGCCGGAAATACAGGGGGTTTCTCTGCGTGCTTTGCGTCCTTTGCGGTTCAAATGCGATGTCTGGGATAAGAGGTCCCGCCCGCACGTGGCTGCTCCGGCGGAGCCTCTCCTTGGTGCGGGCCGCGAGGGGCCGAACGCCACGCAGAGAAAAAAGGGCCCGGCTTTCGCCGGGCCCCGTGAGGTCCCTCTTCTCAGAGGGGAGGCTGCTGGGTGTGCTCCAACGTTGCGTGGCCTGGTGGATATTCCCTGTCCGCCTCCGCTATGGGAGAGTGAAGTTGACCACTGCGAAGCTGTTCGACTTGAGCGTCACCGTCTGCGGGACAACGGCGGGGTAGCCAGGCAATCGTAGCGTGAAGTTGGCCGCCTTTCCGGTGTACTTGTACGTGAAGAGGTACTCGCCGTTCGCGTCGGTTTTCACGGTGCCGAGCAGGATGTTGTTCGGATCGTAGATCTGTACCTCCACGTTCGGCAGTCCAGTCCCTCCGGTATCCGTGGTGACAACTCCGGCAAAGCCCGGATTGCTCTTGAATGTGTTCCTGCTATAGACAGTCTCGCTAAGCGTAGCGCCGGCATCCTCGTTGGGCGTGAACGAGAAGCCGTAGCCCTGGGGATCCAAGATCGTTACGGGACTCTTGATAGCCTGGTTCTTCGTGCCCTTGGTCCAGCCGCCCGTCTGCTTCAGGCCGTAATCGAGGTGCGTGGTGACGTACACGAGACCTGTCTCGGGAATCTTCCCCGTGACTATGGTCTCCACGGTCGATCCCATGTTCTCGGGGTCATAGTCGCCGAGAACGATCACCGGGTGCCCGCTGGGTGACAGAGAGTGATTCTCTCCATATTCTCCTTTCACGATGATCGTGAACTCGCTCGTGAGATCGCCCATGGGTACCAGGCAACCGTTCTCGGTGACAGTGATTGAGCTGTGGACCTGGATGGGGACTGCACCATGTGTCACGAACGGGAAGGGGGTTCTGATGCTCAAGATGACTTGGTCACCGACCACTCCCTTGTAGATGGTGTTGTCGTAGAACTGGCCGGGGTTGCTTGCGTTCAAGCCGTACGTGGTCGCGGTGTCCTGGTGGTAGATGAGCCGGAACTGATCGTTCGGCAGCGGACAGAAGGAAGTATCTGTGACGGGATTGGACCCTCGGACGTTCGTGAAGGTGCAGGTGACGGATCCGCCGGGTCCGACGTTGATGTTGGCCGCCGGATTCGTCCCGTCCTGGGTGCCGCTCGATCCGCTGCCGGTTGCGGAGCAGACCACGCTGGCGAGCTTCCAATCGGTCTGCCCTGTACCGAATGGGCCCGTCTCGGTCACAGTGTAGTTCCCAGGCAGGAGGTCGCTGAAGGTGACCGAGGCGGTGCCGCCCTTGGGCGGGATTAGGCTGAAGTTGCCGCCAGAATCGACCGGGCTCGGCAGGCCGCCGGTGCTGCTGAAGTCGAAGGTTGTGGTGCCGTCGCCGCCCACGGCGCCCTTGATGATCCTGATCTCGCCGCGCTTGGTGTTGGTGTACGTGCAGGTGAGGGTGTCACCGGCACCGAGATGAGTGATGGTCGCGGTCTGGTCGCTGGTGTAGACGCTAGTGCTGCCATCGCCGATGACCGTGATCTGGCAGGAGAGGCTGGTGAAGTCCCAGTGGCTGGGAAGCGTGCCCTCCGCCACCGTGCGGGAGCCACCCGGCATCAAGTTGCTGAAGGTCGCGCTGCTGCCGCCGCTGATGTTGAAGGAGCCGGGGAGGCCGTCGCCGGAAGCCGTGAAGTTGAAGGTGGCGCTCCCGCCCAGGGCGGTCTTGGCAATCACAAGGGTGGCCAGCTTGGTGTTGGTGATGGTGCAGGTCTTCGTCTCGCCCGCCGCGACCGCCACGTTCTGGCAGGTATCGCCAGTCTTTGTCCAGCCGGCGAGCGCGGCCTCGGCGACCGAGTAGGTGCCGGGGGTGACCTCGTAGTCGGCGGTCGAGCTATTCCCGGTCAGGGTGCGGGTGGTGATGCCAGTGATGGTACCTGTCCCGCTGGCCGTGACCGAGAATTGAGTCGTGGTGTCGTTACTGGGAACGGTCTGCTTGGTGACGATGAGGTCACCCTTCTTGGTGTTGGTGTAGGTGCAGCTCACCGCTTCGCCGGCCGCCAGGTTGATCGTGGCCTCTTGGCTCTTGATGCTGTATGTGGAGGAACCAGAGGCGCTGCAGTTCAGGCTGGTGAAATCCCAGCCTGGCGGGACCGTCTCATTCACCGTGTAGCTGCCCGGGGCAGGTGTGTAGGTCTGGCTCCCGAGTCCGCCGCTGGTGGCGATGCTGAGGGAGGTAGGAAAGTCTGTTCCTTTCCCCGTAAAGCTGAAGGTGCCGTCGCCTCCGACCGTTCTCTTGTAGATGACGATGGCCCCACGCTTGGTGTTGGTGATGATGCAGGTCTTGTTGTCGCCGGGGTTGAGCGTGACGTGGCCGGAGCTATCGCAATCCCCGCCGATGACGGGAGTGATGTAGTCGGCCAGACTCGTGTCGCTGCCGGCGGTCTCACCGATGGTGTAAGTGCCGACATTTAGGGCCACAGCCCCGGTGGTCCCGCCGTTGCCGACGTTGCTGGCGTAGGCGGTGCCGTCGATCCAGAGGTTGAACTTGCCGCCGTCGTTGCTCGGCACCACCGTCTTGATCACGGTGAGCTTGGGCTGGATGTCGTCGTTGGTGATGGTGCAGGTTTTGACGTCGCCGACACTCAGGGTGACCTTGCCATCAGCGGCGCAGTCGCCACTGAAGCTGGCGGCATAGCCGGACGGCCCCGTCTCGCTGACGGTGTAGGAACCCGCGTTGAAGCCGTTCTGGGCGCCCGAGGCGACCGTGGCGCTGCCCACCTTGAGCGGGAAGTCGCTGACCTGCTTGGTGCCGCCGGTGTCGTTGACGACGACCTTGGTGACCGTGAGCTTGGGCTGGATGTCGTCGTTGGTGACCGTGCAGGTCTTCGTTTCGCCGAGCGCGATCGTCCCGGAGCAGTCGGCCGAGTAGCTCGCCGCATAGCCGCTGGGGCCGTTCTCGCTGACGCTGTATGCGCCGGTGTTCAGGGTCACGGTGGTGCCGGCCTCGCTACCCGGGAAGGAGGCCGGACTCGGGCTGCTGCCCGTCACCTGCATGGTGAAGTCACCGGCCGCCTTGGTGCCGCCGTTGTCATTGATGACGTGCTTCTTGACGATGAGCTTGGCTGGCTGGTCGTCATTGGTGATGGTGCAGCTCTTGACGTCGCCCAGGTTCAGGGTGACCTGGCCGTTGGCATCGCAGGCGCCGCTGAAGATGGCGGCATAGCCGGCCGGGCCGGTCTCGCTCACTGTGTGGGCCCCGGCGTTGAAGGTGTTCTGGGCCCCTGAGGCGACCGGGCTGCCGTCCACGAAGAGCGGGAAGTCGCTCACCTGCTTGGTGCCGCCGTTGTCGTTCACCACCACCTTGGTGACGGTCAGCTTGGGTGCGATGTCGTCATTGGTGATGGTGCAGGTCGCCGAGCCACCGTTCGGGATGACCAGGTTCGAGCAGTTATCGTAGCTGGTCGTGTAGCCGCTGACCGCGGGCTCGGTCACATTGTACGTGCCCGCGCTCACCGTGAGCTGATTCTCGCCATTCGCGTTGAAGGCGACCGCCGAGCCGCCGTTCAGCGAGAACGAGAAGTTGCTGGCGGTCTTGGTGCCGCCGTTGTCGTTGACGACCACCTTCCTGACGGTGAGCGTGGCCGACTGGTCGTCGTTCGTGACCGTGCAGGTCTTCGTCTCGCCCGGAAGGATCGAGCCGGAGCAGTCCCCCAAGTAGGTCGCCGCGTAGCCGCTCGGACCGCTCTCCGTGACGCTGTAGCCGCCGCCGTTCAGGGCCACGGCCGTGCCGGGGGACTCGGCGCCCGCGAACGAGATGCTGCCGTTAGGCACCGCCGTGCCGCTCACGGTCATCGTGAAGTCGCCGGCAGCCTTGGTGCCGCCGTTGTCGTTGACTACGTGCTTGATGACCTGAAGGTTCCCTTGCTTCAGCGAGTTTTTGAATGTACAGGTGACGTTCTCGCCTTCGGCTAGATTGATGCTCGCGGTGGCCGTGCTTACATTCCCCGTGCTGCCATCTGAGCAGACAATCGAGTCGAGCTTCCATTCATTGGGAAGAGTTTCCGTTACGGAGTACGTCTTGAAGAGAGTGATTCCGTCAAATATGGTCTGGCTTGGGTTGACCCCATCGGAGTTCAGCGGGAAGGAGCCGAGGTCACCGGTGAAGGAGAACGAACCGGGTGAATTCGCCACCTTGACAATCGTGATGGACCCAGGGAAGATCACGGCGTCATTCGTGAGAGACCTATCCTGGTTCCCTCCGCTCCCATCCAGGTCAAGAACCCGCATATGGAACGCCGATCCCGAGATGGAGACGGCCGAGTTGTCTTGCCCCCAGTCGAGCCGGGTCGCGATGTGCCCACCCCAGGCTAACACGGGGTTAGGGAGGGCCGCTGTAAAGAAAATAGTAATTTTCGTCTTGCCGTCTCCAGCAGACTTCTCCTCGACCGTGTAGCCCGAGACGCTGATAATTGTGCCGCCATACATTGTCAAGGACTGATTTAATATCTGCTTTCCTCCAACATTGGGATCCTGAGGGATTAGAAATGTGTTGGCGCTACTGGAATTACAGTCTAGCCCGCCAGAACAGGGGTCAGCATCGGTTTCGGTCCGATTAAAGCTCGTCAGGTAGTCAATCGCGTGCTTCCCCTTGACGGTCGAGTCCCATTGGAGCGTGACCGCGTGGGTCGGTCCTATCGTCAGCTCCGTCATCCTGAGCCGGTAGGGCACGGACTGACCTTCCAGGTAGTGCGCCTGGTTGCTATTCAAGTTGCCGTTCACCCAGGCGTTGCCCGAGCATCGGACAGGTGACGCCAGCGGTCCGTTGGCACACTGATCAAGGTTGTAGGACGAATCGGTGAAACTCGTCTGCGCCGTCCAGCGCGACACCTGGCCGGTGACGGTGACGAAAAAGCGCACGCCCTTATCCTGCGAATTCATCTGGAACTGACTGATGGAGAAGAAGCCGGACGCGTCCGTGGTGGTCGTCAAGGTCGTATCCGGGTCGCCGCTCGACTCGCGGATTCTGATGCTCACCTCTTCGTTGGGCAGCCACCGTTCTCCCATCAGTGTGACCACGTCGCCGGGCTGGTAATCGGGCTTGTCGCTGCGCACGGTGGGGTAGAGGAAGAACTCCGAGGACCTGAGCGTGTTTTGAGTGCTATCCGTGCCTCCGCTGGCCATCAAGATCCCGGTATACGGCTCGGCGAAGAAGTTGGCGCCGAATAGGTTCCGAGCGGTGTCGGGTGAGCCGACCTGCCAGAACGTGCCTGTGACGGGATCATAGACTTCGACAGTGGGGACGAGCTGGCCGGCGTTGGTTCCGCCCGCGAGCAGTATCTTGCCGTTGTTCAGCAGGCGCAATCCAAGATGACCGCTGCGCGGTGTGCTCATGAGGGCGGTCAGCAACGTAAAGGTGTTCTTCTTGGGGTCGTACACTTCGACCGAATTCAGATCCTGGTTCTGCGGGTTCTGGCCGCCGGCCACGAGCACTGTGCCATTCAGCAGGCGGGCGGCGCTGGCCAGCGTGCGCGCGATGTTGAGCGCGGCAGCCGGCGCAATCGTCCCGTCCGCAGGATTAAACAGCTCCGCCGAATTCAGGACGCCCGAGGAATTCGAGCCGCCCACAATCAGAACCCGGCTATCATACAGAAGGGTTGCGGAGTGGCGTTGGCGTGGCGTGAGCAGCGTCGCGCCCACCAGCGAGACCGTTTGGGTCCCGGGGTCGTAGATCTCCAGGCCAGGCAGGGCGCCCTGACCATCTGTGCCGCCGGCGATGAGCACCCGTCCATCTTTGAGGAGCGTGGCGGTGTGCTGGCTGCGTGGCCTGCTCATGGGGAACAGGGCGGTGAAGCTGCCCGTGGCAGGATCAAACAGTTGGAGGGCGGCGACCGGCTGGCCGGCGCTGTCTTTGCCACCCGCAATCAGTAGCTTGTTGTCCTGGAGGAGGGTTGCCGTGTGGCCCCAGACGGCCACCGGCAGATTTGCCCCCAACTGAGCGTACTGCCCCGTGGAAGGATCGTAACGTTCGGCGCTGGCCAGGGCCTGGCCCGAAGCATCCTTCCCGCCGGCGATGAGCACCGTGCCGTCCGGGAGCAGTGTCGCCGTGTGGCTCTGGCGCGCTTGGTTCAGATCGGCCGCCGGGGACCAGGTTCCGGGCTGTTGAGCCCAGAGGGGCGTCGCTACCAGGAGGAAGACCGTCAGGCAGTTGCCGGCGCTGAGACTACGCGCCAGCAAAACGCGCGGGCGCGCCGCCGGGAATCGCGGTGCGCGCGAACGCGCGGGCCAGCGGCGCGATCTGGATGATCGTTCGCTCGCTGCCAGCGACGCCGTCGAGCAGCTCGAAGCTCGTCAGCGCACACAAAATGTGTTGCGCATCCGCGGACAGGTGGAGACCCAGTTGCGCGAGCCGGCGCGCAAGGTTGCTCAGACTTTGACGCCGCTGCTCGGCGCGCCTGTGCAACGCCGCGCGGAGCTCGACATCGAACACCGCGATCGCATGGAGCCTCCGAAACAGCTCTCGCTCGCCGTCCCAGAACTTGGCATACACCGCCACGACCTCCAGCAGTGTCTCGATCGGGTCCGGCAGCTGAAACGTTCGCTGCAGCTCCGACAAACAGCTTTGCTCGACCACCCGATCGAACAGAGCCTCCAACACGGCCGCGAGGCTGCCAAACTGTTGATGAACGATCGTCCGAGCCACGCCGGCCCGCGCCGCGATCGTGTCGAGCGACACACCCGCAGCGCCAGCGTGCTCGAGTAGCACCGAGCGCGCCGCGACGAGCACGCGCGACCGCATCTCATCGATCGCCGGATCGCCGCGCCCAGGCCTCGAGTCCGCGCGCATGCCTCGCTAGTAACGCATCCGCGCGAATCGCACCACCCCGAGTGCTTGCGACCTTCGCTGGGGTCGGGATGCCCAGTCGCTCAGGCGCTGTCG
>Ga0209640_10004074_pt1 | contig 12852 bp, 10 predicted proteins | sample RifCSP10_1_FD_184018 | JGI IMG/M metagenome (GOLD analysis project Ga0209640, IMG submission 184018) | Soil microbial communities from Rifle, Colorado - Rifle CSP2_sed 10_1 (SPAdes) (version 2) | ecosystem: Environmental > Terrestrial > Deep subsurface > Rock core/Sediment | place: Rifle...
CCCCACCCCATCCCGTTGTCGGTCTGGACGAATGGGACGTCGGCAACGACGCTCCCCTCCGCATCGAGGATCTCCAACTGGAACACGCCCTCAAAGGCGGCGGCGATCCCGGTGATGGTCAGCGGAGGACGAACCCATGAGTCGTATCCCGGCGACTCGATGAGGATCCCCGGCACCAAGTCCACGAACCCCTCTCTGGTCATCGGATCGTCGAGGATGAGTCCCTCACCCGAGAACACTTCAACCGGTTCGCCGTCGAGTTGCAGACGAACTCCGGTTATCGCAGGGTCGTAGGCGGTGACGGTGTACACGAGCTGTGCCAGTCTTGCTGTCACGGAGAATGACCCACCACCGTCGTCGAACTCTGAGGTCAGGTCGACGGTGGCGATTCCGTCATCTACGACAACACTGTTGAGGTCGGTTCCCGTAGGGATGGCGGTAGTGATGCCGAGGTCGGTCTCGCTCGGCGTCAATCCGTACAGGGACTCACGAACGGTGTCCTCGATGCTGCCCGTGTTACGAACTACCGGCGCCAGGAACGGGCCAGGGCGTGCCGCGTTGCCGCCTGACTCATGGAGCATGAAGACAATCTCCTGGAATGGGCCTTCAGCCGGCTCGGTGGTCGATGTCGATGTCGCTGAAGTGCTGGGGGTGAGTGCAGATGTGGTCGTCGTCTCCGGCTCGACGGTCGTTGTCGTCGCTTCTGTCGAAGTCGAGCCACATGCCGCCACCACCAGCGACAACGCTCCAGCGAGCGCAATCAGTCTCATTAGGCTCTCTTTCTCAGGTCTCATCTCATTGTCAACGGCGGGTCTGAACCTGGGTAGAGGCCAGAGTCACCAATCGAGATGCCGAACTGCCACACCACCGTGGGCGGTTGAAAAGCACTCAAAACGGACGCATCCCGTCCGAAATCGCTCCGAGATTGACCCGAGACGCGAAACGGAGAGGGCATTGGGCTAATGCGACTCATGGAATGGCTGTTGGACTCCGATCCAGCGATTCGTTGGCAGGTAATGCGCGACCTGGCCGGCGAGCCAATGGATATTGTGAATGCCGAGCGCGGCCGTATCACAGACGAGGGCTGGGGCGCACAGTTGCTTGCGCTGCAGGGCACCGATGGAAGCTGGGACGGTGGGACCTATCGGCCGGGTTGGGTCGACGAATCGAAGCCATTCTTCGACGCCTGGACGGCCACGCACTTCTCCCTTCAACTCCTGCGTGAGTTCGGTTTGAGCCCTGAGAGCCCTCCAGCGCGCAATGCACTCTCACTCGTTCGAGAGAACGTCAGGTGGACCGCGAACGACGCCCTCTACTTCGAGGGCGAGACCGAGCCGTGTATCAACGGAATTGCCCTGGCGACCGGTGCGTATTTCGGCGAGGGCGTCGATGGGATCGTCGACATCCTCTTGAACGGTCAGCTCGAAGACGGGGGCTGGAACTGCTGGGCAGATTATGGAGCGACGGTCTCGTCGTTCCACACCACGATATGTGTGCTCGAGGGACTGCTGGCGTGGGAGCACGCTGGAGGTTTGTCGGAGGAGGTGATGACAGCTCGCTCACGAGGCGACGAGTATCTCCTTGAGCGGGGTCTGATGCGCACTCGATCGACCAGGCAAATCATCGACCCAAGATTCACGATGTTCTCGTTCCCGACCTACTGGTACTACGACGTGCTCCGCGGTCTCGACTACGTTCGGTCGACTGGCGCTGGCTTCGACGATCGGTGCGCCGAAGCGATCGATCTGGTCGCAGGCAAGCGCGATGCCGAGAGCCGTTGGCCGCTGGAGAACTCACACCAAGGTCCGACTCACCTGGAGATGGAGGGTCCCGACGGCTTCCCCAGCCGTTGGAACACCCTGCGGGCGATGCGTGTGCTGAATTGGGCAGGCATCAGTTGACACCGAGCCAACTGGGGACCGCCAGAGCAGCCGGTTTGCAGGGCTTAACATCGGAACATGGTCATGGGCGGCGTGGGCGAGGAAGAGGTAAGTGTCGCCGACGTTCTCCTAGTCCTCTCCCTTGGCGCTGACCTTGGGATGGGACAACCAATGGAGCATGTGCAGAGGGAGGTGGTTATCGCCATCCGTCTCGCTGAATTGCTCGGAATGAGCCCGAGTGACTATCGAACGATCTACTACGCGGGCCTGGTCGCCTGGGTTGGATGTCATATCGACGCCTACGAGCAAGCGAAGTGGTTCGGAGACGATTTGGCCCTCAAGGGCGACTGGCGTCTCGTGGACATGACCCCGATGACGTCCCGAATGTTCGCCCTCCAACACCTCACCAAAGGCCTCTCTCCTGGAGAGGTCCTCGACAGAAGCGCGAGGTTTGCCCGGCACGGTCGGAGGGACGCCAGGGTCATGATCGAGAACCACTGGTACGCGGCCGACCAGTTGGCCCGACAAATGGGCCTCGATGAGAGTGTTCGCATCACCGTCCAACAGACATTTGAGCGATGGGACGGAAACGGAGTTCCAGAAAGCGCGGCGGGGGCGGCGATTACACCCACCGCCCGACTGATCAACTTTGCGGATGTCGTAGAGGTCTTCCACCGCGCCGGCGGAGTCGACGCGGCCGTCAAAATCGCGAGGGAGCGATCCGCCAGCCAATTCGACCCAGATCTCGTCAATCTCTTTTGCCGCCATGCGGACGCGATCCTGTCCGATCTCGATGATGCCGTCGCACACTGGCGAGACATCGTCAGGTCCGACCCCGAGTTTTCCCACGCACTTACGGGTAACTCACTTGATACGGCCCTGGCTGCACTAAGTGATTTCGTGGACATCAAGTCGCCCTACACGCTTGGCCACTCCGAAGCCGTGTCGTCCCTCGCCGCGGCTACGGCGAGCGAACTCGGTTTGCCGGAGTCGGACGCGAAGACACTTCGACGCGCCGGATGGGTACATGATCTGGGGCGGCTCGGCGTCTCCAACTCGGTCTGGGATGCCGTGGGGCCTCTGACCGAGGCCGACCGTGAGCAGATTCGAATCCACCCGTACCTGACAGAACGCATGCTTGCATACTCGAATCAGCTCAATGACCTTGGCCGTCTGGCCGCCATGCATCACGAGCGTATCGACGGGTCGGGGTATCCGCGTGCGATGGAAGGCAGAGCGATCCCCCACAGTGCTCAGGTACTAGCCGTCGCAGATGCGTACATCTCAAAGCTCGAGCCACGTCCGTACCGTCCCGCATCGACCAAAGATGAGGCGATGGAGCACCTTCGTGCCGAAGTCAAGGAGGGAAAGATGAGCGGCGAGATAGTCGACAGTGTGCTCGTCGCTGCCGGGCATCGGATTCGCCGACGCCCCGGCAGCCCGGGCGGACTGACACCACGTGAAATCGAGGTGCTCCGACTCCTCGCCCGGGGTTCGACGGGCCCCGAGATCGCCGAGGAACTCGCGATTTCGAAGAAAACTGTGGGTAGCCACATCGAGCACATATACGCCAAGATCGGGGTCACCAATCGGGCCCGCGCCAGCCTGTACGCGGTGAGCCATGGACTTATGGACCACTAACCGACCGCAAGGGTAAGAAAAGGCAAATACGTCGGGTCTTTGCCCGATGTGCGGCGACTCACCGCCCCATACGATCTCCGTCATGATCAAGAAGAGGAGATCCAACGGTGACTGACCCGAGAACTGCCGAGGGGCAGAGAGTGGAGTTGCCCCGTCCCATTAGGGAGGACGAGCGTCTGGTCGGGTCGGCAGTTATGGGTCTGCCATTCGCTAGCGGCCACTACCTGGCCATGCGTAACTGGGCGGCCACCTCGTTCGCTCCGCCATACCGGGCGGTGTTTCACCGCAACCCCGCGGGGCGGTGGACCATCTGGTCAAACGCGGAGCCTCAGAACGGGTGTGGAAGGTTTTGGAGCGCTGCCGTCCACGCGATTGAAGTGGTCGACATCCGAATCGACTGGCAGGGACCGAATGACCTGGTAGTCGAGATACCTGAAATCGACTTTCGATGGGACCTCTGCATCGACAGCTCCCCGACCACGGCAATGATCAGCAGGATGGCAACCGTCCTCCCCGCCGCCGCCTGGGAGAGCGATGCGATCCTCAAACTCATGGGTGGTTTTGCAGGACCGTTCCTGGGGATAGGGAAGGTCAATATGGCCGGGCATCTCCCTAATGGCCAGCACTTTCAGATGGCCCCCAGGAAGATGTGGCGGATCATGGACAGCACCGCTGTGTTAGGTCGGACAGGCTTCGGACCGCCTGGTCGACCCCTAACCCAGCTGAGCCTTGGAGAAGTCTGGCTTCCCCAGGAGGGCACCTTCGCCGTCGGTTCCGTCAGGACCGATGCCTATGACCCCGAAATCCACCACTCGGCCCTGGCGACGCTCGACTAGGGCAGGCTAAATCGGTCGCAGGTGTTGGACGCCTATCGTCACGACCTCGAATGGTGGCGAGTCTTTCCGGCTCTCTGGGGGTGGCCGGGTCGAGCCCTCGATGGTGAACCTGCCCTGGGCACGCCCTGAAGCCTCGCCGACCACCACCGATCCCATCGGGTGGGCCTAAGAACTAGCCGGATCCGGTGTTGTCAGGCCGACCGGCCCGAGCACGAGGTGCCGTGCGCACACGAGGTGCCGTGCGCAGTCGAGAGCGAGTGCGTTATGCGCCGATACCGGTCGTTCGGCTCGGTCTCCGATGATAGTTGGCTGCGAGGCAGCACTAATGGCTACGCAGGGTGGCGCCATGGAGTATTGGTCCTGGGAGTTCGGGACTGGGCGGGTAGAGAGTCAGTTGGCTGCGGTGGGGTTGGTGACATGTCCCATGAAGAGGATGGAACCGGAACCGCGATCATGGATGAAGTAGAAGAAGGGCTTGTCGATGGTGACAGTCGGGCCATGTGATGCGGCAATGACAACGTCGGTCGCTGCTCCGGCTGTCGTCCCGGTCTCGTCAACGTCGATCCGGGCGACATGGGAGATCGAGTCGATGAAATAGCCGCTGCCCCCACCTGCGATCATGGCGCTGAAGTCGTATTCGGTGGGTAGTCCGATCTCGTGGAGAGGCTCGAGGGCTTCGATGTTGGTCTTGGTCGACCAGATCGGCATCGTCAAGTGGATGCCGCTCTCATGCAGACCGTCGGTGATTTGGCGCAGCTGAGCCGCTGTGAGGTCGGCTTCAAAGGCTGCAAGGTCGGCGGGTTGGATGACTACCAGGCCGAGGTTGCCTCCCAGGTAGGGAAGCTCTACCACCACGAAGTCGGGTCCTTCGTGGAGAGGGAGGAACTCGTCGTGGCCCATCAATTCGACGTCGACCACGTCGCCGGCTTGAGTGGTGAATTGGCCTGGGTCCTCGAGTCTATGGAACTGCACCGCCCACGAGGCTTTCAGGTACATGGCGTTGGCCAGCACCACATCGGTCTGTGGCGAGTATCCCGAGGTGAGCTCGTCGATGAACCCGTCGGTCTCGTCGGCCACCCAGTCGTTGACCGCGGTGACCACCTCATCGGGCGCACCGGCGAAGTCGACGGCTGCGACGGGTGCACCGTAGGAACCGACTGCGATGTTGAGGAACTCGTCACGCAGTTCGAGCCCTTCCTGGACAAAGATCTTGTTTGCGGTCGAGATGTCGAGCCCATCGCCGGCGCGGCCCTCGAGTATCAAGTCGATGGCGTTGACCGCCGAATGCAGCTCTGTCGGATCGACATCAGCCACGCCGAGGAGATCGGCGAATCCATCTGAGGTGGCTCCGGCCGTCCCCGCCATCGTCAAAAACAATGCCGTGCCGAGGCTGTAATTCCCGACCACGACATTCTCAATGGGTTCGGGGACTGCGGCTCTGAAGAACCTGACAGCGAACTCATTGGCCCCTGCAACCACAGCGTTCGCTGCGTCCCCGTCGGCTCCTGGCGATGTGTCCCGCTCCGTGACCTGGGCGGTCAGATCCGTCGGATCCAGGCCGACAGGCTGACCAGGGGACGATTCAATCCTTTCAGACGCGCCGAGACCCGGAGGAGTACCGCCGTCTCCGTCGCCGCCACAAGCCGCAGCAACCAAGGCAAGAAGGAGGAGGATGGACCACACACGCTTCATTCACCATAAGACGCTACCGAGGTGACGATCGGTTCCCATGAGTGCAGCGCCGAGAGTCTCCGCTGATCCGTAACGGGTGTGCTACTCGAGAGGGGCGATCAACAATTGACCGAGGTCGAGATCATTTCGTCTGCGTGTTGACCGGTGCAGCGCGATTAGTCGTGAACGAATTGCCTCCGTCGGTCGTCTCCCTTGTCATCGGATAGGAGGAATGATGTCGTTGGAGACCTTGACAGACACTGACTCGAGCAGCGAAAGCCCGCCCACGAAGAGTGTCACATTCCTTCGGCATCGAATTGTGCTGGGTGCAGTAGCCGCGGTGGTGATTCTCGCCTCGGCGGCGGCCGCGTTTGGGCTCACCCGTCCGCCGGCTCCGGTCCTGGTGTCCGACGGTGAAGGTCGACTCTCTCTGATCAACGTTGATACGGGTGAGCCGGCCTACACGGTGAACGATGCCGTTAGAGCACCGGCTGGGCCGAAGATCCTTCGTGCCGCGGAGGAGGGTGAAGCGACCGAGGTCGAGGTTCTCAACCCTGAGTCTGGTGAGGTCGTCGCCTCCACTCGAGTTGAGGGCAACCTCGCGATCAGGGCAGTGTCACCCTTCGGAGGTGCCGTGGCCTTGATGGCGCCTCGCCCGAAAACGACCGATCTGTATGTCCCGGAACCCCGCGAGCAGACTTTGGTAACCGTCGTATGGAATGAAGAGCGCGAGCCGCGCACCTATACGCTTGAAGGCAACTTCGAGCCGGAGACATTCTCCGCGGACGAGGAGACACTGTTCCTGCTGGAGTTCTACCCCCCCACGGATCCGGATCGTTACTTCGTCCGTCAACTCGATCTTGCCTCCGGTGAGATCTCAGACGTGGAAACTCCCGATCAGGAGTTGGGCATAGAGCTCAATCCCGAGATGCGTGGGCACGCCAGGGCACAGGCAATGGCACCGGACGGATCATTCCTCTTTAGCCTCTACACGATCGGCAAGGGAGAGGCAGCGGTGCACGACCCTGACGATCCCGAGACGGATCGCTGGGCGTTCGTTCACACTCTCAATCTCGACGAGAAGTGGTCGCATTGCATCTTCCTGCCGCTTCCCTTCGGAACGGAATCGGAGGCCGCTTTGTCGCTCGGCATATCTGGTGACGGCAAGCATCTGTTCGTGATTGATGCCGCTACCGAGAGCGTGGCACGCATTGATGCCCGACGACTGGAGGTCGAGACAGTCGAGCAGATACCTGGTCTCTATTCCGCTCAAGCCCGACCGGTCGCCGTCGGGCCCGAAGTGGTCTACATCGGGATGGGAGACTCGGTGCTGGAGATGGGGAGTGATACGTTGATCCCCAACGCAGCCTTTGTAGTGAGCACCGGCAACGGCAGTCTTGGTGTTCGAGGTCTCGAACTGGCGCCCGATGGCCGGACGCTGCGAGTAGCCCATGGGTCTTCGATCAGCGTCCTCGACATGCCCAGCGAGCGCGTGATCGCCACCCTGACAACGCCTGAAGGGGACGCCGATTCCTTCCTGGGTGATCCGGTGGGCGATCGGATCGATCTCTCCTTGGAATGGATCATCCCCGGCAGCTGACATCCATCGCTGTTAAGCAAGGGTGTCGCTGGGTTCTCGTGGGACCGAGGACTCGGGTGCGCATGGCGACAATCGCCCTCGGATGAGTGTGCTGGGCAGCGGGTCGCTTCCTACCAGTCGGATTGTGACCAACGACTCTGGAGGGGTCTCCTACCCGGTCTGATGATTGTGCCGAGGAGCCAAATGAGCACACAAAGGAGAAGGGTGCCTCTGCGCAGGCAACATTGGGTGAGTCGCCTATTGATCACCCGATACGCGCCGGGTGGCTCACGGGGCCGGCTGCTTGGCTCTTCGCCTTCGCATACTTCACCCCAGCCGGACCGACGTGGGTTCTCCCTGCGTCTTCGTTGTCGATCCTCGATGGGGTTTCATGTCAATGCCATGAGCGTCGGTTCATGTGTCGGATGACTGGCGCGAGGCGTTTGACGGTCGCCCTCGTGCTGGTTGTGGTCGCAAGTATCACCGGCTGCGGATCATCGGTCGACGGCACAGCCACGCAGACCACAACGACCGGACCGCCACCTGCTGAGCCTTCCACGGTCAGGCTGCTGTTCGCCGGTGACGTGATGTTGGGGAGACGGGTGGCGTCTGTGCTCGCCGCGGAAGGTCCCGCGGTCTTCGAAGCCGTTCGCTATGTGATCTCCTCGGCCGATGTTGCTGCGGCAAACCTGGAGTCTCCGCTGACCGAGCTCCCCCACATCTCCGACAATCCCAATGCACTCGAGGCCGATCCCGACTTTGCTGCCCTACTGGCAGGAGCCGGTTTCGATGTGATGGCCTTGGCGAATAATCACAGCGGCGACGCCGGCCCCGAAGGTCTGATCGACACGATCGATGCCCTGACCAAAGCAAGGATACGGCCCCTGGGGGCAGGGCGGGCCGCTTCTGAGGCAAGCCGACCGGTCGAGATGCTGGTCAACGGGATCCGCGTCGCCCAGTTGGCCTTCGATGTCACCGGACTGAGTCTGCAAGCCGGCGACACGACCCCTGGAGTCACCCGCTTCACCCCGCAGACAGCCCGCGCGGCTGTGGAGCGAGCCGCTGCGTCCTCGGACGTGGTGGCGGTCGCAGTGCACGGTGGTGTCGAGTACCTCGTCGAGGAGGATCCGATCCTCGGTGAGGTCGCCGCGGACCTAATCGGCTGGGGCGCTGATATCGTGTGGGGCCACGGGCCCCACGTCCCGCAACCGATCTCTATCACCGACGGGGGGGCGATCGTCGCCACCAGCCTCGGGAACTTCCTCTTCGACCAACAACGGTCGGCCACACAGACTGGGCTGATCCTGGAGGTCGTCGCCTCCCGTCAAGGCGTCGAAGCCTTCCGCGTGGGACGGGTAGGTCATGCCGATCTACGAACCGAGTTCATCGGGTGGGACCTTCCCAACGCACCCGCCGTACTGATCGGCACGGAATGGTGGTCGCTCGCATCGACACCCGAGCCGCCGCCGACGCAGCCGGTCGCATTGGAGGGCTTTCGGCTGGGAGACGTCGTCTACGCCGGCATAGGGAACGCCACCGGCGAAGGATTGCAGGAACTCGTCGTCTCTTATCGGCACCCTTTTCGGGCCAACGAAGTCAACGCTCTCTATCCCGACCGGGTTTTCGCAGATTCCCTCGGGCGCAGCGCCCATCTCGGAGTCTTCGACGACGACACTCTGGAGCCGATCTGGGCGGCGGGGACACTGCTGCTCCCAGTCGCCGAGGTCGCAGTTTGTGACGGAAGCGTCGCCCTCGCCTTCGATGCTCTGGATGATCCCGGAATCGTCGCCACCGGTGCCTGGGTGTGGTGGGACTTCGGGTTCGCCACTGCTCCCGAGCTACCAGGCCCTGGAACACCCGCCTGCTTCGACGTGGACCGGGACGGCCTGACCGACCCGGTCATTCTCCGCAACCAAACCGGATGACCACGCAAGAACGGTCGTTCGCCCCTAGGCACATCTCGCTCCCGGGCAGATACTCCTGTCAAGGGAACCGGTACGCCGCTACCCCGAGTGGCGGGAGTGGGCGTCCGGGAAGGAAGATGACGTTGAGACGTCTCATCGTGCTGCTCGCTGCATTGGCCATGCTGGCTGGGGCCTGTATTGATGGGGACGCCGGGGAAACCACCACGACCGCACCGCTCACGACCACCACGAGCACAGCCACCACGTCGACCACGGTCCCCCAGGTCCGGTCCGCGGCTGGGCTTCGTCCGGTAGCCCCATTCGCTGAATTCCAGCTCATTCCCCTGCTGGGGGACTCGCCGCCCTACCAGGGGCCGGCGACACCCACATCGATCGAAGGCATCTACATGCCGTCGTCAGTGGAATTCGACCTAGGCCCCGAGGCGTTAGAGGTCCTGGAACACCAGGGTTTCGTGGTAGTGCCCGGTGCGAACCAGCTGTTCCACCCGGTGTATCAGACCTTCTTCTACGAGGGCGAGGTGTACTTCGTCACGACTGACGTCGCTTACCACTACATGCACCTGGCGTTCTCCAAGATCCTCCGCGAGCTGGAGCAGGACCAGCTTCTTCCGATTCTGGAGGAGCTGGTGACAGGGCTGGTCGAGGCAGCTCGTGATCAGGCTGACGAGCTGGCAGGGACCCCGCTCGCGGACGCGGCCGATCGGGTGGCGCAGCTCTACGAGGCGGCGGCGGTGCTCCTCGAGCTCGACGTGGAAGACATCGGGCCGTTGGCTGAGGAGGAAGTATCCCTGGGTCGCGAGGCAGCGGAACTCGCGCAATCGCCGATCACGGGGCTCTGCCCCGACACGGAGGAGTCCATGGAGTGCTTGGTCGACTTCAGCCTCTTCAGGCCCCGGGGCCACTACACCCGCAACACTGACTTGGAGCGCTATTTCCGGGCGCTGTCCATCCTTGGTAACGAGAACTTCGTCGTGGAGTATGCCGAAACCATGACGCTGGCTGCGCTGGCCTCCAGGGTGCTGGTCACGGATCCCGAACTGCTCGAACTCTGGACCCTCCTATATGAGCCGACTGCCTTCCTGGTGGGCATGGCCGACGACTACACCCCGATCGAACTCGCCGACCAGCTCGACGGGTTGGCTTCCGGATGGCGGGAGGATCCCAGCCTGATCGATGCGGCGGTAGCCGAGGCCGCTGGTCGAGAGCTCATCGAGATGAGGTCGGTAGGCATCGACCCCGAGGCCGCCTCCGTGCGGATCATGGGTGTCCGCTTCGTCATCGACTCGTACATCTACGACCAGCTTCGGTTCCCGTCCGTGGGTGATCCTCAGTTTGGACGGAGGTACGCCACACCCTTGGATCTCGTTGCCACCTTCGACTCCGGATTGGCCTACGAGATACTGGGTGAGGAGGAAGTCCCGTTCTATCCCGAAGAAGGAGACGGCGAAGCGATCTACCTCACCGACCCCGACACCGGTGAGCACTGGACCAACTACGACCCCCAACTCGAGGCGCTCACCGAGATGGTCAGCGTGCGGGAGGCTTCCGACTGGGCCACGACCGTCTACGACGCCTGGCTGTACGCCCTGGAGCCGATGTGGCAGCTCCTGGGTGGGGCCTATCCCGACTTCATGCGGTCGGGGGCCTGGGAGATCAAAGACCTGCAGACCGGTCTCGGCTCGTACACAGAGCTCAAACACGACACGATCCTCTTCGCCAAGCAGTCCTTCGCGGCGCAGGGTGGTTTCGAGCCGGTCGACTACCCGGAACCACGGCACTGGGTGGAGCCCAACCCGGTCGCCTTCCAGCGGATGGCTTCGGTGATCGGGCTGCTGGAGGACGGCCTCAACCAACGTGAGCTGCTGCCCTCCGATAGCGACAACGCCCAGCTCATCGAGGCCCTTGATGACTTCCTGCGTCGTCTGGCCCGTCTCGCCTCCGACGAACTGGCCGGCGATGTCATCTCCGCCGAGGACAACGAGTGGCTCGCCAGCATCGGCTCGGTGATGGAGGCGCTGTGGATTCGCTCTTCCGACGAGGTCGACGAGACGACGGGAGAGTTCCCCGATGAGGATCTCCACTCGGCTCTGATTGCCGACATCATGCGAACGACGTTCCACATCCTGGAGATCGGAACCGGCAACGTCGACTCGTTGTACGTGCTCGTGCCGGCCGACGATGGGCGTTTCCAGATCGCCCGGGGCGCTGTCTTCTCCTACTACGAGTTCTGGCGGTCCGCCGACGACGGTCGTCTCACTGACGAGGAATGGTGGGCATTGCTGGGCAGCAATCCTCCTCAGCGCCCAGATTGGCAGGAGCCCGTCTTCCCGGCCGGTCTGCCTTAGTGGTGCCGTGGGTCTGCGAACGAGCTCACGATTTCAGCGCCAGCTGCAAAATGTTGTTGTGTGAGCGATCCTGGGACCGTTTGCCTGCACATCGACGACAAGGGCAAACTCCTGGACACCATCGACGCACGCTCGGCCTCGTTCTGGCCGACCATCCCGTGAGTCGCTGGCGAATCTGACGTGTTGGGTAAGACCTACGCAAGGGCAGGGTTCCGACCTCGTGAACCCACTCAACCACCCTGTTGCGCCTCCCGCAGAAACTCGACGATCGACCGGATCTGTGCCTCGTCGAGAGTGCCACCGAAGGCCGGCATCTCGTCCTTCCCATTGGTGACACGCAGTGCCAGCCGATCATCCGACTCCTCCTCGGCGTCGGAGCCGGGGCCTAGTGCTGGCGCCACTTCCCCGCCCTGAAGGTCCACACCGTGGCAGGTGGCGCAGGCCATATTGAAGAGGTCGCGGCCACCGAGGCCCTCCTGAGCGAGTGGATAGCGCCAATCAGGGAAGTCGGGAGCCTCCTTCTCCAGAGAGCGCAGATAGACGGCAATCGCCGCGATCTGCTCCTGGGTGAGCGACCCGCCGAAATCGATGGAATATGCTGCCATCGGCGAACCTGGTATGCCGACGGCGATCAGCTGACTCAACTGGGCGTCGGTCACCGACTGCAGGAACTGCTTCGACCTTAGGGCCGGTGCCAGTCCGCCACCGGCTCCGATACCGTGGCACTGAGAGCAATTGTCGGTATACATCTCGGCGCCCAGGGCGGCCAGATTGGCAGCACGCTGCTCTTGTGCCTCGGCGCGGCTGCGTGGCTCGAAGGCTCTATAGACGGGAAAAGCCGCGGCGAAGCCAAGCAGCAGGATGGCGCCCCACTGCATCCAGCGCACCGTAGAAGCCTGCATCTCCTTGTCTTCGGGATGGTCCAGTGGCATCGCTCACGCCTCACTGGTACAGGCGGGACCACGGGGCGGCTCG
>Ga0209640_10004076_pt1 | contig 12848 bp, 14 predicted proteins | sample RifCSP10_1_FD_184018 | JGI IMG/M metagenome (GOLD analysis project Ga0209640, IMG submission 184018) | Soil microbial communities from Rifle, Colorado - Rifle CSP2_sed 10_1 (SPAdes) (version 2) | ecosystem: Environmental > Terrestrial > Deep subsurface > Rock core/Sediment | place: Rifle...
TCGGCAGCATGCGATAAGCCTGCCACTGCTCGTTGCTGACGAAGCCGATGCGCTTGCCCTCGAGGGACGCGAGCCGCGGCGCATGCGGCTGCGTCACCTCGAGAGCGCCGGATGGAACGTGGAACTCCAGTTTGACCATGGGACCTGCTCCGTGAATGACGATAACCGGACTCAAAAACCGCTCAGATCTACCAGCACACAGATGCGGTCGGAGCCATTCTTATATCGAGAACAGCTTACCCCTCCCCCGCGCCGATTGCCAAACGGCGCGACCATTGCAATACTTGGGCAGTAGTACTCTTCGTGCCCAAGAACGGGAGGAGGAAGCATAGTATGGCGATGCGCGCTGCGATCAATGCGGTTTGCTTCATGGCGGCGTGCCTCGTCCTCGGCAGTCCCGCGGCCCTGTCCGCCCAGCGAGCCGACCCGGCCGCGGGCTACCCGGGCCGGCCGATCCGCGTCGTGGTGCCGTTCACGCCGGGCGGCCAGCCCGACATCGTCGCGCGCCTGATCGCGCCGAAGCTGACCGAATCCCTGCGCCAGCCCGTCATCGTGGACAACCGTCCCGGCGCGGGCGGCATGATCGGCTCCCGGATCGTGGCGGGCGCCAGTCCGGACGGTCACACGCTGCTGTCGATTTCCGCCGCCCACGTGGTGACTCCCGCCGTGCGTGCCAATCTCGGGTACGACCCGGTCAAGGACTTCGCCGGCATCACGATGACCATCAACGCCGCCTATCTGCTGGTGGTCCCACCATCAGTGGAAGCGAGGACGGTGAAGGATCTCATCGCGCTCGCCAGGGCCAGGCCCGGGCAGCTCAACTTTTCCTCCGCGGGGACGGGCAGCAGCACGCACTTCGCAGCCGAGATGTTCAAGCAAAGCGCCGGCATCGACGTGGTGCACGTGCCCCACCGGGGCATCCCGGAGGCGCTCACGGACACCATGACCGGCCGCGTGCACTTCTTCATGGCGCCGATGGCAAGCGCGATCAATCTGGTGAAGGACGGGAAACTGCGCGCGATCGGCGTCTCCACCGCGCAGCGCGCCCGCGCTTATCCGGATCTTCCGACCATCGCCGAGTCCGGGCTGCCGGGCTTTCGCTACGACTCCTGGGGCGCGCTGTTCGCGCCGGCGAAGACCCCGCGCACGATCATCGACAAGCTCAACCGCGAGGTCACGCGCGTCCTCAAGCTGCCCGACACCGAGCAGCGCCTGCACGCGCTCGGGGTGGAGGCGGCGCCGACGACGCCCGCGCAGCTCGACAAGTTCGTCGCCGAGCAGGTCGCCGCGGCCGCCGACCTGGCGCACAAGGCGGGCATCAAGCCGGAGTGAGAGAAGCGCGACGGGTGGCGATTGTTCTCTCGTCACCGGTCACTTGTCACCGCTCTTCGAGTCCCGCTTCTCGGACCACCTTCGTCCACTTCGCGATCTCCGCCTTGACGTGCGCAGCGAACGCCTCCGGGGTCGAGGGTGTGACGTCTATGCCCTGGTCTTCGAGGCGCTTTCTGAGCGGCCCGACCGCGAGCAGCTTGTTGAGGTCGGTGTTGAGCTTGGTGAGTATCGGTTGCGGCACCTTCGACTGCGTGCAGATGCCGTACCACCCCGTGACGTCGTACCCCGCAACGCCCTGCTCGGCGAAGGTCGGCACGTCGGGCAGCTTCGCGTTGCGCGTGGCCGAAGTCACGCCGAGCGCCCTAACCCTTCCAGCCTTGATCACAGCCAGCGGTCCTCCCGCCAAGTTGCCGACCGAGGATTCCATGTGCCCGCTCATCACGTCGGCGAGCGCCGCCGACGCGCCCTTGTACGGCACGTGCACGATATTGATCCCGGTCATCATCTTCAACAGCTCGATCGACAGGTGGGGCGATGCGCCCACTCCCGAGGATCCGAAATTGAGCTTGCCGGGGTGCGCCTTGGCGTAAGCGACGTACTGCTGCAGCGTCCGCATGGGCATGGACGGATGCACCATGAAGACGTTGGGTATGCCCCCGATCTTTGCCGGGAACGCGAAGTCGGCGACCGGGTCGTAGGTGAGCTTCGGGCCGAACCGCGCCGGCGTGACCCCGTGCGTGCCGATGTTACACAGCACCAGCGTATAGCCGTCGGGCGCGGCCCTGGCGGTGTACTCGGTCGCGATGTTGCCCGCGGCGCCCGGGCGGTTCTCCACGATCACGGTGGCGCCCCAGAGCTCGGAGAGCGCCGCGGCGACGATGCGCGCCGTGGTATCCACGCCGCCGCCCGGCGAATAGCCCACCATGATGCGCACCGGCTTGGCAGGGTATGGCTGTGCCGGCGCCAGGGCGGAACACATCGCGACCAGAGCGACAGCGGTCCTCCATCCCGCTAGCATGAGGGATGAAGGACGAGGGATGAGGGAAAGGACCATGCGGCGACCTCGCGAAGAATAAGGGAACACGGTTCGTTATTCGCCATTCACACACATCGTTGTTGTTATCGCGCAAAGCTTACCTCTCCCCCGGCTCTTCGGGAAGCGCCGGCGGTATCGGCTCCGGCCCCTTGGGTCACTCGCTTCGGCTATAGTAAGCGCGCCAAGCGCGCCGGGCCGTCGCTTCCGGCAGGAGTCCCGCAGCGGAAGGCGCCCCCGGCACCGCATTTCGACACGACATTTCCCGAAAAGGACACTCCATGAAGATCGCCCGGATCGCGGCGTACGTGCTGCGCGTGCCGTTCAACTTCCCGCTCATCAAGGAAACGCAGCACGCGCTCGGCACTTTCGTCGAGATCGAGACCGACGGCGGGCTGAAGGGCCACGCGTTCTCCAGCTACCCCATGCGCTTTGGCATCGCCGACTTCATCAACCGCGAAGTGCGCGAAACGATCGCCGGCATGGACCCGCTGCGGCCCGAGGCGGTGCGCTCGGCCCTCTACTGGAAACTCTCGAACAAGCTGTTCGCGGGCGCGTGGTCGTGCGCGGCGAGCCTGGTCGACATCGCGCTCTGGGACATCCGCGGCAAGGCGCTCGATCAGCCCATCTGGAAGCTGCTCGGCGGCGCGCGCGACAAGTGCCCCGTCTACATCACGTTTGGCCTGCCGCGCTACAGCCGCGAGGAGCTCGTGGAGGTGGCGAAGATGCTGATCCGCGACGGCCACACCCAGCTCAAGATGGCCGTTGCCGCGGGCGCCAACCCGGCGAGCGAAATGTACGGCCAGCCGAGCGACGATGACATCCTCGAGGACGCGGCGCGCATCCGCCACCTGCGCGAGGCGGTCGGCGACGGCGTCACCCTCATGATCGACGCCAACAAGAACGCGAAGCTCACGCAGGCCCTGCGCCTCGCGAAGCTCGCCGAGCCGTGCAACCTCGCGTGGTTCGAGGACCCGCTGCTGCAGTCCGACCCCAGGCTGCTCGCGCAACTGCGCCGGCAGACCACCATTCCGATCGCCGCCGGCAGTACGGGCACTTCCGACATCTCGTTCCTGCGCGAATACCTCGTGCACGAATCGGTCGACATCCTGCAACCCAACGTGCGCGACATCGGCGGCTACACCGCCGGGCTGCGGGCGGCGGGGCTCGCGCAGGCGTTCAACATCCAGCTCGAGATGGGCGGGAACTTCCCGCACCTCAACATGCATCTGCACGCCGGCGTGCCCAACGGCGGGCGCGTGGAGTTTCACTACGGCGGCTGGCAGCTCGGCATGATCCTGTTCGACGGCGCGCCCCCGCCCGTCAAGGGCTGGGTGACGCTGCCGGAGGCGCCGGGGCTCGGCTTCACGCCCAAGGCAGGGATACTTGACCTGGCGGTCAAGTGACCCGTCACGCGTTTTGACCCGCAGTCTGCCGGCGCGCGCCGGCTTGCGCGATCTTGCGCTCGATTTCCGCCGCCCATTCCGCCCGCGGCTTGAACCCCGGCATCGGGCGGACGTGCTGTTCGATACTCGCCCACAGCTCATCGTCGGGGAGGAAAAGGTCCACCGGCAGGCGATGGGGCTGAGGCACGTACCACGGCGTGTCGATCAGCAACTCGACCCGGTTCTGCTCGGGGTCGCGGAAGTAGACCGACAGCGCGTTGCCGTGGGTCACCGGCCCGAGGTCCACCACCGGCTCGTTCTTGAGGCCCCGGTACAGCTCCCGCAGCGTTCCCAGGCTGTCCACGCGGAACGAGAGCTGGTTGATCACGTTGTACTGGAGGCCGGCCGGCCGGCCGGACGCCATGACGAGCTGATGGTGCTCGCGCGGGTCGCGGGTCATGAATACGATCTCGCCGTTCGGGCTCGTGGCCCGGTCGCTGACAGCGAAGCCCAGGAAGCGGGTGTAGAAGTCCACCATGCGCGCCATGTCGGTGACGTAGATGCCGACGTGGCTCAACGTGAGCGAAAATGACATGACTGTTGTCTCTCCTCCGGCCCGGCGCTTCAGTCCGTGGACCGCGTCTTTCAGCCTGACGGGAAAAAAGTATACCTCAACAAGACCAGCTTCGACCTGTTCCGCGACTTCTCGCCGGTCTCCCAGATCGCCGCCGCGCCCTACGTCCTGACCGTGCATCCGCAGCTGCCCGCGAAGTCGGTGAGCGAGTTCGCGGCCTACGCGAAGGCGAATCCTGGCACGCTCAAGGGGTGCGCCCCCTCGCGGTGACGACCGCCCAGCGCACGGCGATGCTGCCCGAGGTGCCGACGATGATCGAAGCGGGCGTTCCCGGATTCGTGGTGACGCAATGGCATGGCACGCTCGCGCCGGCCGGCACGCCGCGGCCCGTCGTCGAGCGCCTGCACCGCGACATCGTCAAAGCGCTGCAGCAGCCGGAGGTGATCTCGCGCCTCGCGGCCGACGGGACCGATGGCGTAGGCAGCTCGCCGCAGCAGTTCGCGGCGCACATGAAGGCCGAGCGCGAAAAATGGACCAAGGCGATCAAGCAAGCGGGACTGGCCGCCCAATGAGATGACCGTGACCGGTGATCGATAAGGAAAGGGGTGACGATTACGGGTGACGAATGAGAGTGACGAAAAAGAGTGACGTAAAGCCCGTCACTTCTTCTCGTCACTTCTTCTCTCATTCCATGCGGACGTTGCCGGCCTTGATGACCTTGGCGAACCGCTCTAGCTCGCTTCGAACAAAGCGGTCGAATTCGCGCGGCGTACTCCCGACCGCTTCCGATCCGTCGGCCGCCACCCGCGCTCTGACCTCGGGTGCCTGCATCCCCTGCGCGATAGCGGCGGCGAGCCGGTCGATAATCGGCTGCGGCGTGCCCTTGGGCGCCATGACGCCATACCAGCCGATCGCCTGGAATCCCGGCAGCGTTTCCGCAACCGTCGGGACGTCCGGCGCGGCGCTCGAGCGCTGGCTGGAGGTGACGGCCAGCGGGCGCAGCCTGCCGCCGCGCGCGAGCGGAAGTCCGGTGACGATGCTGGAGAACATCACCTGCACCTGCCCCGCGATCACGTCGGCCAGCGCGGGAGGCGGGCCCTTGTACGGCACGTGCACCATGCGGATGCCCGCCGCCCTGCTGAACAGCTCGGTGGCGAGATGGTTCGATCCGCCCACGCCGGTCGAAGCGTAATTGAGCTGCCCCGGCTTCGATTTCGCCAGCGATATCAGCTCCTCGATCGAGCGGACCGGCAGCGACTGGGTGGCGACCACGAGGTACGGCTGCTGCGTTGCCAGGCTGATCGGAACGAAGTCGCGCAGCAGATCGTAGGGAAGCCGGGTGCCGTGCGCGGCGCCGATCGCCTGCGCCACTGCGAGCATCATCAGCGTGTAGCCGTCGGCGGGCGCCCTCGCAGCGAGCTCCGCGGCGATCGCGCCGTTCGCCCCGGTGCGGTTGTCGATGACGACGGTCTGGCCCAGCAGCTCCGTGAGCTTCTGCCCCACGATGCGCGCCGCGAAATCCGAGCCGCCACCCGCGGAAAAGCCCACGATCATGCGAATCGGTTTCGTCGGGTAGCCGGTGCTCCGCTCTTTCTGCGCCGCGGCTGCCGGCGCGATTGCAACCAACAGCAGAACAGCGCACACCGATGCAGCCAGCAACGACCTCATGTGGCGAGCCCCCGTTCGACCGCTCCGCTCCCGACGACGCAGCAGCGCGCCATTGCCCGTCGTGGTCTTGTGAGCGACCACTTATTTTTTCTTCTCGTTCGCGAAGACCTCGCGCGCGCAGCGCACGGCTTCCCGCACGGCGGGAACGCCACAGTAAACCGCGCACTGCATCAACACTTCACGGATCTCGGTCTTCGTGCAGCCGTTATTGCGCGCGCCGCGGATGTGCAGCTTGAGTTCGTGCGGATACTTCAGCCCCGTGAGCAGGGCAACGTTGATCAGGCTTCGCGTCTTGCGTGGCAGGCCCTTGCGCGACCAGATCTCGCCCCAGACGTACTTGGTGGTGAGCTCGCGTATGGGCAGCGAGAAGCTGTCCTCCTGCGCCCACAATGAGTTGTCCTGCTCCGCACCCAGCACCGCGCGGCGAGCCTTCCGTCCCCTTTCAAACAGCGCCTTGTTTTCCATTGCATCTCCTCTGACGAACCCCTCGATGGTTCGAGCGGTGCGGGCGACGCGGAGCTAGCTGCGCGCCGGCGCATGCTTTCCGGTGAGCTGCGGCGTCTGCCCCTCCAGTCCCTTCTGCTGGCGATCGAGGCGCGTCTCTCTCGCCCAGGTGCGCTTGAGATCGTCGCGCACTTTCACGCGCAGCCGGCCCAGTCCTTCGGTCTCGAGCTCCACCAGGTCGCCGTCCTGGAAGGCGGAGAGCCCGCGGTGGTTGGTCCCGGTCGCGAGAACGTCGCCCGGCTCGAGCGTGTGGATCGAACTCACCCATTCGATGCACCGGGGAATCTTGTGCGCCATGTCGCTGGTGTTGAAGTTCTGCTTGAGCACCCCGTTCACCCAGAGCCGTATCTGGAGGCGGTGCGGGTCGGGCACCTCGTCGGCCGTCACGAGATACGGGCCCATCGGCGCGAAGGTGTCGCGCGACTTCATCTGGTAGAACGTGTTGCCGGTGGGCGGAAGGCCGCGCGCCGATCCGTCGATGAAGTTGAGGTAGCCGAAGACGTAGCCCATCGCGTCGGCGGCGCGCACGTGGGTCGCGCGCTTGCCGATCACTAGCGCCATCTCCGCTTCGCCCTCGAAGAGGGTGGCCGGGACGTCGGGCAGCACCAGGGTGTCGCCGTCGCCGATGACGCCACTCGGAGACTTGTGGAACGCGTTGATCGGCGCCGGCTCCGAGCGGGTCCCGTCCTCCAGGTAGTTCACCGCCATGCAGTCGATGTTGTACGGCTTCGGCAGCGGCGGCCTCGCCCGGACCTGGCCGACCGGCACGCCTCTGCCGGCGGCGGCCGCTTTCTCCAGCGCGGCCCGGTAGTCCGCAAACCGCTCGATCAGCCCGCTGATGAGGTCGTGCGGCCCGGTGTGCGGAACGTTCCGCACCACCTGCGACACGTCCACCACGGCGTCGCCCTTCAGCACGCCCAGCCTGAAGTCATCGAAGAACATCAATTTCATCCATCTCTCCTGGAAAAAAGTCCGCGAAAAGCGACAGACGCGGGACGCGAGGTTTCGTGGGGCACCTCAGTGGCAGAACTCAGGGGGCGACGCTGCCGAACGCGCGGGATGCTCCCTTTTATATATTGTGGACTCCCCGCACCGGCGCTTGCCTATTCTAATCACGAAACAGTCAGCTGGGCTATGATCGAAGGATGAGGGATCGGCGGCTTCATTCAAGGGGAGATCAATGGCACAGAAGATGACGGGCGCGCGGCTCCTCGCCCAGACGCTCAAGGCTTACGGCGTCACCCACGTGTTTTTCATGGACGCGATCCTGCGGCGCGCGCTGGCGGAGATGGAGGACGTCGGGATCAAGCGCATCCTCGGGCACTCCGAGAAGGCCGTCGCCTACATGGCGGACGGGTTTGCGCGCGTGTCGGGCCGCCCCGGCGTCTGCATGGCGCAATCGGTAGGCGCGGCCAACCTCGCTTCCGGCATGCAGGACCCCTACCTCGGCCACTCCGCGGTGATCGCGATCACCGGACGGCACGTGGCGCCGTTCCAGTACCGCAACGCCTACCAGGAGGTCGCGCACGAGCCGCTCTATGCGGCGGTAACCAAGTTTCAAGGCAGGATCGACGCGCTGGAGCAGATTCCGCACCTGCTGCGCCAGGCGTTCCGCGAGGCGACGACCGGCACGCCCCGTCCGGTCCACTTGGACATCGCGGGCTTCACCGGCGATGCGATCACGCCTCTGGAGGGCACATTCGACGTCGTCGCGGACGAGGCGCACACCCGCTACCCGGCATTTCGCCCCGCGCCCGATCCGGCCGCGGTGCAACGGGCAGCGAGCGCTATCAAGGTGTCTTCGCGGCCGGTAATCGTGGCTGACCGCGGTGTCGTCATTTCCGGCGCGTCCGAGGCCGTGGCGCGTCTCGCCGAGCGCATCCAGGCACCGGTGGTCGCAACCCTCGACGCGAAGGACGCGATGGTGGAGGACCACCCCCTGTTCCGCGGCACGCTCGGCCTCTACGGGCGAAGCTGCGCGAACCACGCGGTGGCCGAGGCGGACCTGGTGATCTTCGCCGGCAGCAACACCAGCGACCACACCACGGCCAACTGGAAGATGCCCAAGGAGGGCACGGCGATCATCCACATCGACCTCTACCCGGTGGAGATCGGCCGCAACTACGCGGGCTCGATCGGCCTTCAGGCCGACGTGCGCGCGGCGCTGGAAGCGCTGGCGGCAACGGCCGGCGCCGCCAAGCGCGATGACTGGCTCGCGCGAACCCGCGCGTTCGTCGACGATTGGCGCCAGGACGCCGAGAAAGCGCGCGCGTCCGGTGAGGTGCCGCTGCGGCCGGAGCGCCTTTGCCGCGAGCTCACCGAAGTTCTGCCCCGGGACGCGATCCTGATCGCCGATACCGGCTACGCGGCGTTGTGGACCGGCACGCTCGTCTACCTGCGCCATCCGACCCAGCGCTATGTCCGCGCCGCCGGCTCGCTCGGCTGGTCCTTTCCGGCTTCACTCGGGGCGAAGTGCGCCGCGCCCGATAGGCCGGTCATCTGCTTCTGCGGCGACGGCGCCTTCTTCTACCACCTGCCGGAGCTCGAGACGGCGCGCCGCCGGGGCATCAAGACCGTGACCATCGTGAACAACAATCACTCGCTGGCCCAGGGGCTGCGCAACCTCAACATCGCCTACCAGGGCCGCGATCAGAGCCGCAAGGGCGAGCTGTTCGAGTATCGAGACACGGACTTCGCGCGCATCGCCCAGTCCTTCGACTGCTTCGGCGCGACCGTGGAGAAGCCCCAGGATTTCCGCAAGGCGTTCGAGACCGCCATGGCCTCGGACCTGCCGGCGGTGATCGACGTGAAGACGGAGTTCGGGGGCCAGGCCCCCATGGCCTGGGTTCCGTCCTGATGAGGCGTCACTGATGACTGGTGACTGGTCACTCGTGACTGGTGACTCGAACCCATCTCAAAAATCCCCTCTCCCCACTGCCGCGGGGCGAGGGAGTATTTTTAGACCGCTTCTCGTAACCGGTGGCGCGTGATTGAAGGAGCGTGACTCGTGCGCGCTTTTCTGTTTTCATTCCCGTGTTTGCTTTCCTCCGCGTCCTCAGCGTCCTCAGCGGTGAGAGGTGGTCTTCTTTGGCGTTCCTTGGCGTCCTTGGCGGTGACAGCTGTTGTTTTTATCGGCGCCGCCGCGACTTGCGCCGCGGCGTATCCCGAGCGGCCGGTGCGGCTCGTGGTCCCGGTCGCGCCCGGCGGCGCGGTTGACGTCGTCGGCCGCATGCTCGGCCAGAAGCTCTCCGTGCTCCTCGGGCACAACGTCGTGATCGACAATCGCGCCGGCGCGAACTACATCAAGAGCGCCGGCCCGGCAATCAACGAGCTGCTGGCGGGGCACATTCCGCTCATGTTCGGCCCGAGCCCCGTGGTGGTCCCGATGGTGCAGGCCGGGCGGCTGCGGCCTCTCGCGTTCACAGGGCTCAAGCGCTCGCCGCAACTGCCCGACCTTCCTACCGCGGACGAGCTCGGGATCAAGGGTTACGAGGCAACGGGCTGGTACGGCCTGCACGGGCCGCGCGGGCTGCCGAAGGCCGTCGTGCAGCGGCTCAACGAAGCCGCGCGGCAGTTCGTGCAGATGCCCGACACGCGCGAGCGCTTCGCCGCGCTCAATCTCGAGCCGGTCGGCAGCTCCCCCGAGGAGTTCGCCCGATTCCTGAGGGAGGACCTGCAGAAGTACGCCCGGATCGCCAAGATGGCCGGGATCCAGCCCCAATAAAAAACAAGGGCGGTTAAAACCCCGCCCTTGTTTTTTATCAGGTCGCGGCGTCCATTTCGCTCAGAGGAATCCCGCGATAAGACCCGCCGTCTCGTCCGGACGCTCGGTGAACGTGATAGTTGATCTCGAGGGTGCGGTCCAGCTCCGAGAATCCGGCGACCAGCACGAGCGAGGAGACGCGCGCGGGAGCGTCAAGCGCCGCCTGAAGCGCCACGCAGGCGCCGAGGGACGAACCGACCAGGTGCGCGCGGGGCATGCCCAGGTGGTCAATGAGCTGCACCGCGTCTTCAGCCCACTTCTCCACCGAGTACTCATTCGATGAAGTGGTCGAACGGCCAAGCCCGCGCGGATCGGGGGCAACGGTTCTTCCCACGCGGGAAAGCAGGGGCACGGTCTTGTCGTAGTAAGCGTGGTCGTGCCCGAGGCCCGGCAGAAGAATGATCAGCTAATAAGACCGCCCGGACGCGACTGCAACAAGACCGCTATACTGTTTCGCGAAAGAGGAGGTATCCCAGCATGACCACGCGCATCATGAAGAAAACAGCTCTTTGCGCCGCAGTCTGCCTGGCCGGAGGAAGTTCCGCGGCCTTTTCCGCCCAGCGCGCCGACCCGGCCACCGCCTACCCGGGCCGTCCGGTTCGCGTTGTGGTGCCGTTCACGCCGGGCGGCCAGCCCGACATCGTCGCGCGGCTGATCGGGTCGAAGCTCGTCGAATTCCTGGGGCACCAGGTCGTCGTTGACAACCGTCCCGGCGCCGGGGGCGTGATCGGCACGCGGATCGTGGCGGCCGCCAACCCCGACGGCTACACGCTGTTGTCGGTGTCCGCCGCCCACGTGGTCGCTCCCGCCACGCGCGCCAAGCTGGGCTACGACGCGGCCAGGGACTTTGCCGGGATCACGCAGACCGCGAGCGCCGCCTATCTGCTCGTCGTTTCCCCGTCGCTGAACGTCAAGACGCTGAAGGAGCTGATCGCGCTCGCCCAGGCCAAGCCCAAGCAGCTCAATTATGCCTCCGCCGGAACGGGCAGCGGCACGCATTTCGCCGCCGAGATGCTCAAGTTCGCGGCCAATATCGATGTGGTCCACGTGCCCTACAGGGGCGTTCCCGAGTCGCTCACCGATACCATGACGGGCCGCGTGCAGTTCTTCATGTCGCCGCTCGCGAGCGGGATTACGCTGGTAAGAGACGGGAAATTGCACGCCCTCGGCGTTTCCTCCGAAAAGCGCATTCGCGCCCATCCGGACATTCCGACCCTAGCCGAGTCCGGGCTGCCGGGCTTCCGATGGGACTCCTGGGCCGCGTTGTTTGCCCCGGCGAAGACCCCGCGCACAATCGTCAACAAGCTCAACCGCGAGGTCACGCGCGTCCTCAGGCTCCCGGACGTCGAACAGCGCCTGATCGCGCTCGGGGTCGAGCCGACGCCCACGACGCCCGCCCAGCTCGACAAGTTCATCGCCGAACAGCTCGTGGTGGCGGCCGATCTGGCGCGAAAGGCGGGCATCAAGCCGGAGTGACCGATGATGAAGAGATCAAAGGGTGAAGGCGGAAGGGAAGAACAATGAGCGATGCGGCGGGAGTAAGGCTATGATCGGATTTCTCGATCAATCCGCAGTTCGTGCCGGCGCATGGTCCGCCGCGGCCGCGATGGCAGTGCTGACCGGGGTGGCCACGGCGTCACACGCGCAGCAAAGCGCCTGGCGGCCGGAACGGCCCGTGGAAATCGTGGTGCCGGTCGCCGCGGGCGCCGCGACCGACGGCACCGCGCGCCTCGTCCAGAGGATCTTGCAGAACAACCGCATCGTCGACGTGCCTGTCATTGTGGTGAACAAACCGGGCGGTGGCCAGACCCTGGCGATGAATTATCTTGACCAGCGCGTGGGCGACGGGCATACCCTGCTCAATTCCACCATGAGTCTGATGACGAACCACATTCAGGGACGGTCGAAGGTCAACTATACCGACTACACGCCGGTCGCGGTCCTGTTCAGCGAGTACATGACGCTGGTGGTGAGACCGGATTCTCCCCTGAAGACCGGCCGCGATATCCAGGAGAGGCTGAAGAAGGATCCGGGCTCTCTCAGCATTGCGGTCGGCATTGCGGTTGGGGGAACGAATCATCTTACGGTCGCCCTGGTGACGAAAGCCATGGGCATCAACGTGAAGAAGCTGAAGACCGTCGTGTTCCAGGCGAACGCTCACGCCCTGACAGCCTTGATGGGCGGACACGTTGACCTTTCGTCGATGTCGCTGGCGACGGCGTGGAACGCCGCGCAGCAGGGCAAGCTGCGGATCATCGCGATCACCTCGGATCGGCGCCTGGAAGGTGCCCTGGCGGAAATTCCGACCTGGAAGGAACAGGGGTTTAACGTGGTGTTCACCAACACACGGTTTGTGATCGGCCCCAAGGGCATGACCCCGGCGCAGACGGCGTACTGGGATGCCGCGTTCGAGCGGCTGGTCCAGAACGAAGAGTGGAAGGATGAAGTCAGGAAGAATGACTGGGTGTCGGATTACCTCGGGAGCAAGCAGAGCCCGCAGCGCCTGGCTGCGATCTACGAACAGCTCAAGGGGGCGTTGGTCGACGCCGGTCTGGCGAAGGAATGAGAGAACAAAACATGGCTCTAGGA
>Ga0209640_10004077_pt1 | contig 12846 bp, 13 predicted proteins | sample RifCSP10_1_FD_184018 | JGI IMG/M metagenome (GOLD analysis project Ga0209640, IMG submission 184018) | Soil microbial communities from Rifle, Colorado - Rifle CSP2_sed 10_1 (SPAdes) (version 2) | ecosystem: Environmental > Terrestrial > Deep subsurface > Rock core/Sediment | place: Rifle...
CGCCCCCTCCTGGTTTCGGGATCATCACTCGCCGCACCGGACTGGGCTTGTACGTCCCCGCCCGTAGTTCCTCTCTCAGACTTGCGAGCCACTTCTCCGGCCCTGCCGTTTCGATGTCCGAAAACTTCACCCCGTCCACCCCCGGCGCGCCGGCGTTTCCGCGGGCCAGCCGATACGCATGGTCCAGGATGTCCTCCCGGTGCACCTTGTCGTAGAGCAAGTAGAAGCGGAACGCTGGCTCCGCCTTCGCCTTCTCGTATAGCCTCGTCCGCAGGTTCCGGATCTTCTCCGGGGTTGCCAGACTCACGTCAATCCCCTGATCCTCTGCCCGCCTCCGAGACACCCAGAAGTGAGGCCCCGTTCCTCCACCGTCGTTACCGGCTTCGTCGGTACCATGGGCCTCTCCGACTCCCACACGGGTCGCCGGCTCTCCCGGCGTCGGCAGTCGCGACCTGCCACCCAATGCGGGTCTCCCACGTTGCACAGTAGACCTTCGCCGCGTGCTGTCCTTACTACCCCGGCGAGCCGGAGAGCGGCACGTCTCGGTTGCTCCGCTCCCCACGGCGGCCTTACTCCGTTATTCGGGCGGATCGGCGCTCGCATCTTCACTTTCGAGGCCTGCTCAAGGTTCACTCGCGTTACGGCCCGCGGCTTCGCTCACCCACCCAAAGTGGGCTTCACCCAGGGCTTCACTTGCGTGCCTGGGTCGCTTCCGGGGTGCTCCGAGAACTCCCCGGTTGAGACTTTCACTCACGTGCCTACTGCACCCCCTTCGTGGCGCACCGAATGATCCGGGCTAGACGCCGGTCTTCATGTAGCGCTGGATCGCGCCGAGCGCCCGCTCCACTTCGGAGTGCAGGTTGTAGAAGTGCGGCGAGAAGCGGAGGCCCCCGCGATCCGCGTACGAACGGGGCGCCCCCGCGATGCGGTCCTTCTCGTAGAGGGCCGCGGACAGCTTCGCGACGTCGAGCTCGCCGGGCTGGAACGAGACGACGGCCACCGACCGCGCGGGGTCGGGGTGCGTCCACAGCTTGACTCCGTCGATCTTGCGGAGTCCGGCGAGGAGAGCCTCGGCGAGCTCGCGGGCCCGCGCCTCAATCGCCGGCCGACCCAGCTTCTCCTGGAACCGGAGCGCCTCTCCGAGGGCGATGATCGCGGGCTCGTCGCGCTGGCCGAAGCTCTCGAACGACTTGGACAGCCCGACCGCCCCGGGATAGGCGCTGACGATGCTGGGCCAGACCCGGGACTGGACGCCCTTGTTGACGTAGAGGACGCCCACTTCCTTCGGTCCGCACGGCCATTTGTGCCCGCTGCCCGAATAGAAGTCCGGCTGCACGTCCGCGAGGTCGACGTCCATCAGGCCCAACGACTGCGCCCCGTCCACGAGCGTGAGCACCCCTCGCTCGCGGGCCCGCCGACACAGCTCCTTCGCGGGCAGGAGGTCGCCCACCGTGCTCGTCAGGTGCGTGAAGCCGAGCACTTTCGTGCGCCCGGTCATCTGCCGCGTGAAGGCCTCCAGGTAGTACTCGTCCCCGGGATGCGGGTTCACCTGGTCGACGATCTTGACCGTGTAGCCGAACCGCCTGGCCTTGGTCTTCCAGGCCTCGAGGTTGCTCGGGTGGTTGTCGGAGAAGAGCAGCACTTCGTCGCTCGGGCCGAGCTCCAGGCCGCTCGAGACGAGGTTGTTGGCCTCGCTCGTGTTGCGCACGAGGATGATCTCCTCGGGGCTCACGCGCAGGAACCCGGCCGCGAGCCTGCGCACCGATTCCTTGCCTTCGCCGAGCTTCGCCCGGTTCGGGAACGAGGGATCGCGATCCATGTCCTTCGTGGCCGCGACCATGGCCTCGATCACCGCGACCGGGGAAGGGCACAGGTTGGCCGCGTTCATCACTCCCAGGTCCGTGGGCATCAGGAACTGATCCCGCACGGAACGCCAGAAGCTCTCGCTCGCTGCGACCGGTGCCGGTGCGACGTCCCCCGCCCGGAGCACGGCCCCGCTCCCGCGGGCGAAAAGTGCGGCCGCGCCCGTGACCCCCAGCCGCTCCGCGAACTGCCGACGGTTCAGATTCATGGCGTGAACCCCCGCTCGATTCTACTCACACCTGGCGGCGTCCAGCCGGCAATCGGCGGCTTTGCCGACCTCCTTGACCGCTTCCGGTGTCGCCACCCAGAATCACGGACATGACCGAAGATGTCCGCAGGCTGCTGGTTCGTGAGCTCGGGGCGTTCGCGCGCGAGGTCGAGCTCTTCCCGGACGACGAGAGCCTGTTCCGGACCGTTCCCGGCGTCACCAACTCGGCCGGGAACCTGGCGCTCCACGTGTGCGGCAACCTGAAGCACTTCGTGGGAGCCGTGCTCGGCGGCACCGGGTACGTCAGGACCCGCGACGCGGAGTTCGCGACCCGCAGCGGGCGCCGCGAGGACGTCGCGCGTGAGCTTCACGAGACCGCCACGATCGTCTCCGAGGCGCTCGCACGCCTTCCCGGGGAGGCGCTCGAGGGGTCCTACCCGCAGCCGGTCGCCAATCTCGAGCTGCCGTGCCGCCTGTTCCTGATCCACCTCGCGGTGCACCTGTCTTTCCACCTGGGCCAGGCGGGCTATCTTCGTCGCATCGTCACGGGCGACGGCCGGTCGAGCGGACCGGTGGCCCTTTCGGAGCTCGCCGAGCGCTGAAGCCTGCGTCACTCGAACGCGACCGACCGCGTGGGATCGAAGCGTGCGACCGCGCGGAGCATGGAGGGACAGGTGCGAGGGATAGGAGGGATAAGAGGATCCGAGAGCTGCCAGGGTTCTCGGGACTGAGCTCTTGGGGGGCTGAGCGCCCCCCCTAGCGATGCAGCTCCACCACGTCGCGGTCCTTCACGACGTGGTCGGCGCTCACCTGCTGGCCTTCGAATCCCGAGCTCGGCCCCCAGATCCTCGCGAAGCGGAGCTCGCCCGCGAGGCCGCGGTGCACCTGCTGCGCCACGTCGCGCACGCTGCCGCCAACGCGCAGCGTGAACGGCCGGCCCAGGTCGGGCGGGTGACCAGGCACCTTGGAGTACACGCGCACGATCCCGAGCAGATCGAAGAGCGCTGGGCCGATCGCGGAAAGGCCACGGCCGTTTTCGGCCGAAACTGCCAGCGAGACGAACGGGACGGACGCCAGCTCGCGGAGCACGGCGAGCTCGGCCTCGGGGTCGGCGAAGAGGTCGGCCTTGTTCGCGAGAAGGAGCGCGGGCAGTCGCGCGCGGAAGGGGTCGAGCGCCGCGTCGTCCGAGTGAGCGCGGGCGTCCGGCACGCGCGTCACCGGGCTCACCTTCTTTTCCTCCAGCCGCCGAAGGGTCGCGGCCAGTTGGCCCACGCAGCCGGGATCCGCGAGGTCCATCACCAGTGCGACGCCGTCCGCGTTGTGGAGCGTGCCGCTCATCCAGGGCTCGAAGTAATCCTCGGCCACCGGCGGAAGGTCCACGAGCTGGAACTGCACGTCCTCGTGGGCGAGCATCCCGGGCAGCGGGTACTTCGTCGAGAAGGGGTACGGGCCCACGACCGCGTGGGATCCCGAGAGCCGCGCGTGCAGGCTCGACTTGCCGGCGTTCGGCGGGCCCACGAGTGCCACCTGCGCCGCACCTTCGTGCCGGACGGTGAGCTCCGGGCCGCCGCGCACCGCGCCCTTCTTGGGTCCGCCGAGCTCGTCGGTCAGCTCCTTGAGGCGGGTCTTGATCTCGGCCTGCAGGTGCTCCGTCCCCTTGTGCTTCGGGATCGTACGCAGCATCTCCCGCAGCCACTCGAGCTTCTCCTGCGGCTCGCGCGCCCGGCGGAACTTCTCCTGCGCGTCCTTGTACTCGGGCGAGAGGTTGGCCGGCATGGCCCTTGTATCGCACGAACGATCCATACCGTGCCAGGGGAGAGGGGCGCAGAATGGCGGCATGAACGGCCTCGCCCCGTGGCTCGGGGTCGCCCGGGCCCCTTTCCTGCTCCTCCCCGTCACCCTCGTCGCCTCAGGGGCCGCGGCCTCGGCGTACGAGGGCGCATTCGGCTGGAGCGCGACGCTCGTCGCCCTCGTCGGCCTCGTGCTGCTCCACGCCGCGGTCAATGCCCTGAACGAAGCGAGCGACATGACGAGCGGCATCGACCTGCGGACCACGCGCACCCCCTTCTCCGGCGGCAGCGGCACGCTGCCCTCGGGGCGGCTCTCGGTGCGCGCGACCCGTCTCTTCGCCTACGCCTGCGCGGTCGTGGGCGGGCTCATCGGCGGCTGGTTCGCGCTACGCCTCGGGCCGCTCTTCGCCCTGCTCATGGCCGTGGGCGCCGCGGCGGTGCTCTTCTACTCGGACGTCTTCGCCCGGGTCGGCGTGGGTGAGCTCGCGGCCGGCTTCGGCCTCGGCGCGTTGCCGGTGTGGGGAGCGGCCTGGGTCCAGGGCGCTGCGCCGGGGCCAGCCGCGCTCTGGGCGGGCGCGCCTGCGTTCTTCATGACCTTCGACCTCTTGCTCCTGAACGAGTTCCCCGACGAGGAGGCCGACCGCGCCGGGGGGCGGAGGAACCTGGTCCTGATGCTGGGCCGCAAGGGCGCGGCTCTCGTCTACGCCGGGGCCGCCGCCCTCACGCCTCTTACGATCGTGGCGGCCGTCGCCTTGCGAGCGCTCCCGCTCGCGGCTCTCGTTGCGGTCCTGCCGTCGCTGCTGCTGCAGAAGCCGCTCGCCTGGGCGCTCGGCGACACGCGCGAGCCCGTTCCGGTTCCTGCTCTGGCCGCCAACGTCACCTGGAATCTCGCCACCAACGGCGTCCTCGCTGTCGCCCTCGCGGTGGCGGCCCTGCGCTGACGAGCCCCGGCACGGCTACCGGGTCAGGGCTTCCACTGTCGCGACGAACGCCTCGATGTTCTCGGTCGGCACACCCGGGGGCATGCCGCCGCCACACGACGGAATCAGGCGCGAGCGGAAATCCGTGGCGTTCAGCATGTCGGTCACCGCCCGCGTGACGTCCGCCGGCGTGCCGGCGCCGAGCACGTCGCGGGGCGGCACGTTGCCCAGGAGCGTGATGCTGTCGCCGGTCCAGGCCCGCATCTCGCCGAGCGTGTGCTGGACGCCGAAATTGAGGAGGTTGATGCCCGCGTCGGGCAGGCAGGGCGCGCAGGCCTTGCAGGGCGCGTCGTTGTGGAAGAACTTGACGGTCACGTCGGCGTCGAACGCTCGCTTCAGGTAGGGAAGCCCGAAGCTCTCGAAGTCGCGCCGGCCCACGAACCCGACGATGTCGTCGAGCAGCAGGATCCCGTCGATCGACGGGAAGCACTCGCGCTGGTAGGCGATCCAATCGACCAGGAAGTCCGTCGTGATCGACAGCAGACGATGCATCCGCTCCGGCTCGGTCTTGATGGCGGTCAGGAACTCGGTGGCCCCCATCAGGAAGGTCGCGATGTTGAGCGGCCCGCGGGCGACGGCGAAGCGGATGCTGTGGCCCGCCCGCTCGATCTCGGGCTCGAGGTGCTGCAGGCGCTTGATCACGAACGGGAGCAGGCCGTCCTTGCGGGGGTTCGGCCTCTCGAGACCGTCGACCTCGGCGGGCGAGCGCAGCACCTTCTTGGCGAAGGGGAACTCGTTCTGCTCCCAGACCGAGGCCGCCCCGAAGGCCGACGGCTCCGTGCACATGCCGTACTCGGACCAGAAACCCGGCAGGAACAGGGCCTTCGGAAAGGTACGGATCGCCTTCAGGTTGTCCTCGAGGAACATCCGCTCGTCGGTGAAGTAGTCGAGGATCGTGTGGCCCGCCCAGTTGGGAAGCCAGGGGCAGTCGATGATGAAGCCGGTCGGCAGGGGTCTCGGGGTCTCCCCGCGGACCACGGCGACGAGGGTCTCCCATTGCTCCTGGTTCATGTCGCAGGCTCTCCCTTCGACCGGCTCGCCACGTCGGCCCCGATCAGCCGACGCGCGAGGTCGACGGCGGTGCCGGCATTCTCGGCGTAGCCGTCGGCGCCGATCGCGTCGGCGTAGCTCGCGGTGACCGGCGCGCCGCCGATCATCACCTTGACCTGCCCGCGGATCCCCGCATCCCGCAGGGCCTCGAGGGTCGCCTTCATGGCGGGCAGGGTCGTGGTGAGGAGCGCCGACAGGCCGACGATCTCCGGCTTCTGGTGCTCGACCGCGGCGACGAACCTCTCGGGGGGCACGTCCACGCCGAGGTCGGTCACCTCGAAGCCGCCCCCTTCGAGCAGGGCGCCGACGAGGTTCTTGCCGATGTCGTGCAGGTCGCCGCGCACCGTGCCCAGCACGACCCGCGCCACGGGCTTCGTGCCCTTCTGCGAGAGAAGCGGGCGGAGGATCTCGAAGACCTCCTTGGTGGCGCGCGCCGCCATGAGCAACTCGGGGACGAAGCAGTCGCCCTCCCCGAACTGGCGGCCCATCTCGGTCATGGCCGGGCTGATGCCCTCGCTCACGAGGCTCATCGGGTCGGCACCGCGCTCCAGCGCGCGTCGGGTGGCGGCCGCCGCGGCCTTGGCGTCGCCCCTCTCGATCGCTTCGCTCAGGCTCGAGACATCGGACATCGAATCGCTCCGGCGCCTTCGGGGCGCTCGGCCGATAATGTCGGTGCGGGGGCCTCGAGGACTATGGGCCGAACGGCTTAGCGGAGCGTGATCCGGACGCCGGTCCGCCCCAGCTCGACGGCGTCGGCGAAGCCCGCCGGGTCCGAGGCCGGGCGCGTCATCGGATCGCCGTCGGAATCCGCACGCACGTCGATCCGCATGCGCCCGGGCAGCGGCTGGCCCATCATCGAATCGCCTGCGGCGAGCTCGAACTGGAGCGGGAAGCCGCCGCTCTCGAGCCGCTTGACCGCCACCGGCGGGCCCTGCGCGACGCCGGCTTCGCGCACGGTCAGGAAGATCACGCTCCCCGGGCGGACGCGCGCGGCCACCGACGCGTCGGCCTCGATCCAGCCGAAGACGCCGGCAGGGACACCCTTCGCCGCCGGTGCGGGCTCGGGCTCGGCCTGCGCGGCGGCCGAGGGCGGCGGCACGCTCGCGTGAGGGTCCTCACCCGCGGGCGGAGCGGGCTCACGGCTGCGCGCCTCCGCGAGCTGCACGAGCGCCTGCCGGATGCGCTCGCCTTCCTCCGGCGAGCGCCGCGACACCTCGGCGACGGCGGCCTCCGCTTCCTTGGTGCGGCCGAGAGTCGCGTAGACGAACGCCAGGTTCTGGCGCGCCTCGAGGAGATCGGGTGCCTTGGCGATCGCCTGCTGCAGCATCGAGACGGCGAGCTCGCCCTGGCCCATCGCGAGGCGCACGAGCGCCTGATACGCGAGGGCGCGAGGGTTCCCCGGCTCGTGCTCGAGCACATGTTGGGTCTCGGTCCACACCCCCATGAAGTCGCGCCCGATCAGGAGCTGGCGGGCCAGGTCGAGCCGCGCGTCGTGATCCTCGGGGTTGCGGGCGAGGGCAGCGCGAAACTCGGCGGTGCGAGCGTCGGCGGGGGCCTCTGGCGCGGGCGCGCCGCCCGGTGTCGCGCCTGGCGCGCCGCCCGGTGTCGTGCCCGTGGCGCTGCCGCCCTCCGGTCGCCGCTCCGCCGCCTGCCACACGAAGAAGAGCAGCAGCGCCACGGCAAAGGCGCTCGCGACGCCCCACAGGAAGCCGCGAGCCGCGCCGCCGCCGGCCTTCGTCGTCCCGACAGCCGTTGCGGCGGGCGCCTCGGGGGCGGGCGTCAGGGCTTCCCTCTCCTGCAACGCACGCGCGGCTTCGAGCTCGAGCGCGTAACGCTCGCGGGCGAGCTGCTCCGGCGTGCGCTTCGTCGCCATGTCGTCGAGCTCCCGCAGCTGCCTCAGCAGGATCGCGACCTTGCCGTCGAGGTCCCGCAGCTCGAGCGACGGGGCCTCGGGAGCCGGGGCCACGGCCGGGCCGCCGCGCCTGCGCACCCACCACACCAGGAGCCCCCCGAGCACGAGGCCGCTCACCAGCACGACGAGCGCCGGCTGCCACTGGACTTCGGAGGGCGGCATCAGGCGGAAGTCCCGGGTGGACGGCCGTCCGGCCATCCGTAGGCCAGCTCGCGGACGCGCCGGACGTGGCGCGCGAGCTTGGGATCGTCGGGCAGCGTGTCGGGCCCGGGCAGCGGCGCTTCCGGCTCCACGCTCCCGGCGCGGCGGCGGGCGCGCAGCGTCCACGCGACGATCACGCCGCCCGCGGCGAGCGCGAGCACCGGCCCCAGCCACACGAGCCAGTTCACGCCGCGAAGCGGCGGCTCGAGCCGCACGAACTCGCCGTAGGAGTTCTCGAAGTACGCGAGGATCTGCTCCTGGTCGTAGCCCCGCGCAAGCAGCTCTTTGACCTGGCCCTTCATGTTGACGGCCATCGTGGCGGGCGAGTCGGCCACCGAGAGGCCCTGGCACACCGGGCAGCGCAGCAGGCCGGCCACGTCTTCGGTGCGCGCGGCAAGCGCGTCGCCGTCGAGTGCCTTCCCGCGCGGCGCGCCGACCACACGCGAGGGCTCGGCGCCCGTGGGCGCGTCCTGCGCGACCGCGAAGGGCGCGCCGACGAACACGACGGCCGCGGCCAGGATCAGCCGCTTCACGGCGAAAGCCCCGCCTGGCGCAGCTTCGCCTCGAGCGACGGCTCGTCGAGCGGACCGATGTGCTTCGCGGCGATCTTCCCCTCCGCGTCGATGAAATACGTCTCGGGCACGCCGAACACGCCGAACGCGATCGCCGTGCGGCTGCCGGGATCGACGAGCGACGGATAGGCCGCGCCCTGCCGCGCCAGGAAGCCGCGCACCTGCTCCTCGCTGTCCTCGTAGATCACGCCGATGAAACGCACGCGGTCGCCGAGGCTGCGCGCGGCGCTCACCAGCAGCGGGTGCTCCTGGAAGCAGGGCACGCACCAGGTGGCCCAGAAGTTGAGGACCACCGGGCGGCCGCGCAGGCTCGCGAGCGTGACGGGCTCGCCCCCGTCGAGCGGACGCAGCGTGAACCCGGGCGCCACGCGGCCCACGAGCGGCGAGCCGATCACGTGCGGGTCGCGGCCCAGGTTCATCACCAGCACCACGACCAAAGGCGCCACCACGGCGAGGCCGGCGACGAGCACGCGCGCGTTGAGCTTCACGGCCGCGTGTCCGCCCGCGAGGGCACGAGCGACACCAGGCTGCCGAGCGCCATCAGCGCCGTCGCCGCCCAGATCCAGCCCACCATCGGGTTCACCATCGCGAGCAGGCCCAGGCTGCCGCTCGCGGAGTCGATGTTCATCACGGACAGGTAGAGATCCTCGAAGAGCGAGCTGCGCACGGCGGGCGTGCCGATCGGCTCGCGCTGGCGCTCGTACTGGTTCATGCGCGGGCTCAAGACACCCAGCTCACGCCCGCCGCGCGACACGCCCACGCGCGCGACGACCGCCTCGCGGTGCGGCTCGCTCACCTCGTCGACGGCGAGGAACGTCAGCGTGTAGGCACCCACCTGGGTCTTCTCCCCGACCTTCAGCTGCGCCTCGCGGCTCGTGCCCATCGTGCTGCTGACCGCGATCGCGACGATCACCACAGCCGCGCCCGCGTGCACGACGTACGAGCCGAAGCGACGCCGGCCGCGCAGGAAGCCCGACTCGACGAGCGCACGCCCCAGGCTCTCGCCGCGTGCGCGGCGCCGCGCGAGGGGCAGCCACAGCTCGCGCAGCGTCACCTGCAGCGTGTAGCCGCCGAACGCCAGCGCCAGGAGCGTCCACGGCCGGCGCACCCCGAGCGCCGCGGCGACGGCCGTGACGAGCGCGGCTCCCATGAGGGGCGGCACGAGCGCCTGGCGCACCTGCTGGGGCGTCGCCCGGCCCCACGGAAGCGCCGGCCCCACACCCATCAGCAGCAGCAGCGCGATGCCGAGCGGCACCGCCATGCGATCGAAGTAGGGGCGGCCGACGCTCATCTGCACGCCGCGCAGCGCCTCCACCAGCAGCGGAAACACGGTGCCCAGCAGGACGGTGAACGTGAACAGCACGAACAGCAGGTTGTTGACGAGGAAGAGCGAGTCGCGGCCGAGCGCGGGCTCGACCGTCCCTTCGGCGGCGAGCCGGTCGATGCGTAGCGCCAGCAGGGCAATCGACCACGCGAGCGCCAGCACCAGGAACACGAAGATCGTCGGCCCGATGGCGCTCTGCGTGAAGGAGTGCACGGAGTTGAAGACGCCGGAGCGCGTCATGAACGTGCCGAGGATCGTGAGCAGGAACGTGGCCAGCACGAGCGTCACCGTCCAGCCCTTGAGGACACCCTTGCGCTCGCTGAGCAAGGCCGAGTGCAGCGCCGCGGTGGCCGTGAGCCACGGCAGGAAGGACGCGTTCTCCACCGGGTCCCACGCCCAGTAGCCGCCCCAGCCCAGCACCTCGTAGGCCCACCAGCCGCCGAGCACGATCGCGACCGTGAGGAACGTCCACGGCAGCATCAGCCAGGTCCGGAGCGGACGCAGGAAGTCGTGGCCCAGGCGGCCGGTGAGCAGCGCCGCGGACGCGAGGCCGAAGGGGATGGTCATGCCGACGAAGCCCAGGTACAGGAAGGGCGGGTGAATCGCCATCAGCAGGTGGTTCTGGAGCAGCGGGTTCGGCCCCGGCCCGTCCGCGGGCACCGGCGAGACCGTCTGGAACGGCTGAGCGGGACCCGCGAGCAGGAACGCGAAGAAAGCCCCGCACGCGAGCCACACCGCCACGGCCCACGGCATGTACTCGGGGTGGCGGTCGCGGTTCGCCCACGTGGCGACGCCGACGTAGCCGCCGATCACGAGGCCCCAGAACAGGATCGACCCCTCGAGCGAGGACCACAGGCTGACCACGGCGACCCAGTTGGGCACCGAAAGTGACCCGACCTGGGCCACGTAGCTGACGCTGAAGTCCCGGGCCAGGAGCGCCCACACCATGAGCCCGTTGGCGGCAACCATCGCCGCCGCGAAGAGGTAGGCCAGCCGGCGCGTCCAGGCCCATCCCACCGCAGAGCCTCGCGCGGCGGCCGCCGAGCCCACCACCGCGCCGACCGTGGACGCGAGCAGCGCGAGCAGGACGAGGTTGCGTCCGAGTGCGGCGGTCACTGCTGCGACCGGGGAGCGGGCGAGGCGACCGGAGCCGACGCCGGTCCTCCGGTGCGCCCGTCGCCCTCGCGGACGCTGCGCATCAGCTCGTCGATCGCCGCGCCCTCGGCCTCGCTCGGTGCCCGGTACTCGTTGCCGTGGGAGACCATCAAGCGGTGGCCTTCGAAATGGCCGGCGCGCGAGAGCGTGCCCTCCACCACGACACCGATCCGCTCGCGGAACATCTGGGGCGGGACACCGCTGCACTTGACGTGCGTGACGGCACCCGCGCGATCGACCACGTCGAACTCGACTCCCGAGGCGCCCGGGCCGCGCCGGATCGAGCCGTCCGCCACCAGCCCGCCGAGCCGGATCGTCGCGCCGATCGCCCTGTCGCCCGCGGCCTGCAGCTCGCTCGGTCCCCAGTAGTAGACGAGGTTCTTGCCGATGCCGCCGAGGCTCAGCGCGAGGATGGCGGCCGCCGCGACGGCCAGGGCCACGAGCGTGACCCGGCGCCGCTTCGTGCCCCAGAGCAGCGCGCCGGTCGGCGGCAGGGAAGAATGGCTAGAGGGCGGTGTCGCGACGGGACCTGGCCCGCCGGTAGCGCCAGAAGACTGAGAAGGCATACCCCAGCAGTATAACGGCGCTCGCGACGTAGGCCGCGACGACGTACTCCCAGCCGCCCTGGATCACTCCGGCAGGCGCGCCGTTCATCGCACTCCTCCAAGAGCCTCGGCCATCCGGCCCGGCGGCGGAGGAGCGCTCTCCGCCTCGCGGCGCAGGAAGGCGAGCCGTGCGCGCAGCTCGACGAGGCCTATGAGCAGGAACAGCACGCCGAAGGCGTTGATGCGCAGCGGCCAGTGGAACGCCCGCGACACGGTCTCGGGCGTCGACTGGAGCTGGTGCAGCGAGTTCCACCAGCGCACCGAGAAGTAGACGAGCGGCACGTCGACGTACGCGATCACGACGGCCACGGCCGACCACACGGCGCGCTTGACGGGATCTTCCACGAACTGCCGCAATGCCAGGATGCCGCCGAAAGCGAACAGCAGCACGGCGGTAGTCGTGAGGCGCGGGTCCCAGTCCCACCACACGCCCCACGTCGGCCGCGCCCAGATCGAGCCCTGGATGCAGACGAGCCCCGAGAGCACTACACCCGCCTCGATCGCGGCTTCGAGCCGCGCGTCCCAGGTCCAGCCGCCACGCAGCAGCGAGACGAGCGCGCACGCGAACGCGAAGGTCAGCACCAGCATCGCGTTCCACGCGGTGGGTACGTGGACGTACATGATGCGCTGCACCTCGCCCATGTAGGTCTCGCGCGGGGCGAAAGCGAGGCCCCAGGTCGAGCCCCAGGCCAGGAGCGCGAGCCCCAGGCCCGCCATCACGAACGGCCACACGCCTTTGCCCATCGCGTCTCCTCAGTCCTCGACCACGCGCTCGAACACGAGCCCGCACAAGGACCAGTAGATGGCGTCGAAAGCCACGAGCAGCATCGTCCACGCGCCGAGCTGCCCCATCGGATCGCCCAGGATCAGGAGCGACGTCGCCTTCACCGCCCCGAGCAGCGCCGGCACCACGAGCGGGAACAGCAAGAGCGGCAGCAGCGTGTTGCGGGCTCGGAGCTGCGCGGTCATCGCGGCGTAGAGGGTTCCGGGCGCCGAGAGACCGGCCGCGCCCAGCACGATGATGCCGAGCAGCGCCGGCACCCGGGCCGTCCCCGCATCGTACAGCACCACCATCACCGGCACGAGGGCCGCGCCGAGCAGGGTGAGCTGCAGCAGGTTGGCGACCGCCTTGCCGTAATAGAGCGCCCGCGGGTCGGCGGGGAGCAGCAGCAGGCCCTCGAGGGCG
>Ga0209640_10004081_pt1 | contig 12840 bp, 11 predicted proteins | sample RifCSP10_1_FD_184018 | JGI IMG/M metagenome (GOLD analysis project Ga0209640, IMG submission 184018) | Soil microbial communities from Rifle, Colorado - Rifle CSP2_sed 10_1 (SPAdes) (version 2) | ecosystem: Environmental > Terrestrial > Deep subsurface > Rock core/Sediment | place: Rifle...
GGCTGGTCTGACGCCCCCCTCCCGGCTTCGCCGTACTCCCCCCTCCGGGGGGAGAGACGGGTGACGGGCGTCGGGCGACGGGCGACGCCTCTTGCTGGAAACTGGGAACTGGAAACTCATCAACCGGCAACGGGCGATAGCGCGCAGCGGGTAACGTCTTCGTATGCCCCTCGACTGGACCGCGGACGGCGACTACACCGACATTCGCTACGAGACGATCCCCGGTATCGCCAAGATCACCATCGACCGACCGGAGGTCCGCAACGCCTTTCGGCCCACGACTCTGTTCGAGCTGAGCCACGCGTTCGAGCGGGCCCGGAACGACGGCTCGATCGGGGTCATCATCCTCACCGGTGAGGGTGACCAAGCGTTCTGCTCCGGCGGAGACCAGAGGATCCGTGGCGACGCCGGGTACCTCGACCCGATGGGAACCCCCCGCCTCAACGTGCTCGACCTGCAGGTTCAGATGCGGCGGCTGCCCAAGCCGATCATCGCCATGGTCGCCGGATACGCGATCGGCGGCGGTCACATCCTCCATCTCGTGTGTGACCTCACCGTCGCCGCCGACAACGCGGTGTTCGGCCAAACCGGTCCCAAGGTCGGGTCGTTCGATGGTGGGTACGGTGCCGGCCTGCTGGCCCGCATTGTGGGCGACAAGCGGGCCCGCGAGATGTGGTTTCTCTGCCGCCAATACTCGGCGACCGAGGCGTATGACATGGGGATGGTGAACACGATCGCGCCGCTCGCCGAACTCGAAGCGACGACTGTCGAATGGGCGCGCGAGATCCTCGAGAAGTCCCCGCTCGCGATTCGGATGATGAAGGCGGCGATCAACGCCGCCGGAGACGGGCTCTCCGGCCAGCAACAGTTCGCCGGAGACGCCACGCTCCTCTTCTACATGTCTGCGGAGGCTCAGGAAGGGCGCGATGCCTTCAACGAGAAGCGCCCGCCCGACTTCGGGAAGTTCCCCCGGTTGCCGTGAACGCGTGGCTCGTGGCGGCTCGACCGACCACTTTGCTCGCTTCGGTTGCGCCAGTTCTCGTCGGCGGCGGACTCGCCATCCACGCCGACGTCTTCCGGGTGGATGCACTCGTGGTGACCCTCATCACAGCAGGGTTGATCAACGTGGCTGCCAACTTCGCCAACGACGCCTCCGACCACGCCCGGGGAGTCGACAGCCCCCATCGGATCGGCCCTCCCCGGGCGGTGGCGAGTGGCCTGCTCACAGGCCGCCAGATCTGGTTCGGCACCGCCGCCGTGCTCGGGCTGGCGTCCGCTGGAGGCGTCTATCTGGCCGTGATCTCGGACTGGCGAATCCTCCTCGTCGGGATCGCCGCCGTCGCCGCCCTGCTCGGCTACTCGGGCGGCCCTTGGCCGTACGGGCATCACGCAATCGGTGAGGTGTTCGTGTTCGTGTTCTTCGGCCTCGCCGGAGTCGTCGGGAGCCGGTTCGTCCACGACGCCACAGCACCCGGGGAGGCGTGGCTGCTCGCCATACCGGTCGGGTTCCTCGTCACCGCCATCCTCGTGGCCAACAACGTCCGCGACCTCGACACGGATCGAGTGGCAGGCAAACACACGCTCGCGGTCCAACTGGGCCGCCGCCGCACCCGAGCCCTGTACGGAATCCTGGTCTTCGGGGCGTTCGTGCTGATCGCGGTGTTCGGGGCACTTGACCTGGCGCCACGGCCCACCCTGATCGCTTTGGTGGCGCTCCCCCTCACCGTCGCTCCTGTGCGGGCCGTGGTCACAGAAACCGAGGGACCGCGACTCATCGGGGCCCTCAAGGCGAATGCCCGACTCCACGCCATCGTCGGGTTATTGCTCGGGATCGGTGCGGCCCTTGGCTGATCACGAGAGACACCAGACACCAGACACCAGACACCAGACACCAGACACCAGACACCAGAGTGTCTTCCTGGAAACTGGAAACTGGAAACTGTCTTCCTGGAAACTGGAGGCCTGAAACTGGACTCCGTCTCGGCACCCGGCGGTACCGTTCCAGGCGAATGCCCCAAGACAACTTTCGCTTCTCCACCATCCTCGTCGAGGTCCTCACCCATCTCGGCGTCCAGCACGCGTGCGTGACCCCGGGATCGCGCAACAGCCCGCTGTCTCTCGCTCTGGCGGAATCGGGCGTCACCGACTGGTCGCATCACGACGAGCGCTCGAGCGCATTCTTCGCTCTGGGCATCGCGAAGGCCACCGGTTGCCCCGTCGTGATCGTGACCACGTCCGGGACCGCAGCCACCGAGCTTCACCCGGCGATCGCAGAGGCCTTCAATGCCCGGGTCCCTTTGATCGCCATCACCGCGGATCGCCCGCTGACGCTGCGCAATGTCGGAGCCCCTCAAGCAATCGATCAGCATGAGCTGTTCGGACCGTCCGTGAAGACCTCCATCGACATGGACCCGCCGACCGAAGCCGGGGATGTGATCCGGCTGGCGACAATGCTGTGGAAGGAGTCGGTGTCGCCTCCCGCGGGACCGGTCCATCTCAACATCCGCTTCGACGAGCCTCTCATGCCGGAAGCGCCGTTTGCGCCACTGGACATCCAGGTACCGGGCGTCGACATTCCCCGCCTCGACCCGGATCCGGCGGAGGTCGCCGAGGCGGCGTCGGATGTCGACGGACGCCGCGGAATCGTCATTGCAGGTCCCGATGATTCGCCGGGGGTGACTCGATCGGCCGCGGCATTCGCCACGGCCGCCGGGTGGCCGATCCTGGCCGATCCTCTGAGCGGCATGCGCGCCGGGCCACACGATGTATCCCATCTCGTCGGCACATCAGATGCCCTCGGCTGGGCCGGATACCTCGACACCGCAGCGCCGGAGGCGGTCGTCCGTTTCGGAGCGATCCCGACCTCCAAGCCAGTGTGGCAATGGCTCGGAATTCACCGCCGTATCCCACAAGTCTTCATCGAACCGTTCGGGCTGCGCGACCCGACGGCCTCCGCATCACGGATCCTGCGATCCGAGGTCGCTCCCACGCTGGATCTGCTCGCCGAGGCTCTGGGCCGGCCCGCCCCGCCTTCCTGGATGGAGCGCTGGCGCGAGGCCGACGCGGTCGCCTCCGCCGCCCTTCGAGCAGTCGTCGACGCAGCCCCTTTTCCCAATGAACCAGCCATAGCCCGCACCGTCGTGGAGGCCATGCCATCGGGTTCGACGCTCTGGGTCGCTTCCTCGATGCCCATTCGGGATCTCGACGCAGTGATGAAGCCGACCAGTCGCTCGGTCCAGGTGATGGCAAACCGGGGAGCCAACGGGATCGACGGCTTCCTCTCGAGTGCTCTGGGAAGCTGCGCTTCGACCGGAACGCACACGGTTGCCCTGGCCGGCGACCTCTCGGTGATCCACGACATCGGAGCCCTGGCTACCGCGCGCCGGCTTCACATCCCGCTAGCCATTGTCGCGGTCAACAACGACGGCGGGGGCATCTTCCATCTGCTCCCCCAAGAGGGGCACCCCCGGTTCGAACGCCATTGGGGCACTCCCCACGGCCTCAACCTCTCCGAGGTGGCCGGCGGATTTGGCGTCGCCGCGGAGCGGGTGCGGGACTCCGGTCACCTCGCCGACCTCATCGCCACCCGACCGAACGGCCCACTCCTGCTCGAACTCGTCACCGACCGCGGCGACAATGCCCGCCTTCACCGGGAGATCCGCAGCGCGGTCGCGGCCGTGCTCAGTGGTCTGTCATAGGGGGCGCGTATCTCCGAGCCATCGGCGATGCGCCGTCATCATTTGGGCGACAGACCATTAGGTGAGCAGTTCGAGCATTGGCCGCAGCTTGAGCCTCGTCTCCTCCAACTCGGACTCCGGATCGCTGCTCGCGACGATCCCGTTGCCGGCGTACACCGTCGCGTGATCGCCACGCACCAGAGCCGATCGCAGACCGAGGGCGATCTCACCGTCCCCGCTCGGGTCAGCCCAGCCGATGCCGCCCGCATACCATCCGCGGTCGATCCCTTCCATCTTCTCGATGAACGCGAGCGCCTCCGCCCGGGGGGCACCCCCCACGGCGGGCGTCGGATGCAAGACCGCAGCCAGGTCGAGCAGGCGGGCGGTCGTCGTCCCGCTGATCGGCGTCGCGAGATGCTGGACGGTGGCGAACTTGTGCAGCTGTGGACTCGGCGACCGCTCGAGCGTCACCGAGAGTGGCCTCAACCGACGGACCGCATCGTCGATGACAATGGCATGTTCCTCGCGATCCTTTGGGCTGGCGAGCAGTGCATCCCCGAAGTGCCGGTCCGTCTCGGGATCAGCTCCTCGCGGGGCCGAACCAGCGAGAGGCGCCAGCCTGAAGAACGATCCTTCGCGAGCCACCAACAGCTCGGGACTCGCGCCGAGGAACGTCGAGTCGCCCTCCTGCCAGCCGAATACCCGGCAGTCGGGGTATCGATCGCGTAGCACGGCGACCAGATCGAACGGCTCGAACACGGAGCCCGACCGAATGGCAACCGACCGCGCCAGCACAACCTTCTGGAGGGCACCGGCCCTGATGCCGGCAACGGCTTCAGCCACCAGACCGATCCAATCATGTGGTGACGGGCGAGACTCGACGGTGTGGTCGACCTCGCGGTCCAACACGGGTGCGATCGGTGGGCGCAGGGTCGACAGGAGAGCGAGCAGCAACTGCCCGTCGCTTCCCGGCGGCAGCGCCAGCGTCAGTCTCGACCGACCGGCGAGCCGGGTGACGGTCACCTCCGGCAAGACGGCAACCGCTGCGGGAAACCCTTCCCAACCCGCGCTCGAAGGACCTTCGTCGGAGAACGAGAAACCGACCAATGCGAGCACATCGGCGTTGCCGAGACGATCGATGGCGGCGTCGATGCGCTCGAGGCGGTTGGGTCCCGCCGAGGCCACCCTCATCGCGCTACCCAACGCCCCCACAGCACGCCCGTCGAGGGACGAGAAGAACCCGGCGAATCCGAAGGCGTTCGCCCCAGCGCGCACGACGTCGAGTGGATCGAGATCATCGACATCGATCGAGACCACCCGCAAGCCGCGTGGTTCGGCGACAAACAGGCGTGTGAGATCGGCGAGCGTGGCACGCGGGATCAGCATGAGCGGTGGGATGGTAGGGCGTTGGCGGTCTTCCGCTGTCTGAGTGCCCACGGCTCACAGCTCACCGCTCACCGCCGAATGCCGTTCCCGAAGAATCGAGGTGGATGGTCAGTAGTCAGCGGTCGCCGGTCGGCGCCATCCTGTGTCCGACGTCGCCGATCACCCCGCGAATGACTTCGGCGATCGCCTCCGGCTGCTCCATAGGCACGAAGTGGGTCCCGTCCGGGATGCTGACGAAATGGCCGACGCCGAACTGCGCTGCCAAGGCCTCGGCAAATGCGGGCGGATGGCTGCCCGAATCGGTACCCACGACGACGGTCACCGGGCATCGGATCTCCCCGAGTCGATCCCAGGCCCCGTGTGCGGTGGCCATTCTGTAGAACTCCGCTTCCGTGTCGGGTCGGCACGCAAGATGGCGGAGTCCGTCACCGCCATCATGAAAGGCGTGCTCTACGTACAAGGCCAGAGCTTCGTCCGTCCACCGGGCGAACGGCCCGCGACCTCGGTATGAGGCCAGCGCTTGGTCACGATCGTCGAAGACGTCACGGCGACGACCGGCTCCGATGACGAGTGGATGATCCTCGTTGCGCCCGAACGGGCCCGGGAAGGTGATCGGTTCGATCAGGACGAGCCGGTCCCAGGTGCCTGGACGCAGGATCTCCGCCATGGCGAGCGCGGCTCCGCCGGAGGAGTGGCCCACACCGATCCTGGGTTCCGACAGTCCCAGGGTGGCGACCACCGCCAGGAGGTCCCGGGCGAGATCCCACCAGTCGAACGGCGGCAGGCCGACCGCAGACCAGCCGTGCCCTCGCTGATCCACGGCCACCTGGTCGAGTCCGATGAGGGGACGGGACACGGGACGCCACATCTCCTTGCAGAACCCGTTGGCATGGATCAGGAGCGCTGGCGTGCCCCCGCCCGACCGCTCGTAGGCGAGATCGAGACCGTCGTGGGTGGAGACGTAGGGCACGGGGAAGAACGGTAGGCAATTGGGGATTGGCAATCAGCAATCAGCAATGCCGGCGGCCAACAGCCGACAACCCAGACGCCCATGTTTGGCGCATTGCGCATTGCGTATTGCGGCGAGCGCAGCGAGCCCCCTACGACAGGGGGTACATCTTCCCGATGCGCTCATCGTCGACCTGGAATGTGAGATTGCTGACCACCCGGACGACGCCTGCGATACGCCGCGTGAGTTCCTCGAGCAGGTGGGCTTCTGTGCGGTTCTCCAACTCACCGCTGAGCGTGACCACGCCCTCGTGCACCGATACGGTCACGGTCGCCGGATCGAGGAACAGCAACCGCCTGATGATGTCCTCGCGGACCTCGTCCTCGATGACCTCATCGGGCTTGGTGAATGCGTTGACGACATCGGCCCGGCTGATCACGCCGATCAGCACTCCTTCGTCGTCCACCACAGGTAGTCGCTTCACCCGGCGCTGGCTCATGATTCGGGCGGCCTCGCTGATCGTGGCGTCGGCGGTGATCGTGATCACCGGCTCGGTCATGACCTCCCCCACCGTCTCGACCGCCGGCGCCGTGCCCGAGCCGCTCCCGAACAGGGCCTCGAGCAGACTGAGGCGATACGGCTGATCCCGGTTTGCCTCCTGGCGGAGGAAGTCACCCTCCGTGACCATGCCGACGAGACGCCCGTCCCTGAGCACCGGGAGGCCGCTGATCCCCTTCTCGACCATCTGCCGGGCCGCCTCCTTGAGAGGGGCGTCTGGGGTCGTGGTGATCGGCTCGGTCGTCATCAGATCCCGGACCTTCATGTTCAACCCTCCTCTCCCCGCACGACGAGTACGTCGCAGGGCGCATGGTTCACGACTCGATGGCTGGTGCTTCCAAGGAGCAGCGAGGCCAGGTCGCCCCGCCCGCGGCTCCCGACCACGATGAGCTCCGCGTTCTCCGCGACGGCGAAATCAATCAGTGTGTCGGGTGGGTATCCCTCCAGGTCCACCCGCCTCGCCCCGGTGCCGTCGATGATCGGATCGATGCGCCTCCACACCGAAGCCCTCTGTGCCGCGGCGAAGTCGTCTCCGATTGTCGGCACCCCGCCCATCGCCGCCAGTACGGTGGCCGGGACGTGGCTCACGTAGACGACATCGAGTTCCGCATCGAGACGACCGGCATACTCGACCGCCCGGCGAGCCGCGAGCTCCCCGGCGGGTGAGTCGTCGACACCGACCACGATCTTCACGAAGGCCACTGCTCCGGTGGATAGCGATGTTCCTTCTCGGCCTGGAGGCGCGCCGCGTACGCCGCTGCTTCGCTGCGCCTGCTCATCTCGAGCTTGGCGAGCACGTTCGAGACGTAGTTCTTCACGGTCTTCTCGGCGAGGAACATGGCCTCACTGATCTGGCGATTGGTCATGCCCTCGGCGATGTACTCGAGGATCTTGCGTTCCTGCTTGGAAAGACGTGCCAAGAGCGGGTCGTCGGTGTCTTCGCCCCGGATTCGCCTGAACACACGATCGGTCATCTCCGGGTCGAGCAGGGACTCTCCGCGACCAACCTTGCGAACGCTCTCGATGAGGTCGCTCCCCCTGATCTGCTTGAGCACGTACCCGGATGCCCCCGCCAGGATCGACGCGAACAGGGCCTCGTCGTCGGCGAACGACGTCAGCATCAGCACCTTGATCTCGGGCCAGCGCGTGCGGATCTCTCGACACGCCTCCACGCCGCTGCCGTCGGGCAGGCGCACGTCCAGGATCACGATGTTCGGCTCATCGAACCCGACGCGACGGATAGCCTCGTCGACGCTTCCGGCCTCGCCGACCACAGACATCCCCTCCTCGGCGTCGAGGAGCGCCCTGAGCCCCTGTCGTACCACCTCGTGGTCGTCCACCAGCTCGATGCGAAGCATGTCCATCACAGGGTGAACGATACCGGCGCCTCGTCGGACCTGCGTCACGGAGGCTCCGCGATCCTCATTTGGGCGGCCACGCCTGCCGAGCACCGTAGACTCCGCCACCGTGAACGGACTCGATCCGGATCGAATCCGAGACCTTGTCGAGGCGGCCGCTGGCGTAGCCGGCCAGGTCGAGCTATCGGCGATTCTTCGCTCTACGGTCGAGACCGCGACCGAGCTCACCGGCGCCAGGTACGGCGCCCTGGGCGTCCTCGGAGACCATGGCACTCTGCTGGACTTCGTCCACATCGGGATGACCGACGACGAAGCGAAGGCGATCGGCCACTTTCCCCGTGGCGAGGGTGTCCTCGGCACGATCACTCGCCACGCCGAGACCCTGCGCCTCGACGACATGACCGAGCACCCCGACTCCGTCGGGTTCCCCGACCACCACCCACGGATGACGACATTCCTCGGCACGCCGGTGAGGGTCGGCGAGCGGATATTCGGGAACCTGTACCTCACCGAGAAGCCAGGGGGGTTCACCGAGCAGGACGCTGTCCTGATCGAACTCCTCGCCGTGACCGCCGGTGCGGCGGTGGCCACGCTTCGGCTCCAGGAGCGCCTGCGGCGCGCCGCCCTCCACGAAGACCGGGAGCGGATCGCCAGAGATCTCCACGACTCGATCATCCAGGACTTGTTCGCAGTCGGGCTGGGGATGCAGTCACTCATGGGGGCGGTCGACGGCGATCCCGAGTCGGTGAGGGCACGGCTCGACGACTTCGTGGACCGGCTCGACACGACGATTTCCCGGCTGCGACGGTACATCTTCGACCTTCGACCCCCGGTTTGGGCCCGTCCGCAGCTGTCGACCGAGCTGCGGGCGCTCGTGGCCGAGCTATCCGAGCCGCACGACGCCGACGTGGGGGTCGACGTCGACTGCCCCCCGGACGTCCCCGAGCCGCCCGTGGCGGCGTCGCTCGTGGCCGTTGTGAAGGAGGCGGTGAGCAACTCGCTTCGTCATGCACACGCGTCGACCATTCATGTCAGGGTGTCATGCGACGGCGATCGAGTGATCGTCCACGTTTCGGACGACGGCACCGGGTTCGACGTTGACGCCGATTACCCGGGTTTGGGGCTGGGCAATATGGCGCGCCGGGCCGCGGCTGCGGGCGGTTCATGCACCATCGACAGTGTTCCCAAGAAGGGCACGATCGTCCGGGCCGAGTTCCCCCTCGCGTGATGTTGCCTTCGACCCTCCCGTTAGGGCGACCGGGTTGGACAGAATGGTGCGATTACCCGACTTGAAGGGATCCGATGTACGCGTTCGACTTCACGGCAGGCGACGGAACGAACAAGGCGCTGCTCGGCGGCAAGGGCGCCGGCTTGGCGACCATGACGGCCATCGGACTGCCGGTGCCGCCCGGATTCACCCTCAGCACCGAGGCATGCAAGCGCTTTGTCGTCGACGAGCATCTGCCGGATGACGTCTGGGGCGAAACGCTGATGGCACTTCGCCGCCTCGAGGCGACCACCGGCCGGAAACTGGGGTCGACGTCTGGTACTCCGCTGCTGCTGTCGGTCCGATCGGGCGCCAAGTTCTCCATGCCGGGGATGATGGACACCGTGCTCGACCTCGGGGCGACCGAGGCCGTCGTGCCCGCACTCGCAGCGTGGTCGGGAAGCGAGCATTTCGCCTGGGACGCAGCGAGGCGTTTCGTCCAGACATTCGGCAAAGTCGTCCTCGGTGCCGACGAGGCGAAGTTCCAGCAGGTCCTGACCGACCTCCGGGCCACCCGAGGCGTCGAAGACGACGGTGATCTCACTACCGACGACCTGCGCGAGGCCACCCATCGGTTCCGTGAAATCGTGGCTGAGACCGGAGCAGTCCTCCCGGAGGATCCGATCGAGCAGCTCCGTCTAGCCGTCGCGGCCGTATTCGGGTCGTGGCAGAACCGCCGAGCGCGCGAGTACCGGCGGATCCACGGAATCGCCGACGACCTCGGCACTGCATGCAACGTGCAGATGATGGTGTTTGGCGACCTCGGCAACGACTCGGGCACCGGGGTGTGCTTCACCCGAGACCCTTCCACGGGCGAGTCACGCCCATACGGCGACTACCTACCCAACGCCCAGGGCGAGGACGTCGTTGCAGGCATCCGAAACACTCTCACGCTCGACGATCTGAGTCGGCGTCACCCCGGGCATCACGCAGCACTCACCAGCGTGATGCGGACGCTCGAGGCCCACTACCGGGACATGTGTGACATCGAGTTCACGGTGGAACGAGATCGCCTGTGGATCCTGCAGACACGGGTCGGCAAGCGGACGGCTCAGGCAGCGGTACGGATCGCGGTCGAGATGGTCGGCGAAGGCCTCATCGACCGGAACACGGCGCTGCTGCGGGTCGACCCGGTGACACTCGAGCAGCTGCTCCACCCGCGCCTCCACGAGCCGGTAGAGGCACCCTCGATAGCCTCCGGCCTCAACGCGTCGCCGGGCGCGGCATCCGGCGTCGCCGTGTTCGACGCCGATCGGGCAGTGGAGCGGGCCGCCGAGGGCGCTCCGGTCATCCTGGTCCGCTGGGAAACCACACCGGACGACATCCATGGCATGGCCGCGTCCCAGGGCATCCTCACCAGCCACGGCGGACGCACCAGTCACGCCGCCGTCGTCGCCCGCGGCATGGGTATTCCGGCTGTGACCGGCGCCGGCAGCATCGACGTCGACGAGGCGGCCGGGCGGTTCCAGGTTGGTGACGTCATCGTGTCCGAAGGAGATCACATCACGATCGACGGCGGGACCGGGCAGGTCTACTTGGGCGACCTGCCGTTGAGCCGCCCGGAAGCCTCGAAGGAACTCGACGTGCTCCTCGGGTGGGCAGACTCGGTACGCACACTGGGCGTCCGAGCCAACGCCGACGACGGCGCTACCGCCGCCGAGGCCGTCAGGTGGGGTGCGGACGGCATCGGGCTCGCTCGCACCGAGCACATGTTCATGGGTGAGCGACTCCCGATCGTGCAACAGGTGATTCTGGACCACGACGCCGAGGCTGCCCTCGAGGCACTCGAGAAGGTGCAGACCGACGACTTCGAGGCACTCCTCACCGCCATGGATGGAAAGCCGGTCATCGTCCGGCTGCTCGATCCCCCGCTCCACGAATTCCTCCCCGCCAGGATCGACCTCGTGACCGAGCGGGCCGAGTTGGCCGCTCGCGGCGACGACACAGCCAAGATCGACGAGATGATCGACGCCGTACGCCGCCTCGAGGAAGACAACCCGATGATGGGACTACGGGGAGTACGCCTCGGGATGGTGCGTCCGGAGCTCTACCGCGCCCAAGTGCGGGCCGCGCTCGCTGCGGTCGCCCGCAGACTGGATGCCGGGGGCGACCCGCACCTCGAGATAATGATCCCGCTGGTGTCCACCGTGGTCGAACTCGAGCGGATGGGTGCCATGATCCATCGGGAGATGGCGGCGGCCGCCACCCCGGTCGACGTTCCGGTCGGGACGATGATCGAGGTTCCCCGAGCGGCGCTCCGGGCGGCCGAGATGGCGCGGTACGCCAGGTTCTTCTCTTTCGGCACCAACGACCTCACCCAGATGACGTTCGGAATCAGCCGGGACGACGCTCAGGAGGCGTTCCTCAATCGCTATCTGGCCGAAGGAGTGCTCGCCACCGATCCGTTCGTGACCCTCGACATCGAAGGCGTCGGGATGCTGGTCGAAATGGCGGCGCGCAACGGGCGGGCGGCCAGGCCCGACCTCGAAGTGGGGATCTGCGGCGAGCACGGCGGTGATCCGAAGACGATCGCCTTCTGCCAGAAGATCGGTCTCGACTATGTGTCGTGCAGCCCTCCACGGGTGCCGATTGCGCGCCTCGCCGCAGCCCAGGCGGCGCTAGGCAGCGGGGCCGAAAACGCCAGCGTGTAGCAGCGCTACCCGCGGCCCGCTTCCCGCAAGAGACCGCACGCTGGGTTTCGCCTTTCGCAGCCGAGCGCAGCGAGGCGCTCGCCCGTCGCGCCTGTGTCGCCCGTCGACGGACGATCCACTCCTGCAGGCTGCGGGAGGCGGGCCGCAGGATGCGGTTCAGAGCCTCCCCGGCTGAGTGTTCGCCGCGAACCCGCCGCCCGAGGCCCGGCCGGAGAGACGCTCCGGTACGACGGCGAACATCGGATGCTCGGTCGGGAGCACAGTGGTGATGGCGGCGGCGAATGCCGGCTCCCGGTACTTACGCAAGAAGGCCGCAACCACCGGAGCTCGGGTCTGGGTGTCCTCCTCGGGTATGAACCGCGCCTCACCGAAGAACAACACGCTCTCCCACCCGTCACCGACCGTCGGGCGGCTCACTTCGACGCACACGCGTGGGTCTTCCTGAAGGGCCGTCACCCGACGTCCCCGCGCGGTCCGGAAGTAGCAGAGCCCCGAAACCATGACGAAGGACATCGCCGTCACATAGGGCTCGCCCTCGGCGATGCAGGCGACGTGTGCTGTGTCGGTCTCGTCGAGGATCGCCTGACTCCGCTGTTCGTCGAGCTCGATCATGGCGGGAGTATCGCGAACCGTCACGCCGGCCGCGTAGGTCCGAAAGTCAGAAGCGAAGGCCGTTCGGGATTCGACCTTCGACATTCGACGGAGCATGCAGCAGGCAGCGTGCAGCAGGCAGCGTTCAGTCGGCTGTGAGCTGGAAACTGGAAACTGGCAACGGCTCATCCAGGGGTTTGCCCTCCCCCCAGCCCCCTCCCATCGGAATGGGAGGGGGAGAAGAGCGGGTAGCTGGCAGCGTTCTTCCGGCTGTGAGCTGGAAACTGGCAACGGCTCATCCAGGGGTTTGCCTCCCCCCAACCCCCTCCCATCGGAATGGGAGGGGGAAAAGAGCGGGCAGCGGGCAGCGGGGCTCAGCGCACCCGCTCTGCCGCCGGGATGT
>Ga0209640_10004083_pt1 | contig 12838 bp, 10 predicted proteins | sample RifCSP10_1_FD_184018 | JGI IMG/M metagenome (GOLD analysis project Ga0209640, IMG submission 184018) | Soil microbial communities from Rifle, Colorado - Rifle CSP2_sed 10_1 (SPAdes) (version 2) | ecosystem: Environmental > Terrestrial > Deep subsurface > Rock core/Sediment | place: Rifle...
CGCAACGATGTCCCGCGGCGCAAGAGACTTCCGCTCGTCGTACCGCTCCATGAATTCCTCGCCATCACGGGTCTTCAAAACTCCACCGAAACCTCTTACTGCTTCTGAAATCAGAAAAGATGGACTCCCCGAATCGTACAAGGAGGTCGGGTGAAACTGGATGAATTCCATGTTTGCTATCGCCGCGCCGGCCCGGTACGCCATCGCAACACCGTCACCTGTGGCTATGCCGGGATTCGTCGTGTGTAGATAGACGTGACCCAGGCCTCCCGTGGAGAGCATGACGACCTTGGCGACGAACGTGTCGACACGCTTCTCCCGTTCGTTCAGGGCATACGCCCCCCAGCAGTGAATCCTGGTCCGATCGATCACGCGTTTTTCGGTGATATGATGCTCTGTCACCAGATCGATGGCCGCGTGGTTTTCGAACGTGACGATGTTCTTCCGTTCTGCCACCGCGTGAAGGAGGGCACGCTCGATCTCTCGACCTGTCAGGTCTTTTGCGTGTACAATTCGGTTGGTCGAATGGCCGCCTTCCCGACCGAGGTCAAGCACTCCGTCTCGTTCGGTGAACTTTACCCCGAGTTGAATCAATTCCCGCAGCCGGTCAGGGCCTTCACGCACCATGGTCTCCACTGCCTCCCGATGACTGAGCCCCACTCCAGTCGAAAGCGTGTCTTTCACGTGCATTTCGAATGAATCCACACCTGACATGACGGCCGCAACACCTCCCTGCGCATAGTTGGTGTTGGATTCAGCCCTCTCCTTCTTGGTGATTATAGCAACCGTCCCCATCCGGGACGCCTTCAGGGCATAGGAGAGCCCGGCGATGCCACTGCCGATAACGAGAAAATCAAATTTGTGAGTCATGGGAGTTTCGACGCACGTACTGGTCAAGGGAACAAAAAAGGCGACCGAAAGATTCGGTCGCCTTGGAATACTCCTTTTCGGAGTTGTTATTCGAAGTTGTAGCTGGCTGTCAGGTAGCCAAACGTATTGATGTTGTCCTGCGAACCAATGAGGCCGAGACCGCGACGGAGAGCTTCCTCGCTGACCGTAGCATCAAGGGCAAAACCGCCAAAACGGAAGCCAAGGCCTAACGTAACAAGGCCATCGTGCGTAAATTGGTTTATTCCGCCAATCAGTAGGAAGCTATGCGGGAAAGAAGCACTGGTTTCCGTGGTGGGACCGGCGACGCCTCCAGTAGAAGATTCCGCTTCTGTCTTGATTTTTGCCAATGCGCGATAGTATCCGCCTCGTCCGGCCAACCAATCTGTGAACCACCACTCACCGCCAACGTTGAAAACGGGGAGCGCAAAGTATGTAACCGTGTTCTTGGCTGTCGTAGGAGTTGCGCCACCTGTATTGAATTCGAGTTCTGCTCTTGCAGATTGGAGGCTCAGACCGCCGGCCATATAGAACGCCGGAGTCCGATATTCACCGCCAACACCAAACGCATATGCCAAGGCAGTCACCTTCTCGCTCGCCGTGGTGGCTGTTACGGTGTTCGGTGGAGCATCCTCTTTCGGCTCAGCCGAGAGTGTTGCGAATAATCCATAAGGGACAAAATTCACCTTGTTCGACATTTTGAACTTACCACGAGCGCTGACCTGGATTTCAGTTCCAGATGCGGAATATTCCCCGCCTAAACCCGCAACGACCGGATTGTTCTTCAAATTATCAGTTGCCTTGTCGAGACGGAGAGCCCCGCTGAGATCAAATGAATTTCCCCCGCCCAGATCAATGTTTGCGCCTGCTCTGAAACCAAACATACTCGCGGATGCTTCATTGTCAGTGGATGTGGCAGGGGCCGGGACTGTACTCTTGCTGTCGGCATGAGAAGTGCCGTACATAAAACCGAAGCCGAGATCAACCGAACCCATGTCGTATGCAACCACGAGTTCCCAGACATTGAGTATCGATGGAATTGACTGCGGGATACGTTGCGCGATCGATGGAAGCGCCGGGAAACCAGGAACCACGGTCCCTCCTGCGATCAGTCCAGCCACAGCACTGGCTGCGGAAGGATCGTAGCTGAAGATTGCACCGAGAGTCCATTCGCGGTCGAGTGCAAAAGCAACGCCTGCATTTTGCTGACCATATCCATTGTTTCCAGTAGTGAGGCCGGTCAGTGTACCACCGCCAATATTCATCCACGCATAGTCCTTGTACATGGCCTGATACGCGGGATTTAACAACATCAACGCGGGATCATTCATAATAAACGGGTTCAGTATCAAGCCGGATCCGGCTTGAGAACCACCCATGGCAATTTGACGTGCAATACCCCCGTTCTTTCCATCAGCCGCAAACAAACTGCTCCCCACAACGGCAACGACGACGGCTATAGTAGCTAATCGTCTCAACATGGTACCTCCGAAATAGTGGATCGTTTGGTTAGTTTGTGATTCAAAATGCCGGCATGAATATACCGGTCTGCCAATCAAATGTCAAGAGATACACCCTCCACCTGTAATTAAGCTTCACAGGGTCCCCGTAATGGCTTTGTTTTCCTCAATCCTAAGGGAATGGAGAACATTTCGGAGTGCTTCTGTGGCTTGGTCAATCTCGATCCGGGTTATGTTCAGAGGGGGAACCCACCGGATGACTGTGTTATTCGTAAGATTCAACAGAACACCTTCCTCTCGCAACTTGTCGATGATGGCCGTTCCATCAATGGTCAACTCCAAACCAACCATTAACCCGATGCCCCGCACGTCCTTTACAATGGAGGGAAAGCTATGCTGCACCTCGAGCAGCTCACCCTTGAGGTATTCCCCCACCGTCCTGGCATTCTCCATTACTCCATTAAGAAGTAGCTCTCGAAGTGTGGCGAGACCTGCAGCACACGCAACAGGGTTCCCTCCAAAGGTGGTCCCGTGGGTACCACTGGTGAGCACGTCAGCGACGGTCCTTGTCCCAAGAAATGCGCCAAGAGGCAACCCGCCACCGACAGCCTTTGCAATGACGACGATATCCGGGACAATACCGAAATGTTCAAAGCTGAAGAACTTCCCTGTCCGACCCAGCCCGGCCTGAATCTCGTCGGCAATGATAAGGAACCTATACTTGTCTTTAAGCGCTGAGAGCATTTGAATGTACTCGGTCGAAACCAGATTAATCCCCCCCTCGCCTTGAATGAACTCTAGGACCACGGCGAGAGTCTTGTCATTCACGGCGTTGACAAGATCTTCGACGTCGTTGAACCTCAGAATGCCAGTGTTTGGAAGAAAGGGCTCAAACCCTTCTCGATATTTGTCACGACCGGTTATGGACAGAGCACCCATTGTCCGACCATGGAACGAATCGGACATACCAAAGATGTTTGCCTTTCCCCGATTCTTCCCCCACTTCCTCGCAACCTTCAGCGCCCCTTCCATTGCCTCGGTTCCACTGTTGGTGAAAAAGATCCTGTCGTATCCGGAAGTCTTAAGGAGAAGTTCTGCGAGATCAATCTGCGTGTCTTGATGGAACATATTGGAGACGTGTATGTATCGCCTCATCTGACTTTCGATAGCCGCAATAACGGCAGGGCAATTATGTCCGAGCGCGTTTACTGCGATCCCGGCGAACAGGTCGAGATACTTCCTGCCGTCTTTTGTGTACACGTACGAACCTTCACCATAATCGATCTCCAGGGGAAGCCGCTTGTAGGTAGTGAAGAAGTACCGGGCATCCTTGTCAGCTTGACTCATTGTTTTTTGCTGGCAGTGAGACTTGAAAGTAGAGTGTTGATGAATTGAATCCGTTTGATGATCTCCTGAGGAGTCCCATTATTCTCTACCACGAAGTCGGCCTTCTTGACCTTGGCCTCCAGGGGCAACTGAGCATTCATTCTCTGGACCACGTCGTCTCGGCTCACTTTATCACGATCCATTACCCGTTTGATTCGAGTTTCCTCCGCAGCATTGACCACAAGGATATAATCCAATTCCCTATCCATGCCCGTCTCATAGATTAATGCCGCCTCTATCACAACGAACGGAAGAAGGATTTCTGGAAGAGAGTCCTGGATTTCGCGCTCAATGTTCTTGAACACATGTGGGTGAACAATGGTGTTGAGCCTTTTTCGTTTTGCGGGATTTGTGAAGACGATGTGGGCAAGTTCTTTGCGGTCCAATTTTCCGGAAGGCAGGAAGACCGAACTGCCGAACGCATTCCTAATCTGAGTCTGAATTGTCTTATCTGTGTCAACGAGAACACGTGCAATCGTATCGGCTTCGATGACTTTCCGGCCCAAGTCCGCGAACACTTTGCAAACAAGCGACTTGCCGGAGCCGATTCCACCGGTTACCCCCAATCTCAGAAAGGATCGTACCCTCAGGGATCCCAAGCGTAAAACCCCTTGAATTGGTTGGGGCGAAGAAACGAGGAGGTAACCAAATCCTATCCCTATTTTGCGTAGGCAACTGCCCTAAGCTCCCGGATCACTGTGACCTTAATCTGACCCGGGTACTCCATCTCCTGCTGGATTTTGGCGGCGATGTCGTGCGCCAATTGATCCGCCTTCACGTCATCCACCTTGTCTTGTTCAACAACAACGCGGATCTCTCTTCCAGCTTGGATTGCGTATGTCTTGGCAACCCCTTGGAACGATTGGGCAAGGGTTTCAAGCTTTTCCAGGCGTTTTGCGTACCCCTCCACGGATTCGCGACGAGCTCCCGGCCTCGCCCCGCTGATGGCATCCGCGGCCTGCACCAGCGCCGCAATCGGGGATTCCATGGGTATGTCATCGTGATGAGCACCTATTGCGTTGGCAACAAGAGGGTGTTCCCCGAACTTCTTGGCGATCTCGTATCCGAGAAGTGCGTGCGGACCTTCTATGCTCCGGTCGACACACTTCCCGATATCATGGAAAAGTCCGGCGCGTTTTGCGAGGCTGGCATCTAGTTGGAGCTCGGAAGCCATCATCCCCGTAAGGAAAGCTACTTCCACACTATGCTGAAGCATATTCTGTCCGTAACTGGACCGATACTTCATGCGGCCGACAAGACTCAGAATTTCCTTGTGTGCTCCGTGGAGCCCAACCTCCAGAAGCGTATTCTCACCCGTCTTTATTACCTCCTCTTCAAGCTCCAGGCGAACTTTCTCTACGACTTCTTCGATGCGAGCAGGGTGAATCCGGCCATCGGCGATCAGTCTCTCAAGCGACAATCGAGCGACCTCGCGACGGAAAGGGTCAAATGCTGAAAGGATAACAGCTTCAGGTGTATCATCTACGATCACGTCTACGCCTGTAGCAGCCTCAAAAGCCCGGATGTTGCGGCCTTCCCGGCCAATGATTCTTCCTTTCATTTCATCGGATTGGATGTTAAGGACGCTGACCGTTGTTTCGACGGAATGATCGGCAGCAGTACGTTGAATAGCCTGGACAATAAGCTTCTGTGCTTCTTTTTTGGCTTCATCCCTAGCCTTATCCCTGATATCCTTGAGGAGATGCGCCGCCTCGGACTTTGCCTCATTTGTCAGGTTCTCAATCAACATCCGCTTGGCCTCATCCTTGGAAAGACCGGCCATTCGTTCCAGTCGAATATTTTCCTCGGCAATCAGCCTTTCTACATCCTGGTAGCGCAGTTCCACAGACTTTGATTTCTCATCCAGTGTTCGCTTGAACGCCATCTGCTCACGCTCCTTTTTGCCAAGGAGTTCAACCTTTCGGTCAATGTTTTCTTCTCGGGCATCCAGAGCCTTCTCTTGAGCCTGAACTTTGCTCTTCTTGCTTTGAATATCGCTATCGAACTCCTTCTTCTTCGAATACCATTCGTCTTTGACTTCGAGGAGTTTCTCCCGTTTCAGCGTTTCCGCTTCCTTCTCGGCATCCGCAAGGATCTTTTTGGCGACCTCTTTGGCCGAAGACATCCTATTCTGGGCAATTCTCGCGTTCAAGAGCCAGCCGAGGAAAAAGAGCGCTCCACCCGCAAGAATCACAGCTGGCACAACAAACATGAAGTCCATACAGCCTCCAATTTCATCAGAAGAAGATCGGCAAAAAAAATCCGCACAACGCAACCGTAACAAAAAGGCAATTAGTAAAGAACCTTTTCCAAACACAGTGGGTGCTCGCCTGAACGCCTTTTACTTCCCCAGTCTCGCTCGCTCTTCCGAAGAAGAGGGTCATCGCAAGAACCCCGCCGAAACGGAGTGGGGCGTGTAATCAACGCCCACGAGTCGGGCTCCCAATTATAAAAAATGTTGGTTCTTTATAATATGTTTGAGACGGTTGACGGGTGCGGATTTGGAAATCCGTACGCGACATTACCTATGTTGTAAAAGAACGAAAAATCCTCCAGCAAGTTGATGGATATGACGGAAGAATCACGCCTCTCGCACACAATTGTCGAGGTAGTTGCTCATCTTACTTAGTTCGTTCTCCATGAGCGTCACTGCTGTTCTCGCCCGATCACGCTCCTTGAACAGCTCTTCCGTGATATTCAGCGCGGACAGTACGGCAACAGTTAGGGTCGGTTGTTCGGGTATTTTTCCATGAATAGTATTAATCATGTCGTCCACATACGTGGCAACCTTCCGAGTAAACTCTTCACTCTCGCCGCGAAGTGGGTACTCGGATCCGAATATTTTGACCTTGATGCTTTTCTTGTCTGCTGTCATATGGTCCGCTCGATTGCTGTCGCAGGTAATAGTGAACCGTCTTCCGCCCCATTCACACCAGCCATATTACAAGTAAGAATTCAATTTTGCAAGCAATTCCTTTACACGGGAGGCGAGCGCCTCGCGCTCACCATTCGACCCAAATGCAGATCGCTCCGCAACATTACTTTGCTCAGACAATGTCTTGATCAGCTCTTCCTTTCGGGCAAGTTCGCTTCGTGCTGATGATAGTTCCAACTCCAATCGCTCGAATTGTGCTGCGAGCGCTGATTTCTCCTCCCGGAGTTTTCCAATGGTTTCCGATGCGCGTTTCACCCGGTCCCAGAGAACTTTGAGGCCGGCTTCCACCGTGCGAAGATCCGCCTGCACTACTTGATTTGTTTCAGTGGAGGTCTGGTCCACAATATTGCCTGAAGTTGATAACACATATGAGACTCACTCCGCTCGCAACAGAGCTCCAACATCCCGTTCCACCCGCTGTACAATCACCCTTATTTCCGCTTCGATTTCCAAATCGGTCAGCGTCTTCTCTAATGACATGAGTTCGAGCGTGTATGCAAGACTCTTCTTTCCATCGGGAAGTCGCTCACCCTGATACACGTCAAACAACTCGACAGATTGGAAGAAGCGAGCAGATGCTGATCGAATCGCGTATTCTAATCGCTCCGAAGGTACATTGGAATCGACAATGAACGCTACATCTCTCCGTACACGTGGAAACCGTGGAAGCAAGGAATAGTTTCGCCGTTCCTTACTTGAAGTAAGTGCACGAAGATCCAACTCTGCAAAGAAAACTGGTTGATCGATACCAAACATCTTCAGCACATTACCTTTGGCCTCGCCGAAACAACCAGCATAACTGCCATTGATTTCAACGGCTACCGCGTTCTCAGCTAAAGAATTGCTGGTAGAATAATAAATAAACCGACTTTTGTCAAGAGCAATCTTTGCGAAGAGGTTTTGGACCTCCCCCTTGATATCGAAAGGGTCAACCAATCTTGGCTTTTCACTCCAATGACGCGGGGATGCCATTCCGGTGAGAACCAGGCACACCCGATTGACCTCGAGAAAATTCTCAACCGTCTTTGGCTTGAAACTCTCGTCAATTGAATAAACGTGCCCTATTTCGAACAATCGGACCGACGAATTGCCAAAGTTGCTGTTTCTCGCAACCGCTTGGAGCAAACCTGGGAGCAGGCTCGTCCTGAGAGTTGACATTTCCTGACTTCCCGCGTTCAGCAACTCAATTGGAGCCTCGCCTGTGAGTCTTGCCGTACGAAGGTCTTGGAGTGAACTGGAGATCGCTTCCTGAACCCCAAGGGCAACAAGCGCTTGCCTGACGGTCTCTGTATCATCCTCCTGAGGGAACGGTTGCAAGAAGTTGACAGAGGCTGTGGTCTTTTCGTCGATGTTATTGTAGCCATACGCACGAGCAACTTCCTCGATCAAATCGATCTCCCGATCAACATCGACCCGATAGCTTGGAATGCGGAACTGGATGTTTTCTTTTCCTTTCCGGACTGGTCTGAATCCCAACGTCGAGAGTAGGCGAACAATCTCAGCCTGCTCGATGGAAGTACCAAGGATTTCGTTCACCCTGCTTGTCCTCAGCGTAACAATGCGAGGCACCACCTTGCCAGAACGTACAGTGACCTTTCCCTTGAGCAGATTCCCGCCAGCTGTCTCCAGGATCAGCGAAGCAGCACGATCTATTGCGTAGGTACTTGCTTCCGGATCAGCTCCCCGCTCAAACCTCTGCGACGCGTCTGTGCTGATGCCAAGTGCCTTCGCTGTCTTCCTGATACTGGACGGGTTCCAGTATGCTGCCTCAAGAACAATATCCGTAGTTGCGTCACTAATCTCCGAGTTGGCTCCCCCCATAATGCCTGCGATAGAAATCGCCCGTTCTGCATCGCAGACCATCACAGCACCTTCCGGCAACGTGTGTTCCTTCCCGTCGAGAGTCGTGAAGCGATGCCCGGGCTCCGCCTGCCGGACGAGAATCCTCTTCCCTTTCAATCGTGCGTAGTCAAACGCGTGAAGAGGCTGCCCGCATTCGAGCATCACAAAGTTCGTAACATCAACCACGTTGTTGCGTGGCCGGAGCCCCGCGTTGCGAAGTGTGTTCTGAAGCCATTGTGGCGACGGAGCAATCGTCACCCCTTGAATGACCCTTGCGGTAAACCTCGGACAGTTCTTGCGATCCTTGACGGTGACAGACAGGTAGTCCTTGACTGGCGTCTTTGATTCTCTTACACGGACGCGCGGAAGAGATGCTGGTTTTCCGATGAGGACACCAATCTCTCTGGCCACACCAATGTGACTCAGCCAGTCAGGCCTGTTGGGCGTGATCTCCATCTCGTAAGCAATATCGCTAAGTCCTAAGTACTCTGCCAGTGGTTGACCCACCTTCGCTTCACTGTCCAGAACAAGAATCCCGTCGGCATCCTTGCCGAGATCAAGCTCGTATTCAGAACAGATCATCCCGAAGGAATCCACACCCCGGATCTTCACTTGTGAAAGGACAAAAGGAGCTCCCGATGGATCATGTTGACTGCGCGGCACCATTGTTCCGATCAACCCTACCGCCACCTTCTGGGCAGGCTCCACATTGGATGCGCCGCAAACAACTTGCAGAACTTCCTTTCCCGTGTTGACTGAGCAGACCGAGAGCTTGTCAGCGTTAGGGTGTTTCCTTTTCTCCATCACCTGGCCGACAACAAAACCTGTGTACTTCTCTCCCAAGCGCTCCATGCCAGCGATCTCGAGCCCGAGCATGCCAAGGCGGTCGCCGAGCTCTTCCGGCGGAATTGTGAAGTTGATGTATTGTTGAATCCAGTTATGCAGGATACGCATCGTGCGCTATCTCGAGTCGCTTATACTAAAATTGATTCAGAAATCGGACATCGTTCTCATAGAACAATCGGATGTCATCCACACCATACCGCAACGCGGCAATTCGTTCGATCCCCATCCCGAAGGCAAACCCGGTGTACTCTTCAGGGTCATATCCTACAGACTTGAACACGTTGGGGTCCACCATCCCGCAGCCAAGAATCTCCAGCCACCCACCCTGCTTGCACATCTTGCACCCCTTGCCATTACAGATGAAGCAGGTGATGTAGATGTCTGCGCTGGGTTCTGTGAAGGGGAAAAACGTCGGTCGGAATTTGTACTCCAGTCCGCTCCCGTAATATTGCTTGATAAATGAAACTAATGTTCCCTTCAGATCGCTGAACGTTACCCCCTTGTCGACGTAGAGACCTTCGAGTTGGTGAAACTGTGCGAGGCTGCGCGAGCTGACCGATTCGTTGCGATAGACCTTTCCAGGCATTATTACCCGGACAGGGGGGCGATAATTTTCCATCACCCTTATCTGCACTGGCGACGTGTGAGTGCGGAGCAGGGCCTTCGGGCTGAGGAAGAAAGTGTCTTGCATATCTCTGGCAGGATGGTCGGGGGGAAAATTCAACGCCTCGAAGTTGTGATAGTCATCCTCGATCTCCGGCCCGACTGCTATCCCGAATCCCATGGAGACAAAGATGGCTTTCATTTCGTCCATTGTCTGCGTCAACGGATGACGGGTCCCAAGGAATTTCCTTCTGCCTGGGAGCGTCAGGTCCAACGTGGAGTTCTGAACCGGAGGCCGGCGAAGAGATTCTTGCTTCTGATGAAAAAGGGCTTCAACTTCCGAACGGAGTTGATTCAGCATTTTTCCCAGCGCCGGCTTCTGCTGTCCCTCGACAGTCTTCAAATTGTCAAAGAGACCGGCGATGAGACCTTTACGGGCGAGGTACTTGATGCGAAAGTCCTCGAGCAGTTGTTCGGTGGTTATTGCGGCGAGGTCTATTTCCGCCTGGCGGCGAAGGCGATCAATGTCTTGCTGCATGGGATGGCGAGGGAAAAGAAATCTCCCCGCGCATATAGTGGCAGGAAATGACCTGCACCGATTACCTACGCGGGAAGATTCATTGTTGGCTATGCGACAGCAAACTTCACAACCTCTGCAAACGCCTGTGGATTGCTTACTGCAAGTTCCGCAAGGACCTTTCGGTTGATTGTGATCTGCTTCTTGCTCAGGCCATTGATAAGCCGTGAGTAGGTTGTTCCGTGCACCCGGGCCCCCGCGTTGATGCGGGTGATCCAGAGCTGGCGGAAGGTCCGTTTCTTGGCTTTGCGATCACGATAGGCATACTGCATGCCCTTGTCGATGTGATGCTTCGCCACCGTGAGGACCTTGCTTCTCGCACCCCAGTAGCCTTTCGCTTGCGCGAGAATGCGCTTGCGGCGGCGATGGGAGGCAACTTTATTTTGCGAACGTGGCATAGTTGCGCTTTGTCCTATGATTGGTGATTGGTAATCCGCCCTGCTGAACTACATCATGCACAGGGACGGCGTTGATTAGGTTATCAATTGGGTATCATCATGCTGACTGCCCGCTGATCCTGCTTTGAGACGAGGTGTCCTTTGCGGAGCTTGCGCTTCCGCTTCGTGGTCTTTGAGGTCAGGATATGGCTGCGGTAGGCCGCAGCTCGCTTGATCTTTCCGCTAGCGGTTCTGCTGAACCTCTTCTTCGCGCTACTGCGCGTCTTCATCTTGGGCATTGTGGTGATTCCTTTCGTTAGGCTTCTTCTGACTTCGCTTCGTTCTTCTTCTTACGTTCAGGAACAAAGATCATGATCATGCTCTTTCCCTCCATATGAGCGGCCTGATCGACCTTTCCGACATCGCTTAGCCGCTCGGTTAGCCGGACAAGCAATATTTCCCCCTTTTCCTTATATGTGATCTCGCGTCCCTTGAACACCACCGAGGCCTTTACTTTGTGCCCATCGGTCAGGAATCTTATCGCGTGCTTCGCTTTGAAGTCAAAGTCATGCACATCCGTGTTAGGATGAAATCGGAGTTCTTTCAGCAATGAAACATGCTGATGCTTCTTCTGTATCTTATCCCGCTTGGCGAGCTCATACTTGAATTTTCCAAAATTGATGATCTTGCACACGGGGGGAACGGCATTCGGGACGATCTCGACCAAGTCCGCTTCCCTCTCACGAGCAAGCGCTATGGCCTCCCTCGGAGTCATGACACCCAATTGGCCGCCATGTTGGTCGATCACCCGGATCTCAGCGGCGCGGATCTCATCGTTCACACGGTTCCGATTTTGTTTGCTAATGGATCTGCCTCCTATGTGGTGATGGTTTTCTCAACGATCTCCTTTATCAGTGCTGCACTAAACTCCTCCAGGTTCATGGTTCCAAGGTCTCCCTTCTTGTGTCGGCGCACCGCAACGCTGCCTGCATCCCGTTCCTTCTCTCCAACCACCAGCATAAACGGAACTTTTTTTGTCTCCCACTCCCGGATTTTATAGTTGATTTTTTCATTCCTTTCATCCAACTCCACTCGTGCCCCAGCATCAATCAACCTGCGCATTACGGTTTGCGCGTATTCTCGCTGTCCATCGGTGATGGGCAGAACTACACACTGGACCGGAGCAAGCCAGAGGGGAAAATCCCCGGCAAAGTGTTCGATGAGTACGCCAATGAACCGTTCCAGGGATCCGAACGGTGCCCGATGAATGATCACGGGTCTATGCTTCTGTCCGTCACTTCCTACGTACTCAAGATTGAACCGTTCCGGCATCACGTAGTCAACCTGGACGGTTCCGAGTTGCCACGTGCGCAACAAAGCATCCTGCACCATGAAATCAATTTTCGGTCCATAGAATGCCGCTTCGCCGATGCCGATGAAATAGTTCAGCTTTTTCAGATCTGCCACTTCTTTTATTTCTCGCTCCGATCGCTCCCACATCGCATCCTCTCCACCATATTTATCCTTGTTCTTCGGATCGCGGAACGAAAGCCGGGTCTTGAAACTGCTAAATCCAAGGGTTGCAAAGACCAGCTGAATAAGATCGATAACATCGCATAATTCGTCTTTCACCTGGTCTTGTCGAACGTACATATGTGCGTCATCCACAGTGAACGACCGAACGCGCGTCAGCCCATTGAGCTCACCGGACTGTTCATAGCGGTACACTGTCCCAAATTCTGCAAGGCGCAACGGGAGATCACGATAACTCCGTGGTTTCGACAGGTAAATCTGGTGATGATGCGGACAGTTCATCGGTTTCAGGAGATACTCCTCGTCCTCCACCTGGATCGGAGAAAACTGGCTATCCTTGTAGTACGGGCAATGTCCGCTCGTCTTGTACAAATTGATGTTGCCAATATGC
>Ga0209640_10004084_pt1 | contig 12835 bp, 12 predicted proteins | sample RifCSP10_1_FD_184018 | JGI IMG/M metagenome (GOLD analysis project Ga0209640, IMG submission 184018) | Soil microbial communities from Rifle, Colorado - Rifle CSP2_sed 10_1 (SPAdes) (version 2) | ecosystem: Environmental > Terrestrial > Deep subsurface > Rock core/Sediment | place: Rifle...
GACGCTGAGCTGCCAATCGAAATCATCGATGGACGCATTCTCCAGCGTACCGATGGAAATCACGCCGGCGCTGTGCACCAGGATATCGGCTTGACCGCCGTCGCGCACAAAGCTCGCGGCGAAGGCTTCGATCTGCTCGCGGGCCGCTAGATCCACTTGATAGATCATTCGGCGCGCGCCCTCAGCCAGGCACGGCGCAACCTCCCGCAGCATCTGCGGTCGGCGGCCCAGCAGGCAAAGCGAGGACCCGGCGGCCGCCAGTTCCTCGGCAATCGCTCGGCCGATGCCGCTGCTGGCGCCGGTGAGGATTGCCATCCGTCCGGCCAGGCGGCGCGCCGGGGCGCGGCAGGCGCGTCCTTCGGTCCGCTGGTAAGAGGGTTCAGCGCTGATCATGCTTTCTCCCTTAATAAGCCGTGCTGCTCCAAGTCACGAGCCGCGTCGGCAATGGCGTTGAACGGCAATCCGGAGCGCTCGGCGATATCGAGTAAAGTAGCATCGCTGCCGGAGCCATTGAGCACCCAGAGCAGCGCCAGCTCGCGACTTCGACTGCCGCTTGCGCCGCCGATGCTGCCGTACAACCCGCGTTTGCCGAGCTGGGGTTCGCATTTAGGATTTAGATTGATGAAAGTCCGATTCTCATCGAGTATCTCGATAATCTCACGACAGCGTGCATAGGATCCGGCCAGGTACTCCGGCCGAACGAACTCGAGATTATCGGCCGATGTATGATACTCGGGAAAACAACCGTGCGGCGTGCGCATCAGGCAGCCAATCGGTAGATTGAAGCCGGGCGAGCAAAACTGGCGCTCGTCATAGCCGTAGGGCGAAAACTCGATCGTCTGGTATCCTTCCCCCGCGTCGCGCAGGGCTTGCGGCACGGCGCGATCGATCAGCGCGTCCCCGCGCCGGCTTTTCTTATAGGTGAAGCTACCTGCGTCGCCAAGACAGGCAAGTACCAGTCCGGCACGGATCGCGCCGACGCGGCTCTCGTTACGGCAAAGCCAGGCGATGGAGCCGATGGTTCCCGGCGTGAACAGAAAGCGATAGGAGTAGCGGCGCGGCGCCACGCTCAAATGTTGAGCGAGCAAAGTCGCGATCGCGATGCCGGTCAAGTTGTCGTTGGCGAGCGAGGGATGACAGATGTGACAGGAGATCAGGACTTCCTCAGCGCGCTCTCCGCGCAAGAAGCATTCACCGTAGCTCATCGCGCCGTCTGCCAGAGTCGAATCGATGCACACTTTGTATTCGCCGTCCTTCATTTCGAGCAGTTGGCGATGGCTCAAACAAAAGCCCCAGTCCTCGCGATAGTAAGACGTGCGGTAAGGAATCCAATCCGGATGATCGGGTAAGCTAAACAGATGCGGTTTGAGAGCTGCAAATGACATGCGCCGGCGCACCGGCACGCTGTAACCGACCACGTGCAAGTTGGAATCCGCGAAATCGATGATCTTCCGGCCGCGCACATCCTTTATATACGCGGCGCGGATATTCCATTCCTTTGGCACCGTCCAGTCGAATACCGCCGTGCCGCTCGGCACTTCATGTACGGTGAGATCGATACGGCGACGCAGGATGTCCAGAGTCTGCCGCTGGCCAGCGCCGGTCAAGCTCCGGCAGATCGGATACAACTCGGCCATCAAATCATAAAGCTCTTGGCCTACCGCCGGCGGCGGCGCGCCGGCAGCAATCGAATTTTCCCGGTCTTGGTAGTTCAACATCTTTTAGTTTCTGGTTTCTGGTTTCTAGTTTGTCGTTTTCGGAAACTAGAAGCTTTTCAACTACGGTTCCAAAATACGAACTTCGGGAACCGGCACCATAAATTTGCCGCCGCGCTTGCGGTACTCTGCCTGCTGTTCGACGATTTCATCGACGAAATTCCAGGCGAGCAGCAAGACATAATCCGGCTGATCTGCGAGCAACCGCTCCGGCGCCACCACCGGGATGTGAGTTCCGGGAGTGAAAAGCCCTTGTTTTAGCGGGCTGCGGTCGACGATGTAAGGCAGAAGTTTCGGACTGATATCGAGAAAACTGAGCAGTGTGTTGCCCTTGGCCGGCGCGCCGTAACCGGCCACGCGCTCGCCCTTGTGCGCCAGATCATTGAGTGTATCGTGCAGATCGCGCTTGATCTTTTTCGCCTGTTCGGCGAACTTTCGATAGGTGGAAAACTGATCCAGCCCGGCAGCTCGTTCGGCGGCAAGTATTTCATCCACTCCAGGCTGCACCGTTCCTTCGCCCGCTCGTTGCAAGTGGACCTGGAGTTGACCGTGATGCAGCGGCACCCGCTCGGCATCGACGACCATCATGCCGTGCTCTTCAAAAAATCGCTTCATCGGGCCGAGGGCCCAATAGGAAACATGCTCGTGATAAATGGTATCGAACGCCACCTGTTCGATCATGTCGAGCAAGTAGTGCATCTCGATAACAAAGGCGCCGCCGGGCTTGAGCACGGTTTTAATGCCGGCGACGAAGTCCGTGGGATTTTGAATGTGCGGAAAAGTATTGGTCGCGCTGACCAGCGATGCCTGACCCCAGTGCGCGACGATTTCCTTCGCGCTATTCGCGCTAAAAAGCTCGGTATAACGCTCAATACCGCTGCCGTCAGTAAAGGCGGCGAGATTTTGCGCCGGATCCACTCCGAGCGGGCGCACGCCGTGGCGCTGAAATCCGCGTAGCAGAGTGCCGTCGTTACAGCCGATGTCGATCACCAGATCCCGGGTTCCGACATCGTAGCGCCGCACCAGTTGGTCGCTGAGATCCCACAGATGGTATTTCAGTGTATCGGAAGCGGAAGAGATATAGAGATAATTCTCAAACATTTCTCGCGGCGGGACCGATTGAGTCAGCTGCACATGGCCGCAGCCGTGGCAAAAGCCAACCCGCAAAGGATACTTGGGTTCCTTGCCGTTGATTTCACCGGCTGCCAAGAATTGATTGGCCAGGGCGGTCGCGCCGAGATCCAAAAACTCTTCGACCGCCGCGTAGCCGCAGAGCATGCAGGTTGTTCGCTCCTTACCGTTCGCGTTCATAATTTGGCATGAACCTCCCTAACACTGGAATTGTGATTGCGGGTGACTCAAGTTCCCGAGAGGAGCATTGGAGTATTTGGGGTTCAAAGCCATTACTCCGCACTCCAACGCTTTCTAGTGCAGAACAAACGGCATGCAGACCTGCGAGCCGTGCACCTCGTGAACGACCGGTACCTGCGTCAAACCGGCGAGCGCGGCGCGCACCGCGTCGTGCTTCTCCCGCCGCGCAACGAAAAGTAAGAACCCGCCGCCGCCGGCGCCGCAAAGCTTGCCGCCTTCGGCCCCGGCCGCCATCGCCTCCGCGTACCATTGATCGATCTGGCTCGTGCTGATTTTGCTCGACAGACTGCGTTTCAAATGCCAGCTCTCGTTGAGGATCTTGCCGAACTTTTCGATCTCGAACGGGGTGCTGTCGCAGAGTTGCTGCAGCGCGAAGGCGTGCTCGCGCATGCGCATGAGCGATTCCATCTTGGACGGCGTATTGGCCTTCTGTTCGGCCAGCACCGAACTGCTGTCGCGCTGGTGGCCGGTCCAGAACATCAAAATGCAGTCGAAGAAATGCTTGATGCCGCCGTTGTTCAAACGCAGCGGCTCCACGCTCACGACGCCGCGCGGTTTGAACAAAAAGAAGTTAAGGCCGCCAAAGGCGGCGGCGTACTGGTCCTGTTTCCCGATGGGCTGATTGAGTCGGTCGATCTCGATATGACAGGCCTCTTCGGCGAGCTGCCCGGCCGAGACCCGCTCGCCGCGAAAAGCGTGCAGCGCATTGAGCAAACCGACGGCGAACGCGCTCGAACCGCCGAGCCCGGTAGAGGCCGGCAGATCGGCCACCGTGCTGACGTATATCGGCGGCTCGATTTCGAGCAGGCGCAGGCATTCGCGCGCGATGTCATTTTCGATCTGATCGATGGTCTGAACCTGCTCGCTTTTCGAATAGTTCAATCGGATCGACTCGTTGAAGACGCTGCCATGGCGTTTGACAGTGACGTAAATGTATTGGTTGATTGCGGTGCTCAACACCGCGCCGGGCTCGCGCTCGTAAAATTCCGCGAGATCGGTGCCGCCGCCGGCAAAGCTGACTCGGAGCGGCGTGCGTGTCATGACAAAGCCGGGATCTGCGGCGCTGCGTCTAACCATGCTTCACGTCCCAATTGTACGGAATATCCGAGCTAAACGGATCGATACGGATCATCTCATCGGGGTCGTGCGGCTCGGTAGCGCAGTTGGCGAGGATGACGATTTTGTCGCCGAAGGCCTTGTAACCGTTGGCAATGCCCGGCGGCATCTGCACCAGGCAATAATTATCCTCGCCGAAAAACACTTCCTGCAGCTCGCCGCGGGTTGGCGATGCTTCGCGCAGGTCGTACATCACCAGCTTGGCGCGCCCGGAGAGCACGGCGTTATTGACGGTCATCGACTTGTGCACGTGCCACGCCTTGATCGTGCCCGGCCAGGCGCACGAGAAATAAATCTCACCGAAACGGATAAAGTGCGGATCGGTGGCCTTCATCATGTGCATGATCTTGCCGCGCTCGTCGACGATTTGCCGGAGTGGAATGATTTTGACTCCGTCGATCATAACCGTTCTTCCGCGTTCGGGTAGATTTCCTGCGGCGTTTGCTCCTGCCAGCGAAGCGCGCCGTCGAGCTGTTCGCTATCGAGCAAGTGGCGCAACCATTTAAGCCGCGTGAAGCGCTTGCCGGTGAGATCCTCACGGGTGAGCCCCAGCGCGCTGAACTGCCGCGATAAGTGCCGCGCGCCTTCTTCGGCACTCCAGCGAAACTCGAAATCCGGAAACGTGCGGGCAAATTTGCCGAAGTCGGCTTTGTAGGTGCGCTGATCGGCGCCGCTTTGAGCGCGCAGCTCTAAAGTGCAGCCCGGCACGGTGTGCACGACGATTTCTGCCAAGTCACGGATCTGACGATTGAGCTTGTTAGTGCCGGTATTAAACGCCTGGTTGTGGATCTTTTCGCGCGGCGCTTCGAGCACGGTCATGAAGGCCCGCGCCACGTCCTCGACATGCACCACGGGCCGCCAGGGCTCGCCGTCGCTGTGCACGATCACCTGGCCGGTCGTCACCGCCATGCCAACCAGATCGTTCAGCACCGTGTCGAAACGCATGCGCGGGGACAAGCCGTAAATCGTGCCGTTGCGCAAAAATGTCGGTGAAAACCCGTCGCCGGCCAGTGATGCCACCGCGCCCTCGGCAAGCACCTTGGAGCGCGCGTATTCGGTGCGCGGATCCAAGGCCGAGGTTTCGTCGACCACGTTGGCGTCGGACATGCCGTACATGATGCATGACGAAGAAAACAGAAAGCGTTCGACTCCGGCGGCTTTTGCGAACTCCGCCAATCGCACCGTCGCTTCAGAGTTGATCTGGCGCGTCCAGTCGGCATCCAGATTGCCGATGGGATCGTTGCTCAAGGCGGCGAGATGAACCACCGCGTCGAACCCGCGTAAATCGTCGATGCCGACGTCGCGAATGTCCTTGCGCAGCGCCGGCATGCGGACTGACTCGGCGACCAATGTGCAGGCGTCAAAATAGCCGGTGTCCAATCCGACCACGACGTAGCCGGCCTCGGCCAACAGCGGCGCCATGACCGACCCGATGTAACCCTTGTGTCCGGTGATCAGCACTCGTTTTTCCATGTTGTTATTTTTCCTCCGTCGTTGAATCGGCAACTAAGGTTCTGACCCAGTCGAGCAGCGATTGGTCTTCGGAAACTTTTCCGAACAAACAGCTGGCGCGGCCCGCCGCTTCGGCATCGCGCTCGTCATCGCCGAGAAAATAGGTCCGGCTCAAATCGAGATGCAGATCGCGCTGCGCCTGAAACAACATGCCGGGGCGCGGTTTGCGGCACTCGCAGCCGGCATCCCAATCATGCGGACAATAATAGATCTTATCGATTTTACCGTCGGCGGCGCCGGTTTCCTCGACCATGGCGCGATGAATCGCCGCCAGATCCGCTTCGCTCATGACGCCGCGCGCGATGCCCGCTTGATTGGAAATGACGACGACGCGATAACCTGCCACATGCAGCAGCTGCAGCGCATCGAGCGCGCCCGGCAGCCACTCGAACTCATGCCAACCGCGCACGTAATTGGCACGCGGCGGTTTCCGGTTAAGCACGCCGTCACGGTCGAGGATCACGGTCCTGCGGCGGCGAAAAAACTCCTCGGTGAGCGGTAGCCGGTGGTGCGCACCGACGCTGAAATAGCGGTGATCGGTGACGAACGCGCTCAATTGCCTGCGCGCGGCCAAGACGGGGTAAACTGTCGTCTCGAAGAGCACGTTAGCATCACTCAGCTGGTGCACGATCCGTTTGCTCAAGACTGCATAACTGATCTCGACACCGTTGAGATCCGGATCGCTGCAACTCTTATCGTAAATGGAAACCAAACCGTCGGGTTCGACACGCACGCTGTTGCGCGTATAGCTATCTTTGTTGCTGTAAACGGTGATCATCGCCGGCGTACCGGCGGCGAGAAAACGCTGCCACAGGCGCGTCATCGACATCGGCCAGTAGTTGTCGCAATACATGAGCAAAAAGCCGGGGTCGAGAAACGGCTCCGCTAATTTCAAGCGCCGGCCGGTCTCGTCATCGACGGCGCTGACGGAGTATTCAATTTTGATGTCCCAGCGCCGGCCGTTGCCGAAGTAGTCGCGGACGACCTCGGGAAGATAACCAAGCAGCAACAGAACTCGCTTGAAGCCCTGATCGCGCAACTGTTCGATCTGGTATTCAAGAAACGGCCTGCCATGAATTTCCAGCATGGGCTTCGGGCGGGTGAGCGTCAGCGGATGCAATCGCGTCCCGCGTCCACCAGCCAGGATCACCGCCTGGGTCGGTCGCTGCATACCGCCCGCCTTTCCTCAAGCGCTGACGCGCGATGGAATGTTTTCCGCGACGGCCCGGTCAGCGGCCAGACACGCGGTCAAAATATGACAAAGCAAATCATGCCCGCTTTCGACCAGCCCGTACGCGCCTTTGGGCGTTGGCAGCAGCACCACCTCGTCGACCATGCTCTTGAGTGCACCGCCATCGAAACCGAGAAATGCGATAGTCTTGAGCTTGCGCGCCCGCGCCATCTCCACAGCGCGCAGCAGGTTGGCCGAGTTGCCGCTCGCCGATAGCACGACCAACACGTCATTGGCTTTGGCGAAATTTTCGAGCTGTCCGGCGAATACCCGCTCATAACCCTCGTCATTGGCCAGCGCGGTGAGCCATGAAACATTGTCGGATAGACTCATGACACGCAGAGGTAGCCGGCACGATTCTTTGGCGCCTTTGCCGAGGTCGTTGACCCAATGCGCCGCAGTCGCCGCGCTGCCGCCGTTACCCGCAAGATAAACCGTCGCGCCGTTGTCTCGTGCGCTGCGCAGGATCTGGTAGATGCGTTCGACGGCATCGAGATTAACGCGCTGCAAAAGCTCTCCGAACTCGCGGAGAAACGTTGCGGCAATCTGTTTCGACGGACTATGAATTTTGAGCATAATCTTTTCCCCTGATCATTGAGTTGACATGCCGCATTCCGCTCGACGCTGGTGGGAGCCGGTCCAGGAGGAGGAAGGCCCGTTGACCCGGCACTAGATTCCCTTCCAGCAAAGGCGGATCGCTCCGAACTGTAAGACAATGAGGAGGTGGCAGATTGACTTGGAGGTTTAGTCCCCATCCTGGCAGCATCGCCTCAGACAACGTCTGCGAAAGTTTTCTCCAGACGCCGAAAGGAGAGCGTGCTGACCAGCAGCAACACCAAAGCGGCGGCCGCTGAAACCCACACAATCGGCCCCGGCGCGGGCTCAGTGTCGAGCAACGCCCAGCGAAAGCCTTCGACCACGCCGACCATCGGATTGAGCGCGTATAGGGTCCTCCAGTGCTCCGGCAAAAGACTGCTCGGGTAAGCAATCGGCGTGATAAATAACCACGTCTGAACCAGAAACGGCACGGTATGGCGCACATCGCGGAAATGGACATTGATCGCTGCTAGCCCGATGCCGACGCCGAGCGCGGCGATCAACGCCAGCAGGACAAACACCGGCAGCCAGGCGACTTGCGCGCTCGGATAGATCCCGTAGTACAACATCATCCCCAGCAACACACCGAATGCCGGCACGAGATCGGCAAATCCGGACAACACCGAAGCGATCGGAATGGCCATGCGCGGAAAGTAGACTTTCTTCACCAGGTTGGCGTTCGACACCAGGCTGTTCGCCGATAGCGTCACGCCATGGGCGAAAAAGGTCCAGGGCAACAAGGCGGTGTAGGCGAAGATCGGATAAGGCACGCCATCAGAGGGCACCCCGGCCAGGCGGCCGAAGAACAGACTGAAGATCACCATGGTCAGAAACGGCTGCAAAATCGCCCACGACACGCCAAGAGCGGTTTGCTTGTAACGCACTTTGACGTCGCGCCAAATGAAAAAATAAAGCAGCTCACGGTACTCCCACATCTCGCCTAGCTTAAGCGAGACCCAACCGCGCGACGGCGTAACCAGCGTTCGCGGCAGATCGATGGGTGAATTCATGTGGCGCTCCCGGGAAAGAGCACTCTATGAAACGTCTTACCGATGAGGTTAAGATCGTAAATCAGGGAAGAGCGGCGGATGTATTCCTTCCCGAGGCGAATCTTATCGGGCAGCACGCGCGTGAGATATTCTTCCTCCGGATCGCTGCTGCCTGCGAGCAGCGCCGACTCGTCGCTGTATTTGAGCGAAGCCAGATCGGTCAGCCCCGGACGCACGGTGAGGATTTCTTCATAATCGCGGTGGAAAACCTCGACGTAGCGCGGCACCTCGGGCCGCGGGCCCACGAGAGTCATATCGCCTTTGAGAATGTTCAGCAGCTGCGGCAGCTCATCGATCTTGCTGCGGCGCAGAAACGCACCGACGCGCGTAATCCGAGGGTCGGCGCCGATCGTGAGTGGCAGCGCCGTCTGATCTGTCTGCCTCATGGTGCGAAACTTAAAAATCCAGAACGGTCGAAAATCCTTGCCGATTCTCTGTTGCGTGAAAAACACCGGTCCCGGCGAATCGAGCTTGATCAGCAAAGCGACCGCGCCGAGCAACGGCGCGAGCACGAGCAAACCGACGCTCGCCGCCACGATATCGAGCAGGCGTTTCATCGGCGGTATATCGCGACGATATTTCTTACCGCCGCGATGACGTCGTCGATGTCGTCATCGCTCATGTTCGGATAGATCGGCAGCGACACGATGCGCTCATAAGCCGTCGTGGCATTGGCAAAATCCGCCGGCCGGTAACCGAACGTGCGCCGATAATAAGGATGCAGATGGAGCGGAATAAAATGCACGGAGGTGCCGATTCGCCGTTGCCGCAAGGCTTCGATGAATTCACGCCGGTCGATGCTCAGACGCTCAAGCTCGAGCTGGATGACGTAGAGGTGCCAGGCGTGCTGCACGCCAGCGCGGCAGACCGGGGTGCGGATTTCCGCCAGATCGGCGAATCCGTCACTGTACGCTTCGGCGATGCGCCGTCTGGCGGCCGCGAACGCACGGCATTTTTTCAGCTGTTCCAATCCGATGCTCGCGGCCAGATCGGTGAGATTATATTTGTAACCCACATTCATGATTTCGTAATACCACGAGCCTTCCGAGCTGTAGCGTTTCCAGGCATCGTGACTGATGCCATGCAGGCTGAGCATGCGCATTTTGTCAGCCCATTCGATATTGTCCGTGGTCGCCATGCCGCCTTCGCCGGTGGTGATCGTCTTGGTGGCGTAGAAGGAAAAACAGGTGATGTCGCCGATCCCGCCGATCATACGCGCACCGTCGCTGGCCGGCAGCGCGTGGGCGGCGTCCTCGATGACTTTTAAGTCATGCCTTCGCGCCAGGCTGAGAATAGCGTCGCTATCGCATGGTTGGCCGGCAAAATGCACCGGAATAATCGACTTGGTGCGCGGTGTAAGTGCCGCTTCAATGGCAGCCGGATCGATGTTCAGGGTATCGGGCGTGCAATCCACCAACACCGGCCTGGCGCGAAGATAAAGGACAACCTCCGCAGTCGCAGCGAAGGTCATGGTCGGCACGATCACTTCGTCGCCTTCGTCAATACCGATCGCCGCCAGAGCCAGGTGCAGCGCGGCCGTGGCTGAATTAACCGCCACGGCATGGCGCGTTCCGACGAAGCGTGCAAACTGCTGTTCAAAATCTCTGACCCTGAAGCCAGTGGTGAGCCATCCGGACTTTAGTACTTCGAGCACCGCGGCGATCTCTTCGTTGCCGATCGCCGGCACGTGGAACGGCAAAAATTCGGCGCGCACCCTTTCGCGGTCTATCGGTCGAGCTACGTTTTGATCGAGTAAAGCCATTCTTTGGACCGTCTCCTTAAAGCGACGCGCTTCGTTTATGATCTTAGGCGGGGCGCTGTTCCTCTATTATTTGCTGTTCGTCTATTATTTTATTTATTGACCGCCGGCGGGACCACCCGCGAAACGGTGTGCAACTGCCGGCGCGCCTTCGGCGCTTGGCGTGTACGGCGGTCGCGCCAACGCTTGACGATGCATCGATAAACTCACGGTTCTCGTCTTAGCTTGGCGCCGGGGTCGGCACAATCATTGCGGCTTGTGAATCGTGCCGAGATAATGGGTGCACATCCACGGCAGCGTACTCAGCACGTAGCAGCCCAGCCAAGAATAGCGCGCCAGCGAGCGCAGCAACGGCGGCAACAGGGTGGTTGTTTCTAAATCGATACGGCAAGCGGGAAAGAGTTTTTCGATCTCCGCTCTTTTGATGCCGCGCACGTCGGGATTGCGCGGGTTGTTGACGCGAAAATCGTACCACAGCACCACACCGGCGGGTCGCAACACCCGCAACATCTCGGCCGCGACTTTTTGTTTGAGCGTGAAATCGAGCATCGAAGTAAACACCGTTGCCTGCAACACGATGTCGAAGCTTTCGTCGGCGAATTCCAACTCCGCCGCGTTGCCGGTCATGAACGCCACCCCCGGCGGGCTCAGACGGCATGCTTGAGCGAGCCGCTCGGCCAAAAGATCGATGCCTGTGAGGTTCTGCGGGCTCGCACCCCACTTGATAAATTCGCGCAACCAATACCCGTTGCCGCAGCCGATCTCGAGAATTTTCTTTGATTGTAGCGGCACCATATCGTGGCGCCGCAGCGCGCCGAGCATGCGCTGCTCGATCTCCTGCACCATGAAGATGTGACCGGCGTCGAACCAAGAATAACTCTGCGCCGCAACGGCCCGCCGCGCATAAGCTTCATGGATTCGGGCTTCCTCGGCACGCTTAATTCGTTCCGCTAGAAATCTTTCCATAAGTAGAGCCCTAGGATGCCTGACGGATCGCGCTCACGCCGGCTCCCTGTTGCCCGTAGAATTCGCAGATCCGATCGACGACGTAACCCTGCTGCGCCTCGCTGAGCTCCGGATAAATCGGTAGCGCCAGAACTTGCTCGGCGGCGGCTTCGGCGCGCGGGAATCGACCTTGGCGATACCCGAGATGCTCGAAACATTCCTGCAGGTGCAGCGGCACCGGGTAATAGATTTCGCTTTCGATATTCTTGCGGCGCAAAAACGCTTGCAGCGCGTCGCGCTCGGCGCAGCGTATGACGAATTGATTGTAGATGTGGCCAGGAGCGTCCTGCGGCAGAACCACTTGTGACAGTGCGGCCTGTGAAAACAACTCGCGATAGCGAGCCGCATTGCGGCGGCGCGCTTCGGTCCAGAGCGACAGGTATTTGAGTTTGACGCGCAGGACCGCCGCCTGCAGCGCATCGAGGCGAAAATTACCGCCGATGATTCTGTGATGATACTTGGGCTTGCCGCCGTGCACGCGCAATACGCGCAGCTTTTCCGCCAGTTTGGCATCGTTCGTGATCGCCATGCCGGCGTCCCCGAAGGCCCCCAGATTCTTGCTCGGAAAAAACGAAAAGCAGCCGATGTCGCCGATACTCCCAGCCGGCCGTCCCTGGTAGTCGCGCGCACCAATCGATTGGGCGGCGTCCTCGATGACCGCCCAGCCATGCCGCCGAGCGCTTTCTAAGACAGCGTCCATGCCGGCGCAGCGGCCGAACAAATGCACCGGCAGGATCGCTTTGGTTCGCTGGCTGACCTTGCTGCGGAGTTCCTCAGCATCGAGATTGAAGCTTTCAGTCTCGATGTCGACGAAGATCGGCCGGGCTCCGAGACGCGCGATCACCCCCCCGGTGGCGAAGAAGCTAAACGTGCTGGTTATCACTTCGTCATCTGGACCGATACCGGCCGCCATCAGGGCGACCAGCAGCGCGTCGGTCCCGGACGAAACTCCAACAGCATAGCGCGCGCCGCAGAACGACGCGATCTCTTGCTCCAAGGCCGCAACTTCCGGTCCAAGAATAAAATTTTGCGACTCACAGACCCGCTCGATGGCGGTGCGAATTTCCCACCGGATGGTTTGGTACTGGGCGGTCAAATCGAGTAATGGAACCTTCATCACGCGGCGCGCACCTCCTTGCCGATTTTTTGGTAGCGCTTTCGACAGGCATGACAGATGCCGTCACGTTCGCCGGCTTCGAGTTTGATGCGATTGCCGCAGGCGCACATCCAGCCGGCGATGCGCGCGGGATTACCAAACACCAGCGCAAAATCCGGCACGTCTTTGGTCACCACCGCGCCCGCCCCAACGAAGGCATAGCGCCCGATGGTGACACCGCACACGATCGTGCAGTTGGCGCCGAGAGTGGCACCATAGCGCACCAAAGTCGGGCGCAGCTCGTCCATGCGGCGAATTTCGCTGCGCGGGTTGTGCACGTTGGTAAACACGGCCGAGGGCCCGCAAAACACCTGATCCTCGAGA
>Ga0209640_10004085_pt1 | contig 12835 bp, 12 predicted proteins | sample RifCSP10_1_FD_184018 | JGI IMG/M metagenome (GOLD analysis project Ga0209640, IMG submission 184018) | Soil microbial communities from Rifle, Colorado - Rifle CSP2_sed 10_1 (SPAdes) (version 2) | ecosystem: Environmental > Terrestrial > Deep subsurface > Rock core/Sediment | place: Rifle...
GTGCTTTCAATAATATGACTATTTTTGTGCAGGCATGCTTTCCATAATATGGCTATTTTTGTGCAGGCATGCTTTCCATAATATGGCTATTTTTGTGCAGGCATGCTTTCCATAATCGGTTATCCTATCACCCGCTGCTTGCCCGATTAAAGGAAATACATGTCTTTCGTCCGTATTGGTTTAGCGCTGGCCGCAGGGCTGCTCATGGCCTGCAGCCCGGTAAAGGAAACCACCCTCGAGAACGGTCTCAAGATCATCGTCAAGCAAGATCACCGCGCCCCGGTGGTGGTCTCGCAGATCTGGTACAAGGTCGGCGCGAGCGACGAGCCGGACGGCCTTACCGGCATTTCGCATGTGCTCGAGCACATGATGTTCAAGGGCACCAGCGCCCACAAGAACGGCGAGTTCTCGCGCATCATCGCCGAGAACGGCGGACGCGAGAACGCCTTCACCGGCGCCGACTACACCGCCTATTTCCAGCAACTCGAAAAGTCGCGCCTGGCCATTGCCTTTGAACTCGAAGCCGATCGCATGCGCAACCTGGTGCTGGACGACCAGGAAGTCGCCAAGGAAATACGCGTGGTGATGGAGGAGCGGCGCCTGCGCACCGACGACCAGCCGGAGTCGCTTGCCTACGAGCACTTCATGGCCACCGCCTACACCACCCATACCTACCGGAACCCGATCATCGGCTGGATGCGCGATCTCGAAAAACTGACCACCGAGGATCTGCGCGCCTGGTACCGGCGCTGGTACGTGCCGAACAATGCCACGCTCATCGTGGTGGGCGATGTCGAGCCGCGCGACGTCATCGCGCTCGCGCGCCAGTACTTCGGCCCGGTGCCGGCGCGCAAGCTGAAGCGCACGCGCGTGCCGGCGGAGCCGCCCCAGAAGGACATCCGGCGTTCGCGCCTCAGCGCCCCGGCACAGGTGCCGAGTCTGTTCATGGGCCATCACGTGCCGGCCTTCAGCTTGCGCGCCGATGACTGGGAACCGTACGCGCTGATGGTGCTGAACGGCGTGCTGGACGGCGGCGGCAGCGCGCGCTTCGAGCGCGAGCTGGTGCGCAAGCAGCAGATTGCCGCCAGCGTTGGCGTTGGCTACAGCCCCACTGCCCGGCACCCGGTGTTGTTCCAGATGAGCGCCACGCCGTCACGCGGACGCACGCCGGTCGAACTGGAGGCGGCGATCCGCGAACAGATCCGGCGCGTGCAGGAAGAACCGATCGCGCCCGCCGAACTGGAACGCGTCAAGGCGCAGGTCGCGGCCAGCAATGTGTACACGCGCGATTCGGTGTTCTATCAGGCCATGCAGATGGGCATGCTCGAAACCGTCGGTCTCGACTGGCGCCTGCTCGATCGGTCCGTCGAGCGCGTGCGTGCCGTGACGGCCGCGCAGGTGCAGGCGGTGGCGAAGAAGTATCTCACCGAGTCCAATCTCACCGTCACGGTGCTCGATCCGCAGCCGGGCAAGGCCAGGCCGCGCGCCGCGGCGCCGGCCGGAGGTGGCCATGTTCGCTAGGGGTACTCCGGCTACTATCGTTTACCGCAAAGGTGCAAAGAAGAACATGGGTGCTTATCGGGAAAATCTTTGCGCTCTTTGCGCCTTTGCGGTGAAAACAATCAGCCTGGGAATGATGCTGTGGCTCGTTTCGTTTGCGGCGCTCGCCACACCCAGGATCGAGCACTGGACGCTCACGAACGGCGCGCGCGTGTATTTCGTCGAGGCCCGCGACCTGCCGATGGTCACGCTCAACGTGGTGTTCGACGCCGGCTCGGCGCGCGACCCGCAGGCGCGCAGCGGACTGGCCATGCTGACCAACCACCTGCTCAACGCCGGCACCGGCGAGCTGGATGCCGACACGATCGCCGCGACCTTCGAGGGCCTGGGCGCGGAATTCGGTTCGAGCAACGACCGCGACATGGCCGGTGTCAGTCTGCGCAGCCTGTCCGACCGCGCACTGCTCGATCCGGCGCTCGATCTGTTCGCGCGCGTGCTGGCGGCGCCATCGTTCCCGGCCGTGAGCTTCGAGCGCGAGCGCCGGCGCGCGCTGCTCGGTCTCAAGCAGGCCAAGGCATCGGCCGGCGATGTCGCCGCCAAGGCGTTCTTTGCCCAGCTCTACAAGGGACATCCGTACGCACTGCCGTCAGATGGCAGCGAGGCCGGCCTCAAGGCACTGAGCCGCGACGATCTGGCCGTTTTTCATGCGCGCCACTATGTCGGGCGCAACGCGGTGCTGGCCTTGATCGGCGATATCAAATTGAGCGAGGCCAAGGCACTTGCCAAGCGCGTGCTCGGCGGCCTGCCGGCCGGCGAGGCCGCGCCGCCGCTGCCCAAGGTCGCGGATGTGGTGCCGCGTGCATCGGCCGAGCGCGTGCTGGCGCACCCCTCGACGCAGTCGCACATCCTGATCGGCCAGGCCGGCATGGCGCGCAACGACCCGGATTACTTTCCGCTGTATCTCGGCAATCACGTGCTCGGCGGCAGCGGCCTGGTGTCGCGCCTGTCGCAGGAAGTGCGCGAGAAGCGCGGCCTGTCGTACAGCGTGTACAGCTACTTCATGCCGCTGCGCGAGCCGGGCCCGTTCCTGCTCGGCCTGCAAACCAAGAACAGCCAGCGTGCCGAGGCGCTTGCCGTGGTGCGCCGCGTGGTGAACGAGTTCGTCGAGAAAGGGCCGACGCCGGAGGAGCTGGCGGCGGCGAAAAAGAATGTCACCGGCGGCTTCCCGCTGCGCATCGACAGCAATCGCAAAATCGCCGAATACCTGACGGTGATCGGCTTTTACAATTTGCCGCTCACCTATATCGATGATTTCATACCGCGCATCGAGGCCGTGACCGTCGAGCAGATCCGCGACGCGTTCCGCCGGCGTGTGCACCCCGAACGTATGCTGACGGTGGTTGTGGGTGGCGGCGAAGGCTAAGCGCGGAACGGCGCATGCGCCACGCGGCGAGGTGCGCATCATCGGCGGCGCCTGGCGCAGCCGGCGCCTGGCCTTTCCGGCGAGCGAGGATCTGCGCCCCACGCCCGACCGGGTGCGCGAGACCGTGTTCAACTGGCTGACCCCGTACCTGCCCGGCGCCGCCTGCCTCGACCTGTTCGCCGGCAGCGGTGCCTTCGGCTTTGAGGCATTGTCGCGCAGCGCCGCGCGCGCGGTGCTGGTGGAGAAACGGCTGGAAGCGGTCGCGGCCCTGCGCCACAGCCGCGAACAGCTCAAGGCCGAACGGGCCGATATTGTGTATGCCGATGCCCTGGAGTATTTGCGCGGCCCGGTCGCGGCGTTCGACATCGTGTTTCTCGATCCTCCGTATGCCAGCGGCCTGCTGGCCCCCTGTGTCGAATTGCTCGTCACGCGTGGCTGGCTGAAGCCGGATGCCTTGATCTACCTCGAGGCGCCGGAGGGCGAGGCGCTGCCGCTGCCGGCGGGCTGGCGGGCGGTGCGCAGTAAAACCGCCGGGCAAGTGGGGTATCATCTGGCCAGAAGAAACCAGAATCAGGAGACACCATGAGCGTGACCGCCCTTTATCCCGGGACGTTCGACCCGATCACCACCGGCCACAGCGATCTGGTGCGGCGCGCGACGCGCGTGTTCGACAAGGTGATCGTGGCGATCGCCGCCAACCCGGCGAAGAAACCGCTGTTCAGTCTCGACGAGCGCGTCGACATGGCGCGCGCCGTACTGGCCGATCTGCCGAACGTCAGTGTGGTCGGGTTCGACACCCTGCTGATTGATTGCGTACGTCAGCACAAGGCGCGCGTCATCCTGCGCGGCCTGCGCGCGGTGTCGGATTTCGAATACGAGTTCCAGCTGGCCGGCATGAACCGGCATCTCGACCCGGAGGTCGAGACCGTGTTCATGACCCCGTCGGAACGCGAGATGTTCGTATCTGCCTCGCTGGTCAAGGAGATCGCCAGCCTGGGCGGGGACGTCGGCCCGTTCGTGGATGCGCGCGTGATGCAGGCGCTGCGCGCCAAGCTGCGCTAAACTGATGTCTGGTCAGACTGAGATTCCCGCATTCACAGCATGTCTTTGCTGATTACCGAAGAGTGCATCAACTGTGACGTGTGTGAGCCGGAGTGCCCGAATGGCGCCATCACGCAGGGCCAGGAGTTCTACACCATCGACCCGGACCTGTGCACCGAATGTGTCGGCCACTTCCAGACATCGCAGTGCATCGAGGTCTGCCCGGTGGATTGCATAATCAGTGATACGGACTACGTCGAAAGCAAAGACCAGCTGCAGCACAAATACCAGCAGTTGACGCTCCGCGCCGGCTGATCAGCCGTACACATGTCGACCAGGCTGCATGTTCGCGCGCATTACCCCATGTCCCCCTCTTTCCGGGAGACATCACCCCACGTCCCCTCTCCCTCCGGGAGAGGGCTAGGGTGAGGGGAGACCGTAGGGAACTACAATCCATGCAAGACATGCCCGAAATCAAGCCCGGCCAATCGATCGAGCTGCTGAAAGAACTGCACATTCTCACGCGCGACGCCAAGCTCAACCAGGACAGCCGGCGCAAGCTCAAGCAGATTTATCACCTCTACCAGTTCATCGAACCGCTCCTCAACGAAGTTCACAAGGATCGCCCCGCCATACAGCTGGTCGATCACGGCGCCGGCAAGTCGTACCTCGGCTTCATACTCTACGATCTGTTTTTCAAGACACTGAAAGACGACTCCCATATTTACGGGATCGAGACACGTGAAGAGCTGGTGAACAAATCCCGGAATCTGGCCGCGAAGTTGAATTTTCCGGGCATGTCATTCCTGCACCTGTCGGTGGCCGAGTCCATTGCGTCCGACCGGTTGCCGGAAAAAATCGACGTGGTGACCGCGTTGCATGCCTGTGACACCGCCACCGACGACGCCATCCATTTTGGATTGAAAAAGCAGGCACAGTTCATGGTGCTGGTGCCCTGTTGCCAGGCGGAAGTGGCTGCGGTGCTCAGAAAGAACAAAGCCCAGGCGCTGGCCAAAAGCGCCCTCACCGAACTCTGGCGCCACCCGCTGCACACCCGCGAATTCGGCAGCCATGTCACCAATGTGCTGCGCTGCCTGCAGCTCGAAGCGCATGGCTATCACGTCAACGTGACCGAACTTGTAGGCTGGGAACACTCGATGAAAAACGAACTCATCATCGCCAGCTACAGGGACCTGCCACGCCAGCGCGCAACCGAACGCTTGCAAGCGGTGTTGCAGGCACTGGGGCTGGAGGAAATGAGTCAGCGTTTTTTTACGGCGAAAGTCCAATAGAGTCCAATAGGGTCAGACTCTGAGGTCTGGCCCCATTGGTCGCCACGAGTAGTGGTTTCTCGGGGCGGCCGGGTGTATCGATGGACAGCGCGGGTTCCGTCGAATCTGGGAGTGGAACGATGCCCCTTTGCCAGTTGGCGTGCAGGGCGTCGAGCGCGGCGATTATTGCATCGTGTCCAATAGGGTCCGTGTCCAATAGGGTCAGACTCGATTGAACGAATGGTTGCTATCACAACTGCTCCGTATGTCCAATAGGGTCAGACTCGATTGAACGAATGGTTGCTATCATAACTGCTCCGTTTCGCCTTGCTTTCTGTTTCGTACACCGCCTTTTGGTAGAGGACGTGTACGGCGCTGAAGGAGACCTTCGATTTCCTCTTTGAACTTGTCGCTCCCAAGAGCCCAGCCCTTGTTGGTGGCCTCCCGGATCGCATCGAGCGTAGGCTCCGCGAGCCGCTCGCGGAACAACGTGCGGTAGGCAGCTTGGCGCTCGCTATCGGTTGACCCCAACGCGGCGTATTGGTCGTGCACCGTTACCAGCCGATCTGCTTTCCCAAAGGCATTGCAGCCATGACTCGACCACCGGTAGTTACGCGGTTCATCCACGATTCCAGCACGAATCGGATTGAGCTCAATGTAACGATAACAGGTTAAGAGATAGCGCTCGGTATCGATGGGTGTGGCGCGGTATCGGCCTTCCCACAAGGTGCCGGTCCGTTGGTACGTGAAATTGAAGTACTGCACATACCTCCGTCCGACCGATTGCATCACCTTGCCGATCGCATCCTCGTGGTCCGGCGTCATCAGCAAGTGCACATGGTTGGTCATGAACACGTAGGCGTGGACCCGGCATCCGTGGCGTGTACACGCATCGGTCAGGCAGTCGCGGAAAAACTGGTAGTCGGCATCCGTGGCAAACAGGACAGCACGGTTGTTGCCACGCTGGATCACATGCTGCGGTTGACCGGGTAAACCGTAACGCGGCAGACGGGCCATCGCACACCTCCTTGTGCAGCGGCGGACTTCAGGCTGCGAGTGAGTGATTCTACCGGGTCAGCGTGTTTCAATCGAGTCTGACCCCATTGGCACATTGGCACCGAGTCTGACCCCATTGGCACCATTGGCACCACCAGAATGCGAGGAAACTCTTGCGCGCCTTACAGAAAAGGCATTATTCAGCAGCACGCACCATATTGTTCCCCTGTTGTGGGAGGGTGCCGATGAAGTTTGAAGGAGGTAAACAACAAGGGCCGCTCGCGCGGCCCTTGTTAGTACTGCCCAGGATGTGAACTCAGGCCGACTGTTCGATGCCGCCGAAGCCGGCTTCTTCCTGCGTTTCGTAACTGAGTATCTTGGTAATCTGGTCCACTTTGGCTTCGAGCGCCTTTTCCTGCTCGCGGATGCCTTCGCGCACGTGTTCGAGTTCCTTCATGCGGTCTTCGAGGGTGTCGCTGGCCTTGTGGATGCGCTTGATGGATTCGAGCCGGCGACGCAACTGGATCTGGTGTTCGCGCACCTGCGATTCCATCGGCGACATGATGGTCTTGAGCCAGTTGTCGGCGTCGCGGTTGGTCATGGCGTAGATGGCGCGCACCTTGCCGACCGCCGAGTCGAAGAACTTGCGGATCACGGTCTTCTGTTCGGTCATGACCAGCGACATGCCGCTCAGCATCTGCATGTGCTTCTCTTCCAGGCGCTTGAGCTCGCGCGAGTATTTCATCACCGAGAAGGACTTGGGCTTGACGTTCGACAGGCCGTGTTCGGCCTGGAACTTCTTGTACACGCCCTCCATGAGCTCCTTGATTTCCTGCGCCTGCTTGGCGACTTCGTCCATCGTGCCCTGCGACTGCTTGAAGAAATTGGTCATGCAGCTCTTGAGGCCGGAAGTCGTGAGGCTGACCTCCATGTCCTTCTTGGTGGCGGCGATGAGCGTGTCGAGGTTCTTGAGATTCAGGTGCGTGTACAGCACGTTGGTCTGCTGCGAGAAGATCGAGCGCGTCGCCTGGAAGCGCATCAGGCTTTTCTCGAAGTGCTCCTTGTCGACCCGCACCTTGTTCATCATGTGCTCGATGACGTCGCTGTTCTTGCCGTTGAGCGAGCCGAGTTCCTCGATGTGTTCGTACACGCCCTTGAGGCGCTGCATGATGAGCAGGCGCATGGCCTTGATGATGTCGGCCATGTCGCCGCTGATGTTGTCGCGCACGATGTCGCGCTTGTGCGGGATCATTTCCTGGCCGAGCGCATCCTCGAGTTCGTGGATGCGGCTGCGCTCCAGCACCTTCTTGTCGCCCTTGATCTTGCCGAGCAGCGCCTTCTGCGCCGACACCGGGTAGACGTTGTGCGGATCGATGTTGAGGTGCCGCGCGGTCTCCTGCACCTGCCGCTCGATCTCGGCCTTGACGGCGTCCTCGGTCTTGAGTTCGTCCCACAGGCCGTCGATCTTGTTGAGCACGGCGATGCGGCCCTTGTTGGCGCCGTGCTTCGGGTTGCTGATGAAGTCGTGCCACACCTGGATGTCGGACTTGGTGACGCCGGTATCGGCCGCGAGAATGAACAGCACCGCGTGCGCGGACGGCAGCAGCGACAGGGTCAGTTCCGGCTCGGTGCCGAGCGCGTTCAGGCCGGGGGTGTCGAGAATCACCAGCCCCTGGTCGAGCAGCGGGTGCGGGAAGTTGATGATGGCATGCCGCCACTTTGGAACTTCGACCATGCCGTCCTCGGTGAGGTGCATGCCGTTCTGGGTTTCTTCTTCGGCGATATGCAGCCCCAGGGTCTGCGCGATCTCTTTCGAAACCTTCTTGATCTCGGCGATGTGCTGCAGGGCCTTGGCAACCTTGTCCGGCGATTCGATGTCGAGCGAGATGGTGGTCCATTCCTCGGCGAAGCCGCGCAGCTCGGAGACGCTGGTGCCGCTGGCACGGGTTTCGATCGGCAGCAGGCGGATGCACGGTGCGCTGCCTTTTTCGTACATCAGCTCGGTCGGGCACATGGTGGTGCGCCCGGCGCTCGACGGCAGCACGCGCTGGCCGAAGGCGGCGAAGAAAATGGCGTTGATCAGTTCGGACTTGCCGCGCGAAAACTCGGCCACGAACGCGACATACAGCTTGTCGTCGCGCAGGGTGGACAGAACCTGATCGAGGCGCTGATCGACCTGCACATCCGCGAGCTCCTGGCCTTGCAGCCAGCCACGAAAATCGCCCACGGCCTTGAACAGCCCATGGCGCCACGTGCTGTATGCCTCAAAATGCTGGTCAATGTTGGTCATGTCACCCACCTGTTTTATATAAGCTAGCCCAAAATAGGCTGTTTACCGGCTATTTGTTGGTCCATTCCCGGATAAACGGCGTGTGTGACCCGACACGAGGTTATATCTGGCGCCGACCGGCATCGAAAAATCTAGTTGAATCAATGGCATTAAGCAAGTTACTTATTGTGCAACATTAAGTCTTAACTTTGACACTGCGGGCAATAGAACGCGGAGCGCTGGCCGAGCTTGAGGCTGCGCAACGGCGTGCCACAGACACGGCAAGGCAGGTTGTCACGACCGTACACAGAGAGGGTCTGCTGAAAATAGCCGGGCAGACCATCGACGTTCTGAAAATCGCGCAGCGTGGTGCCGCCGGCGCGAATCGCCTTTTCCAGGGTTTGACGGATGGCCGTGGCCAAACGCACATAACGCGCGCGCGTGATGCGCCCGGCGGCGCGCTGTGGACGAATGCCGGCGAGGAACAGACACTCGTTGGCGTAAATGTTGCCAATACCGGCGAGCACGCGCGTGTTCATCAGAAAGTCGCGCACCGCCAGCTTGCGGCCGCGCGCCGCCTCAAAAAGATAATCCCCATCGAATTCCGGCCCGAGCGGCTCCGGGCCGAGATCCCGGAGCAGCTTGTGCCGCGCCGGATCGGCAGTGGTCCACAGCAGCGAGCCGAAGCGGCGCGGGTCGCGCAGGCGCAGGCACTGGCCGTTGGCGAGGGCGATGTCGACGTGGTCGGCCTTCTGCGGCGGTGTGCGGCAGGGCAGCACGCGCAGGCTGCCGGACATGCCGAGATGCAGCAGCACGGTGCCGGCGTCGGTGCGGATAAGAATATATTTGGCGCGCCGTTCGACCGCGCGGATGGTCTGGCCGGGCAGGGCCTTGACCAGTGCTGCCGGCACCGGCCAGCGCAGCTGCCGTTGGCGCACGATCACGCCGGCGATGCGCTGGCCGATCAGATGCGGCGCAATGCCGCGGCGCGCGGTTTCGACTTCCGGGAGTTCCGGCATGGGTCCGGATTATTCCGGTGTCAGCTGCATCAGTCGCGACCCGGTTTCCTCGGGGAAGCTGTATTCGAGCTTCTCGTCCTTGCGGTACAGGATAAATTCCGGTTTGTCGGCGAGCACGCCGAACTCGATGACACGTTGCCGGTCGCCGTCGGCAAGCGTGAGGATCACGCGTGCCTTCACCGGTTTGCCGCTGTACGGTGCCGCGGACAGGGCGCGCGCATGGCGCCACTCCTCCACAAACCGGTTCACCCGATCGCTGCCGAGCCCCTTCAGCTCCGGTGTGCGAACCCACGCGCCTTGCTCGTTCTGTTTCAGGCTGAAGGCCGGGAATTTGAAGGCCAGCGGCTTGGCCTTGTCTTCGATCGGGCTGGTGTCGAGAAAATCATTCGGCGCGGCACTGACGGCGCGCAGCACCGAAGCCGGAACGAGTTGCACCTGGCCGTCATGCAACACGTACAGCTGGTTATCGAGCGGATGCATGCCGCCGAAACGGATCTCGGCATCATTCAGGAACAGCGTGGCGAGCGGCTGGTCGAGGCCGTATTTTCCGAGTTCGGCGGGGGTGGCGGGAAATCGCGTGCTGACGCGCATGGCGGCCAGGCTCAGCAATTCATTCACCCGAAAGCTGCTGGCGCGCGCCTTGCGCGGCGCGTGCAGCCGCCAATGCTCGCCAATTCTTTCCAGTACGATTTCCGGCTGCTTCGGGCGAACCAGTTTGATGCGCTGGACGGCATCGACAGGGATGGCGGTGAGCGGAGTGCCTTGCGCTTCCTGGCCGGTGCCGGGCTTGTAGAGCACCAGCAGAATCAGTGCCCCGACCAGCAGGGCGAGGCCGATATTGAGCAGCCAGCGGTTTTTCATCGGTGCGCGTCAGCGCTTGCGGCGCCGCCACCAGACGGTGACGCCGCCGGTCAGCAGTCCGACCGGCAGCAACACCAGAAAGCTGAGCACAATCGCAATCTGGAAGCTGCGCGCGAGCGTCAGGTTCATGTCCGGCGCGGTGCTGGCCGGCACGTTGATGTAGGCATCGTCGTTGCCCAGCCAGTTCACGAGATTCAGGCCGAGCTCAAGATTGCCGCCATTGCCAAGGAAGGTGTTGGACAGAAAATCACCGTCGCCGATTACCGCCACGCGCTGCTGCCGGCCTTCCAGGCTGCGCGTGAGCGATACGGCGATGTTGATCGGCCCGTGGATGTCCTGTCCCGGGTCGAAGCGGATTTTGCCGGTCGATGCTCCGGTTTCGAGCCATGCGTCCGGCGCGCTGTCCAGAATCACCCGTTGCTTCCAGCCCTTGGGCGGCTGCACGCTGAGGCCGGCTGCTTCCGGGAACAGACTCATCAGCTCGAAGCCCTGCACCGCCGGGTGCGTGCCGTAGCGCGTGATGACGATGAAATTGGCGGCCGTGCCGGTGAGCGACTGCGACGCCGGATCCACCACCACGCCGCGCTGAAATTCCACACCGAGCGATTCGGCGACACGCTCCAGGCCCTGCAGCGGGCCGGGCTCGGCAAGCCACAGCAGGTTGCCGCCGCGCGCCAGATATTGTTCGATCTGTTTGACTTCGCTGGCAAGAAACTTCGCGCGCGGGCTGGCGATCACCAGCACCGAGGTGTTTTGCGGAATGGCGTTGCGGCCGGCGAGCGCGAGGGAACGGGTTTTCAGCCCGCGCTTGGTGAGTTGCGCCGCCCACGACGAAAGATCGAAGTTCGCCTGTCGATCGGGACTGCGCTCGCCATGGCCGGAGACGAAGATCACCCAGCGTTCACCGCCGCGCCCCAGGCGCACCAGTGTGTTGGTGAACGCCTCTTCGGTGAGCTGGCTGAGGTTCTCCGTGCGCCCGTTGTAGCCGACCACCAGTTCGCCATCGAGGCGCACGCCGGCGTCGCGCACGCGCGCCGGGTCGGTATCCGGGTTCACGTACTCCAGCACAATGTCCTTCTTGTAGCGCTGGTAGCGCGCCACCAGCTCGCCGATGTTGCGGCGCACGCCTTCGGTGTCGCGCGCATAGGCGGTGACATGCAGCGGCTTGTCCAGGGTCGCGAGCAGCGTGCGCGATGCCTCGGACAGCGTATTGCGATGATTGTGTGTCCAGTCGAATTGCCGGTGAACGTCGCGCGACAGCCACAGCAGCAGTCCGACGACTGTCAGCAGCAGGACCACGAAGCTGGTGCTGGCCAGGCGCAACTGGAAACGCGATTTGCGGTTGGTTTGCATGGTTCAGCCTCCGAGCCGGTCCATGTCGAGGCGCCGCACGCTCAAGGCCAGGAAGGTGGCGATGAACAGCAGGTGATACGCCAGGTCGCGCGTGTCGAACAGCCCTTTCAAAAAGGGCTCGGTGTGGTTGAGCAGCGACAGATAGGGCAGGACGCCACCGCCGGCGCCGGTGCGCGCCCAGTCGAGCAGCCAGAAGAACAGCAGCATGCCGAAGGTGCTCACCGCCGCAACCGTCTGGTGCTGGGTGAGTGTCGACATGAACAGGCCCACCGCCGCGAACCCGCCGAGCAGCAGCGCCAGGCCCAGCAACCCGGAGGCGAGCAGGCCGAAGTCGAGACCGCCGCCGGCCAGCAACGACAGCGGCATGAGCGCGATCAGCAGCAGCTGGATCAGCAGGAAGGTGTACAGGCCGAGATACTTGCCCAGCACGATTTCGGTCATGGACAGCGGCGCGCTGTACAACAGCGCCAGGGTCTTGTTGCGCCGTTCCTCGGTGACCAGGCGCATGCTGACGAGCGGCACCACCAGCAACAGCACAATCGCGGCGTTGCCGAACAACGGCGCGGCCACCACTTCGGTGACACCATATTCGCTGTTCATGCCCAGTAGCTGCGACTGGATCGTGAGGAAACCCTCAAGGTGTTGCAGGAACATCCACGCCAGAATGAATTCCACCACCGCCAGAATGATCCAGGCGAGCGGCGACAGAAACAGGCGGCGCAGTTCGTGCCGGGCGATGGTGAAAATCATGCCTGTTCTCCGCCGCCGGGGGCGTGCGGCGCGGCGGCCACGTCGTGGGTGGCGTCGCCCTTGGTGAGTTCGAGAAAGATGTCTTCCAGGCTGGCGCGCTGCGGGATGAGCGCGGCGAGCCCCCAATTGCGTTCGACGGAACATTTCACCAGGGCATCCGTCGGATCGCTGGCGGGTTCGTGGTATACGCGCAGGCCGCCGCCCTCGACGGTTTCCACGTTCTTGACGCCGGTCACTGATGCAATGGCCGCGAGGTCGGGCGTATTGCGGAACCGCAGCGTCAGCACCGACGACTGCATGCGTTGCGCCAGGTCGTCGCTGCTGACGTTCAGCACCAGTTCGCCTTTATTGA
>Ga0209640_10004086_pt1 | contig 12833 bp, 12 predicted proteins | sample RifCSP10_1_FD_184018 | JGI IMG/M metagenome (GOLD analysis project Ga0209640, IMG submission 184018) | Soil microbial communities from Rifle, Colorado - Rifle CSP2_sed 10_1 (SPAdes) (version 2) | ecosystem: Environmental > Terrestrial > Deep subsurface > Rock core/Sediment | place: Rifle...
GGCATCCGCCGCAATGACGAATTTCATTGAATGTAAATAAGGGCTAACAAATAAGCTATTTATAAACTCTCATTCTTTAAGTAAGCGCCATTCGGGTCAAGTATAATATTGACGCATTATATGCACGTGGTTACTATTTGCCTTATGCCACGCCCGCTTCGAATAGAATATGAAAATGCCAACTACCACGTAATGAACCATGGTCGAGGGCGGCAATCCATTTTTCATGGAGACGACTATTTCAACGCCTTTTTAAAGACGCTTGCCGAGGCGAACCAAAGGTTTGGGCTTAAGATCTTGTGTTATTGTCTAATGAGCAACCATTCACCATTTGCTGGTAAAAACCCCTGAAGCCAATCTTGGACGAGCCATGCGTCATATATGGGTTGTATACCCAGCGCTATAACCGGCTTCGAAAAACAGATGGCCCGCTTTTTCGTGGGCGTTATTAAGGTGATCCTTATCGAAGAAGATCGCTATCAGCTCCAGCTTTCGCGTTACATTCACCGAAACCCTATCGAGGCGGGGATCGTAGATCGATTGGAAAGCTATCCGTGGAGCAGTTACCCCCATTATGTAAGTAAGTCGCCAGCGCCAAAGTGGCTCGATCGGGGAGAAATTTATGGGCAGCTATCGGCAAAATCGCGCCAGGGAGAGCGGTATCGGGCCTATGTTGAAATGGGTGTCGACGACGAGATTGCCACTTTCTACGGTAAGGGTAACCAGATGCCGTACTTGGGGAGTGATGCCTTTCGAGACTGGGCCTATCGGCAGCGCCAGACGGACGAAGGCGAGCTAAACAGAAAAACGATACAATCTTTCCGGCCGACCATTGGGCAGGTGACAGGTTCGGTGGCGCGCCATTTCAAGGTTGATGCCGATACCATAACAAAAAGCCAGCGCGGAAGGGTGGACGAGAACATAGCACGTTGGGTTGCTATGTACCTGGCGCAAGAGACGTGCGGTCTTACGTTAGGTGAAATCGCTGATTATATGGGATTGAAACGAACTGGAAGTATTCCAACAACGATTTCGAAGCTTAAGGCGCGCGTGGCGAAAAATGCCCGATTGGCCAAGGTGGTGGAGGACATAAAGAGTGAATATTGTACTTGATCCCTTTTATTTTTCTCCTCGCGCCAATACTGGCTTTTCGCGGGCTATTTACAATCGAGTGGGAATAGTTGTTCACAACCGAAGTGCTCATGTCTGACGTCGACCTGCATTGGATGCGTCATGCTATATCGCTGGCCAGGCGCGGTCAGGCCGCCGGCGAAGTGCCGGTTGGCGCGGTGATTGTCAAGGATAACCAGATCATTGGTGAAGGCTGGAATCAGCCGATCGGCCGGCATGATCCTTCCGCGCATGCTGAAATGCTTGCTTTGCGTGAAGCCGGTAAAACACTGGCCAATTATCGCCTATTGGATACCACGTTATATGTCACCCTGGAACCCTGCGTGATGTGCGCCGGCGCCATCCTGCATGCGCGGGTGGGGCGGGTGGTGTATGGCGCCGAAGATCCCAAGGCGGGCGCCGCGGGCAGCGTGGTGGATATTTTTGCCAATGACAGGCTCAACCATCATGTCAGCGTGGAAGCGGGCCTGTTAGCGGAAGAGTGCAGTGAGCTGTTGACGCAATTTTTCCAGGCCAAACGCAAATCATGTTAAACGGGCTTTTCCCCCGCAATCGGTTTGTTTGGATACTGCTGCTGGTGATGTTGGCGCCGGGCTGCAATAAACAACCGAACTCCGCGCCGAACACTGAGGCCGCGGCGGATAAACCTGTTGCCAAGGCTACAGACTCCATTCAGTGGCCGGCCAATATCGAACCTGCCCATGTTGATATGCAACTCAAGCAGATTTCGCCGCGCATTTATTGTGTGGACGGGCCGCCCGGCACACCCACCGATAACGAAGGTTTCATGTCCAATGCCGGGATCGTCCTCACCAGTGAAGGCGTCGTGCTTTTTGATGCCCTGGGTACGCCGTCATTGGGGTACATGCTTTACCATCTGATCCGGCAAGTGACCGACAAGCCCATCGTTAAAGTGATCGTCAGCCACTATCATGCAGATCATATCTACGGCTTGCAGATATTCAAGGAAATGGGCGCTGAAATCATCGCGCCCGAAGGCGCCAGGGAATACCTTGCATCGGATGAATTGGCAGGCCGCTTGGAAGAACGCAGGGAATCATTGTTTCCCTGGGTGAATGAACACACCTATGTGGTAAAACCAGACCGATACATCAGCGAAGACACCACGTTGACGGTTGGAGATGTTAAATTGAATCTAATAGTACTGGGTTCCACGCATTCACAAGGCGACCTGATGATGCGGGTAACATCGGATAACGTGCTTTTTTCAGGCGATCTGATTTTTGACGGCCGCATTCCGTTTGTGATGGGCTCCAGCCCTGAATTCTGGCTGCAGCGGTTGAAGGAACTGGATATTTCACGGATCAACACGATAGTTCCGGGGCATGGCGCGGTTTCCAATAATCCTCAACAGGCTTTGAGATTTACCAGGGGTTATCTGGAATATTTACATCGTACAATGGGAGATGCCGTTGAAAACCTTGCCAGCTTCGAAGAGGCGTATGCGCAGGCGGATTGGTCGCAGTACGAATCACTGCCGGCGTTTGTTGCCAATCGCGGCAACGCCTATTTTATCTACCTGCGGCTCGAAGAACGATCCATGCAATAACAAGGGTTCAGCTGGGGAATCCGCGGGTAATTTAACACCTAACACCTAACACCTAACACCTAACACCTAACACCTAACACCTAACATCTAACACAACGCGAACACGCCAAGGTTTTCACGTTGTTGTTAATGATTGCGAGCGACTGCATTTTGGACTCCAGATATAGTCCCGTAGGGTGTCGCCGCCAACCCGGCCGCGTTAATTGCAATAGGTTGAATTCTTTGCGTCATGGCGCCTTTGCGTTAAAGTTTTTCAGGTATTAGATACCCGCATATTTTTCCGACGCGGCTTAACTTTTTATGTTAACGCGCTCCATTTGACGCACCAGGCGGCCTATGATTTCGCGCGAGCGGCCGTTAAGTTCCTTGAATGATCCCCCAACTCTAATACAGCCCGGTGAAGTGGATTCAATATGCCGGACATCCAGTGTAAAACTGACCGTGTCGTTGCTAGGCAACACCAGCCGGCAACGCTGCATTTGATCGCCGGGCTTGAAGATGTGCGCGGTTTTGAAAACAACACCGATGCCCTGCAGGGACACATCATATACGTGTCCCTGCAGGATCTGGTTAGTTCTCTGGTGTTCAGCAGTGATATGAAGCAAGTGCGCCGGATGGATCAGGACTCGGTATTCAGAACGCCGTTGGAAATACGATATGGTTTCCGGTATTTTGCAATTGTAAGATGACATGTGCCGGGCGTAATCGGAACTTAACCGGCAGGTTGTAAACGAAATCCTGGTGCCGCGTAATTCCGCGTGCGCGATTAATGTCCCGCTGCTTTCAAATAGTTTATGACCTTCTTCGGGGTAGATCTCGTCAAGCACAAAATGCCGGTTTGTGGTATCGACCGCCAGGATATTACTGGTAAAAGATTTGTTTGTGCCGGGCAGGTTTAGGTTTAGTACCGTGCGCGTTTCTTTCAGTAATTGAAAAATCTCATCGATTTTTTGCGCATGCCCGAAGTGAATATCTGAAACCTGTTCCGACTCCAGATTTAGAAATGGAATAAATTGTTTTAACGAAAATGCCATTGCTGCTAATAGTATGCAGTGGTTACTGAACTATGGACTGCTCACGGATGTGGTGATACATATTGCTGCCCTTAACATCAGGCTTTTTCCTGGCAGCCGGCGTTGCTGGTTTTGGCTTTTTCCATGCATTTGGGATAGTCCGGAGAGTCTTTCTTGTGCTTTTCCTCACACAGGTTGTAGGCCTGCAGCAGGTTGTAGTTGCACTCCAGTTTCTTTTCCAGGGCTTTTACCGCTTTTTTTTGTTTGTCCAAGGCGTCCTGTTTTTGGTCCAGGTCCTTTTGCAGGTTGTCCAGGCGTTGTTGGTCCTTCTGCAGGTTGTCTGCGATCGCGGTGTTAACGCTGATTACCAGCACGAGAGGGAGGATGGTTTTCATTATGTGCATACTCACTTTAATCGGTCCTTTAGTTGATGCCAATTCCGTGTAATGGTTACGGCTATATAGCCAGCTTTTATAACAGTTTTCCGTAATTGATATCGACAGCATTTATTGATTCTTAAGCGGCTGTCTGTGATCAGAATTTGAAGAAACGTCATATTGGATAGGCTATGTTACCAGGATGTCGCGGCGGAACGTAGATTGCTTAACAGAGTGTAAACATAGCATATTTTTTCGGTCTGCCATTGTGTGTTTTAGTTAGTTGATTATACTAATAAAAACAACAGGATTCTTTTATTTTGCGGTCTGCTATTTCAACACGGCGACAAAAGCTTATCACGCATCTGTTGGTCCAGTGCGTAATTGTTAGCTGTCTTTATCATTATGCTGCCGCCGCCGGGGTGGATTCCACCGCGGATTTTACCAAGTTCGACGACCGGCCCCTGGAGCAGGATCTGGTGCTGCCGGACTGGTTCAAGCTCAGTTTTCTGGAACTGCAGGCGGATCTCGCGGATGCCAAAGCCGCCGGTAAATGGGGCGTGCTGTTGTATTTTGGCAGCAAAGATTGTCCGTATTGTTCCATACATTTACAGAAGAACTGGGGTGACCGGGGGATCGTTACTTACACCCGCAATCATTTTGATGTGGTCGCCATCGATGTAAAAGGTGATCGCGCGGTGACTGACCACAATGGTGTTGCTTACGCGTCTGAAAAGGATTTTGCCGCGAAGTTGCGGACCAATTTCACACCGTCGTTTTTGTTCGTGGATGTGCACGGCAACGTGCCATTGCGTTTGACTGGCTACCATCCACCTTACCAATTCCGGGCGGTGTTGGAGTTTATCGCCGACAACCACTATCTGTATGAGCCGTTACGCGCGTATATGGCGCGCGGGGAAACCGTCTCGGGGCTTGAAGAGTCGGAACTCAATGACAATGACATATTCCGAGCGCCGCCGTATGTGCTCAGTCGCCAGAAAAATCCGGCAAAAACGCCACTGGCCGTCATTTTCGAGCAGCCGACCTGCCATTCCTGTGACGTGTTGCATGCCGGCCCGTTAAAACACAAGGAAATTGCCGGCAAGTTTAAACAAATGGCAGTGGTGCAGCTGGATCGTAAAGCCAATACACCCGTTGTTACACCCGAGGGTAAAAAGCTCACGGCTCAGCAATGGTCGGACGAGTTAGGTTTGTATTATTCACCCACGATAATATTTTTTGACGAGCGGGGTAAGGAAATTCTGCGGGTGGATTCCGTGATTGGTTTTTACCGCTTGAACAGCGTGCTGGATTATATTTTGTCAAAAGCCTATCTGGAATACGAAACCTTCCAGCTGTGGCGATTTAAAAACCGGCGTTAAGCCGTGGGACGCCGCAGTGCTTTCCCGCTCACACGTGGCGGCCAGGTTGCTTTCAGGGTTGTATATAACGGAACGTCAGGTTAATTCGCGCTGTTTGCGGCTGACTGGATTTGGGAACGCTATGCCGCCAATAATGCTGAAATGGTCCTGACATGGTGAGTAAGCTGCCGTGCGGAAGAATCAGCTTAATCTGTTCTTTTGCCGTCTTATGCCGGGCTTTGAAAATCCTGGCTGCGCCCAGGCTGATCGAGGCGATAAAGGGGGCATCGCCTAATTCCTTTTCATTGTCCGAATGCCAGCCCATGGAATCATGCTCATTCCGGTACAGATTGCCTAATACACTGTTAAACCGGTGCTGCGTTGCCGTTTCAACATCCACCTTCAATTTCTCCAGCGTTTTTGTCCAGGGCAACGGCGTGTGCTCAATACCGGAATAACGGTAAACCGCGTCTTTATCCCCATACCAGCACACCAGCCGAGGCGCCAGCACGGATTTGCCAAACATGCGGATGTATTCTTCAGACCAGGCAAGCTCCTGCAGCAAATACGCAAATAACAGGTCCGCGTTGTCCTGCGCCAGAAAATCGGGATACAGGGACAAGGTCCCATCATGGCTGACCATGGGATTCATAGATTCGAGTAAACAATTTATTACTAATAGAGTGTTACTGATAGGGTATTACCGATAGAGAATCGCAGTGAACAGGTGCATGCTCCACCCAGGTCTGCACCCGGCTTGCGTGCAGACCTTTCGGGATTCCGGTATGGATTGATGGATAGACTGTTTATCGATTGATAAGCGGCTGTGTTGTGTAAGATGAATGCGCTATTGGTTGGTCAGCATTCTATCAATTTCGGTTTCAGCGCAGGCCCAATCTGACGAGCTGTCTCCACCGCTGAAACCTCTTTTTTCCGCGATGAAATAGGCCGCTTCCGCGATCATGTTGTAGCGTTGTTCAGGGGTTACAAACTTGCCGGTAGTAGTTCTCGATGGCGCGGATTTGCCCATTGCAGGTTTACTGGATTTTACCGTTGTTTTGCTGCTGGTGGTGGTGGATTGTGTTGTGGACATAGTTCAGTTCTCCAAGTGTTTGAGTGTTGAAAGGCCGGCAAAAGCCGGCATTTCCAGCCTGTTAGAAGCAGTTTCCAGGCTGTTAAATAGGTAACGTTGGTTATCAGAAAACGCAGTGGTTACCAGATAAAACATTTTTGAGCCGATCAAGACAGCATCTTGAATACAACACGAACAACCCAGGCTATACGGCACGGAACCCGGGGTTAAACGCATAGTTAAATTGACCAAACAAAATCTTATTAGAATTGTCCGAGCACATCCCTAAGGCATTTTTGGAAATAATCGCTTTAGGTTTATGTGAAAAGTGTAGTACGTTTTTGAGAAATGTTTAGAGAAATTTTCGTGACAAAAACTCAGGCTGAGTTACAGTATTTTCGGCAAGAGAAATTCATCAGCGTGCGTCGTAACTATTTTTTGTTTTTTTTGTTTTTGTCCTGCACACCTTTGCCGGGGTCTGTAATGAATGGCGCTTACTTAAGCTCAGAACCGTCGTCTTCCCGGCTTAAAAAAATGCCGGAATGACGAAAATCCAAAAAATTGCGTTAAGTAAGTGCCATTCGGGTCTGTAATCACAAGAATATAAACAATTTAAGCTGCAAACCGAAGCTATGCACCACATTGGGCAGGGCAGCGCCGGTTGGATTGCGTTAAGCAGAATAACTATTTCGTGTATTTTTATATAAATGGCGTTAATGGTGGCTGCGGTCAGGCAGTGCCGCGCTTGGTTTCGACATTGATGCCGATGTCTTTCAGCATGCCGGTTGGTAAGACACCGCCGGCACTGATGATAACCGCGTCATTCGGGGCTTCTATTATTTTTCCATCATGATCAATGATCACTTTATCGGGCAGGATTTCCTTGATGGTTGACTGCAACATTACCACCAGGTTGCCTTTTTCCTCCGCGGCTGCTACGCGCTTGCGGTTTTTATCCTTGGCGCGGGTAAAGGCGTTGCTGCGGTAGGATATAATAACCTTCGTACCCGGTTCCTCCGCGATGCTGGCGGCCGCTTCCAGCGCACTGTCCCCGCCGCCCACCACCAACACACTCTGGTTGCGGTATTGCTCAGGATCAATGAGGCGGTATACGACTTTGGGCAGGTGTTCACCCGGAACATCCAGCTTGCGGGGCGTGCCTCGGCGGCCGATCGTCAGCAGCACGATTTTGGTTTGGTAGGTTTGTTTGGTCGTGGTTACCTCAAATCCCGAGGGAATTTGTACGATTTTTTCCATACGTTCCTTGAAATTGATGCGTATTTTGGTTTCGGTGCCGACTTTTTGCCAAAACGCGAGCAACTCTTCCTTGGATACTTCCGTAAACTTGACTTTCCCGTAGATGGGTAACTCCGCAGGCTGTGTCATGACCAGTTTACCCCGGGGAAAGTGCGCCACCGTCCCGCCTAGCGACTCCTGCTCGATCGTAGCATAGCGCAGGTTATGCATATGGGCGCCCAATGTTGCCGCAAAACCCGACGGCCCCGCGCCGATAATAACCACATCCAGATCGTTACCTTGTTTCAAGCCGGGTTTCTTGCAGATGAATTCCATGGCCTGGCGGCCTTGTTCAATGGCGTTGCGGATCAGGCCCATGCCGCCCAACTCACCGGCGATAAAAATGCCCGGCACATTGGTTTCAAAATTCTCGTTGACGTAGGGGATATCGACACCCCGTTTTTCACTGCCGAAGACCAGGGTGATGGCTTCCACCGGGCACGCCTCGGCACAGGCGCCATGACCTATGCAATGCGTCGGATTGATCAGCGCGGCTTTTTCCTCGATGATGCCGATAACTCCCTCTTCCGGACAGGCTTCGGCGCAGGAATTACAACCAATACACAAGTTAGCGTCGATTATAGGATGAAGTGACGCAGGCTCGGTCAATCCGGCTTGTTCATTTTCTTCTAAAATTTGCTTATGGATTTCGTCTTTTTTACGCCGACGGGCATGCATCCAGAACACAGCAATAGCGATAGGCAGCGCATAGATCAATACCAGGGAATATTCGCCGAGCAGGACCAGGAGATCACTTAGAACCACGTTTATTTAATCCGATTAGCGGCTGATTACATTTAAATTTTACATTTCACTGCTGCAAACTTAGCGCAGTAATCCATTTCAAACAAAGTAATCCATTTCAAACAATTCGTATATGAAATTACTATGAATTAAATTGTACAAGTATAACGAAGCAACGCTGTTAGTGATACCAGGTAACATCGGAATTATCCATTACAGCGCCTGATCCGGTGACGGGTGACACCCAGGCGTGATCAAGAGCACGGATTATGGGGATATTCAGCCTATACTTCGAACTCGCAGCGCGCTACCGGGTTGCCTGCGGTTTGTATTCACGCCGCGCGCCTGCATGGGCTGGCGCCGCATCGCTTTCCAGTATTCCGCGCCAATGATTTGTCGCGCGGGGCCTTGGTAAATCATCGGCGATTTTTTAACTGACCGCTCGGTGAGTGTGCCCAATGCGAGCAATTCTAGCGGTGAACATTATAATGATACATCGACTCATCAAGAAACATTAGTGACACGAAGGTTGTCAACAACGCCAAACCCATCATAAAAGAAATTGGCAAAGTGCTCATCAATAGCCCGGCAATAATCCACGCGTCGCGCACCAATTTTTTCTTTTTCTTGTATTCGCCGGTATGACGACGCGGGATCCATTGGTTTTTAGTCTCATCGTATATGTACATAGTCACCTCAACGTTAACGTATGGGCGATGGGTGGGGCCACTACCAGCTTATAAGCCGGATGCCAGACTCAATAAGAACGGCGTTGACCCGCCTTTTACTATCTGAGTATGCTACCAACAGGCGCGCGGCGGATGTGAACCGATCGCTCAACCTTATATTCTGTAAATCGTGTGCTGTAAATCGCCAACTGCGCTACAAATGCATTGCAAACGTTCAAATGTAACGTGCGCAAAAGTAAACGTTTAGACATATCGGTTCAGGTATCGTGCCAAAAACGGTGGGGTTCACGATTAAAAAACGCGTTATTTCGATGCGGGTTTTCCAGATTTAAACAATCACCTGGCAAAGGGCGGAAGCTCATGCGCGGCCGGTCGGCTTGACAAACAACGACGAGTATTCTTCGTGCGCTATATTCCTTCTCTGATGGCATATCGGTCCGTGGTTCACGCTACTTTTGCGCGAGCACGGTTGTTGCCGCTGATTATGGGGTGTTGTTTTTGGCGGCCGGTATTTGCCCTGGACCTGGATATCAGAAGCTCATCCGCCAGTCTGCTGGATTTTTCCTTTCTCATCGACCATTCCACGGTTGATCTGACCACAGACAACACGCTCATCGAAACCAACATTAACCGCGTGGGCGTACTGACGATTGATGTCCCGGAATCAGGCCCGCAGTTTGGTCTGGCGCTTGGTTACGCGTATGGAGATTTTAATAATAATCCCTTGTTTGAGCCCAACGATATGGATGGCTGGTACATCGGCATTCTGGCCCGTGGTGTTTTGTATGATTCCGGGAACATGGCGGTTACGATGGAAGGCCGTTACATCTACCAGGATATCAGCGGCGGCGATGAGTCGAAAGACGTGTCCTTAAGTTGGAACGAATACGCGCTCAATGTCACTCTGCATATGGCGGTAACCGGGACGCTGCGCCTGGTTGTGGCGCCGGTCTATGGTGGTGTGGATACGACATATCGTGAACGCGGAACCGTCAATCAAACCGTGAAAATGGACAGTGATAACAATGCGGGCTTGTTGGCCGGTTTACGCTACCAACTTGACCCACGCGAATTCATCAGCCTGCACTATCAGGACGCCGTGTTCACGGGCGTGTTAGTGCAATTCCAGAGATTGTTTTGAATCGCCGGTTGTTTTCACTGCTAGCCGCGCAATTCCATTTGAGATTCCCTGGCAATAGCGCCGGGTGCTTTAAGCGACACGCGATGCCACAATAAAAACGACTTATTAAGAATCCATACTGCTGGATTGTCAGCGGTGTTCAACAGCTCCAGCCAACGGATTTTGCTTGAAGTGGATATTCTCATCACACACCTCGCAAAGCCGGATCGGAATGAAATGCCTGGCGGCACACCCTGTATTAAATATTGCTTTGCTCTTATGTTAAGTTAACTGTATGCTTTATTTGAAAATTTAAGTACACCCATCTGGGTTTACACTAATATGTATCAACATAATATAATGGGTTTACTTGAGCTTTGGTTCCAAAGCGCTTAGGCCCCACAGAACCGCGTGACTGGATGCTGGTTCTTTACCGTAGTACTGAATTCCGCGTCTTATTTGCAGTGACAGTTTGCAGTGACAGTTTGCAGTGACAGTTTGCAGTGACAGGATGATAACAATGACAACTCCAAAAGTGATTCGATTACCTCAAATCAAGGTGGCATGTTCTGATTGCAGTCTGCGCAGTTTGTGCCTGCCGTTCGGCCTGGACGGCGAAGAACTTATGCGACTGGATGAAATCATCAAACGGCCGCGTCCATTGCAACGTTCACAACGCTTATATCATCCCGGTGACGAATTCAGGTCTATTTATGTGGTGCGCTCCGGTTCCATCAAAACCTACACCACAACCCCGGGCGGTGAGCAGCAGATAACCGGTTTCCATTTACCGGGGGAAATCGTAGGATTGGATGGTGTGAGCACCGACAGTTACAGCTGTACCGCGGAAGCCCTGGAAACTACCAGCGTGTGTGATTTACCTTTTTCGCGCCTCGAATCCTTATCCGGGCAGATCCAGGGACTGCAACGTCAGTTGCATCGCCTGATGTCCAAAGAGATTCTGGCGGAACAGCAGTTACTGTTGCAACTCGGTAAAATGAGCGCGGAATCCCGTGTTGCCGCGTTCCTGGTTAGTATTTCCATGCGCTTGCATACGCGGGGTTTTTCGGAAACCGAATTCAACCTCACCATGACCCGGACCGACATCGGTAATTATCTGGGAATGGCGGTGGAAACGGTGAGCCGGCAATTCACCAGCTTCCAGGAACAGGGATGGCTGAAAGCCTCCAGGAAAAACATTCAAATTCTGGAGCTGGATATATTAAGAGAACTCTCCGGGCTGGCGCAATGTGAGAAAAAACCCAGCGTCCCGAACTGAATGAATTGGAGTCCCTTTTCATCCGCCTATGTGGCGTGCTGTTTCAAGAAGCGGGCAGGTCGAATTGAATGCCCTGGGCAAGAGGCAGCGTGGTTCCCCAATTGATGGTGTTGGTTTGGCGCCGCATATAGGCTTTCCAACTGTCGGAACCCGACTCGCGTCCACCGCCGGTTTCCTTTTCCCCGCCAAACGCTCCGCCAATCTCGGCGCCCGAAGTGCCGATATTCACATTTGCGATGCCGCAGTCACTGCCCCTGGCCGATAAAAACTGTTCCGCCGCCCGCAGGTCGTTGGTAAAGATGGCCGATGACAGTCCTTGCGGAACATCATTGTGTAATGCGATCGCCTCATCGAGCGACGCAACCCGTTGTACAAACAAAATCGGCGCAAAGGTTTCCTTGCGCACAAAATCGCGCTGCTGATCAACCGCGATTATTGTCGGCTCGACGAAGTGGCCCGGCTGTTTAAGAATATTGCCGCCACAAAGAATGCTCGCGCCCGCGTTCTGCGCTTTTGCGACCGTGTCCGCGAAATCCTCCAATGCCTGCTGGTCGATTAACGGGCCCATCAGCGTGGATGTTTCCAGGGGATCGCCAATGCTGACCTGTTGATAAGCATTCACCAGGCGCGGCACCAGTTCATCATAAATGTCGGTGTGCACCAGCAAGCGCCGGGTGGTGGTGCAGCGCTGGCCGGCGGTACCCACCGCGCCAAATACAATCGCAGGCACCACCAGTTTAATATCCGCGCTGGCGTCGACAATAACGGCATTATTGCCGCTGCATTCCAGCAACACCTTGCCCATGCGCGATGCCGTTGTTTGGTAAACGTGGCGTCCGGTGGCGCTGGAGCCGGTAAATGAAATCAGGGGGATGCGGGTGTCGTTGACAAAGGTTTCGGTGATGCCGCGGTCACCCGGCACAAACAGGGAAAATAAACCGGGATACCCCAGATGGTCGGTGACTTCATTGCAAATATGCTGGACCGCGACCGCGCATAATGGCACCTTGGAGGAGGGTTTCCAGATTACGCTGTTGCCCGCGATAGCCGCGATAAAGGCATTCCAGGACCACACGGCTACCGGAAAATTAAACGCCGAGATTACCCCAACGATTCCCAGCGGATGCCATTGCTCATACATGCGATGTAAGAGGCGTTCCGAATGCATGGTTTTACCGTAT
>Ga0209640_10004087_pt1 | contig 12833 bp, 11 predicted proteins | sample RifCSP10_1_FD_184018 | JGI IMG/M metagenome (GOLD analysis project Ga0209640, IMG submission 184018) | Soil microbial communities from Rifle, Colorado - Rifle CSP2_sed 10_1 (SPAdes) (version 2) | ecosystem: Environmental > Terrestrial > Deep subsurface > Rock core/Sediment | place: Rifle...
TGGGTGACCGATTTCCCCCTTTTGGAATGGGACAAGGAGGAGCAGAGGTACAATGCGATGCACCATCCCTTCACGGCGCCGCTGGACGAAGACGTTCCTCTGCTGGACAGCGACCCGGGGAAAGCCCGGGCGAAGGCCTACGACATGGTGCTGAACGGGGCGGAGATCGGGGGCGGGAGCATCCGGATCCACCGGCGGGAGGTGCAGTCGAAGATGTTCGCGTTGCTGAACATCGGACCGGAGGAGGCCAGGATGAAGTTCGGTTTCCTCCTGGAAGCGCTGGAGTACGGGGCGCCCCCCCACGGGGGGATCGCCTTCGGGCTGGACCGGCTCTCGATGATCCTGTCGGGGGCGAAATCGCTGCGGGACGTGATCGCCTTCCCGAAGACCCAGAAAGGTTCCTGTCTCATGACCGACGCCCCCTCGCCGGTCGATCCGAAGCAGCTCCGGGAACTGCACATCCGGGTGACGGTGCCGGAACAGAAATGAGCCGGGGGGCCTTGTCGATATATGAATAGGCGGTAGGGTGTTTCCCAAGGAACTTTTCTACCCGAAATCCGTTGCTGTGCTGGGCGCTTCGCGCAATCCGGGCAAGGTGGGGCACGGCGTGTTCACCAACCTGGCCCAAACGGGGTTCCCGGGGGAGATTTACGGGGTGAACCCGGCGGGGGGGGAGGTCCTCGGGAGATCCTTCTACCGGGACATCGGAGCGATCCCCGGCGGCGTGGATCTCGGGGTGTTCGTGGTTCCCCCCCCCGCGATCATCGAGGCGATTCCCCTCATGGCGGAGAAGGGGATGAAGGCTGCGATCGTGATCTCCGCCGGGTTCAAGGAGATCGGGGGCGAGGGGGCGAATCTCGAGTGTGCACTCCGGGAGGCGCTTTCCGCGGCTTCTGTCCGAGCGGTCGGCCCGAACTGCCTGGGGGTCATCAACACGCACGGGAAATTGAACGCCTCCTTCTCCGCCGGGACCCCGATTCCCGGGTCGATCGCCTTTTTCTCGCAGTCCGGCGCCCTCTGCACCGCCATCCTGGACTGGGCAATCGGCATGGGGATCGGGTTCTCGAAAGTCGTGAGCCTGGGGAACAAGGCGGACATATCGGAACTGGATCTGATGGAGTATCTATCGGACGACCCGGAAACGCGCGTCATCCTCGGGTACGTGGAAAGCATCGACGAGGGTCTACGTTTCCTGCGCACGGCGCGGGAAGTGACCGCGAAAAAACCCGTCATCCTGGTAAAGGCGGGGGCGACCGCGGCGGGTGCTCGGGCCGCCTCCTCCCACACGGGATCCATCGCCGGGTCCGACAAGGCCTACTCGGCCGCCTTCCGCCAGGGGGGGATCCTGCGAGCGGAAACGGTGGAGGAATTGGGCGATCTTGCCCTCGGGTTCGCCTTGCAGCCGACCCCCCCGGTGGACCACCTCCTCATCGTGACGAACGCGGGTGGCCCCGCCATCCTGGCGGCGGACACCGCCGAGAGGATCGGGGTTCCCCTTGCCGAGGTCTCCCCGGATCTGCGGGAGCGGCTTCGGGCGATACTTCCGCCGACGGCGTCCCTCGGCAATCCGGTGGATGTGATCGGGGACGCCCGCGCCGACCGGTACCGGGAGGTCTTCCGGGTGGTCCGGGACGACCCCTCCGCAGGGGCGGTTCTCGTGCTGCTCACCCCGCAGGCGATGACCGAGCCCGAGGAAACGGCGCGGGAGGCGCTCTCCGTCCTGTCGGGCTCGGGAAAGACCGTGCTCGCCTCCTTCCTGGGGGAGAAGTCCGTCCGGGAAGCGAGGACCATCCTCCACAAAGGCGGGATCCCGCAATATCCCGTGCCGGAGCGCGCCGTCCGCGTTCTCCGGGGGATGATCGCCTACCGGCGCATCCGGGAGGCCGGCCCGCCCGGGGCGGAAGAACCCGGCGGAGAGCTCCCGGCGGGGGTCGCGGCAATCCTGCGCGACGCCTTGTCCCGGGGAAGGAGAACGCTCGGAGAGGAAGACAGCCGCGGGATACTCGAATCGTACGGGTTCCGCTTCCCGCGGCACGTCCTCGCCCGGACGAGCGTCGAGGCGGTGGCCGCCTTCGGGGAAATGGGGGGGGAGGTGGCGTTGAAGATCGTTTCTCCCGCGATTCTCCACAAGACGGAAGTGGGAGGCGTCCGTCTGAACCTCCGTTCCGCGGAGGACGTCGCCCGGGCATTTTTGGAGATCACCTCCTCCGCGCGCAGGATGGCGCCCAGCGCCTGGGTCGCGGGGGTATCCGTGCAGGAGATGGTGACGGGGGGGAGAGAGCTGATCCTGGGAATGACCCGGGATTCCCAATTCGGCCCTCTCCTCATGTTCGGGCTGGGAGGGATTCACGTGGAGATCCTGCAGGATGTCTCCTTCCGCGTGGCGCCCGTCTCCCGGCGGGAGGCCGCGGAGATGGTGCGGGAGATCCGCGCCTACCCGCTTCTCGCCGGATTCCGGGGCGGGGAGCCGGCCGACGAGGAGGCGATCGTCGAGGCGATTTTACGCCTCTCCCGGCTGTCCCTTGATTTTCCCCAGATCATGGAGCTGGATATCAACCCGGTAATGGCGCTGCCGAAGGGCAGGGGGATCCGGGCGATCGACTGCCGGATGTCCATCGCGGAGGCGTAAGAGATGAAACTGTACATTGCATCCACGTCCGGCTACTCGGGGAAAACGCTCCTTGCCCTCGGGCTTTCCCGGGTCTGGTCCGGCGGCGGCGTGTCGGTGGGCTATGTCAAGCCGCTGGGGAAGATCCCGGTGGTGGAAGAGGGGAGGATCGTCGACGGGGACGCCCTCTTCCTCGCGAAGGAGATGGGGCTGCCGGGCCCCCTCGAGGATGTCTGCCCGGTGGTGATCACGCAGGACCTGGTGATGGCCGCATACCGCAGGGAGCCGCTTCACCTCCGCCAACGGGTGGGGCGCGCCGTGGAGAAGGCCGCTTCCCGCGTCGATATCCTGCTCCTCGGCGGGGCGGCCAACCTTCGCGACGGGTATTTTCTCGGGCTTTCCCCTCTCGACATCATCTCCTCCCTGGATTGCCGGGTCCTGCTGGTCGACCGGTTCGAGGGGGAGAAGTCGATGGACCAGCTGTTGTGGGCGGCCCGCATTCTGGGCGACCGGCTTCTGGGCGTTGTGTTCAATCGGGTGGCGGCTTCCCAGGAGGCGTTCGTCCGGGATGTCGTCCGGCCCTATATCGAGGGCGGGAAAATCCGGTTCTTCGGGGCGATCCCCGCCGACCCCGTGATGGAAAGCGTCAGCGTAGCAGCGCTCGCGGCGGCTCTCCCCGCGCACGTGGAGAGCGGAGGGGATTTTCTCGACAAGATGATCGAGAGCTTCTGCGTCGGGGCCATGGACGTGGAAAGCGCTCTCCGGGTCTTCCGGCGGATTCCGCGCAAGGCGGTCGTAACGGGGGGGATGCGCGCCGACATCCAGCAAGCCGCTCTGGAGACGGACACGAGGTGCCTCGTCCTGACGGGGGGAATCCCCCCGAACGAACGGATCCGGCACCGTGCCGAGACGTTGGGGATCCCCGTCCTGGTCACGAAGGAGCACACGATGGGGGCCGTCGAGCGATTCGAGCAGCTGCTCGGGCGCCTTCGGATCCGCGAAAAGGTGAAGATCGACCGGGGGGTGTCTCTCGTCTCGGAAAACGTCGACGTCGGGGGTGTGCTCGCCGCCCTGAAGGGGTAGCGGGGGGCAAGGAAGCAGACGCAGCGCAGGAGCGGCGAAGTCAAGGGTCTCCCCCTTCCCAAATCCTCCGGTTTTTCCTTGACATCCCCACTCCCTTTGTATACTGTATGCCTGGTTTGGGGGGAGGGATATCCCCCCGATCCAGTCTCTGCCTATCCCTTATCTCATGCCTACGGAGGAAACAAAGGCGTTTTTCAAGACGTTCGTTCTGCCTAAGCTCCGAGTTCGCGGACGACGTCATCGCGAACAGGTAGGGGCCGACGGCCGCCGCCGGCAGGCGACGAAAAGGATGCCGTAAACCATTCGCAAAACATCGAAGGAGGACCCAGATGAGCCGGAAAAAGATCACCGTGATCGGGGCCGGGAATGTAGGAGCAAGCACCGCACAGCGGCTGGCGGAAAAGGACTTCTGCGACGTGGTGCTGGTCGACATCGTGGAAGGGATGCCGCAGGGGAAGGCGCTCGACCTCATGCAGTCCGGGCCCGTGTACGGATACGACACGTTGGTGACCGGAACCAACGGGTACGACGACACGGCCGGTTCCGACATCATCATCATCACCTCCGGTCTTCCCCGGAAGCCGGGGATGAGCCGCGACGACCTCCTCAAGGTGAACGCAGGGATCGTCAAGGACGTCACCCTCAAGTCGACCGCGAAGTCCCCCAACGCCATGATCATCGTCGTGTCCAATCCGCTCGACGCGATGACCTATGTCGCCCAAAAGCACAGCAAGTTCCCCGCGAACCGGGTTACGGGAATGGCCGGCATTCTCGACTCCGCAAGGTTCCGCACCTTCATCGCGATGGAGCTCCAGGTCTCGGTCAGCGACATCACCGCATTCGTCCTCGGCGGGCACGGCGACACGATGGTTCCCTCCACAAGGTACACTACGGTGGCCGGCATCCCGGTCGAAGACCTCATCCCCAAGGCGAAGCTCGACGCCATCGTCGAGCGGACCCGGAAAGGCGGCGGGGAGATCGTGGCGCTCCTCAAGACCGGCTCCGCCTACTACGCCCCATCGGCGGCGACCGTCCAGATGTGCGAATCGATCCTGATGGACAAGAAGATGATCCTTCCCTGCGCGGTTCTTTCGCAGGGAAAGTACGACGGGTGCGACGGCCTCTTCGTTGGCCTCCCGGCGAAACTGGGGGAGAAAGGGATCGAGGAAGTCGTGAAGTTCAAACTGTCTCCGGAAGAGTCCGCCGCGCTGAAAAAGTCGGCCGAGGCGGTCAAGGAACTGTGCGAGGCGGTGGACCGGCTGGGATTTTAAGGCTTCCGCAAGAAACAAGGGGGGGCCCCGGGTCCCCCCTTTCCCTGTTTCACGCGGGAAAGGTGCCCTTCATGTCCGAACCCGAGACGATCGACCCCCTGTTGCCGCGCAATTCCCCGGCCTCGCGGAATTGCCGGCCCGAAGGCTACAGGGGGGTCGCAGACGATTCCGCCGGACGCATTCCCCGCGGAATTCCCGACGTCATCCGCTCCTTTTTTTGCTATAATACGTCCGTTTTGGGTACGGTCTTACCGTCCGCGACTGTCCGGCTTGTATTCGACCCGCGGAAAGAAGCCGCCTCCTGCCGCCCTGGGAAGACGATTCGCGCGGGATCGTTCCGGGTACGGGAAACGAGATCGTTCCGGGGGGTGAGTTGATCGGATATACTTGACGCGAGTGACGCGGATGCCACCCCGGGGGGAGGAGGCATCCGTTTTTCTGTTTTTCCGCATCTCCGGCGGTCCCCAGCAGAAAAAATTTCATTCCGGGAGGAGCCGAAAGGATGAATATCCACGAGTATCAGGCCAAGGCGGTCCTGGCCAAGTACGGCGTGGCCGTTCCCAAGGGGAAGGTGGCGGATATACCGGCGGAGGCGGAAGCCATCGCGAAAGAGTTCGGAACACCCGTCGTCATCAAGGCCCAGATCCACGCGGGAGGCCGGGGGAAGGGCGGCGGTATCAAGCTGGCCAGGACTCCGGAGGAGGCGAGGGAGTACGCCAAGCAGATCATCGGGATGACCTTGGTGACCCACCAGACGGGGCCGCAGGGGAAGAAGGTGAAACGGGTCCTCGTGGAGCAAGCGGGAGCGATCAAGAAGGAGCTGTACCTCGGGATGGTCATCGACCGCGCTGTGTCGCGTGTCGTCATGATGGCGTCCACCGAGGGGGGGATGGAGATCGAGACCGTTGCCGCCCGCACCCCGGAAAAGATCCTCAAGGAGTATATCGATCCTGCGCTGGGAATGATGCCGTACCAGGCGAGAAAGCTCGCGTTCGGATTGTCGATCCCGCCCGAACTGTCCGGCAAGGCGGTCAAGTTCATGATGGCGCTCTACAGCGCCTTCGTCGACACCGACTGCTCCCTGGCCGAGATCAACCCGCTGGTGCTGACCGAGGACGGCGATGTCATCGCGCTCGACGCGAAGATGAATTTCGACGGAAACGGGCTCTTCCGCCACAAGGATATCCAGGCGCTCCGGGACTTCGACGAGGAGGACCCCACGGAGACCGAGGCGTCCAAGTTCGACCTTTCCTATATCAGCCTCGACGGGAATATCGGCTGCATGGTCAACGGGGCGGGGCTTGCGATGGCGACGATGGACATGATCAAGATGAGCGGGGGGTCGCCGGCAAACTTCCTGGACGTCGGTGGGGGCGCAAACGCCGAGCAGGTGACCAACGCCTTCCGTCTCATCCTGTCCGATCCGAAGGTCAAGGCAATCTTGATCAACATCTTCGGCGGCATCATGCGGTGCGACATCATCGCCGAAGGAGTCGTGACGGCCGCCAAGACCCTCGGCCTCAAGGTTCCTCTCGTAGTCCGGCTGGAGGGAACCAACGTGGAGAAGGGGAAGGAGATCCTCGCCGCATCAAAATTGAACATCATTTCGGCTTCGGACATGAAAGATGCGGCGCAAAAAGTCGTGTCCGCCGCCGTCCAGGCGAACTGAGGGGGGACGACGATGAGCATCTGGGTCGACAAGAACACGAAACTTCTGGTGCAGGGGATCACCGGCTCGGTGGGGGCCTTCCACACCAAGCAGATGCTGGAATACGGCACGAAGATCGTCGGCGGCGTCACCCCCGGAAAGGCAGGGTCGAAGATCGAGGGAGTCCCGGTGTTCCATACGGTGGCGGACGCGGTCAAAGCGACGGGAGCCAACGCGACCGTCGTCTACGTCCCCCCCGCCTTCGCCGGGGACGCCATCTGCGAGGCGACAGACGCCGGGATCGACCTGGTCGTCTGCATCACGGAGGGGATTCCCATCCTCGATATGGTGAAGGTGAAGAGGTACATGGAGGGAAAGAAGACACGGCTGATCGGGCCGAACTGCCCTGGCATCATCACGCCGGGGGAGTGCAAGATCGGGATCATGCCGGGATATATCCATAAGCCGGGAACGATCGGCATCGTTTCCCGGTCCGGAACGCTCACGTACGAGGCCGTCCACCAGGTGACCACCCTGGGGATGGGGCAGACCACCTGCATCGGCATCGGAGGAGATCCCGTGAACGGGACGAACTTCATCGACGTCCTCTCTGCCTTCCAGGAGGATCCGAAAACCGAGGCGGTGATCCTGATCGGCGAGATCGGCGGGACGGCCGAGGAGGAGGCGGCGGCCTTCGTCAAGTCGAAGATGACCAAGCCCGTCGTTGGATTCGTGGCGGGCCAGACGGCACCCAAGGGGAAGAGGATGGGGCACGCGGGCGCCATCATCTCCGGTGGGAAAGGGACCGCGGCGGAAAAGATCGAGGCGTTCCGGGCGGTGGGAATATCGGTATCCGAGGCGCCCTCGGATCTGGGGATCACGCTGTTGAGACGGCTCGGCAAGAAAGTCCACTAGGAGGGAGAGAATGGCGGTGACGGCCCAGGGAAAAGAAACGGCGGTGGAGAAGATCGAGGCGACGGAAAACGAGAAGGTGAAGATCAGCATCATCCCGCGCTTTTGCAAGGGGTGCGAGATCTGCGTCAAGCTCTGCCCCACGAAGGTGCTGGGCATGGAGATGTTCCTGGTGAAGGTGGTCGACATCGACGCGTGCAATTCCTGCATGTTATGCGAGCTGCGGTGCCCCGACTTTGCCATCTTCATCGACAAGAAAACAATCGACAAGAAAAGTACGGAAATACAAGAAATCCCAAAAGGAGAATAACGGTGAGCACGTCAAAACTGCTTCAAGGCAACGAGGCGTGCGCGGAAGGGGCGCTCTACGCGGGGTGCACCTTCTTCGCCGGGTACCCGATCACCCCCGCCACGGAGGTGGCGGAGTATCTGGCGCGGAAACTCCCGTTCATCGGCGGGGTCATCCTGCAGATGGAGGACGAGATCGCGTCCGTCGGCGCGATTATCGGCGCGTCGCTGGCGGGCAAGAAATCGATGACCGCCACCTCCGGGCCCGGGTTCTCGCTCAAGCAGGAGAACATGGGTTTCGGGATGCTCTGCGAGGTGCCGTGCGTGATCGTCGACGTGATGCGCGGCGGGCCGTCGACCGGGGTTCCGACCGGCCCCAGCCAGAGCGACATCATGCAGTGCAAGTGGGGGACGCACGGCGACCACCCGGTCATCTGCCTCACCCCGGCGTACGTCCAGGAGATATTCTCCGAGACCGTACGCGCGTTCAACCTATCGGAGAGGTACCGGACCCCCGTGATCGTGGTCTTCGACGAGGTCTTGGCCCACATGCGGGAGAAGATCGAGATTCCCGAGAAGGGAGTCCTGCCGGTGGAGAACCGCCGCCGGCCGACCTGCCCCCCCTCCGAATACAAACCGTTCGACGAGACCAAGGGGGACGTCCCGCCGATGGCCGACTTCTTCAGCGGGTACCGGCAGCACATCACCGGCCTGAACCACGCCTCCGACGGGTTCCCGGTGAACGCCAGCCCCCGGATCCATACGGACGAGCAGCGCCTCATCCGGAAGGTCGAGGGGAACAGGAAAGACATCATCCGGTACGAGACCGTCATGCTCGACGACGCCGAGGTGGCCATCTTCGCCTACGGCGTCTCCGGGCGTTCCGGGAAGAACGCTGTGGAGATGGCGCGCGCCGAGGGAATCAAGGCGGGGCTCTTCCGGCCTCTCACCATCTGGCCGTTTCCCGAGGAGGAAGTGGCGGCGCTCGCTTCCCGCGTCAAGGCGATCATCGTTCCGGAACTGTCGCTGGGACAGATCATTTTTGAGGTGGAGCGGTGCGTGAAGGGACAGTGCAAGGTGGAGGGGATCTTCCGTGTCGACGGCGACCCCATCAACCCCACCCAGATCCTCGATAAGATCAAGGAGGTCAAATAGATGTCCTTCAACTACGACCAATATATCCGGGGGGGGAAGCTCCCTCATATCTGGTGCCCCGGATGCACCTACGGGATCGTTTTCAAGTCGCTTCTCCGGGCCGTCGACTCGCTGAAGATCCCCAAGGACGACATCGCGCTCGTCTCCGGGATCGGGTGCGCATCGCGGCTTCCGGGGTACGTGGACTGGAACACGCTGCACACCACCCACGGCCGCGCGATTCCGTTCGCGACGGGGCTGAAGATGGCAAGGCCGGACAAGAACGTCCTCGTGGTCAGCGGCGACGGCGACGCCACCGCGATCGGGGGGAACCACTTCATCCACGCCTGCCGCCGCAACATCGACATCACGGTCATCGTGCTGAACAATTTCATTTACGGTATGACCGGCGGGCAGCATTCGCCGACCACGCCCGTCGGCCACTTGGCAACCACGATGCCATTCGGCAACATCGACCCGACCTTCAATATCCCCGAGCTGGCGAAGGGCGCGGGAGCGACGTGGGTGGGGCGGGGGACGGCGTACCACGTCCCGGCCCTCGACAAGCTGATTATCGGCGCCATCGAACACAAGGGGCTGTCGGTGCTCGAGATCATCAACGCCTGTCCCACGACCCACGGGCGCCGGAACAAGTTCCGGAGCCCCACGGACATGCTTCTGTGGATGAAGGACAACTTCTTGCCGATCACGGCGTTCGGCAAGCTCCCCCCGGAAAAGACGGCGGGCAAGTTCCCCACGGGCGTTCTCTTCAAGAAGGAGGCGCCGGAGTACTGCGATACCTACTACGGCATGGTGGAGCGCCTGATGAAACAGAAAGAGAAGGGGGCCTGATACGATGAGCGGACGATACGAGATCCGGTTTTCCGGTTCGGGCGGCCAGGGGTTGATCCTCGCGGGGGTCATCTTCGCCGAGGCGGCGACCATCTACGACAAGATCAATGCGGTGCAAAGCCAGTCCTACGGTCCGGAGGCGCGCGGCGGAGCCTCCAAGTCCGAGGTGATCATTTCCGAGGAGGTGATCGATTTCCCGAAGGCCACCGCGATCGACCTGCAGCTCTCGTTGACGCAGGAATCGTGCGACAAGTATTACAAGGACATCAAGCCCGACGGAATTCTCCTCGTGGACGAGGATTTCGTCCGGGACATCCCCCAGGGGAACTTCAAGGTCATCAAGCTGCCGATCATCCGGACGGCCTCCGAGGAGATCGGAAAGGCCTTCGTCGCAAACATCGTCGCGACGGGCGCCATCACCGCGATCACCGGGAAGGTGAGGATCGAGTCGGTGGAGAAGGCCGTCCTCTCCCGTGTGCCGAAGGGGACGGAGGAAATGAACAAAAAGGCCCTCATGGCCGGGTACAACATGGCCAAGGCCCGGACGGCCGCCTAGTGTACCGTCTCGTAAATAGCTTGACGCACCGAGGGCGTCGATGCCGCCGTGCCAGCAAGGCGCGCGACTGAGGCATACCATTGAGTATGGTGAAGGTGCACTAGGATGGAGCGCACGCTGTCGATCATCAAGCCCGACGGGGTGGAGAAGAAACTGATCGGAGAAGTGATCCGGAGGTTCGAGAAGGAGAGGATCCGGATTGCCGCCATGCGGATGTTCCGCCTTACGCGACGGGAGGCGGAGGGGTTTTACGCGGTGCACCGCGAAAGGCTGTTTTTCGGCTCCCTCACGGAGTTCATCTCCTCGGGGCCGGTCGTCGTCATGGTGCTCGAAGGGGACGACGTGATCGCCCGCAACCGGATACTGATGGGAGCCACCGACCCGAAGAAGGCGGAAAGGGGGACAATCCGGGCCGACTTCGCCGACAGCGTGGAGCGGAACATTGTGCACGGGTCGGATGCGCCGGAAACGGCTGAAACAGAAATCCGTTACTTTTTCGGAGAGTTGGACTTGAACAGGTAATGTAATTTCTTGGGGCCAAACCCCACGGCCCCGACCCGCGGAAAGCGAACAGGGCGGGGCGCGGGTTTTTCGCCCACCCCGTCCCCTGCTCTTGCCCTGCCGGGTTATGATGAATGCCATGAAATACGCACGAACGGACCTCAAGGGGATGACCCTGGAGGAACTGGAGGTCTTCTTCCGCGCCCGGGGAAAGGAGCGGTACCGGGCCCGGCAGGTGTCCCGTTGGCTCTACCAGAAGCGTGCGGGGGAGATCTCCGCGATGACCGACCTCTCCCGGGACTTCCGTCAGGAGTTGATGACGACGTGCCGTATCTCCTCACCGCCTGCGGAACAGGGGGAGATCTCTTCCGACGGGACGGAAAAGGTTCTGTTCCGTCTGGAGGACGGAGAGGCGGTGGAGAGCGTGCTCATCCCCGACGGGTCCCGCCGGACCCTGTGCGTTTCCGCGCAGGCCGGCTGCGCCCTCTCGTGCTTGTTCTGCGCAACGGGGGCAGCGGGGTTCCGGCGCAACATGACATCCGCCGAGATCGTCCACCAGGTCTGCCATGCCGCCCTCAGGCTAACGGAACGAGGAGAGCGCCTGACCAATGTCGTTTTCATGGGAATGGGGGAACCGCTCGAAAACGTCCCGGAAGTGTCTCGCGCGATCGACATTCTGCTCTCCCCGTACGGGTTCCGTCTGGCAGGGAAGCGGGTGACCGTCTCGACGGCGGGGATCGTCCCGGCGATGCGGGAACTGGCGAACCGGTATCCGGTGAGCTTCGCCGTGTCCCTCAACGCGGCCAGCGACGACGTGCGCTCCCGCCTCATGCCCGTCAACCGGAAATACCCGTTGCGGGAGGTGGTTGCCGCGATGCGGTCGATCCCCCTCCAGAGCGGACGCAAGGTGACCGCGGAGTACGTCCTCCTGTCCGGGGTGAACGATTCCCCCGCCGACGCGCGCGCCCTGGCGAGACTGCTGTCGGGGACCCGCATCAAGGTCAATCTGATCCCCTTCAACCCGCATCCCCGTGAGAATTTCCGTTCCCCCTCCCCGGCGTCCGTCGACCGTTTCCGCGACATCCTGATGGGCGCGGGGATCCGGACGATCACCCGGGAAAGGAGAGGTGCGGACATCCGTGCCGCATGCGGTCAACTGGTGGGCGACTCCGCCGGCCCGCGGGACCGCGGCAAAACCGGCTCGCGGGGGAGGGAAGGGGTGAAAAATCCTTGAGCCCCGGGGATCTTCTCCCTATATTGGGGGAGACGAAGTTTCCCGAAGGGGGCGGAAAGGGATCATGTCGGATATTCTTGGTGTTATCGGCGGTTCCGGCCTCTACGAGATGGAGGGGATGAAAAATGTCCGGCACGTCCGGGTCCGCACGCCCTTCGGTGACCCCTCCGATGCGCTGGTCGTCGGGGAGATCGGGGGAAGGACCCTCGCGTTTCTTCCGCGCCACGGGAGGGGGCACAGGATCCCGCCTTTCCAGATCAACTTCCGGGCCAACATCTATGCCATGAAGAAGATCGGGGCGAGGTGGCTGCTTTCCCTTTCCGCCGTGGGGAGCATGAAGGAGAGGATCCGGCCGGGGGATATCGTGGTGGTCGACCAGTTCTTCGACCATACCCGGTTTCGGCCCAACACCTTCTTCGCCGACGGCATCGTGGGGCACATCCCCTTCGCCGATCCCGTCTGCCCTTCCCTCGCGGATCTCGCCTACCGTTCCGCCCGAAAGGTCGTCCGGCGCGTCCATCGGGGCGGCACCTACCTCTGCATGGAGGGGCCGGCGTTCTCCACCCGTGCGGAGTCCCGGATCTACCGGAAGTGGGGGGTGGATGTCATCGGCATGACGAACATGCCCGAGGCGAAGCTCGCGAGGGAGGCGGAGATCTGCTACGCCACCCTGGCCCTCGCCACCGATTACGACTGCTGGCACGAGAGCGAGGAGGACGTGTCCATCGAGGCGATCCTGGCGATCA
>Ga0209640_10004088_pt1 | contig 12831 bp, 12 predicted proteins | sample RifCSP10_1_FD_184018 | JGI IMG/M metagenome (GOLD analysis project Ga0209640, IMG submission 184018) | Soil microbial communities from Rifle, Colorado - Rifle CSP2_sed 10_1 (SPAdes) (version 2) | ecosystem: Environmental > Terrestrial > Deep subsurface > Rock core/Sediment | place: Rifle...
CCATCCGGAAGATTCTGCGCGCGTTCGACGAGCCGTTTGCCGGCGTGGTCTCGACCTACTTCCTGTCGCAACGGATCGCGCAGCACGTCAAGGTGGCGGTGGCCGGCGACGGCGCCGACGAGCTGTTCGGCAGCTACTTGTCTCATCGGGTGGCAGCCGGTGCGCAATCGTTGCCGGTGGTGGGGGCCGGCGTCAGCCGGCCCATCACGGCCAGGGATCTCGACTGGGAATGGCGCGCCGACCTGCTCGTGATGAGCGACGAGGAAAAGGCTGAGCTGTATTCTCCAGATGTGCGGGCCGCCCTTGCCGGCGTCTCCACTCGCGAGCACGTTCGCCAGGCGTTCGGGAACCTGACCGCGCGCGATCCCTTGAACCGCGTGCTCGAGGCCGAGTTCCGCGGCATCTTTCCCGACCAGGTGCTCACCTTCGTCGATCGCCTGTCGATGGCGCACTCGCTCGAGGTACGGAGCGCCTTTCTGGATACCGATGTCGTCGAGTACGTCGCCGGTCTTCCGGGGTCGTTGAAGATTCACGACGGCGAGACGAAGTACGTCCTCAAGCGGGCGGCGGCGCGCTACTTTCCCGACGAGATGATCCGGCGCCCCAAGGAGGGCTTTCTGATGCCGGTGACCGAGTGGGTGCTCGGCGATCTCCAGCCGTGGGTGCGCGCGACCCTGGCGCCCGATCGCCTCGCGTTGCACGGGATCTTCGAGCCGAGCCGAGTCCAGCAGCTCGTTGATCGCCTGTACGCCGGCGGCGCCGACTACATGGCCGTCAACAAGGTGCTGGCGCTCGTCGTCTTTCAGGAGTGGTACGAGATGTACCTCGCCTGATGACAGCGTCCGATGTTCTTCCAGGCACCCGGCGCGTGCCCTTCAGCCTGTCGATGCTGGGATGGGCGCTCAACGAGGAAGCGAGCGTCGCGGCGTACATCGATCGAGCGGGGGCGCTGCTCGCCGCTCTTACCGACGACTTCGAGCTCATTGTCATCGACGACGGGAGCACCGATCGCACGTGGGAGATTGCGACGGCGTGCCAGCGGAGCCGGCCGTGGCTGCGGCTGTACCAGAACGACCGCAATCGCGGCTCCGGGTACAACACCAAGCGGGCGATCGCCCTGGCCACGAAGGACTACGTCTTCTGGCAGACCGTCGACTGGGCCTACGACATCCGGCACCTCGTCCAGTCTCTCCACGAGCTCGGTGCGGTCGACGTGCTTCAGGGGATCCGGGTCGATACGACCTCCACGAGAGGCATGGCCGATCGCCGTTCCGACACCGCGTACAAAGGGCTCGTGTCCGTGGTCAATTACCGGCTGATTCGGGCGCTGTTCCGCCTGCCGCTCCACGACTACCAGAACGTCACGGTCTATCCGCGCGCGCTCATTCAGTCGGTGACGCTCGAAACCGAGAGCGCGTTTACCAACCCCGAGTGTCTGCTGAAGACGTGGTGGCGCGGCGCCACCTTCAAGGAGGTGCCCGTTCCGTTCGTCAAGCGTGAGCAGGGGCGGGGGACGGGCACCCGTCCGCGCGCCGTCGTCGCGGCCATTCGCGACATCCTTTACTGGTGGATGCGGTGGATAGTGCTCGGCCGGCGGGCCGATCGGGGGACAGGTCGGGTGGTGCGGTGAATCGACGAGTGGTCCTGGTGTCGGTCCAGGGGATCGTCAGTCTCGTCTTACTGGGCCTTTTGTGGCGCAGCCTCGATCTGGCCGCATTTCGAGCCCTGTTCGTGCGCCTGCCCGTCTGGTTCTACCTCGTGTCGCTCCTCGTCGTGCTTGCGGGACAGGTCGCCTATGCCTGGCGATGGCGGCTGCTGCTCGTCGCTGCCGGCGTCCACGCCCCTTTCTCTGCCGTGGTTCGGCAGTACTTCATCGGTATCTTCCTGAACAATTTCTTTCCATCGACCGTGGGCGGGGATGTGGCGAAGGTGTACCTCCTCGGGCGCGACTACGGATATCGTGCGGTGACCGCCTCCGTGCTGCTCGACCGCATGCTGGGCATAGGCCTGGTGGCCTCGTATGCGGCGCTGTCGCTGTGGCTCCTCCCGATGCCGGCGCCGGGGCTTGTCACCGCCCGACTCGCGCTGACGGCTCTTGCGCTGCTGTCGGCCGGCGCGCTCGTGCTCGCCTTCACCGGCACTGGAGGGCTCGCCGCGCGGGTCGCCTGGCTGGGGCCTCGCGCCGTGGCGGCGGCGGAGCACCTGCAGCGCTTCCGATCCGACATGGCGGCATGCCTGGCCAGGCCGGTCCTCATCGCGCAGGCGGCGGCCATCGTGATCGGCTACTTCCTGGCCGCCGGCGCCGTGTACGTCGGCTTCATTGCGATTCAAACCGGACATTCGCCATCCTTCGTCGCCACCACGGCCGTCATGATGGCCGCGTCGGCGCTCAGCAACATTCCGATATCGCTCAACGGTCTCGGGCTGCGCGAACAGCTCCACGCGGTGTTCATGGCGCCGCTCGGCGTGCCGCGCGAGGTCGCCGTGGCGATTTCGCTGCTCTTCTTCGGGCACCTGCTCGTCGCGAGCGTGCTCGGGTTCGTGTTCTGGCTGCACACGCCGGTGTTGCCGGCTGATGCCCCCGCGCGGCTCGGATCATGAGCACCGCGGTCGTGCTGCAGCCGGGCTACCTGCCGTGGCTTGGGTTTTTCGATCAGATGCGGCGGGCGGACACATTCGTCTATTACGACGACGTGCAGTACGACGCGCACGGCTGGCGCAACCGGAATCGCATCAAGACGCAGAACGGTCCGATGTGGCTCACGGTGCCGGTGCGCCATCGCGGGCAGGGGTCTCCGAAGATTCTCGATGTGGACATCGACAACCGGACGCCCTGGCCGCGCAAGCACCTGATGAGCCTCCGGCAGGCCTACGCCCGGGCGCCCTTTGCGGACCGCTGCCTGCCTGCGCTCGAGGAGCTGCTCCACCGCAAGTGGGAACGCCTGGTCGATCTCGATATCGCCTGCGCGGCGCTTCTGGCGGAATGGCTTGGCGTACGGCGGCGTGTGGAGCGCTCGTCCGCGCTGGGGATCGGAGGGGATCGGAGCGAGCGCCTGGTGAACATCTGCCGGCACGTAGGCGCGTCGCAGTACCTGAGCGGTGATGCCGCCCGGAGCTACCTGGACGTGCCCCTGTTCGAGCGGCACGGCGTCCGTGTCGAATGGCAGCAGTACGTCCATCCGACCTACCCGCAGCTGCATGGTGAGTTCGTCCCGTACCTGTCGGCGCTCGATCTGGTGCTCAATTGCGGCGATGAGGCGGGATTGATTGCCTTCGGGGGCATGCAATAAAGTGAGTGATCACGTGAAAACGTTTCTCGTCACCGGCGGCGCCGGCTTCATCGGCAGCAACTTCGTGCATCACCTGTACGACACGTATCCGGATTACCGCATCCTGATCCTTGACGCCCTGACGTATGCGGGCAGTCTCGACAACCTGCCGGGGGCCTTGAGGCAGGGGCCCAACCACGGCCGGCTGCAGTTCTGGTACGGCGACGTCCGCAACGCCTCGCTGGTGGACTCGCTGGTGCAGCAGGCCGACGTCGTCGTGCACTTTGCGGCCGAGACGCACGTCACGCGCTCCATCTACGACAACTACCACTTCTTCGAGACCGACGTGCTCGGCACGCAGGTGGTGGCCAACTCGGTCCTGAAGCACATCAAGCGTGTCGATCGCTTCATCCATATTTCCACCTCGGAAGTGTACGGGACGGCCAGGGCGCCCAAGATGGACGAGGACGCGCCACTGATGCCGATGAGCCCGTACGCGAGCGCGAAAGCCGGTGCCGACCGGCTCGTGTACTCGTATTTCGCCACCTACAACCTGCCCGCGATCATCGTGCGGCCGTTCAATCAGTTCGGGCCGCGGCAGCACCTGGAAAAGGTGATTCCCCGGTTCATCACGAGCTGCATCCTCGACGAGCCGCTGCGCATCCACGGGGACGGCTCCGCCGCGCGCGATTTCACGTACGTCGACGATACGTGCCGGGCGCTCGACTGCCTGGCGCACTGCGACCTGGACCGCGTGCGGGGCGAGGTGATCAATCTGGGGTACGGCGCGTCGATCTCGCTCGCCGAGATGGCGCCGCTCGTGGCTCGGAAGATGAACAGGCCCGATGCCGTCATCACCTGCGTCGGCGACCGGCCCGGTCAGGTCTTCCGCCACACCGCCGATGCCGGCAAGGCCGAGCGGCTGCTCGGCTGGCGGCCGCAGGTCACCTTCGAGGACGGTCTCGACCGCACGATCGCCTGGTATCGCGCCAACCGCGCCTGGTGGGAGAAGCAGCTCTGGATGCGCGACATCCCGATCATCACGAAAACGGGGAAACGCGAGCTGCATTGAGCACGAACCCACTACCAGCCACCAACGAGGACCTACCAACCACGGGCGTGGTGGCGGACCGTTTGATTGCCGAGGACTTGGGCAAGCGGTACTTCATCCCGTCGAAGCGGGTGGCGGCCGACCAGGCGCCACGCACGCTGAATCTAGGTATCGCCCGCCTGCCGCTCCCGCGGTCGCTGCCCGGGCGCGTGCTGCAGGGGCGCGACTTGTGGGCGCTGCGGCACGTCTCGTTTTCGGCCCAGGCCGGCGCGATTCTCGGCATCATCGGCGCGAACGGCGCGGGGAAGTCGACCTTGCTCAAGATCATTGCCCGCGTCACCCGCCCGACCGAGGGCCGCGTCACGGGCTACGGCCGCGTGGTGTCTCTGCTCGAGCTGGGCGCCGGCTTCAATCCCGATTTCTCCGCCGAGGACAACATTCTGATGAATGCGGCGATGCACGGGATCTCGAAGCGGGAAGCGCTCGATCGCATGACCGGCATCATCCAGTTCGCGGAGCTCGAGGAGTTCACCGACAACCCGGTGCGGCAGTATTCGAGCGGGATGTACCTGCGGCTGGCGTTTTCGGTGGCCATCAACATGCAGCCGGACATCCTTCTGGCGGACGAGATCCTGGCGGTCGGCGACATCGCCTTTCAGGAGCGCTGTCTCCAGCGCGTGGCGCAGGAAGCGGAGCGTGGCTTGACCGTGCTGTTCGTCTCGCACGACATGGCGGCCGTCGCGCGCCTGTGCCACCGGATCATCTGGCTGGACAAGGGCGAGGTCAAGGGCGACGGCGAGCCGGAATCGGTGATCGCTGAATACGAGGAGGCCGCTCTTCGCATCCCTGGACGCAAGGCGCATTACGCCGGAAGAAGCGGCCGGCATGTCAACGTCGTCGCCGAGATCGCGTCCGTGGGTCTGTTGAACGCCGCCGGCGAGGACATTGGAGCGGCACCGATCGTGGAGGATGTGTACCTGCGGATTCGGCTCAAGATCTGGAAGCCCGGAGCGGCGATCCGCGGCCTCGTCGACGTCTATTCCAAGCAGCTGCTGGTGTTCCGAAGCCTGCAGGAGGGCGAGGTCGTGGCCAAGCGCCGCGGAGTGATCGATCTCCTTGTGCGCATTCCTGCCCACCTGCTGGCGGAGACGACGTACACCGCGAACGTGACGGTCTACACGGTGCTCGGGAAGGAAACGAAGGTCGTCCTCGACAACGCGCTGACGTTCATGGCCTACGGCGGCGAAACAGGCGCCAAGCTCAAGCGTGGCGTGGTGGCGCCCCGTCTCGACTGGACCGTGCGCCCGCGCAAGAAGCGCGAGTCCCTTGTCTGACGCCGCGCCCTGGGTCATCGATGCGGACACCCGCGAAGGGGTCGCGGGACGCGCGCGCGAGGTGTGGCGGTACCGCCGCATCCTCGGGTTCTTCTCCCGCAAGGCGATGCAGACCTTGTATGCGAAAACCCATCTTGGGCCGGCCTGGATCTTCATTCGCACGCTCGTGCCGCTTGCGGTCAGCAGCTTCGTCTTCGGCTCGGTGATGAATGTGCCCTCCGGGGGGGTGCCGTATTTCCTGTTCTTTCTCGTCGGCCAGATCCCGTGGAATTGCTTCGACGGCCCGGTGGTCCGAGGCAGTCGAGGCCTCGAGGCGAACCGGCTCCTGCTCACCAAGCTGTACATCCCACGCATGGTGCTGCCGCTCGCCCAGATGACCGCCGGCATGCTCGAACCGGCGATCCTCGTGCTGACGCTGTTGGGCGCATTGGTGTACTACCGCAGCACGGAGGGCGTCTGGTACGTACAGCCGACGATTCGGCTGGCGGCGTCGATCGCGTCGGTCGTGCTGATCGTCGCGTTTGCATTCGCCCTGACGCTCTGGACCTCCGTCTGGCAGGCGCGAGCTCGCGATACCCGATTCGTCGTCCGCTATGTGGTCGGTTTCTGGCTGTTCTTCACCCCGGTGATTTATCCGCTGTCGGTCGTGCCGGCGGGCATCCGCTGGCTCATGTATCTGAATCCGCTCACCGCGCCTGTCGAGACCTTCAGGTGGGCGACGCTGCCCGGCTTTGAGCATTCGTGGCCCTGGTTTGGGTACTCGGCGGCCATCACGGCCGTGACGTTCGCCGGCGGAGTCTGGAACTTTGCCCGCAGCGAGAACGTGACGATCGACCGCATATGACCGAGCGGTGGGAGGCAACGGCCCGTTATCCCGGCGCGGTCGCCACGATGGGAGAGGTCTGGCGGTACCGCCAGTTGCTCGGTTTCATCGGCGACCGTGCGCTGCGACGGATGTACCGCCGAACCGTGCTGGGCTGGCTGTGGCTGTTCATCAATCCCCTGTTTCCGATTGCGCTGCGCGCGGTCGTCTTTGGCGGGCTTCTCGGGGTGGGGTCCAACGGCATTCCCTATTTTCTGTTCCTGCTGGCGGGATCGGTCGTGTGGGATGTCTTTGCGGCGAGCCTCGTGTGGGGCACGCGCGCGCTGGAGATGAATCGGGATCTCACCGATCAGATTTACCATCCGCGAGCGCTTCTGCCGGTCGGCAATATGACGCCGGCCGCGCTCAACGTGGCTCTGAAAATCGGGGTGCTGGCGATCGCCGTTGTGTTCTATACCGTTCGCGACGACCGCCTGTATCTGCGCGGCGACGCCGGGCTCTTGTGGGCGGTGGCTGCAGTGGCGCTGGCGCTGCTCTTTGCGCTGGGGATCTCCTTCTTCACGTCAATCTGGGGCGAAACGGCGCGCGACATCCGATTTGGGATCGGTCAGCTCCTTTCGATCTGGTACTTGCTGACCCCGGTCCTCTATCCGTTGTCTCAGGTTCCCGCGGAGCACCGGGGGTGGATGCTTCTCAACCCGCTGGCCATCATCGTCGAGACGTTCAAATGGGGGCTGTTCGGGATCGGAAACCTGTACCCGCAATCGTTTGGCGTTACCGCCGTCGGGGTCGTCATGCTGCTCATTGTCGGCCTCGTGTACTTCACCCGGTCAGAGGCACGGACGAGTGCCGAGCGCTAGCGCGCCGGACACAGTCAGGCGACGACCCGCGCTGTTCTGGCTTCGCTTTCCGGACGAGGCCACGGCCTGCCTGGCGTGCGCGTCGCCGCGGCTTCGCCTCGTCGACGTGATCCCGGTGCCGCGCGACGGCCGGGGCCGCCGCGTGTCGTTCATTGCCGGGTGCCGGGAGTGCGGACTCCTGTTCGCGAATCCGCCGCGGCCGCGCGACGAGCTCGAGCGGTACTACTCACCGGACGGCCCATGGGCGGTGTCGCACGCGGAGCGGATGAAGCGCGTGGAGGCCAAGTATCTCAAGCGGTTGACGAAGAACAGGCCGCCCAAGCCGCGACAGCGTCGCGGCGCTCGTGACCTCCTGCTCGACGCATTCGAACCGCACGTCGACGTCCACCACCCGGGGCCCGGCGCGAAAGCGCTGGACTTCGGCTGCGGGGACGGCAAGTTTCTCGATCGCCTGCAGGCATGGGGCTGGGACACGTTCGGCATCGAGCCGTCAACGCAATTGGCGTTCCTGCGCCACCACCGATTGGAGGTCCCGCCCCAGGACGGGAGCTGCGATCTGGTCATCCTGCACCATGTGCTCGAGCACATGCCCGAACCGTTGGCTGTCCTGCGGGCGCTTGCGGGCGCCCTGCGCGAAGGCGGCGCACTCTTTGTCAGCGTGCCGAACCTCGACGCGGTGGCCCGGCACGGCGATCGTCACTACTGCATCAACGCCAGGACGCACATTGTGTCGTTTTCGGAAACCTGCCTGCGAGGCCTGCTGGCACGCGCAGGTTTTGCGGTCGCGGCACGATTGAACCATGGGCTCGACGAGGTGTTGACCGAGGGGAAGCCGCTTCGATTGCGGCTGCTCGCCACGCGCACGTCCGCGCCCCTGCCGCTGCCTCGCGAGCCATTGATGCCGGCCGTCCGCGCCCTGCGCGCGTGGGCCAGGGCCAATGGCGGCTCGCGGTTCGCAAACATCCTGCCGGTGCGGATGCGGGCCGCGTTGATGGATCGCGCTCGCGAGCGCTCACGAGGCCGGCGTGCCGAAGGCTAAGCCTCCACTGTTGTGGCTTCGTTTTCCGGATGAGGCGGCGGCGTGCCCTGCCTGCGCGTCGCCGCGGATTCGGCTGCTCGACGTGATCCCGATTGTGCGCGACGCCAAGGGTCGTCGCGTGTCGTTCATCACCGGGTGCGCGGATTGCGGGCTCCTCTTCTCCAATCCACCTCAGACGTCAGAGGAGCTCGACGAGTATTACTCGACGGGCGGTCCGTGGGCCGCCTCGCATGCGGAGCGAACCAAACGGATCGAGGCGAGGCACGCCCGGCGGCTGATGAGAACGAAGCCGCCAAAGCCGCGGACCCGGCCGGGCACGCGCGACGCCATGTTTGACGCCCTCGAGCCGTACGTCAGCGTTCGGACGCCCCCGGCGGGCGCCAGAGTGCTGGACTTCGGCTGCGGCGACGGCAGCAAGTTTCTCGACAGGCTCCAGGAATGGGGGTGGCGGACGTACGGAATCGAGCCGTCGACCGGGGTGGCGTTCCTGCGCCACCAGCGGCTGGAGGCGCCACCGCAGGATGGCAGCTGCGATTTCGTCATCCTGCACCACGTCCTCGAACACATCGCCAGGCCGCTCGACTTGTTGCGGCAATTCGCCGGCGCGCTGCGGGAAGGCGGCGTGCTCTTCATCAGCGTCCCCAGGCTCGAGACCCTGCCGCGGCACCGCGACGTGCACTACTGCCTCAACGGGCGGCCCCACGTGGTGTGCTTTTCGGAAACGTGCCTCCAGAGCCTTCTGGCGCGCGCGGGGTTTGCGGTGGCGGGTCGTCTGGATGAGCGGCTGGACGATCTGCTGACCGAGGGGCAGCCGCTTCGCCTGCGTCTGGTGGCGACGCGTACCTCGAATCCTCCGCCGCCTCCCCGGCAACCGCTGGCTCCAGCCGTGCACGCGTTGCGCACCTTCGGCAGGGCGGATCGTGGGATGGCCCGTCTCACGAGGGTTCTTCCGCTGCGGATGCGGGCGGCATTACTGGATCGCGGCCGGGAAACGTCACGGCGGCGTCGCCATCGTGAGCGCTAAGCCTCCGCGGCTGTGGCTCCGGTTCGCGCACGAAGTCTCGGCCTGTCCGGGATGTGCCTCGTCGCGGCTCGAGCTGCTGGACGTCTTCAAGATCCCCCGCGACCCGCGCAGCCGTCGCGTCGCGTTCCTGACCGGCTGCCACGAGTGTGGGCTGCTGTTCGCGAACCCGCTGCCGACGCGCGAGGATCTGGAGCACCACTACTCGCAGGGCGGCGGCTGGGCGGCCGCGCGGAAGACCAGAGCAACCAAATCACCCTCGCGGCCGGCCGGCTCGCGCGACCCCCGCGACGTGCTGCTCGAGGCCCTGGCCGGGTATGTGCCCGTGGACGCGCCGCCGCCCGGCGCGAAAGTACTGGATTTTGGCTGTGGTGAGGGCAAGTTCCTCGACAGGCTGCAGGATCGCGGCTGGGAGACCTACGGCATCGAGCCGTCCACGAGCGTGGCGTTCGAGCGCCATCGCCGGCTCGATCGGCCTCCGCAGGACGGGAGCTTCGACTTCGTCATTCTTCACCATGTGCTCGAACATGTCATCGACCCGCTGGAGATCCTGCGACAGCTCTCCGGCGCGCTGCGCCAGGGCGGAGTGCTGTTCGTCGGCGTGCCGAGGCTGGACACGCTGCCGCGGCACGGCGACTTCAAGTACTGCATCGACGGGCGGCATCATGTGATCTGCCTGTCGCACGCGTGTCTGGAAGGCCTGCTGGCACGCGCGGGGTTGGCCACGGCAGCCCGGCTCGACGCGCCGGCACTCGACGAGGAGCTCACCAACGGCCGGGCGATTCGGCTTAGGCTTGTGGCCACGCGGACGGCGGCGCTCGTTCCATTCCCGGACGCACCGCTCGCCCCTGCCGTGACTGCGTTGGCTGCGTATGCGCGCGCGCGGGGCGGGCTGACCGCGCGCCTGCGCCGGGTGCTGCCGGTTCGGGTGCGTGGTGCGCTGCTGGATCGGGCGATTGAACGACGGGCTCGGGCGCGCAGGCGTCGGCGCGGCCGGCCCACATCGTGATAGAACTCGGAGCGTCACAGGCACGGGAGGCTGACATGACGAAGGTAGGTCAGGATATCGACGCCCGCAATGCCGGGTGGACCTTTGAAGGGATCGAACGTCAGTTCGACGAGCACGTCCGCCTCTCGGTTCCGTTGTATGACGAAGGCCATGAGCTGGCGTGCCGGCTCGGCGACTTCTTCCTGCCGCCGAACGCCACGGTGATCGAGCTGGGGACGTCGACCGGGGCGCTCGCCAGGAAGTTTCTGGATTTCCACAAAGCGCGCACCGACATCCGGTATATCGGCATCGACAAGATTGACGGGATGCTGACGGTCGCGCGAGAGCGCTGCGCCGGCGATCCGAGAGCCGAGTTCGTCAGCGACGACATTGCGGCGGCGCCGTTCGAGGAGGCATCGCTCATCCTGTCCTTCTGCACCATGCAGTTCGTCCGCCCGAAGGTCCGGCAGGAGGTCTTCAACAAGGTGTACCGCGCCTTGCAATGGGGCGGCGCCCTCTTCCTGTTCGAAAAGGTCCGGGCGCCTGATGCGCGCTTTCAGGATCTGACGACGCAGCTCTATCACGAGTTCAAGCTGCGCAATGGCTTCGATGAGAAGGAAATTCTGAACAAGCAGCGAAGTCTCAAGGGCGTGCTCGAGCCGTTTTCCACGGAGGGGAACATCGATCTGCTCACGCGCGCCGGATTCAAGGACGTGATGACGATCATCAAGTACGTGTGCTTCGAGGGATTCCTCGCCATCAAGTGATGATCTGGGCCCGCTTTGCAGACGAAGCCTCGTCCTGTCCCGCCTGCCTCTCGTCGCGAATCACCGTGCTCGACGTGATTCCCACGCTGCGCGACGGACACGGGCGCCTGATTGCGTTTATCACCGGGTGTCGCGATTGCGGGCTGCTGTTTACCAACCCGCCGCGGAGTCAGGAGGAGCTCGACCAGTACTACGCCGACGAGGGGCCGTGGGCCGACGTCATGCACGCGCGGCGCGAGCGCGGGAAAGCGCGGCCGCGGGTTCGTAAGCCGCTGACCGCCCGCGACCGGCTCCTGATTGCGCTGGCGCCCTATGTGCCGGTGGACACGCCGCCGCCGGGCGCCAGGGTTCTCGACTTCGGCTGCGGGGACGGCAAGTTCCTCGACCGGCTTCAGAATCGCGGATGGGAGACTTACGGGATCGAGCCCGCCATGAGCGTCGCCTTTTCGCGCCATCGCCGGCTGGAGGTGCCGCCGCAGGACGCGAGCTTCGATTTCGTCATCCTCCACCACGTGCTCGAGCACGTGCCCAATCCACTCGACCTCCTGCGACAGCTCGGCGGCGCGACGCGCGAAGGCGGCATCCTGTTCATCAGTCTCCCGAGGCTCGACACGCTGCCGCAGCACGGCCATCTCAAGTACTGCCTCGATGGACGCAAGCATCTGGTGTCGTTTTCGGAACGATGTCTGACCGGCCTGCTGGCGCGCGCCGGGTTCGCCGCCACGGCGCGTCTCGACGCGCGCGACCTGGACGAGGCGCTGACACAGGGAGAGCCGAGGCGCCTCAGGCTGGTGGCGACGCGCACGTCCGCGCCGCCACCCCCGCCGCACGCCCCGCTCGCCCCCGCCGTGGACGCGCTGCGCCGGCACCAGCGGATTCACGGTGGTCTCGCCGCGAGCCTCGCACGCAACGCCCTGCCGGTGCGGCTGCGCGCCGCCGTGATGGATCGCGCTCGACAGAAGGCAAAAAGGTCGCGCACGTGACCCGCCGTGCCCGCCGTCCGATCCTTGCGGGTGCCGGCCTGCTCCTGGCGCTCGCCCTGTTCACCGTCCACGTGTCGCCGCCGGCGCCGGTCGTCGCGCCGATCAGGATCCGGTGGGCGCCGGCGGTTGGGGCCGACGCGCAAGCGGCAGGAGAATCCCGGCTCCACCTGCGGCCCGGACTGCCACACGGCGAGCGGACGTGGAACTACGAGCTGCTGGATACGTCGCGAGACAACATTCGCGCCGTGATAACCGATCCGGCGGTGGAGGATACCGACGGCCTGGATCGGCAGGACTTTCGGATTGCCGCCGCACCGGTGACGATGGCGGAACTCGTGACGGACGAGTTCCCGGCGCTGGAACGGCTGGCGGGCCGCGGGTTCCGCGCGTGGCTCTCGTGGGAGAACGCCTGGCCGGCGGCACTCGCCGTGGTGTGGATCATGGCGATCGGGCGCCGCGCCGTCAGGGCGGCGGTGTTTCAGGGAATTCCGCCGTTGTCGCCGCTCGGCCTTGGCCTGTTTCGCATCGCTCTCGGTCTTGCGCTCCTGGTCGCCATCCCGGCTGCCGCCCCTGCGCCCGGAGCGTCGCTGCCACTGGAACTGCACCGCACAGCGGACTGGTTTGCCGACTGGGGCTGGGTGCACTGGCTCGCGGCGCATCCGGATGGCAGTGCCGTGGTGCTGGGCGTCGGGCTGA
>Ga0209640_10004089_pt1 | contig 12831 bp, 18 predicted proteins | sample RifCSP10_1_FD_184018 | JGI IMG/M metagenome (GOLD analysis project Ga0209640, IMG submission 184018) | Soil microbial communities from Rifle, Colorado - Rifle CSP2_sed 10_1 (SPAdes) (version 2) | ecosystem: Environmental > Terrestrial > Deep subsurface > Rock core/Sediment | place: Rifle...
CCAAGCGCGTCGCCGCCTCCAAAATGAGCATCGAGCGCTTGGCGCGGCGCTATGCGCGGCTTGCGCAGCGCATCGTGCCTGCCGAGATCAAGCCGACGAAAGGACGACAGCGCCATGGCAACGCTACTCAAAGGGAAGGATGCGCAGCGGAATCCGAAGACCGGACTGGAGCTGGGCATCTGCTCGGCCACGATTCCGAACCTAAATCCGGGGTTCACGCTGGCGCACAACATCATGCCCCCGGGCTACCGGAGCAGCACCCACTCCCACACCAAGGTCTGCCGCGGCACCTATGTCGCCAAGGGCCGCATCCGCTTTTTCTTCGGGCCGAATGGCGAGCAGGTGGTCGATGCCGAGGCGGGGGATTACATCTACACGCCGGTGGGAGAATTCCATTCCCAGTTGAATCTCTCGGACACCGAGACCGCCGAGTACACGAGCACGTATGTCGGGGAGAGCGACCGGAATCAGTTGGGGACGGTGGAGGCACCCAGGACGTAATGCCCAATAGCGCCCTTACCTGTTCCAGCACTGCCACGTACTTGCTGGTGGTCTTGTCGTCGAGGCCGAGCTGCCCGCGTCGGCCATGTCGGATCAGAGCTGCGTCCAATTCGGATTCGGGAAGCGTCCAATCCGGAATGGCATCCGCAGGGATCGATGGGATCAGCCCGCCAGAATACTGCGCTTCTCCTCACGTCAACGGCTTCGTAGTCATCGCCGTTATCGAGAAAAACGAAATGAAGGAGGAGGAATGGCTGCTCGCAGCAAGGCGCTCATCTCCGCATCACAAATCGAGCAATCGATTCTGCTGCTGCGCGGCCATAGGGTGCTGCTGGATTCCACTTTAGCCGGACTTTACGGCGTGCAGACCAAGGTTCTCGTCCAGGCGGTTAAGCGAAACCGGGAGCGGTTTCCTTCAGATTTCCTGTTTGAACTTAACAAACAGGAAGTTACAGACTTGAGGTCACAAATTGTGACCTCAAGTTGGGGCGGTCGCCGCTACGCACCCTTTGCCTTCACCGAGCAGGGTGTCGCGATGCTGTCGAGTGTGCTGAACAGCCCGCAAGCGATCCGGGTCAACATCGAGATCATGCGCGCATTCGTCCGACTGCGCGCAATGATTGCGACCAACAAGGACCTCTCCAGGAAGCTGGATGAGCTGGAGCGGAAAGTCGCAACACACGACCAGGCGATTGCCGGTTTGATTACTGCAATACGCGAGCTTGCCGCGCCGCCCCCGCCGGAGCAGAAACGTCGCATCGGCTTCGTGATTGACCAGTAGGCGGCAGGGCTGAATAGCACGTCACGCTCCCGAAACGTGAAATTAACCGAAAGGACGACAGAGCCATGGCAACGCTACTCAAAGGGAAGGATGCACAACGGAACCCAGTAACCGGACTTGAACTGGGCATCTGCCCGGCCACGATTTCGAACACATTTACACGCCGGTGGGCGAATTCCATTCCCGGTTGAACCTCTCGGTTCCTGTCCTGGTTCAGGGCCCGGCGAGGCCCACCCCGAAAGACACGCTTGCCCGCTTCCTCACGCCGCCGATACTGACACCGTCTCAACGGTTGTCGATAATGAACTGCAGGCCGCAACGAAAGGGACACTCGGTATTTTTCGCTAGCGCGCATTTTCCGCCGCTGGGCTAGAATTATCAGATGCAGTCAATGTCTGACACCTATACATGAACGCTCGCGATCCGCAGGTAGCCAGGAAGACCGTCATGACGGAAGTCAGAGTCAATCTGCCGGACAGCCTTGCCAAGGAAGCCTCAAAGGTGGGGCTGCTCAAGCCCAAGGCGATCGAGAAGCTGCTGCGCGAAGAGATTCGGCGCCGCGCGGTGAACGAGCTTTTCGGGGCGATGGATCGCATGGCGGCTGTCGAAGGCCCGCCCATGACGGAAGACGAAATCCAAGCCGAAATCGACGCCGTGCGCGCCGCACGCCGTGCGCGTCGTCGCTGACACCAACACCATCGTCTCGGGACTGCTCTGGAAGGGAGCGCCGCGCGCGCTCCTCGATGCGGCCCGCGAAAGCCGCGTCTCTCTTTATACCAGCGCAGCCTTACTTGATGAACTCGTGGAGGTTCTGCCGCGCGCGAAGTTCGCCAAGCGCGTCGCCGCCTCCAAAATGAGCATCGAGCGCCTGGCGCGGCGCTATGCGCGGCTTGCGCAGCGCATCGTGCCTGCCGAGATCAAGCCGACGGTGGCCGGCGACCCCGACGACGATGCAGTGCTTGCCTGCGCGCTCGCCGCCCAAGCGGACCTCGTCGTCTCAGGCGACAAGCGCGTGCGCAATCTCAAGACCTATCACGGCATCCGCATCGTCGGCGTAAACGAGGCGCTCGCGCTGATCCGCAAGCCTTGAAGCAGCAACACCCGCGCGAAGGTGATACCGGCGAAGCTTTGATGAATGCATCGCGCTGGTCAGGAAAGCTCTTGGATGAATGGGGATTCGACAATCCAAGCGCGGACTGCAAAACTTACTTCTTTGGGTCAAAGTAGTGGACTGTGAGAAGTGCGGCAGGGATGTCGATCTGTTCCCGGGTTACTTGCTGGCCGACGACACGAGGCACCCGAACAACGTCCTCATTTGTTCCGAATGCGTGGAATTGAACGAGGTGCCGAATCTTGGCAGTCCCGGAAAGTACTGCCAGCCACTGCGCGCGTGATCAAAGCCAAAGACGTGTAGCCGACGCAGAGTGGCCAGAGCCACCGTATACAAGTTGTTATATAATACCCAGGTGAAGCCAGTCGAGTTTCTTGGCGACTCGCTTGGTGCGTTGCGGCGGTTTCCGCGCAGCGCGCGCCGGAGTGCGGGCTTCCAGCTGGACAAGGTCCAGCGAGGGCTTGATCCTGACGACTGGAAGCCGATGAAAACCGTAGGCGCTGGCGTCAACGAGATTCGGGTGCGCGATGCCGCCGGAGCGTTCCGCGTTATTTACGTTGCGCGCCTCGCAGAGGCAATCTTCGTTCTGCATTGCTTCGAGAAGAAATCGCGGCGCACGTCTGCAGGCGATATAGAAGTAGCGCGGAACCGTTACAAGCAACTTATGTGGAGATACCGATGAAGAAGCGGCGGTTTGAAAGCGTGTGGAATGCGATAGAGGACGATGCGCGCGAAGCGGCCAACCTTCGGGCGCGGTCGGATCTGATGATCGCGCTACAAGAGCACCTGCGGGCGACTAAGCTGACCCAGGCGCGGGCGGCGAAGCTGCTCGGCGTCACGCAGCCTCGCGTCTCTGATCTCATGCGCGGCAAGATCGATCTGTTCTCGCTTGAAACGCTAATTGACATGCTTGCGCGTGCCGGCGCTCACGTAAAGCTGAGTGTGCATTTCAACAAGCGCGCCGCTTGAGGCTCCAATAGTTCGTGAAATTCTGAAGGGCTACGCTCCCGAAACCTGAACTTGACCGAAAGGACGACCGAGCCATGGCAACGCTTCTGAAAGGGAAGGATGCGCAGCGGAATCCGGAAAGAGATTGGTCTGCCGCGGCACCTATGTCGCCAAGGGCCGCATCCGCTTTTTCTTCGGGCCGAAGGGCGAGCAGGTGATCGATGCCGAGGCGGGAGATTACATTTACACGCCGGTGGGCGAATTCCATTCCCAGTTGAATCTCTCGGACACCGAGACCGCCGAGTACACGAGCACGTATGTCGGGGAGAGCGATCGGAATCAGTTGGGGACGGTGGAGGTATCCAGGAAATAGGATCGCGTCGCGCGGCCCGCACCCATGAGGACCCCGATAGCAGGAAAAATGGTTGAGGAGCGCCATTGAGCGCATCATTTGAGCAGATCCTGAAGCTCGTCGCCGCGGGCGAGGCGAGAGTCTCCGAGCACGGATATGATGAGCTTTCCGCGGACGGTCTGACAGTCCGGGAAGTCGTCGCGGGTATCGCGAATGCGGAATTGATAGAGGATTATCCAACTTACCCAAAAGGGCCAAGCGTTCTCGTGCTCCAACACGATGCCGCAGGAGCACCGGTTCACGTAGTTTGGGGAATTCCAAAGGGTTATACTACTCCGGCGGTGTTGGTGACTGCGTACAGACCGGACCCCGCACAGTGGGAGCCGGGCTACAGAAAGAGACGACAATGAAGGCTAGACACCGGAGCAAACTCGTCCACGAAGGCAATTACGTGGCGGAAGTCGACGTCGAATTGATCGTGACGGACGACGGATGGTCGCCGTACTTGTCGTTGGATGAGGCTGGCAAGCTGGACGAAGTTCGCGAAGCGCTTCGTCGCGGCGACCTCAAAAAAGCTTCCCGCTACGGACGCGTCTACACGCTCACGCCTGTGGCAGTTTGAGATTTGGGCAGGAGGAGAGTTCACCACCCTGTCGCTTCGCGACACCCCTCCTCGAGCGGGAGGGGAATGTAGTCTTGCATACACCGGGCACGTAATCGGCTAGCGCGTTACGCCGGCACCTTTCTCGACTTGCCACCTGAATCAGGCCGGCTCGCGGGCGTTGGCCAGGCGCAGGCGCCGCGCAGCCTCCTCCGAACGCGCATCGTCGATTTCCCGCACCACGCTGCCGAGGTCAACGGGTTTCAGGATCTGCTCGAAACGCCCGGTAAGCTTGACGTCCGGCGCCAGGGCGCCGCGTTCGTAGAGCGACCAGATCTCTTTTCCGTATTCGGTGAGGAGAAGTTCCGGGGCGTAACGGCCGAGATAAGCCGTCAGGTTGAGGACGTCCCGTTCGAGCATGCTCTTCGCGTGGTTGTTGCCCGCGGCATCCACGGCCTGCGGCAGATCGATGATGACCGGGCCTTCGCCGCCCACCAGCACGTTGAATTCCGAAAGGTCGGCGTGGACAACCCCGGCGCACAGCATGCGCACCACTTCCATCATCAGCGTGCGGTGGTGGCCGCGTGCTTCCTCGGCGGTGAAGTTCACGTCATTGAGCCGGGGCGCCGGTTCGCCGTTGGCGTCGGTCACCAGCTCCATCAGCAACACGCCTTCGTGGAAGTTATAGGGCGTGGGGACGCGCACCCCTGCGGCAGCGAGACGGTGCAAGGCATCGACTTCGGCGCTCTGCCAGGCTTCTTCCTGGGCTTTGCGCCCGTAGCGCGTGCGTTTTTCCATGGCGCGCGCGCGGCGGCCGCTCCGGGTCTTGCGGTTTTCGGTGTAGTCAACGGCCTGGCGAAAGCTGCGCTTGTTGGCTTCCTTGTAGACCTTGGCGCAACGGATCTCTTCTCCACAGCGGACGATGAAGACCATCGCCTCCTTGCCGCTCATCAACTGGCGGATGACGGCATCGATCAGGCCATCTTCGACCAGCGGCTCGAGTCTTGCGGGGGTTTTCATGATGGTGATGCGCGCGGAGCGGGGCCTGCTGTCTTGGGGCCGCTATTATGGGGCTTTGCGCAAGGGGGAGCCGATAAATCTATGGAAGCGGCACGATCGCCTCGATTTCCACCAGGAATGCGGGATCCGCGAGACCTGAGATCACCAAAAGGGTATTCGCGGGCGGATCGCCCTTGAAGAACTCCTGGCGCACGCGACCGACCGCCTCGCGGTGCTTGATGTCCGTGATATAGACGGTGGTCTTGGCGACGTCCTCCATCCGTCCGCCCGCGCCCTCGATCACCTTTTTCATGTTCTCGAGCACCTGCCGGGTCTGGCCCGCCGCGTCGCCCTTGTGGACGATATTTCCCTGCGCATCGCGCGAGGTCTGCCCCGCGACGTAAAGAGTTCTCCCGGTCTCGACGATGATGCCGTGGGAGTAGGTCTTGCCGGCGGGCGCGAAGGTATTCGGGGGTTGATAAGCCGTGCGTTTCATGATGTTCTCCTCCGTGGGTTAGGAACGCGAAATGCTACGCCTGTCACGTCGGCGCGGGAAGCGTGGTGCGCGATGCGCGCACAGAAGTTACAATTGCCGACCTTGACTTTCTGACAAGGAAGCCGCATGCGATCCTTGGCGCTTACCCCGACGCAGCAGCGCCGCCTTGAAAACTCGCTCGCGATGCCGGCCGAACACCGCAAGCAATGTTGCGCTTCGTGCTTCGGGATGGCTTCGATTTGTGCGAGCTGGAAGTAAACGAGAGCATAGCCGCGGAACGCGATGCGATGCGATGCGGCGCGGGTATGTGCCGCATGAAGAAGTGCGGCGCCGGACACGTTCCGTGATCGACGCTGCCCATGCCCGCAAGCGCCGCCAGCTCGCGTAGGGCGCAATAACCAGCGGGCATTGCGCCGTATGGATGGCGTTCGGTGCAATGCGCTTCGCTTATTGCACCCTACGTCTATTGGCACAAAAACGCAGAAGCTATCGGGACTTGGCGAGGTCCGACCCGAAAGACGCTCAGCGCCGCGGTTCCGCCTTCAGCAGCAGGCGCGCTAAGTGCCGGCCGGCGAATTCCTGCCCGGCCTTGAGCGGCAGCCGGTCCTCGCCGAGGCTGGGATCGAACAGGCTCTCGGGGGCGTCGAGTTCGTACAGATTCATGTACACACCGACCGGGTCCGGGCCGATCTGTGAGGCGTGAGGGGCATGCTGCAGTTGCCAGGCGCGATGGATGCCGGGCAGTTCGAGCACGCGCTTCAGGTGCTGCGCATTTTCGGACTGGAAGCGGGTGACTTCCGCCGCCGTGCCGCGGAAATTGCATTCGCAGCGCGCCCAGCAGCGGCCGGCACGCGCATCTTTCTCGACCAGGGACAGCACGCGGTAGAACACCCGGCCCCAGTTCGTGAGATCGCGGCGCCAGGGTTCGTTTTCCATGACGGGCGGCGGCGGATTCTGCGGGAACGACTTGAACAGCCCCGGATCGTTGATGGCGTAGATCTGCTGGTATTCCTGTTCCAGCACGCCCTCGCTATCGTTATGCAGGCCGCCGCGCAGCTCCCGCGTGCGCCAGGCCGTGGAGTAGCCCGGGCGATCCGCCAGTTCCTGGATATGGTCGTCGAAGTGGAGGTTGAACTCGCGGTCGAATTCCTTGTTCACCAGATCGAACCTGACGAAGCACAGATAGGGATATGCCTTGATGTCTACCACCTCACGCTCGCTTTTTCGAAAAGGGGTCGGGAGTCGTATTTAAAAAAGACTCCCGACCCCTTTTCCAAGCTTACGCCAATGACGTTGACCCGGAAAGCGCCATGCGCGATGCGTGACACTTGCGCTATACTGAAAACTGGTTGACCAGTTTACGCGAGGCCCGCATGAAAACCGTCGGCGCATTCCAGGCCAAGACCCAGTTGTCGCAACTTCTCGACCGTGTCGAGAAGGGTGAGACTGTCACGATCACCCGTCACGGGCGGCCGGTGGCGGTGCTCGCGCCCGTCGCGCCGGCCCGACCTGCAAAAACCGGCGAGCAATGGCTCGCCGAGATGAAGCGGCTGCGGAAAGGAATTACGTTGGGCGGCACCGTCACGATCAGGCAGTTGATCGACGAAGGCCGCAGGTATTGAAGCCGCGCCGGACATCCAGGCTGCGCGAGCCTGTTGCGGCCTACCTGCCTGATGCATTCGTTATCGACTGCTCGGTGTGCCTGCCCTGGTATATCGACGATGAGGCGAGCGATTTCTGCGCCCGATTGGCAGCGATGCTCGGCCGGGCTGAGATCTGGGTCCCGTCACTATGGCGTCCCGAACTGGTCAGCGCGTTGGTTAACGCCGAGCGCCGCAAGCGAATGACCGCCGATCGACGCCGTGCAGTGCTCGAGAACGCCGCCGGCCTGCCGCTCCGGGTCGACCACGACACGCTGACTGTCATCGAAACGGGCGACCTGGCATCCGCGCACGACTTGACGCCTTACGACGCCGTTTACTTCGAGCTCGCGCGGCGCCGGAAGCTGCCGCTCGCGACGCTTGACGCGACGCTCGTCAAGGCCGCGCGCGCAGCGAAACGCCCACTTATCACCGACCTTTCGGTTTTTCCGGAGCGTTGACCAACGAAAGCTCGCGTAGGGCGCAATAACCAGCGGGCATTGCGCCGTACTGAAGGCGTTCGGTGCAATGCGCTTCGCTTATTGCACCCTACGTGTACTACGTGTACTGTCATCGCGAGTCGTCGTCAGCCGCGAGCGAAGCGTGGCGGGCAGCGACGCGGCGATCTCGCGGCTGGCCGCGGTTGCGTTGCCCGCAACGAGATTGCTTCACTTCGCTCGCAATGACAGGACAGGCGTATCCTGAATACAGCTCGGGTCGGGCGCAATAACCAGCTCGCGTAGGGCGCAATAACCGGCGGGCGTTGTGCCGTTGGGAAGGCGTTCGGTGCAATGCGCTTCGCCCTTCGACCCGCTCAGGACAGGTTTATTGCACCCTACGTGTACTCCACGGTACGGACACAGAATATACAATCGCGTATCACCCCCATCCTGGCCTTCCCCCGTCAAGGGGGAAGGGACATTTTTGATTAAGCCAATGCAGATCGATTGGGATGTACCGATTACGATGGATGATGGGATCGTCCTGCGCGCGGACGTGTTCCGGCCGGTCGGAGACGGCAAGTACCCGGTGATACTGAGCTACGGGCCCTATGCCAAGGGTCTGGATTTCAGGGAGGGCTACAAGAGCCAGTGGACGCGGCTCATCAAGGCGGCGCCCGAAACACTCGAAGGCTCCAGCAACCAGTACCAGAACTGGGAACTGGTCGATCCGGAGAAGTGGGTGCCGGATGGTTACGCCTGCGTGCGCGTGGATTCGCGCGGCGCCGGCCGCTCGCCGGGTGTCATCGACTGCTGGTCGCCGCGGGAGACCCGGGACTTCTACGAATGCATCGAGTGGGCCGGCACCCAACCGTGGAGCAACGGCAAGGTCGGCATCAACGGCATTTCCTACTACGCGATGAATCAGTGGCAGGTCGCGGCGCTGCGGCCGCCGCATCTTGCGGCGCTCTGCATCTGGGAAGGCTCGTCGGACTATTACCGGGAACTCGCGCGCCACGGCGGCATCCTCTGCGATTTTCTCGGCGACTGGTTCAACCGGCAGGTCGTGAGCGTGCAACATGGCGTGGGCGACCGGGGCGCGCGCAACCCGATCACCGGCGAGACGATCGCGGGACCCGAGACGCTCACGGATGACGAACTCCGGAAGAGCCGCGCCGACGTCGACGGCGAAGCCGCGCGACGGCGGTTGATCGATGATTACTACCGTGCGCGCATGCCCGATTTCTCGAAGATCGCGGTTCCCCTGCTGTCCGCCGCGAACTGGGGCGGCCAGGGGCTGCATCCGCGCGGCAACTTCGAGGGCTACCTGCGTGCCGGCTCCGCGCAGAAGTGGCTGGAGGTGCACGGCGATACTCACTTCACGCACTTCTACAGCAATTACGGCGCGGGACTGCAGAAGAAGTTCTTTGGCCACTTCCTGAAAGGCGAAGACACGGGCTGGGACCAGCAGCCCAGGGTGTCGCTCAACATCCGCCGGCCGGGCGAAAAATTCGAATTGCGCGCCGAGAACGAATGGCCGCTCACGCGCACGCAGTGGACGAAATACTACCTGCAGCCGGCGGCGCGCGGTCTCGCCACCGAGCCGCCGGATGCGGCAACCACGATCGCCTACGAGACCACCGGCGACGGCGTGACGTTCCTCACGCCGCCGCTGACGCGCGACCTCGAAATCACCGGGCCGGTGGCGGCCAGGCTGTGGGTGTCATCGGGGAGCACCGATGCCGATGTGTTTCTCGCGCTGCGGGTGTTCGATTCCGCCGGCAAGGAGGTCGTGTTCGTCGGCTCCAACGATCCGCGCACGCCGGTGGGACTCGGCTGGCTGCGCGCCTCGCAGCGCAAGCTCGATCCCAGGGAGAGCCTGCCGTACCGGCCGTGGCACACGCACGACGAGGAATGGCCGCTCACGCCCGGCGTCGCGGTGGAGCTCGACATCGAGATCTGGCCGACCTCGATCGTGGCGCCGCAGGGCCACCGCGTCGGGCTCACGGTGCGGGGAAAAGATTACGAGTACGACGGCACCGACGCCCGCGTCGCGCATGCGCCCTACCCGATGAAGGGTGTGGGCCCGTTCACGCACACCGACCCGAAGGACCGGCCGGCGGAAATCTTCGGCGGCAGGAACACGCTGCACTTCGCGCCCGGCAAGATGCCGTACGTGCTGCTTCCCGTCATCCCGCCGAAATAGGTCGCGGAGATCGGGAACGGTACCTTGTCAGGCGCTCCGGGCTATGATCCGGGCAACAACGCACCGACCTGGAGGAATACACCATGAAACTCCTGCAACCTCGTGCAGCGGCAGTTCGCGTGCTGGCAGGCGCGGTGATCGGCACTGCCGTTCTCGCGGTCGCCTGCGTCGAGCACGCCGCGGCGCAGAAGTGGCCCGAGAAGACGGTGCGCATCGTCACCCCGTTCGGGCCGGGCGGCGGCACCGACATCTTCGCGCGCATCCTCGCGCAGCGGCTCACCGAGGTGCTGGGCCAGCAGTTCTTCGTCGACAACCGCCCGGGCGCGGGATCCACGCTCGGCACCGAGTTCGTAGCGAAGGCGCCCGCCGACGGCTACACGCTGCTGATGACCTCGGCGTCGTTTTCCTACAACCCGGGCCTCTACCAGAAACTGCGCTTCGACCCGGTGAAGGATTTCGCCGCGGTGTCGCTCGTGGTAAGGGTGCCGCACGTCATCGTCGTGCTTCCGACGTTTCCAGCGCGCAACCTCCAGGAATTCGTCAAGCTCGCGCGCGCGAGGCCCGGCGATGTGCTCTACGCATCTGCCGGCCCGGGCAGCGCGATGCACCTGGCGGGCGCGCTCTTCGGCATGGTCACCCAAACTAAACTGGTCCACGTGCCCTACAAGGGCGGCGGCGCGACGACGGCCGCGGTGATGGGCGGCGAGGCGACGACGGCGTTCAATACGCTGGAGACCGTGCTGCCGCTGCTGCGCGCCAAGCGGCTGCGGCCGCTCGCGGTGTCCACGCGCGAGCGCGCGCCGGCGCTGCCGGAGGTGCCGACCGCGATCGAGGCGGGATTCAAGGACTACGAGGCAACCGGCTGGTTCGGGATGCTCGCGCCGGCCGGCACGCCGCCCGCGATCGTCGGGCAATTGAGCGCCGAAGTCGCCAAGGCGATGAGGACGCCGGCCATCAGCGAGCGCGCGACGCAGCAGGGCGCCGCCCCGATCGGCAGCACACCGGCCCAATTCCAGAGCTTCCTGCGCGACGAGATCGGCAGGTGGACCCGCATCATCCGGCAGCTCGGCATCAAGCTCGATTGAAGCGGGAGGCGGGAAATGGGCCGGCAGATCGAGGGCCTGGCGCGGTTCGTCGCGCACACGCAGTGGGAGGACATCCCGGCGCCCGTGCAGCGGCATGCGAAACTCGTGTTTCTCGACACGCTGGGCGTGATCCTCGCCGGCTCCGAGCGACCCGAGGTGCGGCAACTGCGGGAACGCCTGGCGGCCACCGCCGGCAGCGGCGCAACGGTCCTCGCGCGCGGCTGGCCCGTCCAGGACCCGCGCACCGCCGCGCTCCTGAACGGCGTCGCGGGCCGGGCGATCGAGCTTTGCGAAGGGCTGCGGCTCGTCACCGGCCAGGCCGCGATGCAGACGCTGCCCGGCATACTCGCCGTCGGCGAATGCGCGCAGGCGAGCGGCCGCGAGCTGCTGGCCGCTCTGGTCGTCGGCTACGACGTCGCCGGGCGGCTCTCGACCGCGTTCACGCCCCGTCCGCTTGCGCACCAGAACGGCCAGGTCGGCCTGCTGGCAGCAGCCGCCGCGGGCGCGCGCGTACGGGGACTCGACGCAGCCGGTGTGAGCCGCGCGCTGCGCATCGCGACGACACTCGTGCTGACGCCGAGCTACACCAACGCGGTGGCCGGCGCGACCACGCTCAATGTCGCAGGCGGCATGAGCGGGTACGCGTGCGCGCTCGCCCCCGAGCTGGCCCTGGCCGGATTCGAGGCCCAGGATGACGCGGTCGAAGAAGCGCTGGGGAACCTCGTGGGCGACGGATTCAGGGCCGACGGCCTGCTTGACGAGCTAGGTACGCGCTGGGAGATCACGCGCAATTATTTCCGCTTGTACGCGTGCTGCAATCCCATCCATCCTGCACTGGACTGCCTGAAGGCGGTGCTCGCGGCGCTGCGTCCGCGGCCCGATGACATCGAGCGCATCGACGTCGCGACTTACCGTTTCGCCTCCGTGATGCGCAATCCCGATCCGCCCAATTATTTCGCGTCGAAGTATTCGCTGCCCCATGCCGCGGCCGTGATGGCGGTGAAAGGCGACGCCGGCCACGCGGCAATCGACGATGCCGCGTTGCGCGATCCCGTCATCGCCGCGCTGCGCCACCGGGTGCACGTCGCCGAAGACCCGGCCATGAGCGCCGTCGCGCCGCGGCTGCGGCCCGCACGCGTGACCGTGACACTGAAGGACGGGCGGCATGCCACGCACGCGTGCGAGAGCCACCGCGGCGATTTCCAGCAGCCCTTCGACGAGTCGGAGATCCGCGGAAAATTCCACGAGCTCGCCGGATGCGTGCTCACGCCGGAGGGTGTCGCCATGGCGGAAGAAGCGATCGACCGGTGCGAGCGCTTGGCAAACGTGCGCGAGCTGACGGAGTTGCTGCGTCGCCACGGCCGGAAATGACTGACGATACTCAGCCCTCACCCCCACCCCTCTCCCGGAGGGCGAGGGGAGATTCGTCGAGCACATGGAGAGTCGTCCTTCCATTGCACCACGATCAATTACAGGAGCAGGCACATGCTTGATCTCATCGTACGCGGCGGTCTGGTCGTCACGCCGCAGGGCTCGGATATCCGGGATGTCGCCATCGCGGGCGAAAAAATCGCCGCCGTGGGCGCGCCGGAGGCGCTGAAAGACTTAGCCGCCGCGCGCACCATCGATGCCGCCGGCAAGATCGTCCTGCCGGGCGGAATCGACCCCCAC
>Ga0209640_10004090_pt1 | contig 12830 bp, 22 predicted proteins | sample RifCSP10_1_FD_184018 | JGI IMG/M metagenome (GOLD analysis project Ga0209640, IMG submission 184018) | Soil microbial communities from Rifle, Colorado - Rifle CSP2_sed 10_1 (SPAdes) (version 2) | ecosystem: Environmental > Terrestrial > Deep subsurface > Rock core/Sediment | place: Rifle...
TGATGCACAGAGGGTTTTAGGATAACTTCGGTATCCCTTAAACGCCGGAATCCCCCCTCTAACCCGAATCGCCTCCTCGGCAAGACGATCTAAGTCATCGGTGCTGACGCCTGGACGAATTTCCTTCCGAACGATCTCCAGCACCTCAGCAACCACTCTCGACGCCTCTGCCATGACTTCGATTTCAGCAGGCGTTTTCAGAATGATCATGCCATGTTGTATGCTGTCAGCACTTTCGTCAGACTCTGATACACCGACTCAACGGCTCCCCCGCCATCGAGATGCGACAACATATTTTTTCTCTCATAGAAGCTGATCAGCGGGGCCGTCTGCTCCTCATACACTCGCAGCCGCGTCTCAATCGCCTCTCGCTGATCATCACTTCGCTGAACCAACGCTTCGCCGCACCGATCGCACAGGCCGTCTTTCTTTGAGGGTGCACAATCCACATGATACGTCGCCTGGCATTTTGGACAACTTCGTCGCCCGCTCAGTCGTTTTGCGACATCCTCGCGAGAAACTTGAAAATTGATGACGCGATCCAGATAAACGCCTCGTTCGTTAAGCACTTTCCCGAGCTCTTCTGCTTGGGGAACCGTCCTTGGAAACCCATCAAGGATAAATCCCTTCGCGTAGCTTGGGTCGGCCAACTTGTCACGCACCAAACCGATCACCACCGAATCCGGGACCAGCTTCCCCTGATCCATATACTCCTTGGCCTCGAGGCCAAGTTTAGTGTGATTGCGGACCGCCTCTCGCAGCAAATCTCCAGTTGAAATCTTCAGGACACCATACTGCGCCGCAACTTTATCAGCTTGAGTGCCCTTACCAACACCGGGAGCGCCGAGAAACACGAGCTGCATAAACCGTTATCCGCTTCTTCCGCGCAACGGGGCCATGCCTTTACCCAAAAATCCCTCGTAGTTGCGCATCAACATATGGGATTCGATCTGCTGTGCGGTATCAAGCCCCACTCCGATCACGATCAACAAGGAGGTCCCACCGAAATAGAACGGAACATTCAGCTTGTAAATCAAGAATTCCGGAATGACGCACACGATGGCCAGATAAATGGCCCCCGCAAATGTAATCTTCGTCAACACATTATAGATATAGTCCGAGGTCCGTTGCCCGGGTCGGATGCCAGGGATAAATCCCCCATACTTCTTCATATTGTCGGCCATATCCACCGGGTTGAGGACAACAGCCGTGTAAAAGAAACAGAAAAAAAGAATGAGCCCGACGTACATCAATGTGTAGAGCAACGACCCTGGCGCCAGCTGCGTTCCAATCGCCTTCACCCACGGCGTTTCAAAGAACCCTGCAATAGTGGCGGGAAACGCAATGATGGAAGAGGCGAAAATCGGGGGGATGACACCCGCCGTGTTGATCTTCAAAGGAATGTGAGTACTCTGTCCTCCATATACACGCCGCCCGATGACACGCTTTGCATATTGCACGGGAATCTTCCGGCGGCCGCTTTCCAAAAACACGATTGCCGCAACCACGGCGACCATCAACGCCGCCAAGGCCACGAGTAACACAATGTTGAGCTGCCCGACCTTGTAGAGATCGAACGTCTGAGCCACCGCCGCCGGCAATCGCGCCACGATACCGGCGAAAATGATCAATGAGATCCCGTTCCCGATCCCTCGCTCGGTAATCTGCTCACCCAACCACATCAAGAAGCCCGTGCCGGCAGTCAAGGTGATCACCGTCATTAGTCGGAAGGCCCACCCCTTATCGAGCACGAACGCGCCTTGATTCATCTGCTCCAGTCCGACCGCGATGCCGAACCCCTGAATCAGCGCAATGCCGATCGTCCCGAATCGCGTGTATTGGATGATCTTCTTGCGGCCCCGTTCACCCTCTTTCGCCAGCTTGGAGAGATGCGGGACGACCACCGTCAGCAGCTGGAGAATAATCGACGCGCTAATATAGGGCATGATGCCCAGCGCAAAGATCGTCAAGCGGGACAGCGACCCGCCTGAAAAAATATCCAGGAACCCGAGCAGCGAGCCGCCCTGTTTCTGCAAAAACTCGGAGAGGGCCTCGCCGTTGATACCGGGAGTGGGGATATGAGCCCCAACGCGGTACACAACGAGCATCCCGAGCGTGAACAGGAGGCGAGTACGAAGCTCGGGGATCTTGAAGATATTCTGAACACTGGTCAGGAGTCGCTCAAACACCGCCGATAACCTCGACTCTCCCTCCAGCCGCTTGAATCTTCGCCTCTGCGGACTTGCTGAACTTATGGGCTTGAATGACGAGAGACTTTTTCAGCTCTCCGTTGCCAAGAATTTTGATCGGCAGCTTTTTCCGCTTCACCAATCCGGCATCCACCATCGCTTGCGGAGTAATCGTCTTGTCTCCCGTCCACCTTTCAAAGCTCTTCACGTTGACGATGGCATACTCCGTGCGGAAGGGGTTCGTAAAGCCGAACTTCGGGAGTCGGCGGACCAACGGCATCTGGCCTCCTTCAAAACCAGGCCGCTTTCCCCCACCGGATCGAGCCAAGAGTCCCTTGTGACCCTTGGTCGCGGTCTTCCCGTGACCGGAACCAGGCCCACGACCGATACGTTTCCGTCGCTTCTTCGCGCCTCTCGCTGGCGTCAAATCATGGAGATTCATGGCTTCCCAACCTCAAGCAGATAGCCCACTTTTTGAATCATCCCGCGAACCTGGGGTGTGTCCGGATGGACGGCGGTCTGGCGGATGTGTCGGAGACCAAGACCACGTAGGACGAGACGATGCCGTTCCGGCGTCCCAATGGGGCTGCGCTTCAGCGTCACCCGAACGCCTTGAGCCCCCGGCTTGCTGGTTTTGGATCCCTTTTCAGGGCCCATTACACTGTCGCCCTTTCATGTCGCTCTGCTGCTGGCTGTCGGCGGAGGCGAAGTACTTCATCCGGATTTCTCAATTGCATGAGGCCATCAAGCGTCGCCCGGACCGTATTGAAGGGGTTCCCTCGGCCAAGTGTCTTTGAAATAACATTATGGGCGCCGACTAATTCCACCACGGCGCGAACCGCGCCACCGGCGATAATCCCAGTCCCATCGACGGCCGGCTTGAGCAACACATGTTCACCGCCGAAGAGGCCATGTACTTCATGCGGGATTGATCCGCCCTTGAGCGGGACGTGAACGAGGTGTTTCTTAGCTTGCTCGACGGCCTTTGAAATGGCAACCGGGACTTCGGCGGCTTTCCCTTTTCCGATCCCAACCCAACCATGGCCGTCACCGACGACGACCAGCGCGCAGAAGTTAAACCGCTTGCCGCCCTTTACCACCTTCGCCACGCGGTTGATGAAGACGACTTTGTCTTTCAGGCTGAGTTCATCAGGATTGACTCGCACGCAGCGCCTCTCTTCTTTCCTTCCCACTCTGAATCAGTGGGCCTAATAGGATTAACCAGCTTAGAATTGAAGTCCCCCTTCGCGCGATGCATCAGCGAGAGCCTTGATCCGACCGTGATACATCCGTCCTCCACGATCAAAGACCACGGCGCTCACCTTGGCGGCCTTCGCTCGATCAGCAATCAACTTTCCCACCGCCTTCGCCGCCTCAATGCTCCCGGTCGATTTAAGTGATTTCCGCAACGACTTATCGAGCGAGGACGCTGCCGCGAGCGTCGTTCCCTTGATGTCATCGATAATCTGAGCATAGATATGGGAGCTGCTCCGGAACACATTCAGGCGGGGCCGTACCGCCGTTCCCATAATGACGTGACGCACCCGTTGGCGCCGCCGTTCAAGTTGTCGTACTTTTTCAGCAGTATTCATCGTCGGTTCCTACTTCCCTGTCTTGCCTTCCTTCTTCCGCAACACTTCACCCATGTAGCGAACACCCTTTTGCTTATACACATCGGGCGGCTTAATCGCCCTGAGATTCGCCGCCACTTGCCCGACTAATCGCTTATCGGCCCCCTTGATATTGATAAGGGTCTGCTTATCCACCTTCACATCGATTCCTGCTGGAACCTGATAGACGACGGGATTGATATAACCGACGTTGAAGCTCATCGTCCGGCCCTGGATCTGCGTCTTATAGCCAACTCCGGTTATTTCCAGCGATTTTTCGTAGCCCTTCGTAACACCATGGATCATGTTGTTCAGTTCCGCACGGACAAGACCGTGCAAAGCCCGCAGCTTTCGATCGTCGCTGGACCGGCTCACGACAACTTGGCCATTATCAACCGCAACACCAACCCCCTGCACAAGAGACCAATCCAACTTCCCCAAGGGGCCCTTGATAGACACGGTCGATCCGGCCACTTTTACTTCCACCCCACCTGGAATCGCTATCGGCTTTTTCCCAATCCGTGACATTGTCTTTTACGCCTCTCCGCTGTCGTGAATGCTCAAACTACCTACCAAACCGTACAAAGTATCTCGCCGCCCAGTTTATTCCGGCGAGACTCTTGATCGGTCATGATGCCTTTCGAGGTTGAGAGGATGGACATGCCGATCCCGTTTCGGACCTTCGTGATGTCCTTACTCCCAACATAGACTCGCCGCCCAGGTTTGCTGATCCGCGCCAACCCCGTAATCATGGGCTGTCCTTCGCCCACGTATCGCAACTGCACATTGAGAATGGGATGGCCGTCCCTAACCCCGTCCTCAACCGCCTCGACGTAGCCTTCCTTCTTCAAGATCTCCAGGATCGCACGTTTTAACCTTGAGGCCGGGACGGCAATCGTCTCATGACGGCGCTGAGAGCCATTCTTCAATCGAACAAGAAGATCGCCGATTGGATCAGTAACCATGCTCTTTCCTTTTACTTTCCTAAGACAATTTGCCGCGTGACGATCCGTCCGCTACCAACTTGACTTCCGCACACCAGGAATCTCCCCACGGAGACTCAAAAACCGAAAACAGATTCTGCACATCCGAAACCGGCGAAGATATCCCCGTACGCGGCCACATACGCCGCACCGGTGATAGCTCCGGCAAGTGAACTTTTGCTTTGTTGCCGCCTTATTTCTCAGCGCTAATCGTGACACGAGCACTCCTCCTGTTCAACAGACGCCACCAGGATCCGGCTGCCGCTACGTGCGGAACGGCATACCAAGATGCTTCAAGAGGGCTTTCCCCTCATCATTCGTCCTGGCTGTCGTCACAATCGTAATGTCCATACCATGGATAGATGCAACTTCGTCATACTTGATCTCAGGGAAAATTAATTGCTCTTTCAAACCGAACGTATAATTCCCACGACCATCAAACGCTTTCGGTGAGACGCCGCGGAAGTCACGGATTCGCGGGAGCGCCAGCGTAACCAGCCGATCGAAAAATTCGTACATCCGACGACTACGGAGAGTCACCTTGGCGCCGATCGGCAAGCCCTGCCGCAACTTGAAGCCGGCAATGGCCTTCTTGGCACGGGTGACTACAGGTTTCTGCCCTGTGATTGTCCCCAATTCGGTCACCGCACTCTCCAGCAACTTCACGTTCTGAATTGCCTCTCCCATCCCGACGTTCAACACCACACGCTCGAGCTTGGGCACCTGCATGACATTCTTGTAGCCGAACTCTTTCATGAGCACCGGCACCACCTGTTGCTGATACATGTCGCGAAGCCGTGGCCGGAACTTCGATTCTTCGCTTCCTTGATCCAACTGTTGCGGAGCCGAGCTCTCCTTCTTCGCAGGTTTTCGCTCTGACGGTTTGCCAGGACGGCCTTTTTCTACCTTCGCCATTCCTCACTCCTCACCCTATTCAATTGTCTCGTTCGATTTTTTACTAAAGCGCACTCGCCGGCCATCTTCCAACGTGCGAACTCCCACCCTCGTCGGTTTCTGCGTGACGGGACAGAAGAACATGACATTGGAAATCTGGAGAGAGGCTTCTCGCTCAAGAATTCCACCCTGCTTGGCCTTTTGATTCGGCTTCGTGTGCCGCTTGATGATATTCAGTTTTTCCACGATCACTTTACCCGCGCCCAGGTCGACCGAAAGGACCTTCCCGGACTTCCCCCGTTCACGGCCCGAGATCACGACAACCGTATCACCTTTTCGAATTCTGCTCTTACGAAGTGCCTGCACAGCGTCCCCCACTCACTCGCCCCTACAACACCTCAGGCGCCAGGGAAATGATCTTCATGAATTTCTTCCAACGCAATTCACGCGCGACCGGACCAAAAATACGGGTTCCAACCGGCTCCCCGTCTTTATTGATCAAGACACAGGCGTTCCGATCGAACTTAATATATGACCCATCTTCACGCCGGACTTCCTTGGTCGTCCGCACGATGACCGCGCGGCTGACATCACCCTTTTTCACGCTCGCTTGCGGGATGGCTTCCTTGACGGCCACGACGACGATATCGCCCAATGATGCGTAGCGCCGCCTCGTTCCCCCGAGGACATGGAAGCACATCGCCTGCTTCGCTCCGGAGTTATCGGCCACATCCATGTAGGTATAGCTCTGAATCATGTGCCGGATCTTCCCTTACGTCCCGCCACGCCCTTGATCAGTCCGCCCGCCATTTTTAATGACTTCGACGACACGCCAATGCTTGTCCTTGCTGATCGGGCGAGTCTCGACCATGCGAACTTGATCTCCGATCCGACACATATTCTGCTCGTCATGCGCCTTCATCTTCGTGACCCGTCGCAAGACTTTTCGATAGACCGGATGGATCACCGATCGCTCGACCGCCACGACGACGGTCTTGTTCATCTTGTTACTGAGCACACGACCAACCCTCTCGCGTTGTTTCACGGCCCCATGCGTCATAGTCACAATCCTTTAGCCTTCGCGTCTTTCTTGGACACCTCGGTCATCACCGTCTTCAGCCTGGCGATATCTCGTTTCGTTTTTCGAATCTGCATGGGATTTTCGAGACGCCCGGTACCGAACTGAAAGCGAAGATTGAACAGTTCCTGCACGAGCTGTTTTTCTTTTTCCGCGAGCTCAGGCCCAGTTAGTTGTCGCAGCTCTTTCAGATCCAACGCCATGTCCTCTGCTCCTCACTCACGTCTGAACGTCTCAACCAAACTCTCCCCGAACGACAAGCTTGGTGGCAACAGGCAACTTGTGCGACGCGAGACGAAAGGCCTCACGCGCAATCTCAGGAGTGACACCGTCCATCTCATAGAGAATCCGGCCTGGTTTTACGACAGCGACCCAGTACTCAGGATTGCCTTTCCCTTTGCCCATTCGAGTCTCCGCCGGCTTCTTCGTGATGGGTTTATCAGGGAAAATGCGCGTCCAAACCTGCCCGCCTCGCTTCACATAGCGAGTGATCGCAATACGCGCGGCTTCCATCTGGCGGCTCGTGACCCAGCCCGGCTCCAATGCCTTCAGACCGAACTCCCCCAGCGTAATCTGTCCGCCACGATAGGCCTTACCTCTCATGCGGCCCTTCTGCATTTTTCTGAACTTCACTTTCTTTGGCGCTAACACAGCTTGATCTCCTTACCCAAACCGACGGTCCAGAATTGATTCGGACTTCATTGGCTGGGCGGGAAGAAGCTCCCCCTTGTAAATCCACGTCTTCACACCGATCTGTCCCATGGTGGTGTGAGCCTCGGCAAATCCATAGTCTATTTCGGCGCGAAGGGTATGCAGAGGCACGCGCCCTTCGCGATACCATTCGGTCCGCGCGATTTCTGCACCGCCCAAGCGACCGGCCACCATAATTTTAATCCCCTGAGCACCAAGCCGAAGGGCTGACTGGACACTGCGCTTCATGGCCCGTCGAAAGGCCACCCGCTTTTCAAGCTGCGTCGCGACATTCTCGCTGACAAGCTGCGCATCAAGCTCAGGCTTCTTAATTTCCTTCACGGTAATGTAGACCTGGCCCCCATATTGCTTTTCAAGATCAGCCTTGAGCTTGTCGACTTCCGCGCCCTTGCGACCGATGATGATGCCTGGGCGAGCTGTGTGAATGATCACTCGGGTTTGATCCCCCGATCGCTCAATCTCAACCTTCGACACACCAGCATGATAGAGCTTGCCTTTGACCATCTTCCGGATCTTGATGTCCTGATGAAGCAGCTTGGCATAGTCCTTGCCGGCGTACCAGCGAGAGTTCCAGGTATAGTTGTAGCCCAGTCGATAACCTATTGGATGTGTTTTCTGACCCATACGACGTATGCCTCAGTGAACGGTAACTGAATGTGCTCTACTTCTTCTTGCCTTGAATCGTCGGCGCCGCCACCACGACAGTGATATGGCTGGTCCGTTTCTGGATCGCGTTGGCGCGGCCCAATGACCTGGCGCGAAATCGCTTATACGTTGGGCCGCAGTTGACGAAGGCCTTGGAGATGACCATCGACTCGCTGTCTCCCATTTCCTTCTGTTCGGCATTAGCCACGGCGGAACGGAGGATTTTTTCAACCACGCGCGCCGCGTGCCGCGGCGTGTGCTTCAGCATCGCCAGCGCCATCGGTACTTGTTGCCCACGAATCATGTCGACCACCGGCATGGCCTTGCGCGGCGCGACACGAACAAATCTGAGAATCGCATGTGCTTCAGTCATCTTTGCGGTCCTGTCACAGGTCAGTGGTCATTGAAAGAGACGCCGCACGCGAATGACACTTGACGAATGATCATTGACCTCCCTATTTCAGCGCGACAGCTTTTTCTGTTCTGGCCTGGCCGTGCCCCTTGAAGAACCGGGTTGGAGCAAACTCGCCCAGCTTGTGGCCCACCATATTCTCGGTCACGAACACGGGAATAAATCTCTTGCCGTTGTGGACCGCGAACGTATGGCCAATCATGTCGGGAACGACCGTTGACCGTCGCGACCAGGTCTTAATCAGCCTCCGATCCTTCGTCTGATTCATCTGCTCAACTTTCTTGAGCAGATGGCCATCAACAAATGCGCCCTTACTGATCGATCTAGGCATTGCGCACTCCTGACTTACGGCGAGCGATAATGAACTTGTCCGTCTTCTTGTTCTGTCTGGTCTTGTATCCCTTCGTGGGGAGACCCCACGGCGACACGGGGTGTGGATTTCCCTGCCCTGACTTACCTTCACCACCACCGTGGGGATGGTCGACAGGATTCATGGCAACGCCTCGAACATGAGGCCGTTTCCCCTTCCACCGACTCCGCCCCGCCTTGCCTACAGTGACATTCTCGTGATCAACATTCCCGACTTGCCCGACCGTCGCCATGCAGGTCCCCAGGATTCGGCGCATTTCGCCAGACTTCAATCGGATCTGGACGTAATCGCCATCGCGTCCCATCACTTGAGCGAACCCCCCGGCACTTCGAATCAGCTGTCCGCCCTTACCAAGCTTCAATTCGATGTTATGAATGATCGTTCCCAGCGGCATACTGGCCAACGGGAGTGCATTCCCCGACCGAATTTCAGCCTGCGGACCCGATTGAATTTCGTCGTTCAGACTCAGTCCAACCGGAGCTAGAATGTACCGCTTCTCCCCATCCCGGTACTTCAGCAACGCAATACGGGCAGATCGGTTTGGATCGTACTCAATGGCCTCGACACGCGCCGAAATCCCAACCTTGTCACGACGAAAATCGATCGTTCGATACAGCCGCTTATGCCCTCCCCCACGAAAACGGAGGGTCATCCGACCATCGTTGTTCCGCCCGCCGCTCCGAAGATGGAAGGAGGTCAGCGACTTCTCCGGCTTCTTCTTGGTCAACTCCTCGGTCGTGACCGCCGTCATGCCTCGACGACCAGGCGACGTTGGACGAAACGATTTCAACCCCATGACCTTAGTCCCACCTTCCTGAACTCAACTAGGCGCTTTCGTACATCTCAAGCTTTTCACCCTTCTTGAGGGTGACGAAGGCCTTCTTCCAGTCAGAGCGCTTTCCTGAAAACCGTCCGAGCCGCTTTATCTTTCCACGGACGTTCATGACATTGACCTTCTCGACCTTCACCTTCAGTAGCGCTTCGACGGCCTGCTTGATCTGTACACGATTTGCACCAGGGTGAACAATGAAGCCGACGGTATTCGTCTTTTCACGGAGTCCCGTGATCTTTTCCGTCAACAGAGGCTGAACGAGGACCGCGTGCACATCCATTTTCATGACCAGACCTCTTTCACGCGACCCAGTTCCCGCTCAGAAATCACGACCACTCGGGCACGAACGATATCGTAGACATTCAACTGATCAGTGCTGAGAACCTTCACCGCGGCCAAGTTCTTGGCAGCCTGCAAGACATCCGTCTGCACCTGTCCGACGATGACCAACGCATGATCTCCTCCGCTAAATTGTTCCAGCGCTTGGGCCAACAACTTCGTCTTCGGCTGTTGCAGCGAAAGATCGGACACGACGAACAACTTGTTTTCCGCCACTTTGGCCGACAGAGCGCTCTGAAGCGCCGCACGGTACTTTTTTCTCGGCATCGAATAGGCGTAGCTTCTCGGCTTTGGCCCAAAGACACTCCCGCCGTGACGCCAGATCGGCGAACGAAGGGACCCGGCGCGAGCACGCCCGGTATGCTTTTGTTTCCACGGCTTCTTGCCGGACCCACTGACTTCACCGCGACGCAATGTGGAGGCCGATCCCCGACGCTCACAGGCTCGCTGCATAATCACGGCCTCGTGCACCAAGACCGCACGGGGCTCGCAACCGAACACTTCCTGCGGTAGATCGACCGTTCCAACCTTCTTTTTCTTTAAATCAACAACATCGACTGTGGGCATGACCTAACCCTTCTTCGACTTTCGAACGACGATGATCCCATTTGCCGCACCTGGAATGGCTCCACGGACAAACAGGAGATTTTCATCAGGCCGCGACTCGATTACTTTTAATCGCTGCGTAGTGACTCGCTCCGACCCCATATGGCCCGGCAGGGTCTTCCCCTTCCACACGCGCGAAGGAAATGAACTGGCGCCGATCGAACCGGGGGCGCGGTGGAACATGGATCCGTGCGACTCCGGACCACCAGCGTAGTGATGCCGCTTCACGACACCCTGAAACCCCTTGCCCTTTGAGATACCGATCACGTCAACCCAGTCACCCTTCTTAAAAATGTCGACCGTGACCGATTGCCCGACCGTCACTTCACCGTCCTTCTTGAACTCGCGCAACACGCGACTGGCCGGCACTTGGTTCTTCTTGAGATGGCCCAGCTCAGCCTTGGAAAGCTTGCGCTCCTTGACCTCACCAAAGGAGAGTTGAACAGCCTCGTAACCGTCGCGCTCCTTCGTTTTCACCGTCACCACACGGCACGGACCCGCCTCAATCACCGTCACCGGCGTCAGGCGACTCTCGTCGAAGATTTGGGTCATTCCCAACTTTTTTCCGAGCAACCCGTTCGTCATCGGTCTCCGTCTTTCAGGCAATCAGTCGTCATAGCTTGATTTCGACGTCCACACCGGCGGCCAGATTCAGCTTCATCAGGGAATCCATCGTTTCCGGTGTCGGCTCCATGATGTCCAGCAATCGCTTGTGCGTGCGTATTTCAAACTGCTCGCGAGATTTCTTGTCGACATGCGTCGACCGTTGGACTGTAATTTTCTCGATCCTGGTGGGGAGCGGAATCGGACCAACCACCCTGGCCCCACTGCGTCGAACGGTTTCAACGATTTCCGCTACCGACTGATCCAGCACTCGGTAGTCAAACCCCCGCAACCTGATTCTGATCCTTTGGTCAACCTTCACCATGCCACCCTCTAGTATTCACCGATCATTACGCCAGAATTTCCGTCACGACGCCGGAGCCGACTGTCTTGCCGCCCTCGCGCACCGCGAAGCGCAGCCCCTGATCCATCGCGATTGGGCTGATCAACTCGGCCGTCACACTCACGTTGTCCCCCGGCATCACCATCTCCACCCCCGGATTCAACTGCATGATCCCGGTCACATCGGTCGTCCGGAAGTAGAACTGCGGCCGGTAGCCATTGAAGAACGGGGTATGCCGCCCGCCTTCTTCTTTGGTCAGCACATAGATCTCCGCCTTGAACTTGGTGTGCGGCGTGATGCTCTTCTGCTTGGCCAACACCATCCCGCGCTCGACGTCTTCTTTCTTGGTCCCGCGCAAGAGCACGCCGATATTGTCGCCCGCCTGCCCTTCGTCGAGCACCTTGCGGAACATTTCGACGCCGGTCACGACGGTCGTCTGGGTGGGCTTTAACCCCACGATTTCGATCTCGTCGCCCACTTTCACGATGCCCCGCTCACAGCGCCCGGTCACGACGGTCCCGCGCCCGCTGATGGTGAACACGTCTTCGATCGGCATCAGGAACGGCTTGTCGATCGGCCGTTGGGGGGTCGGGATGTAGGTGTCGACCGCCTCCAGGAGTTTCAGGATGGCGGGGACGCCCAAGGGGCCCTTATCCCCCTCGATCGCTTTGAGGGCGCTGCCCTGGATGATCGGGGTCTTGTCGCCCGGAAACCCATACTTGCTCAACAGCTCGCGGACTTCCAGTTCGACCAGTTCCAACAGTTCCTTGTCATCGACTTTGTCGGCCTTGTTCAGAAACACCACGATGTAGGGGACGCCCACTTGGCGAGCCAACAGGATGTGCTCGCGCGTCTGCGGCATGGGGCCATCGGCGGCGCTCACGACCAGAATCGCCCCATCCATCTGGGCGGCGCCGGTAATCATGTTCTTCACATAGTCGGCGTGGCCCGGGCAGTCGACGTGCGCATAGTGCCGCTTCACGGTCTCGTACTCGACGTGGCTAATGGCGATGGTCAGGATCTTGGTGGCGTCGCGGCGGCCTTGGCTCTCGCTCGCCTTGGCCACTTCGTCGTAGCTGATGAACTTCGCCAAGCCGTTGTCCGCGCAGATCTTGGTCAACGCACTGGTCAGCGTGGTCTTCCCGTGGTCCACGTGCCCGATCGTCCCAATGTTCACGTGCGGCTTCTTCCGCTCAAATTTCGCCTTCGCCATAC
>Ga0209640_10004091_pt1 | contig 12830 bp, 14 predicted proteins | sample RifCSP10_1_FD_184018 | JGI IMG/M metagenome (GOLD analysis project Ga0209640, IMG submission 184018) | Soil microbial communities from Rifle, Colorado - Rifle CSP2_sed 10_1 (SPAdes) (version 2) | ecosystem: Environmental > Terrestrial > Deep subsurface > Rock core/Sediment | place: Rifle...
TCGACCCCGGAGAGGTACCGAAGTGGTCGTAACGGGGGCGCCTCGAAAGCGTCTTGTCGGGTAACCGGCACGTGGGTTCGAATCCCACCCTCTCCGCCACAATAAGTCGTGTCTAATCAATAAGATATAGGTCTCTCGATTTCTCCCGTGCCTAATTCGTGCCTGAGTCGCCGGAGAGGACGACCCGGCACGTGCAAAATCAGGCCTGAATTCGCGCGTCACACATCGAGATTGCGAGTGCTGGGTGGGCACAGAACCCACGTGGTGACGATCCATACGGGTGCGGGGTTGAGCGCGCCGGAGAGTCGCAAGGCGCTACTGACTACGGCTGGTGCTCCGACTCGATGGGCGACCTGCCGGTTGCCGCTACCAAGCCACGGAGAAGGACACCAAGAGACGGCCCTCCGTCGTGATCATCGCCGGCCGCCGCGCTTGATGTCTCTGGTTCTGAGGCCCGTTGCCTTGGCAACGGCTAGTTGGCGATCGTCGGCGGATACAAACCTGGTGCATCCCGCTGCGTGCGCCGCCGCGACGTGGAGCAGGTCAAGGCTGCGAGCAAGGTACCTCGCGGCGTATCGCGTCGAGAGCTCCCTGGCCTCAGTGAACACCTGATCGAGATCGAGAGTAGTGGGCACCAACCGCTGGCTGTCAAGATCGTCTCGAAGCTGTCGCTGGACGGAGCGACATTCTTCTTTCGTCATCAGCTTGCGTCCAACAAGCCGCTCCAACGCGTTCGGAACCTCGAGCTGATGGATCGCTGTAAAAGGAAGCTGGCCCGCGGAGCGCAACTCAGAATCAGCCGCTTCAGAGAACTGCTCTGAGACGTACAGGGGCAGCAACGCGCTGGAGTCCGCGTACGTCGTCACCGGTCGTCACGGCCCTCGATCACCACGTCTGACCCACCAGGTGTCACAACGCGATCACCAAACACCTCGCGCCGGCGAGTCCGTAGATCGGGCCACGGTGCCAGTGGCCGAGTCGACTTCACGGGAGCAAGATGCGCGACGGGTTTGCGACGACGGGTGACCTCGACGGTCTCGCCGCGTTCCACGCGCGCGAGGATCCGTTTCAGGTTCTGCTGAAGCTCGCGCACCGTTATCGATGTCCTTCCCATGCAAGACATTATGTACTACAAATCGTACTGCATCAATACGCCGCGTGCACGCCTGCGGGCCAGATTTTCGTGCGCAGAAGTGCCTTCTGACATCGTCATAACGTGTCTGACCATCCCGTAACCTCTCACACGCACTCGACGCTGGTTCGGCGGCGGGTCGCGTGGTCTTCGGGGATCGCACGATGCGCGGCGCGCATCGTGATCTTGGCGCAAACCCCACCCTCCGCCCCTCCCACGTGCGGCTTCGGTCACCCTTGCCGACGACGGCGTCAGCGACGGTTGGCTCGGCACGAGTCTGAGGGCGACGCCACCTCTCACCTCGGAATCGTGTAGGAAAGCTTCATGAAGAGCTGCCAGCCGCGATAGCTGGGGTCCACCGCGTGCTGGTGTTCGTGCCGGCTGAGTCCCACAAACAGCGCGCGACCTGGCGCGACCAGATAGGTGACCAAAAGATCGCCGGTCAGCAGAGCGCGGGATCGGAGCGGCGTCATCGCCGCGTCGGTCGTTAGCGAATCACGTTGAACGATGAGCCGGACGCCAAGGTCGCGCGTGAACTGAAAGGTCGTTTTCATCCGCCAGATCCGGTTGGCCAGGATCGAGGCGCGGGAAGCGCGATCCCGTAGACGCCTTGAAAGGAACGTTGCGTCGACCATCACGCCGCGCGCGAGACGAGCCGACGCGGTGGCGGAGCCTTCGACGGCATCGCCGGGTTGTGGTTCGCTCCCCTCAGGCGGCCGCAAGTTGATCGAGTTTCCACGGGACAACGAGGCCGACCAGACGAAGCGTTGAATTCTGTTGAAGACGAGCTCCACACCGCTTTGGTCAGCATCGGTGTCGAGCGTGCGTGTGACGGTATCGATCTCCGTGGGACGCAACCGCTCGACGGCTGACGAGTGAAAGAGCGCCAGCGTAACAGGGCCAGTCCATTCAAAGGTTAGCCGCGGTGTCACGGCTGCGTCGAGCCGCATCCCGCTTCGGTCCCAGACCTGTGCTACCGAGACGTCGGGTCCCCACGCCACAAGACGGCGGCCGGCCGGCCGGAAGCGATACGTGAGGACTTGATCAACCGAGCGGAAATCAGTCCGTGGAACGAAGCCCGCGTCCGCACGAAACCCGGCGCTGCGATCGTGCCAAGTGGCGGCGTAGGTGAGCGACCGTCCGCTCCGAGTGACATGCGCGGTATAGGCGGGTCCAGCCGCCAACACGCGGCCGTCCGAGAGAGTGCTGCCCACGGCCTGCCACGTGCCGGTCCAGTTCGTCCCCACCGCAAACCGTCCATCGACACCGAACAGCCGGTTCGAGTGCTCGCCACGCTCGCGAGTGCTCACAAAAATGCCGAGGAATCCGTCGCGGCCGACGTTCCGGGTGCCCCGCGCCACGGCCGTCACGGCGCGCCCGCCGCCAACCATGCTTCCGGGGGCGTCATCGTCCACGACGAGCGCTGCGACGCCGTACGGGCCCTGCTTCCCGGTGATGCGCATGCCAACCTGAGGATCCGCAATCCTACGCGTGAAAAGCAGTGGAATCGGGGTCTGGAAGTACGCTGCATTCTCGAGGAAGAAGAAGCGCTTCTCGGGAAACACCTTCTCGAAACGCTCGTTCACGACGACCTGCGGCTCGTCGGACTCCACCTGGCTGAAGTCGGGGTTGATGGTCGCGTCGACGACGTAGCTGTTGCGGATCACCCACTTTGCATCCAGCCCGGCCTGCGGACGATCGACGCCTGATGCAGACGTGCCGTTCTCGAGCACTTGCGCCGACGCATAGGGCGTCAGTTGCAGACTGCGACCAGATGTGACATTCCGAAGCCCGGCGAGAGTCCCTGCCTGGGAGAGTCGGCTCGCGATGCGAGAGGAGTACGCGGGCCAGAACGCGACTTCCCCCTTGCGCGGAATCTCGCGCATCACGAACACGCCCCACGTCTGCTCGGTGCGTGCCGGAAACCGCACGCTGCCGAGCGGCACAGTGATGAGGACGACGTATCCGTACGGCGTACGAGCGCTGTCCGACTGCCAGATCGCGTCGAACGAAAAGTCCCAGGTACTCGCGCTCTCAGTCCAAATGCCGTCACGTTGCACTCCTGCGGCGTTCACCTGGAAGGTGTAAGCGTGCTTCCGGTCACCGAACGTATCGAGCTGAAGCGCGACGTTGTCGTCATCGTCAGGAAGTCGCTCCCGGCCGACGAGCTGCCCGCGGATGGCAGCGGGGTCGGCATCAAAACAGATGAACGCCGCATAAATGTTGTCGTCGTCGTATCCGAGGTACACGCGAGTGCGCTCCGAGATCGGTGCGCCGTCGACCGGCGTCCGCTGCACGAGGCCCTCAACAAAGACCATTCCGGCCGCATGTCCTTCCATGGTCTGTTGCAACCCCACGAAGTCGTGCAGCACGGGAGGATGATGGACGTACGGAACGGTGACAGTTTCAGTTGCTTCCGCCGGGGCAGGGAACGCGGCAACTGCAAGCGCGACGATGGATAGAATGATCGTGGAACGGTCCAGGTTCGGCATCATGGTTCCGGGGCTCCTCACGCCCCGGATGCACCATAGCGTTCGGAGCGGGCCGTTCGCGCTCCGATTCTTGGCATTGAAGCCGATGTCATGAGATTAACCGTGGTCAGACGACCCCGGCCGCACTGCAATTCGAGAGCAAGAAGCGAAGTGCCCGCCGGCGCGCCATCTGCGAATATGCTGATCATGATGAGCGCACCGACGATGGCAGTGAGCGCCTTTTCCAGCGACGAGGATCGGTGGGCCGCGGTCGCGCAGCGCGACAGGAACGCGGACGGGATCTTCTACTACTCGGTCAAGACGACCGGCGTTTATTGCCGACCGTCGTGTGCCGCCCGCCTTCCGCGCCGCGAGAACGTCCGCTTCCATGCAACCTGTGATGCCGCTGAGCGCGCCGGATTCCGGGCGTGCCGGCGCTGCCGCCCCAAGGCCCCCAGTCTGGCCGAGCAGCGCGCATCGGCGGTGGCCGAAGCCTGCCGCCTGATCGAGCGCGCGGAGGAGATGCCGGGGCTTGATGCGCTGGCGCAGGCCGTGGGCATGAGCCGCTTCCACTTCCATCGTGTCTTCAGATCCGTGACGGGACTCACGCCGAAGGCGTACGCCACCGCACATCGCACGCGGCGTGTGCACGAGGAGCTGTCGCGGGGATCGACGGTCACCGATGCCATCTATGGCGCCGGCTTCAATTCCAACGGGAGCTTCTACGCCGTTTCCTCGCAGCTGCTGGGCATGACGCCCACGAGCTTCCGCGCGGGTGGACTCGGAGTGTCGATTCGGTTTGCGGTCGGCGAATGTTCGCTGGGCTCGGTACTAGTCGCCGCTACCGAGAAAGGCGTATGCGCCATCCTGCTCGGTGACGATCCCGATGCGCTCGTTCGCGATCTGCAGGATCGTTTCCCGCGCGCGAACGTCATCGGTGGCGAAAAGGACTTCGAACAGGTCGTGGCGCGCGTGGTCGGCCTCGTCGAGACACCCGCGGCCGGCTTCGATCTGCCGCTCGACGTGCGAGGGACGGCATTCCAGCAGCGTGTGTGGCAGGCGCTGCGAACGATCCCAGCCGGGTCGACAGCGAGCTACGCAGATATCGCGAGACAAATCGGCAGGCCCAAGGCGTTCCGTAGTGTCGCGCAGGCATGCGGCGCGAACCCGCTCGCCGTTGCCATCCCGTGTCACAGAGTCGTCCGCACGGACGGGGCATTGTCGGGCTACCGCTGGGGAATCGCGCGCAAGCGTGCACTGCTGAATCGCGAGTCGGCGTCGTGAGAGCGGCACGTGGCGTCCCACACATCGACCAGGCCCGCGTATCAATCCGTCGCGTCACGCGCATGGATTGGCATCAGATCGGTGAGGAACTGGACGCCCACGGCTGCGCGTCCATCGCTGGCCTCCTCACTGTGGACGAATGTGAGACGCTTGCGCGGGCGTATGCCGACGAGGGCTTCTTCAGGAGCCGCGTGGTCATGGCGCGTCATGGCTTCGGGCGCGGCGAGTACAAGTACTTCTCCTATCCCTTGCCCGACCTAATCGCCGATCTGCGCATGGCGCTCTATCCGGAGCTCGCCCGTATTGCCAACCGCTGGAACGACGCCATCGGCGTCGACATGCGCTATCCCGCCGAATACGCCGATTTCATCGCGACATGCCACAAGGCGGGCCAGACGAAGCCGACGCCGCTCCTCCTGCAGTACGGCGCTGGCGACTACAACTGCCTGCATCAGGATCTCTACGGCGAGCACGTCTTCCCACTGCAGCTCACGTGTCTGCTATCGGTCCCCGGACGGGATTTCACGGGTGGTGAGTTCGTGCTCACCGAGCAGCGGCCACGAATGCAGTCACGCGCTGAAGTCGTCTCCCTCGATCAGGGCGACGCGGTCATCTTTCCGGTCCATCAACGGCCGGCGCAAGGTACGCGTGGACGCTACCGCGTGACGATGCGCCACGGAGTCAGCCGCATCCGCTCCGGCCAGCGGCACACGCTCGGCATCATCTTTCACGATGCTCAATGAATCGTTCGGGTCGGATCGTGCCTTCCGAGCTGTTCGGACTGTGCGGCGCTGCCGTAGTACAGGCGGTGAATCCCTAAAGTCGTCAACGAAGAGTCGGCAAGGCTGCCCACCGTTCCTGGATCGTTCCAACTCGGGAGGTTTTGAGTGATTCTGGAGCTTTGAGCGTTTTAGAAATGCCGTAAGTTGTTGAGCAGAGCGATTTCGCGCGGTTCGAATCCCACCCTCTCCGCCAACTTGAGCTTCTTTGTTTTCAATAACTTAGCTGGCGTAGTGGGTTCTCAGCGGGCAATGCGTCTTTCGTCACCCTCAAATCCGGCCTCTAAGTTATTGAAAATCTGACGCGCACAGGCCACGCGGGTGCTGAGTGCACCCTGTCAACTTACCTCGAGGCGAATGGGTGCAACGGGTGGCGCGTTCGGCTTCGGCGATGTGCAGCGGTTTAAAAAGCCGGCGCGCGCTCTATGAGCAGCGGAAACCAAGCGGTATGGGATCCGAGGATCACGGGCCTCCCCGTCATCTCGGTCGAAACGAGCATGAGGCCAAGTAGGGACTCACGCGAAGCACGCGCCGACAGGGCTATGCCGTTAGGCGCTTGCGTGGACGTCCTCCCTTCGCACCGTTGGTCCTGGCAGCCGCTGCTTTCGCCTTCGAGCGCCGCCGGCCTCCTCGCTGTCCCGTGGCTCGAGCAAACAAACGCGCGCCGAACGCGCGCTCCACGAGTCCAGGAACGTAGACGTCGACGTCGAGCGATGGCCAGAACAAGGCGTCTCCCGCCGGAGACACGCTGATCCCTCCGAGTGCTGACGCTGGTACATCATCGAGACCTGGGACGATCTGCCGAGGGATGGTCATCGATCCACCGCTGCGGAATCTCAGGTCGATCGCGTCTCGTGTGGCATCGTACTGCGCCTCGACAACGGCGGAAGGATCTTGCGCACGCGCCTGGCCTCGTGCTCGCGCGCGGGCGAAGCGTTCACGGTCTTTCGAGGTCAAATTAGCGGTGGGCATGGAGCTTCTCCCATTCCAATTTCAAGAACTGTGCGTTCCGTGCGACCAGTCGTTCCGCGCGCTTCACGTTGCGATCGGAGATCGCACCAACGATCTCAATCGCGTGGTGGGTCGACAGCTCGATCTTCACGGTGGCACCAGCTTTCGCGACATGCACATGCGGCGGCGGGTGATCGAGCGTGTAGATCCTCACCTCGAACCCTGCCTCGCGAATCAGCGTCGGCACTCATCCCAGAATACCTAAGGCCTTGGGTTAAATCAAGTACGACAGGTCTGGGAGTCTGGCACACCGAAGAAGGGCCGGCGACGTGACGCTTATGTCGTGCAGGACGTTTCGGCCTGGCCGTCGTCTACCTGATGATCGGTAAGCCTGAGGCGGTCGATTCGCTATCATCGGTCTGGCTTCAGTCCTGACGATCGCCACCAGCATGTCAAAACGAGCAGCACCATCCACAGTGGTTGAGGGATACCGATGAACCAGGGGCTGATCGCCAGCGTGTCAACGACCATCACCGCGCGCAGTGCTGACGTGTGGCAGGCGCTGGTCACGCCCGCGGCCATCAAACAGTACATGTTCGGCACGACCGTGACCTCGGACTGGGTCGTCGGTAGTCCGATTAGCTGGAAGGGCGAGTGGCAGGGGCGAGCGTACGAGGACAAAGGGATCATTCTTCAGGTCGTACCCGAGCGTGTACTGGAATACAGCCATTTCAGCCCGCTGGCGGGAGTTCCCGACGTCCCCGAGAACTACCATGTCGTCACCGTGGAGTTGTCGCCCGACGGAGAGCGGACCCGTGTGGCCCTGTCCCAGGACAACAATCCGACGGAGCGGGCGCGGGAGCGCTCCGAGAGAAACTGGGGAATGATGCTCGCGGCCTTGAAGCAGTTCCTGGAGCAGTAGCCATGGCGCCCATCCATGCCGAGCCCGACTCGGGGACCGACGTGCTGATCGTCGGCGCCGGTCCTACCGGCCTGACGCTCGCTGCGGCCCTCACGCCGCGGGGCGTGCGCACGACGGTGATCGATCGGTTGGCAGAACGTGCCAACACATCGCGGGCGGCCGTCGTGCACGCCCGGACTCTGGAGGTGTTGGAATCACTGGGCGTGTCGGCTCGGCTCGCGAGGCTTGGGATCCATGCGCGGCGCTTCACGATTCGGGATCGCGACCGGGTGCCGGTTCCGATCGACTTCGACAGCCTGCCGACCCGCTATCCATACACGTTGATGGTGTCACAGGCCGTCACTGAGAGCGTGCTGCTGCAGCGCCTCGTCGAGGTGGGCGGGCACGTGTCACGCCCGCACGCGCTGGCCGACCTTGCGCAGGACCCACGGGGCGTGACAGCGACGCTGGACGATGGCACTACGCTGCGCACTCGCTATCTGGTGGGCGCGGACGGCATGCACAGCATGGTGCGCGACCGGTCAGGGATCGCGTTCGTAGGCGGCAGCTACGGGGAGTTCTTCGTGCTGGCCGATGTGTGGCTCGACGGTCGTGTGCCATCCGATGAAGTGATCCTGTACTTCTCGGGCAGGTCTGCACAACTTCTTCAGTTTGTACGAGCCACTCGCGTCGGCGTGGAAGCTGTACGACAGTTCAGGCCTGAAGCCGGCGTTGATTGCCGAGCGCTTGGAGGCACAACCGGTGAAGGTTTACGATGAAGCTGTCTGGACCTTGGTGAAGCATCAGGGAGCCACATGAGGACGGAAGCACGGAAGGACGTACACCGAATCTTCATCGAAGAACGGGAGCTGATCGACGAAGCCCTCCAGCGGGGCGTTAGAGACGCCGTGCTCCGCCACAAGAGAGACGGCTTGCCGATGGTCATTTACCGCGATGGGAAGACTGTCTGGGTCAAGCCGGAAGACCTCAGTCTCTAGCCAGGCGACGTGAATTGGATAGCCGCCTTCAGCGCAAGTAGAGAAGCTGTCGAAGGCTCCTTCGCGTCGCTGGCTTTCGGCTGGCTATGTACCCGCTGATTTCGTACTGGTTGAACATCCGGCACACCGCCGCCAGAAATCTGGGGAGTTCCTTGGCGAACTTCGGATCGTCTCTTGCGGCGTCGGCGAACATCATCAGCTCGCTATCCCGTGTCGAGACCAGAGCTCGACCGTGGCCCGGTTCCGTTCAAGGCCGCCTGTGAAAGAATACGTCACTCGCGGTCATCATTTCTCAACAACGGGGAAGATATGCAGAGCCGGTCATCGCAGCTCGACGCGATCGGCATCACCGAGAGCGAGACGTATCAGGCGTTGCTCGCGCGCGCGCACCGGCGGACGGGCGGCGTGTCGCCCGAGAGCATCGTGCGCCACGTGCTGGCGGTTACACGCGGAGGCGACTGGCCAGTCCAGCGCGACGCGCTCGACGCGGTGCTTCGCCGTTGCGCGTCCACTCACGCGGACGAGATTCAGATTGTGGGACGGCCACGGGGCCAGCGGCTGGGTCTGTACGCGACCAGACGCCATGGTTCGCGCGCACGCCCGTACCGCACGCTGCTGCGTCGGATCGAGCCTCTCGACGGCAGTTGCGAGTGCGCCGACTTCCTGCGGAACTCGCTCGGCTTGTGCAAGCACCTCGTCGCCGTCCTGGAGCACGTGGTTTCGAAGCGGCGTGGCGGCGATGTCGAGCGCAAGTCGGCTCCCGAGCCGGCACCGTTACGCTGGGATCCGGTCCGTCCGCTGACCGGTCCTGGCGACTGGCTGGCGCGCATCCGCTGGGTGGACGGCGCACCCGACCGCGATCTGCGACGGTGGCTGCGTCCGGCCAGAGGAGACGGCTGGACAGTCGCGGTCCCCGAAGCGTCGCCGCAGCGGCTGGCCCTGGTGGATCGATTGCTCGCCGCGCTTCCCGATGGCAACGGCGAGCCGGCACTGCACGCGCTGCTCCAGGAAGAGCGTGTGAGACTCGCGCTCCAGACCCAGACCGCAAGCACGCGGAAGCATCTACGGCACGCGCTGCACACCCTCCGGCAATCGCTCTATCGCTATCAACTCGACGGCGTTGACAGATTCTTCGTGCGCGGGCGCCTGCTCCTGGCCGACGACATGGGTCTCGGCAAGACCGCGCAGGCGATTGCCGCCTGCCACGCCCTCTGGCATACGGGCCGCGTCCGCCGCGGCCTGCTCGTCGTCCCCGCCGCGCTCAAGCCGCAGTGGCTTCGGGAGTGGCAGCTCTTCACCGACGCTCCCGCTGCCGTCATCGATGGCACTCCCGGCCAGCGCCGCGCCGTGTTCGAGGGGTGCCGCCGCGGATTCCTGCTCGGGAATTACGAGCAGCTCATTCGCGACGTCGACATCGTGCGCGAGTGGACGCCGGATATCGTCGTGCTCGACGAGGCTCAGCGGATCAAGAACTGGGCGACCAAGACGGCCCTCACCGTGAAGCGCCTGGATCCGCCGTACCGCCTGGTGCTGACCGGCACACCGATGGAGAACCGGCTCGACGAGCTCGCGTCGATTGTCGAGTGGGTCGACGACCTCGCACTGGAGCCGAAATGGCGCCTGGCAGCATGGCACACCATGCCCGTGGATGGAAAAACGGAGATCGGCGGTGCCCGGAACCTCGATACCCTGCGGACCCGTCTCGCCACCTGCATGGTGCGGCGCGTGCGGCAAGAGGTGCTCTCGCAGCTGCCAGCACGGACCGATACGCGAATTCCCGTCGAGATGACCGCAGAGCAGATGGACGAGCACGATGCGCTCAACATGCCGATCGCGCAGATCCTCGGCCGCGCGAAACGGCGCCAGCTCACGCAGCCGGAGTTCGTGCGTCTGATGACCCTGCTCACGACGCAGCGGATCATTGCCAACGGCCTCGCCCAGCTGCGTTTCGAGCAGATCTGGCCCGACCTGTCACGAATCGAGCGACCCACGGATTCCACGTTTCAGGGCCTTGCCAGCCCGAAGCTCGTGGAACTGCGCGAGCTGATCACGCAGCTCGCCCTGGCCCAGGGCCGCAAAGTGGTGGTGTTCAGCCAGTGGCGGCGAATGCTCCGACTTGCCTATTGGGCTTCACGCGACCAGCTCGCGCGCGAGGGCATCAGACCGGCGTTCTTCACCGGCGAGGAGGGCCAGAAGCGGCGCACGCAGAACATTGTGGACTTCCACGACGACCCCGCCTGCCGCGTGCTCTTCGCGACCGATGCCGGCGGCGTCGGCCTCAATCTGCAGCGGGCCGCGACCGCCTGCATCAACATCGAGCTGCCGTGGAATCCCGCGGTGCTCGAGCAGCGAATCGGCCGGATCTATCGCCTTGGGCAGCGCCGCCCGATTGACGTCTACAACCTGGTGAGCGAGCCGGGAATCGAGTCGCGGATCGCGGACATCGTCGGATCCAAGAAGGCGCTCTTCACCGGACTCTTCGACGGGACGACCGACGAGGTGACGTTCGAGCGCTCTGGAAGCTTTCTGTCCCGGATCGAGCGCATCGTCGCGCCGGCGCTCGCGCCCGCACAGAGCGCCGCCGCTGCTGCCGAGGATGATGGGAGCGAGCGCGAGATCGACGCGATGCTGGTGGCCAGCGACGAGTCGGGTGACGCGCCGGGCTTGACCGCCCCGGTGCCAGAGCCGATCCCATCGGCCGCTGACATCCAGCGCCTCGTGTCCGGTCTGACCGTGCAGCGCACCGCGAACGGCGGTCTGGTCATCGCGGCGCCGCCCGAAACGGCGTCGATCTTGGGCGCGCTGTTCGCCGGGATGGCGCAGCTCCTCCAGGGCACCGCGGCGCCGCTGGTGACGGGAGGAGATTCGGTTAGGCGGTGATGGACACATGCGGTACGCGAACCTGCCGCGGTCTGCAGCCCGATGACGCGCGTGTTGGTGCGAACGCACGTGATGCCGCAAAGATTGGCGCGTCGCTTGGGCGACTCCTGAACCACAAGGATCCCACCGAGACGAAGCTGCGGGCAGCGTCGACCCACCGCAGAGGACGCCGCCATCGGACCGCGGCCAGTCAGTGCATCGTTTCCGGCCCGCCGTCATCATCGTCTTCGGATTGATCGTCGAACCAGGGCTCGACTGGCTTCGCTCCCGGTGGTGGCGGGGAGTACCGGATCCAGGTCGCGAGTTCTGAAACACTCTTCGTCCACTCATCGAGCGCGGTCTTGAACCTCCGCGCCAGTCGACCGAGTTCGTCGCGCGGGTCCCTCTCCGCCTCGCGACGCTGTGGGCTGTCCCAGACCCGGGGCACGCGAACCGTCCGGAATCCGGAGATCGCCACGGCCTTCAGGGAAACGACGCCATCCGGTTTGCAGTGCGCTTGCACTTCGATATCCTCGTGCCCGCCCAGGACAGCCACGACGCGCCCCTTCTTCTCCTCGATGTCGGTGAGGGCTGCGTTAGCTTCCTCTACAACAGCAGCAGTCCAGGCGCCGAACACGTGGGGCTCAGGCATCGACGTCGTCGAACCATACGGGAGACTCGCGTGAAGCGAAAGGTCTATCCGCGTCCACCTACACTCTGTCCTGAGCGGTCGTCTCCTTCTGCCAACGAGTTCCGTGAGGAGATCTTCTTCGCAGGTGTGCGCGCGAGCCGCGTCGACGGGGCCCCACTCGAAGCCGATTACAGCCGACACATGGAAGGGCTCTGCACTTGGAGGTACGGCTCTGCAGACATGGATCTGCCAACTTCGCACGGTATCCGCGAGGTCGATCGTCTCGACACGCCGATCGGTGTCATGGAAGAAGAGGCCCACCTCCTGAAGAGCATCTTCGAGTCGGTCACGGAACTCGGCGTAGCGCACGGTGTTGCCTCCTGAGAGATTCGATACGGTAGCATGTGCAGGACGAAACGAGGCGCGTCATGACGCCCACGACGAAGCCAGCAGCAGACAAGAAGGCTAGGCGGCGGAAGGAGCACCCTGCCGCCACATTGGACGCGCTCATCGAGGAAGCGACGGTTGATGCGTACGACGAGTCCGAGCAGACAACGGGCTTCTACACGATGCTCGAGGACCACCTGTCGATGCCCTTCTCGACCGAAGTGCTCGGTATGGAGGTCACGGTCGAGCGCATTGACATGACCGATGACGAGGAGATCGTTGCGGTCTGCGCACGGGGCAGATCCCGCCAGCGGATACGGATCGTCGATCTACCCCTGCCGAACCCGCCACCGAAGGGCTCGGAGTGGATCGATGCCTATCGCCGATGGGCCCGCCGGAGATAGCCATGGCACGCCGGCAGATCGAGATCGACCGAG
>Ga0209640_10004092_pt1 | contig 12830 bp, 17 predicted proteins | sample RifCSP10_1_FD_184018 | JGI IMG/M metagenome (GOLD analysis project Ga0209640, IMG submission 184018) | Soil microbial communities from Rifle, Colorado - Rifle CSP2_sed 10_1 (SPAdes) (version 2) | ecosystem: Environmental > Terrestrial > Deep subsurface > Rock core/Sediment | place: Rifle...
GCGACGCGGCGAACCTGACAAGGACGCTGCGTCCCGAGGACATCCAGCTTTTCGCCATCATGTCCGGGGACGTCAATCCGGCCCACGTCGATCCCGAATACGCGCGCTCGAGCATGTTCCACGAAGTCATCGCGCACGGCATGTGGGGCGGGGCGCTGATTTCGACCGTGCTCGGCACCGAGTTCCTCGATCGTCGCCGGTCAGGCGGACGTGCTCGTGGCTCCCGATCTCGAGGCGGGAAACATGCTTGCCAAGCAGCTCGAGCAGCTCACGGACGCGATCTCGGGCGGGGTCGCGCTGGGCGCGCGCGTGCCGGTCGTGGTTCTCAATCGGGGCGACGCCATCGAATACCGGATCGCGTCGTGCGTCCTGGCCCAGCTCGTCGCCGATCGCGGCCGGGCCGTGCGCTGAGCGGACTTGCCCAAGAACCCGGAACGGGATCGTCCGGGTGGGCGCGCGACGGCTCGGCAATGGAGGAGGATCGATGAAAAAGAAACGCGCAGGGGGCGATCGACGCGGGAGCCGCACGCCGAGGGGGATTGCGCTGCTGCGCGACCCCCTGTTCAACAAGGGCATGGCGTTCACCGAAAAGGAGCGCGACGCGCTCGGCCTGCGCGGGCTTCTGCCGCCCCATGTCCATACCCAGGAGGAACAGGCGGAGCGCTTTCTCCTGCTGCTGAGGGGCCAGACCGACGACCTGCAGAAATACATCGAGCTGAACGCGCTGCGCGACCGCAATGAAGCGCTGTTCTTCCGCGTCATCTGCGATCACCCCGACGAGATGATGCCGCTCATCTATACCCCGACCGTCGGGCTCGCCTGCCAGAAATTCGGCCACATTCTGCAAAGAACCAGGGGGCTTTTCATCGGCGCCAACGACCGCGGGAAGATCGCGAGCGTGCTGCGCAACTGGCCGCACCGCGACGTCGGCATCATCGTGCTCACCGACGGCGAGCGGATCCTCGGGCTCGGCGACCTGGGGGCGCACGGCATGGGAATCCCCGTCGGCAAGCTTTCTCTCTACACGGCGTGCGCCGGCGTCGACCCGCACCGCTGCCTGCCCATCGTGCTCGATGCCGGGACCGACAACGACGCGCTGCGCAACGACCTGTTCTACGTCGGCCTGCGGCGCAAGCGTCTCCGCGGCCGGCAATACGACGAACTGGTCGACGAGTTGATCGCCGCGGCGCAGAAAGTGTTTCCCGGGGCATTGATCCAGTTCGAGGATTTCGCGAATACCAACGCGTTCCGCCTGCTCCGCCGGTACCGCGACCGCATCTGCACGTTCAACGACGACATCCAGGGCACGGCGGCCGTCGCGCTCGCCGGAATCCTCTCGGCGCTCAAGGTCACGGGCACGGCGTTGCGAAACCAGCGGATCCTGTGCTTCGGTGCCGGCGAAGCCGCAACCGGAATCTGCGAACTCGTGGTCTCGGCAATGATCGAAGAGAACCTGCCCGAGGCCGAGGCCCGGGGACGCTGCTGGTTGTTCGATTCGCGGGGCCTGGTCGTCGCGAGCCGCAAGGATCTCGCCGAGCACAAGCTCCCCTACGCGCACGAACACGCCCCGGTTGCGGACTTCGCGGCGGCGGTGGAGCAGCTCAAGCCGACCGCGATCATCGGTGTCGCCGCCGTGGGCGGGACGTTCTCCCGGCCGGTGCTCGAGGCCATGGCGCGAATCAACCAGCGGCCGATCGTGTTCGCGCTCTCGAACCCGACCTCGAAGTCCGAATGCACCGCGGAAGAAGCGTATCGCTGGACCGGCGGCAGTGCGTTGTTCGCCTGCGGCAGCCCGTTCGACCCGGTCACGCTCGACGGCCGCGTTTTCGTCCCGCGGCAGGGGAACAATTCCTACATTTTCCCCGGCGTGGGCCTGGGGGTGATTGCGAGCGGTGCGCGGCGGGTCACCAACGAAATGTTCCTCGCCGCCGCGCATGCGCTTGCACGGCAGGTCACGCAAGCCGACCTGGACCAGGGCAGCCTCTATCCTCCGCTCAACCGGATCCGCGAGGTCTCGGCACACATCGCCGCCGCGGTGGCGGACGTTGCGTTCCGCGGCCGCCTCGCCGCGCGGCGCAGGCCGCGCCACCTGCTCGCTCACATGCGCGCGCAGATGTACGACCCGCGTTATCCGCGTTACGCCTGACGGGATGCGCACGAGTCAGGCAGCGATCCTGGCCGGGGTCCGCTTTGGCGCGGCGGGCAAGTTTGATGTCGTGCAGGGTAACCTGCTGGACGAACCGGTGGACGCGATCGTCAACGCGGCAAACGGCATGCTCGCGCACGGGGGCGGGGTCGCCGCGATCATTTCTCGCGCCGCCGGTCCCGCCCTGCAACTGGAATCCGACCGCATCGTGCGCGAGCGCGGAATGCTCCCCGCGGGCAGCGCCGTGGCGACGACCGCGGGAAATCTTCCCTTCAAGGCCGTCATCCACGCCGTCGGACCGCGCTACGGCGAGGGCGAAGAGGAGGCGAAGCTCGTGCGCGCCCTCACGGCTTCGTTCCGCTGCGCCCACGACGCGGGCTGGCAGTCCGTTTCGTTTCCCGCCGTCTCGAGCGGCATATTCGCCGTGCCCCCGGAAATCTGCGCCCGCGCCTACGTCGGCGCGGTGCGCGCATGGTACGAGGCGGAACCGGCGACGCCGCTGCGTAATGTCCGCCTGTGCTTGCGCGACCAACCGGTCATCGACGCCGTTCTCAAGGAGCTGAAGCGATGAAAAACGGAATCTTCGCCGCCCTCGTCCTGGCACTCGCCGTCCCCGCGCTCGCGCAAGGGCAGCAGGGCCTTGCCAGGGCCACGTTCGCGGGCGGCTGTTTCTGGTGCGTCGAAGAGGCGTTCGACAAGGTGCCCGGCGTGGTCTCGACCACCTCCGGATACATCGGGGGCCAGAAAAAGAAACCGACCTACGAAGAGGTTTCGTCCGGCAGAACCGGGCATACGGAAGCGGTGCAGGTCGTGTTCGATCCGAAGAAGGCGAGCTATGAAACGCTGCTCGATACCTTCTGGGTGAACCACGATCCCACCTACACCGACCGGCAATTCTGCGATCACGGCAGCCAGTACCGGCCGTCGATCTTCTACCACGACGGGGAGCAGAAGCGTCTCGCCGAGGCGTCGAAAGCGAAACACGGGAAATTGAAGGCCTTCAAAAATCCGATCGTGACGCCGATCGTCGAGGCAACCGAGTTCTGGCCCGCCGAGGACTATCACCAGGACTACCACCTCAAAAATCCGGTGCGCTACAAGTTCTACGTCACCGGCTGCGGGCGGTACGCGCGGCTGGACGAACTATGGGGGAAGCTCAGGAAATAGCCGGTTCCCGGAGCCGGGCGCTGCAAGGCGGCGCGCTGCCTTGCGGCGCGGCGCGTCGGTTCAGAACTTCCGGACGCGCTCGAGTTCGGATACGCGTCCGCCGACGAGCGTAATCGTGGTCGTGAACGGATCGGCAGGCGTCGGCAGGTAGGTCCAGGTCTTGAGCGACAGTCCGGCACGCGCGGGAACGCGCAGATTGCGCCCTGCCTGCACCGTCGTGGGAGCGGCCAGGGCGATCCCCTCGCCCGAAACGAAGTCCGGCTCCCCGGCGACCCCGATCAACTCTCCTTCGCTCATGCCGCGCTGGATGCTCACGTACCTGCGGAAGTCGAGCCCCCGGGCCTGCTTGGGCGCCGCTGCCGCGCGTTCGGCTGCGAGCCTCGCTTCCAGTTCGTCGCGGCGGCGCTGGCGCTCTTCCATCCGCTCGCCCTGGCAGCGGATGGTGTAGCACTCCCTGGTCTCCGGCGACGGCGGCCCTTCGTTTGCCGGTATGTCGACGACCGTCGCCTTCACGCCCTGGGGCGGGCTCGTGTTCGAGTAATGGATCGTCCCCTTGGCATCGACCCAGCGGTAGATCTGGGCGTCGGCGTACGTTGCAGCGCAAAAAAGACAGATGATGAAACCGGCACGCGTCATTCGGAACACTATAACGCAGCGGCCCCGCTTGCGGTCGACCGGCTGCGGTAGCAGAGCAGCCAATAATAATCCGTCTGTTCGATCCGGACGCAGGTTCCGCGCTGCCCGGCTCGCGCCCGCAGCTCCTCCGCCTCCGGGAAATTCTTCAGTACCTCATGGATGCTGCCGTCGGCGAGGCTGCGCAGTTGATAGGTGTCGCCCTCCGCGTCGCGGCGCGCCACCGGCGTGCTCGAGCCCTCGACGTACCGATTGTCGATGAACAGGAGCAGCCCGCCCGGGGCGATGGCCTGCTCCGCGCCCGCCAGAAAAGCGTCCAGCCGCGCACGTGGAACGTGCGACCACCAGAATGCCCCCAGAAGCGCGTCATGCCGGCGGCCGAACTGCGGCAGCGCATGGCAGTCGCCCCGCATGAACGTCACCCGTCCCTGCGGATAGAGTTTGCCGCGCGCGATCGCCAGCATCTCGTCGCTCAGATCGATGGCCGTGACTTCCGCCGCTTCGGATGCGATGACTTCGGTCCACCAGCCGGTTCCGCAGGCGATCTCCAGGACCCTGCACCCTGCAAGCAGACCGCAAACGCGCTCGCGCAGGTGGGCGAGATCGCCCTGCCGCTCGGGCTTCGCGTACACAAGCTCGTATTCCGCGGCCCTTCCGGCGTAATAGGCGGCAAGGGGGTCCATTCAGCCCAGGTAACGCAGGATTCCCAGCGAAAGCTGCGGAACGTACGTGACCACGCCAAGTGCCGCGATCGCGGCGGCGATGAATGGAACGAGTCCCGGGTAGATGCTCGAGGCGCGAAGGCCGAACACCGCCTGCCCGACGAAAATGTTGATTCCGAACGGCGGTGTAAACGTGCCGATGCTCAGATTCATGATCAGAATGACGCCGAAGTGGACCGGGTCCACGCCGACGGACGTCGCGATCGGCACAAGCAGCGGCGTGAGGACCAGGATCGAGGAGGCCGTGTCGAGGAACATGCCCACGAAGAGCAGCAGGACGTTGATCGACAGCAGCACCGCCCAGGGCGGCAGCCGCAGGCCTTCGATCGATGCGGCGAGCGCCTGCGGTGCGCCGTGGATGGTGAGCAGCCACGAATACACGCCGGCGCAGGCGACGATGACGAAGATCTGCGCGGTCAGGTACATCGACCGGCTCGCAGCCTCGAAGATCTCGCGCGGTCCGAGCTCCCGGTACACGAGACCCACGACGACGATCGCATAGACGCACGCGACGCCCGCCGCCTCGGTGGGTGAAAAGATGCCGGTGTAGATCCCGCCGAGAACGACGATCGGCGCCGCGATCGACCAGATGCCGGCGCGCGTGGCCGAAAGAAACTCCGCGAGGCTGAATGGAGCGCCGCCCCGGTCGCCGCGGCGCACCGCGTAGGCGTAGAGGTAGGCGGCGAAAAACCCGGCCAGCACGAGGCCCGGCACAACGCCCGCCGCAAACAGCTTCACGATCGACGTCTCGGCGGCGGTTCCGTACAGGATGAAGCCGATCGAAGGCGGGATCAGGTTGTCGATCGCCCCCGCGGAAATGAGCAGCCCCGAGGAGAACCGCTCGCTGTATCCGGCCTCCCTGAGCCTCGCGTACGTGAGGCTGCCGACCGCGGCCACCGTGGCGGCGGTCGAGCCCGAGATCGCGCTGAAGACCACCGCCGTGCCCAGCGAGGTGAACGGCAGACTGCCGCGGATGCCGCTGATCATCGAGGTGACCCAGCGCACCAGGCGCTTCGAGACGCCGCCGCGGCCCATCAGGTCGCCGGCGAAGATGAAGAACGGCACGGCGAGCAGCGCGTACTTGTCCATGCTGCTGAACATCACCTGGTGCAGCGCCGCGGCGGGAATATCGGCGAAAAACGCAAGCACCACGATCGAGGTCGCGAGCAGGACCAGGAAGAACGGAAATCCGATCGCGAGCAGCGCAAGCGGCAGCAGCGCCAGCACCCACGCCGTCATGCCTCAGAACTTTCCGGTGAGATACGCGCGGATGCGGAGCAGAACGGCGATGGCGGTGAGCGCGAAACCGACCAGAAGCGCGGCGTGCGGGATCGCCTTCGGGATGCCCGCGGCGACGCTGACCTGTCCCGTTTGCGCAAAGAGGACAACGATCTTGAACGACTGGATCACGACGAACCCGGAGCAGGCGACGATCGCGGCCGCCGCGAGCCCGTTGACGATGGTTCTTGCCCGGCCGGTCAGGCGCGAGGACAGCAGGTCCATGGTCAGGTGCGCGCCGCCGTGAGCGATCGCGATCATGCCGAGGAACACGCCCCAGATCGTCATGAAGACGAGCACCTCTTCGGTCCAGAAGATCGCGCGGCCGAACACATAGCGACCGACCACGTTCGCGAAGTTGATCCCGACCCCGCCAAGCAGCAGCGCGCCCATGAGCCGGTTCGGCGCTGTCTCGAAGACGAACCGGCCCATCGGCAGGATGCGCGCTCAGTATTTCTGCGCGGCGGTGGCCAGACGCTTGTAGAACGCCTGGATCGCGGCGTTGTCCCTGGTCACTTCCTCGCCGATACCGCTGAGGAGCTGCTTCACCCGCGCCTGCTCGTCCGGCGCGAGGGACACGAACTCCCCGCCCGCTTCGCCCCAGCGCTTGCGCATCGCGTCGTCCAGCGCGCGCGAATGCGACATCGTGCGCGGCTGCAGGCTGCGGCCCTCCTCGATCACGATCTGGCGCAAATCCGCCGGCAGCTTGTCGAGCCAGCCGCGGCTCACCACGCCGACCGACACGATCATGGTGTCGTTCACCTGCGTGATCACCTTGGCGATATCGATGAATTTCAGGTTCACGTACACCGCGGTGGCGCTCATGGTGCCGTCGATCACGCCCTGCTGGAGCCCGGGAACCACTTCGGCGAGATCCATCGGCACCGCGGTGGCGCCGAACTGGCGCATCTTGGCGCGCTCGGCGGCGGTGGCGTTCACGCGCAGCTTCTTGCCTTTGAAGTCATCCAGCCGGCGTAGCGCCTGCTTGCCGAAATAATGCGCGAAACCGTACGTGTAGACCGAGACCACCTGCAGCTTCTTCTCGGCGCCGAGCGCCAGTACTTCCTTGTTGACGTCCGGATCGAGCAGGATTTTTTCGGCGTGCGCCGGGTCCCTGAACAGCACCGGGATCGCGAACGTGCCGAACCGCGGATCGACGCCGGCGAAAAAGTCGGCCGGCGCGGTAAACGACTCCACGGTGCCAAGCTGCATTCCCTCGATCTGGCTCGCGATCGTGCCGAGTTGATTGCGCGGGAAGATCTTGACTTCGATGCGGCCCTTGCTCTTCGCCTCGATGCCCTCCTTCATCCAGTTGGCCCATTGGTGCTGGATGTCGTTCATGGTGCCGAGGCCGATCTTCATCGTGAAATCGGCGCCGAGCGCGGGCAAGGCGCCGGCGGCGAGCGCCAGCGCGGCTGCAAGGCACGACGAACGAACTGCGACTGCGGTGCGTGACATCTTTTCCTCCCCTTTTCGTTTCACCAGACGAGGTCGCCCTCGCGAATCAGCATCATGCAGCCCTCGGCCTCGGTGTAGGGCGCGTGCGGCACGCCGCAGGGCATGCGAAACCAGATGCCCGGGGTGTAGGCCGTGTATTCGTCCTTGAGGCACCCCTTGAGCACGAACGTTTCCTCGCCGATCGAGTGATCGTGCGACGGAATCCTGCGATCGGGGTGCACGTTTCCGATGCGTCCGGTTTCAATGCCGTCGACATTCGGATACAGGTGCAGCACGTTCGCCCCGCGGTGCGGAAAATCGAGCCACCGGGCGGTTTTCGCGTCGATGACGATGCGCTCGCCACCGGGGCGGATCGGCACCCGCCATTTCACGTACACCGTGCAGCCGTCGCGCGAACCCGGTGTCTGCCGGTAGCCGGGCTGGTTGCGCAGAAAGGTATGCTCGCCATATTCGGCGTTGCCGTCGGAATATGTCCCGTCGATCACGAACACGTCCATCCGGCGGTCCAGAACGTGCGCCGGAATCGACGCGCCCGGGTCGAATTTCAGGAGCGAAGTCTCGCGCCCCTTCCTCGGGTCTTGCACCAGCTCCAGGACCTTGCGCGCAACGCCCGGCCACTCGGTCGGCTCCCAGCCCATCGCGTTGGTGTCCATCACGGCGACCTTGTTCGGATCCGCGTTCACCGGTGCTCGCACGCTCATGGTTGGCCCCTCTCCTTGCAAAGGATGCGCAGTTACGGTAAACCACGCCCGGTCGCCGGTCAACGCGGAAATCGCACGGGATGCCATGTCAGAGGCCACGGAAGAACCCAGGATTGCGCAGAAAGCACCTTTCAGGGCGGAGTTGCTCGCCGGCTACCGCTACGCCTGGTGCGCCTGCGGGCTGAGCAAAATGCAGCCCTGGTGCGACGGCTCGCACACCTCCACCAGGACAGGAATCAGGCCTGTCGTATGGACGCAGGAGAAGGACGAGACGGTGTTCCTCTGCGGTTGCAAGCATACGGGGAGCAAACCGCGTTGTAACGGAACGCACAAGAGGCTCTAGGATGTTTACGCGGCTTGGCGACGAGCCCTGCACGGCTGCTGCGCGTTCCGGCGGCAGGATCTGTGCCATCGTTGCGGTGGTTGCGGTGATGCTGGCCGGCGGACACGCCGCCGCTGGGGAATACGACCATGGCGAGGAGGTTGGCGGCCAGCCCGCCGAGGCGGCGAATGCGGAACCAGGCGGCCCGATCGACGAAGAGCAGGCGCTGGAAAGAGAGCACGCGCAAAAGCTCAGACGAGCGCGGGAGGAATTGGAGTCGCGCCGCGCCGAGGCGGCCCGCAGGCTCGAAGCAGAGCAGCTCCGGCAAGGGGAAATGAGCCGGTTGCAGGGGGTCGTTTCCGGTGCCGCACGGCGGGAAAGCTTTCTCGGCCACGAGGTTTACTGGACGCGGCGCGAGAGGGACTCCGTTTCCAGCGATCCGGCGGATCAATCGGCCGTGGCGCGTCGGAGCAACCTCGACCACCAGCTCTACTACTACCGGAACGAGCTCGATCGGACGAGCACGCTGCGCCAGAGCGGGACGAGCCAACTGAACGGATTGCAGGTTCGGTAATACCACCCCGGCTGCTTTGCAGCCACCCCTTCTCGAAGAGGAGGGGACCGACTTTGTTTCTCTACTCCGTTTCCTCGATCCAGGCGAGCTGGACCGCCTCGAGGATCTTTTCGCCGCAGTGCCTGGGATCGTCCGCGAAGCCGGGCAGTTGCAGGATCCAGTCGCGCAGGTCCACGAAATTCACCGTCTTCGGGTCCTGGTCCGGGAACCTCTCCGCCAGGGCGATCGCGATCTCCCGCGAATCGGTCCACTTCATTTCCGGCTCCCTCCCTCGCGCTCGTAGTTGATGGTGTATTTCGGGATCTCGATCACGAGATCGGCGCCGCGCACCCTGGCCTGGCAGGAAAGGCGCGAGGTCGCCTCCAGCCCCCACGCCTTGTCGAGCAGGTCCTCTTCCTTCTCCTCCGGATCGTCGAGCGATTCGTAGCCGTCCCGCAAAATCACGTGGCACGTCGTGCACGCGCAGGACTTCTCGCAGGCATGCTCGATCTCGATGCCGTTGGAGAGCAGCGTGTCGCAGATCGAGACACCCTCGTTCGCGTCGATCTCCGCGCCCCGCGGGCAGATTTCGGCATGCGGCAATACCTTGATCTTTGGCACAGCTCGTCAGGCGTCGAGGTTCGCGATCTTCTGCCCCGCGAGGGCGCGCCGCACGCTTGCGTCCATGCGGCGCGCGGCGAAATCGTCGGTCGCGCGGTTGAGCGCCTCCGAGGCCTGCTTGATCGCGCGATGATCCATGCCGGGCAGCAGTTTTCTCAGGACGGACAGCCTTTCCTCGATCGCAGCGCGCTCTGCCGGCGAGAGCAATGCGCTGTCCGCCGCGAGAGCCGCGCGCACGGCATCGGCGAGCCGCTCGCCCTCGACCCGGTTTTCCTGCAATGCGCGCGCATGCATGTCGTCCTTCGCGTGCTCGACCGAGTCGCGCAGCATCCGCTCGATTTCGGCGTCGGTCAGGCCGTAGGAGGGCTTGACCGCGATCGAGGCTTCGACGCCGGTGCTTTTCTCCTTGGCGGTGATCGAAAGCAGGCCGTCGGCGTCCACCTGAAAGGTAACGCGCACCCGTCCCGCTCCGGCCGACATCGGCGGAATGCCGTGCAGCTCGAAGCGCGCGAGCGAGCGGCAGTCCGATACCAGCTCGCGCTCGCCCTGCACGACATGAAAGCTCATCGCGCCCTGGCCGTCCTTGAACGTCGTGAACTCCTGCGCGCGCGCGGTCGGAATGGTCGAATTCCTCGGGATGATGCGCTCCACCAGGCCGCCCATCGTTTCGATGCCGAGCGACAGCGGAATCACGTCCAGCAGCAGCCAGTCTTCGCCTTGGAACCTGTTGCCCGCGAGCACGTTCGCCTGCATCGCGGCGCCGAGCGCCACCACCTTGTCCGGATCCAGGTTGTTGAGCGGATCGCGCTGGAACAACTCGCCCACGGCGCGCTGGATCTGCGGCATGCGCGTCGCGCCGCCGACCATCACGACGCCCTGGATGTCGTTCACCCCCAGGCCGGCGTCGCGCAGGGCTTTGCGCGTCGGACCGAGCGTCTTTTGCACCAGGTGCTGCGTGATGCGGCAGAACGCCTCGGTCGAGAGAGTCACGTCGACGAACTCGCCGGTGGAGAGCCGCGCGGTCATCGGCGCCTCCCCGTGATAGGTGAGCGCTTCCTTGGCCTCGCGCGCCTTGGCGTGCAACAGCCGCATGTCGCGCGGCTGCACCGGCGGCAGCCTGGCTTCTTCCAGCGCCCAGCAGAACACCCGGTGATCGAAGTCGTCTCCGCCGAGCGCCGCGTCGCCGTTGGTCGCGAGCACCTCGAAGACGCCGCGGGAAAGCTTGAGGATGGAGATGTCGAAAGTACCGCCGCCGAGGTCGAAAACCGCGTACACGCCTTCCGCCGCGTGTTCCAGGCCGTATGCAATCGCTGCGGCGGTCGGCTCGTTGAGCAGGCGCAGCACGTTGATGCCCGCGAGCGTCGCGGCGTCCTTCGTCGCCTGCCGCTGCGCATCGTCGAAATACGCAGGCACGGTGATCACCGCCCCGACCAGGTTGCCGCCGAGGGACGCTTCGGCGCGCGCGCGCAGCACTTTCAGGATCTCGGCGGAGATCTCGACCGGGCTTTTCACGCCCGCCGCGGTGCGCAGCTGCAGCATCCCGGGCGCATCGACAAAATCGTAGGGCGAATTCTCGACGTAGGCGACGTCCTTCAGACCGCGGCCCATGAAGCGCTTGACCGAGGCGATGGTGTTCTTGGGATCGTCCGACTGGTGCGCCTGGGCGGCGTAGCCGACTTCGACCTTCGAGCCGGGCAGGTAGCGCACGATCGAGGGCAGGAGCGGGCGGCCCTGCTCGTCGGGAAGCACGGTCGCCACGCCGTTGCGCACCGTGGCGACGAGCGAGTTCGTGGTGCCGAGGTCGATTCCGACCGCGAGCCGGTGCTCGTGCGGGGCGGGGGATTGTCCCGGTTCCGAGATCTGGAGAAGCGACATTACCCCTCCATTGTCTCAAATGCCGCGTCGATCTCCGCGTCGAGCTTGTCCAGAAACATGAGCTTGCGCACCGGGTCGGCGGCGCGCGCGTAATCGCGCCTGGCATCGATCTGCTCGGCGATCGCGTCCTGCAGCTCGCGCTTCTCGATCCGCAGTGCAGTGCGCATCCGCGCGAGCGCGCCCGCGTCCCTCTCGGCAGCCGCGAGTTCCAGCGCTTCGCGCTGCTCCATCTGCCGGATCAGGAACTCGGCCGGCATGGCGGTATTGGTCTCGAGTGCGACATCCACGCCGTTCAGCTCGAGCAGGTACCGGGCCCGCAGGGCCGGGTCCCTGAGCATCCGGTAGGCCTCGTTGACGCGCGTCGTCCACTGCATCGAGGCGCGGCGCTCGGCGTCGCCCGCATGCGCGAAGCGGTCCGGATGGATTTTCGCCTGGATCTCGCGGTAGGCGCGCTCGAGCCGCTCCGGCTCGAGCGCATAAGCCGGCTCGAGGCCGAACAACTCGAAATGATTTTGCATGCTCCGTTGCAGCGAACCGCCACGCGCCTCCGCCATCGCATCCCGAGGTCGGCCGGTCGCGCGCGGCTCGTGCAATCAGCTAGACGTTGAAGCTTTCACCGCAACCGCACTCGTCCTTGACGTTGGGGTTCCTGAACCGGAAACCCTCGTTCAGGCCCTCGCGGGCGTAGTCGAGCTCGGTACCGTCGACATAGGGCAGGCTTTTCGGGTCCACGACCACCCGGACCCCGTGGCTCTCGAACTGCACGTCTTCCGGCTGCACGGCATCCGCGAACTCGAGCTTGTAGGCCATACCCGAGCAGCCGGAGGTGCGCACCCCCACGCGCAGGCCCACGCCCTTGCCGCGCCGGGCGATGAAGTTCTGCACGTGGCTTGCCGCCTTTTCAGTCAGAGTGACTGCCATTTCCCGGTCCTATCCGTGCGCGGCCTTCTTTTCCGGCACGGCGCGGGCCTCAAGGGAGTGCTTCTTCTTGTAGTCGGCGACGGCCGCCTTGATCGCGTCTTCGGCGAGAATCGAGCAGTGGATCTTGACCGGCGGCAGCGCAAGCTCGGCCGCGATCTGCGTGTTCTTGATCGTCGCCGCGTCGTCGAGCGTCTTGCCCTTGACCCACTCGGTAACGAGGGAGCTCGAGGCGATCGCCGATCCGCAGCCGTAGGTCTTGAAGCGCGCGTCCTCGATGATGCCCTGCTCGTTCACCCGGATCTGCAACTTCATCACGTCGCCGCACGCGGGCGCCCCGACCATGCCGGTGCCGACCGCTTCGTCGGACTTGTCGAACGACCCGACATTCCTCGGGTTCTCGTAATGATCGATGACTTTGTCGCTGTATGCCATG
>Ga0209640_10004093_pt1 | contig 12830 bp, 11 predicted proteins | sample RifCSP10_1_FD_184018 | JGI IMG/M metagenome (GOLD analysis project Ga0209640, IMG submission 184018) | Soil microbial communities from Rifle, Colorado - Rifle CSP2_sed 10_1 (SPAdes) (version 2) | ecosystem: Environmental > Terrestrial > Deep subsurface > Rock core/Sediment | place: Rifle...
TATTGCATGCCCGCACGGTGAGGAAGTGAGCGCGTAGCACGTCAACCGGATCGGGTCCACGCCCCGATGACCGCGCGCACCTCGTCGCTCGCGTCGCCGGGATCCGGGTCCGGCCGGGCTCCCGCTTCGAGGAGCCGTCGTGCCACAGCCGCGTGATCGCCACGGGGGCCGTGGCGGGACCCGTGGCAGCACCAGCCGAGGGGCGTGGCGCCGTACTTCACGTCGCGGGACTCGACGAGCGATGGCGCCGCGGCGTGGCGCAGGATCACTTCGACGCAGGCGGCCGCGCCCTCCCACGCCGCGCAGTGCAGGACGGTGCCGCCTTGCGGGCCGATCGCGAGCGGGTCGAACCCGAGGTCGAGCATCAGCTCGACGGCGCGCGTGTTCCCGGCCCAGCCGGCTTCCGGCAGCAGGCGCGCGTCCGCGGGCTCGAGTCTGGCCAGCAGGTCCGGGTGCGCGCCGAGCAGGCCGTGCGCCTCGTCGGAATCGGCCTCGGCGAGTGCCGCGAGCAGGCGCTGGCGCGGCGACGCCACGGCGTGCATGACTTCGAGCACCGCGGGCTGCTCGAACCGGGCGGCGACCTGGAGCGGTGACAGGTCCGGGCCGATCGTCCACATGTAGATGTGGTAGCTGGAGGGCGGCTGCTCGGCGTACTCGCCCTGTGTCGTGCGCAGGTCGAGCCGTGAAGGGTCGGCCAACAGGTCGCGGACGCGATCGGCCAGGCCGAGCGCCGCGGCCAGGAAGATGTCAGCCGTGGCGCCGCGCTCGACGAGGTACGCCGCGAGGTCGTAGCGGCCCCGACCGCGGCGGCGGTCCAGCATCCACTGCGCCGGCGCGGAGCGGTGGTCGACATCGCGGGCGTCGGCATCGGCGCCGGCCTCGAGAAGCAGGTCGGCGACGGCGCGCGAGCGCGCGAAATGGAGCGGCGTCTGGCCGTCGCCGCCTCGCTCGTGCACGCGCGCCTGATTGACCTCGATCATTCGCGCGAGCAGGTCGGGCCGGTCGAGGTGCGCGGCCGCGCAGGCATCGGGAACGGCGCCGGCCGCCAGCAGCCGCTCGGCGGCGGGCCCGCTCGCGCAGTGCAGCGCATGGAATCCGCCGGCCCACCAGCCGCTCCGGCGGTTCGGGTCGGCGCCGGACTCGAGCAGCACATCGAGCACGGCCGTATCCTCGAGGGCAGCGAAATGGACGATCGCGGGCGCATCGAACGGGAAAAGCGGGTCGTCGAGCAGGCTGCGGAGACCGGCGTGCCGGCCGAGCAGCGTCCGTGCGGTCTCCGTGTCGCCATCCTGGAACGCTCGCAACAGCTCCTTCGCGAGCTTCTCGTGCCGGCCGGGGTCGGGATCCGTGGGGGAAGTGCGGAACGACGCGGTCATGCGAGCCTCCTTCGTTCATGGCCGGGTGTCCGCGCGATCGGCCCGATAGAGGTCGCCTCTCGCCGCCGCATGCGGATCAGGTGGGCGCTGCACTTCCCGCGGACCGGTGGCGTCCGAACACCACGCGGAACTTCGAGAGGCGCCATGCCCTGCGCAAGTGAGATCCGGGCGTTTGTCGGTGGCGCCATTGCGCTGCTCGGCGGCTGCGCACGGCGCGCGCCGGGGCGTGAAGTGGCCGCCGGGCTCCGGGGTACTGGCGGCGGAGTTCCCGTTCGGCCGCCGCGCCCCGGGCAGACGACTCGGCGCGAGCGCGCTGGCCGGACTCATCCCTCGTAATCATGGGAGTCATGGTGAACGGGAACGAATTGAGGGCATGGTCGATCCGAATCGCCGCCGTCGCTGGCGCTGCGGCCCTCTTGGGCCTGGTCCCGCGCGGGGTGCCCGACGGAGTCGCTGTCGCCGGCCTGGCGCGCCCGCGAACCCGCACAGGTCCCGGAGGTCGTCGCAAACGACAACGGCACGCCCGGTGGCCGGCTCCGCGACGGCGTGCTCTCGGTGGAGCTGGTGGCCGGGCGCGGCGTCTGGTTTCCCGAGGAGGCCGAGGGGCCCGGGCACGAGGTCCATGTCTTCGGCGAGGAAGGGCGCCCGCTCTCCAACCCGGGCCCGCTGCTGCGCGTGCCGGTGGGCACGGAAATCCGCGCGACGGTGCGGAACGGAATCGCCGGATCGCCTCTCGCGGTGCACGGGCTTCACGACCGGCCGGGCGCTCCCGGACCGCTGATCGTGCCGGCGGGAGGAACGCGCGCGGTGCGATTCCGGGTGACGTCGCCGGGAACGTACTTCTACTGGGCGACGACGCGCGGCGCACGCACGCTCCTGGATCGGTTCGGCCCGGACTCGCAACTCATCGGCGCGCTCATCGTCGATCCCGCCGGCCCCGTCCCGGCGGACCGCGTGTTCATCATCGGCATCGAGGCTGACTCGGCCGCGGTCCCGGCCGAACGAGAGCTTTACGCTGCGGTCGTGAACGGGCTCTCGTGGCCACACTCGCTCAAGGCTACCGTGCAGGTCGACGACACCGTGCGCATGCGCTGGATCAACGCTTCGGACCGGTTCCACCCCATGCACCTGCACGGCTTCTACTTCAGCGTCGACCGGCACGGCGACATCGCGCGGGATACCGCGTACGAGGACGCCGCGAAAAGGATGGTGGTGACGGAGCTGATGGCGTCGGGGCAGACCATGTCGCTGACCTGGGTGCCCAGCCGTCCCGGCAACTGGCTCATGCACTGCCACATGGCCGTGCACATGTCGCCCGACCTCCGCAGGGGCGCGCGTCTGGAAGCCGCGCACGCGCAAGCGGCCAACCACACGCTCGACGTGATGGCGGGCCTGGTCACGGGATGGCGGGTGCTGCCATCCGGGCGCGTCATGGCCCCGCGCGCAGCGGAAAGCCCCGCCCCGGAACCGCGCCACCTCAGGCTGGTCGCACGGCCGGCGCCGGGCCGCTTCGGCGCGGATCCCGGACTCGGCTTCGTGCTGCAAGGCGACGACGTGCGTCCGGGCCCCGATTCCGTGGTCATACCGGGGCCGCCGATCGTGCTCACGCGCGGCCGCCCCGTCGGCATCTCGGTCGTGAACGAGCTGGCCGAGGCGACCTCGATCCACTGGCACGGCATCGAGCTGGACAGCTGGTTCGATGGCGTCTCCGGCTGGAGCGGAAGCGGCGATGTCGTGGCGCCGGCCGTCGCCCCGCGCGATTCGTTCCAGGTCCGCTTCACGCCGCCGCGTGCCGGGACGTTCATCTACCACTCCCATTTCCACGAGCAGCGCCAGCTGGCATCGGGCATGTACGGGCCGTTGATTGTCCTGGAGCCCGGCTCGGCGTACGATCCGGACACCGACCGGACCTGGGTGCTGAGCCAGAGCGGGCCGGCGGAAGGGGTCCGGCTCATGCTGAACGGATCGCTCGCTCCCGTCATCGACATGCGGGCCGGCCGCCGGCACCGGATCCGCCTCATCAACATCCATCCCAACGTGCCGGTGACCGTTTCGCTGCTCGCCGACCCGGTCCCGGTCACCTGGCGTGCGCTGGCCAAGGACGGGGCCGACCTGCCGCCGGCGCAGGCGCGGACCCAGCCGGCGCAGGTACGGATCGGCGTCGGCGAGACGTACGACTTCGAGCTGACGCCGGAACGGCCCGGCGAGCTGCGGCTGCGCGCCAGCGACCAGGCCGGCGTCGTGCTGCTGTCGGGCACGGCTCGCGTCCGCTGACCTTGTCGGAACCCGGCCCGCCGCTGCATGTTCGAGGCTCCCACCGCGAGGAGGCATCCGTGACCGCTCGGCACCGCACCGTGACCCACCTCTGCCGCACCGCCCTGACCCTTGCCGCGCTGGCCGGGCCGGCGATTCCCGGCCGGCTCGCGGCCCAGGCCGGCCGCGCCGCGGGCGCCGCGTCCAACGAGAGCGTCATAGCGCTGGTGGGCGCGACGCTCATCGACGGCAACGGCGGCCCCGCCGTCCCGGATGTCACCATCCTTGTCCGCGGCACGCGCATCGCCGAGGTCGGCCCGCGGGCTTCCGTGGCCGTTCCGCGCGGCGCCCGGGTCATCGACGCCTCCGGCAGGTTCGCGACGCCGGGGTTCATCGACACCAACGTGCACATCTCGCTGTACAACAACGGCGAGTCGATGGTGCGCTACGAGGACCGCTTCACCGACCTCGTGATCGAGACCGCGCAGCTCGTGCTCAAGCACGGGATCACCACCGTGCGGGACAGCTACGGCGCGCTCCTGCCACTGGTCGCCGTGCGTGACTCGATCAACCGCGGTCACCTCATCGGCCCGCGCATTCTGGTGGCCGGCAACATCGTGGGCTGGGGCGGGCCGAAGTCGCCGCTCTTCTCGAATGCGGCCCCCGCCACGTACTTCGACGAGCTGATGATGGACTTCATTGCGCAGGGCTCGGGCGAAGAGCTGCTCGACATGCCGCCCGATTCCCTGCGGGTCGCCATCAACGGGTACCTCGACAAGGGGCCCGACTTCATCAAGTACGGCGGCACCGGCCACACCAACAGCCTCATTACGTTCTCGCCCCGCCAGCAGGAGGCGCTGGTCGAGGAGGTGCACAAGCGCGGCCTGCTCGCGGAGGTGCACTCGACGAACCCCGAGCCGCTCCGCATTTCCGTCCTGGCCGGGATCGACCTCATCCAGCACCCGGAGGTGCACAGCGTGCCGCTCCCGGATGATCTGGTGAAGCTGATCGTGGACCGGAAGGTGATGTGCTCCATCCTCTCCAACGGGATCACGGGCAAGCCGTGGGCGGACTGGCAGAAAGGGCGGCAGCGGGCCGACTCCGCCCGGGCGGACTCCCTGAAGAGCGACACGCTGAAGCTCGCGGCGCGCGCCAGGACCGGTTGGGAGCTGCGGCGCGAGCGCTCCTCGATGGGCATGGCCGTGCGCCGGGCCAACGCCGAGAAGCTGATCCGCGGCGGGTGCATCACCACTCCCTCGACGGACACCTACCTCAGCGGCGCGCCGGAGTTCAGCCGCACGCCGCGCTCGGACGCCCATTACATGCCCGGAACCGCGACGCTGTCGGCCATCGAGGGCCTGGTCGAGCTGGGCATGACGCCGTCGCAGGCCATCGTCGCCGCGACACGGACCGGGGCCATCGCCTCGCAGGGGCTCGAGCAGTACGGGACCATCGAGGCGGGAAAGCTGGCCGACATCCTGCTCCTCGACGCCGATCCGCTGGCCGACATCAAGAACATCCGCAAGCTCTCGCTGGTCATGAAGGAGGGGCTGGTCGTGGACCGGGACCGGCTCCCCGAGAAGCCCGTATGGGTTCGATCGCAGCCGAAAACGTGATCGTCGCCATAGGAAGCGCAGTCCGCTTGCGTTATCTTTCTGGAAAGGCCGAGCGAAGGAGCGGAAGATGTTCGGAACCAGGCCGGATCCCCTCAAGCCCGCCGATCTGCGCGTGGACCGATCCGCGCGACCGGGTTGGGCAACGGGCGCAGAGGAAACGCCGGGCGTGGGACGGCGCGTCTACTGCACGGCCGGGATGGCGGAAGTGGTCCAGGTGCGGGGCCGGGTGGGGAACGGCAGCCGCCTGCTGGAGTTGCGCCTGCTGGACGGCGTTCCCGCCCCCTTCCTCGTCGCCGCTTCGAATGTGCTGGTCGCGCCGATCCCCGGGGTTGACGAGCCCGTCGAGGTGCTTCCGGCCAGCCCGGACTGGTTCCAGGCTTCGCCGGGCATGCCGGGGTCCGGCCGCAGGTAACCTGGGCCGGCGACCCCACGGTCAGCCCTTCCTCATCCGCCCTCCGGCCGGCCGTCGCCGGTCCTGAGTCCTCCGAATAATGCCATGGTTCGATCCGCGGCGGCTTCGCCTGGTCGTGTTCGACGTCGTCGGCACCACGGTCCGCGATGGCGCGGCCGGCTCTTCGCACGTCGCCCGCGCGTTTCTCGACACGTTCCGTGAAGACGGGCTCGCGCTGGCCGATGCGGATGTCGCCGCCTGCCGCGGCCTCGACAAGCGCGAAGCGGTCGAGCGGCTGCTCCGCGGGCACGTGTCCGGCGCGAGCGCCGGCTTCGAGGCGCGCGTCGATCGCCTCACCCGCTCGCTGCTCGCGAGGATCGCGAAGGGCATGAACGACGCTCGCTAGATCGAGGGCGCGAGCGAAACGTTCGCATTCCTGCAGCGGCGGCGGATCCGGGTGGCGATCGGCAGCGGCCTGCCGCACGCGCTGGCGGAATCGCTCGCGGTCCGGCTGGGCTGGCTGGAGAAACGCCTCGTCGACTTCGTCACGAGCGCGGAGGCGGCCGGCGCCGGCCGGCCGGACCCCGCGATGATCCGGAGCGCGATGGCCCACGCGGGAGTCGCGGATCCGCGGACCGTGCTGAAGGTCGGGGATAACGTCGTCGACATCGAAGAGGGCCGGAACGCGGGCGCGTGGACGGCGGCCGTGCTGACGGGATCGCAGCCGAGGAGCCTGCTGGAATCCGCGGGGCCCGACTTCATCTTGGCGAGCGTGGCTGCAGTGGCGGACCTGTTCGGCGACCTTGGCCGGACCGGAAGCGGACGCTGAGGTGCACTTGGGCGGGATTGCGCGCGGGTCCGGACGGCTGGCGAAAGCGGCGGCGCGGTTGCTGTGGGTGCTGTTCCCGGCAGGACTGTCCGCCCAGGCTCAGCGAACCCGCTATGCCGGCATCGACGCCGTCCGGGTGCGCGACGGGAGGCTGGTCCTTGTCTACAACCACACGCTGCGCGGCCGTGACGCGATCCACCTTGCGGTCTCGCCCGATGAGGGTGAAACGTGGGGCGATCCCTTCGTCCTCGAGGATGGACAGGGCGAGTTCTCGTACCCGGCCGTCATCGAAGCCGCCAATGGCAGAGTGCACGTCACGTACACGTGGCGGCGGACGCACATCCGGCATCTCGTGATCGATCCGGACCGGCTGCCGCGGTGAGGACGCTCCCATGCTCGACCATGCTGCTGACTTGCGTTCGACTGTGAGCGACGCCGCCCGCACGCTCCGCGGGCTTTCCGCGGAAGCTGCGGCGCGGCCGCTGGCGCCCGGGAAATGGTCGCCCAAGCAGATCATCGGGCACCTGATCGACTCGGCATCGAACAACCACCAGCGCTTCGTCCGCGCCCAGTTCCGCGATGACCTCGTGTTCGACGGCTACGCGCAGGATGACTGGGTGCGCGTGCAGCGGTACGAATCGGCGGACTGGCCGACGCTGCTCGACCTGTGGCAGGCGTTCAACCTGCACATCGCGGCCGTGATGGACGCCGTGCCGGATGACGTGCGGCTGCGGCCGCGCCAGGTTCACAACCTCCACCGGCTCGCGTGGGAGACCGTGCCGCCGGAGGAGCCGGCCTCGCTCCAGTATTTCATGCGCGACTACGTGAACCACTTGCGGCACCACCTCCGGCAGATCGACCCGCGCCTGGCGGCCGCGCCCGTGCTGCAACGGACCCGCGGATGACGGCAATGGACCGCCGGCACTTCCTGACAGGTATCGCGGCCGGCGCGACGGCGTGGACTTCGATCGCCGAGCCCCGCGCCCGCGTTACGGACCCGACCTCATCCGCCATCGACGCCCCACGAAAACAGGAGCCCCGGGCCATGTCCGCGCTTGCCGAGCCCGCGTTCCGCCCCCTGCCTCTCGGCGCCATTCGCCCGCGCGGCTGGCTCGAACGCCAGCTCCGCATCCAGGCCGACGGGCTGAGCGGCCATCTCGACGAGTTCTGGCCGGACGTGGGCCGGAGCCAGTGGTTCGGCGGCGACGCCGAAGGCTGGGAGCGCGCGCCCTACTGGCTGGACGGCGCGATCCCGCTCGCCTGGGTGCTCGACGATGTCGCACTCAAGACCCGGATCCGCGGCCACATGGAGACCATCCTCGCCGGCCAGCGGCCCGATGGCTGGTACGGGCCATACCCGGCGGACGCAGCGGCGCGGCCGTACGACCTCTGGGCGATCCTCCTCGCCAACAAGGTGCTGGTGCAGTACCACGAGGCCTCCGGCGACGACCGCGTGCTGCGCGCGGTGGAGGCGAGCTTCCGCGCGCTGGCCGCGGGACTCGACCGCGCGCCGCTCTACAACTGGGGCCGGTTCCGCTGGTTCGAGGGCCTGATCCCCGCGTTCTACGTGCACGAGCGGACCGGCGCGGGCTGGCTGCTCGACGTCGCCCGCAAGCTACGCGAGCAGGGCTTCGACTACCCGGCGCTCTACGAGAGCGAGGACATCCGGGTGCCCACGCCGCGCCGCGGCCTCTGGACGTACACGAAGCACGTCGTGAACACGGGCATGGCCGCCAAGTCGGGCGCTCTCTCGTGGCGGCTCGACCAGCGCGCCGCGGACCGTGCATTCCCCGCGCGCATGATCGAGGCGCTCGACCGGCACCACGGCCAGGTCACCGGCATGTTCACGGGCGACGAATGCCTTGCCGGCAGGAACCCCGTGCAGGGCACCGAGCTGTGCGCCGTGGTCGAATTCATGTACTCGCTCGAGGTCCTGCTCTCGGTGTTCGGTGACGCCGCGTTCGGCGACCGGCTCGAGCGCGTCGCGTTCAACGCGCTGCCGGCCACGTTCACGCCCGACATGTGGGCCCACCAGTACGACCAGCAGGTCAACCAGGTCCAGTGCACGATCAACCCCGAGCACATGTGGACCACCAACGGGCCCGAGTCCAACCTCTACGGCCTCGAGCCCAACTTCGGCTGCTGCACCGCCAACATGCACCAGGGCTGGCCGAAGTTCGCCGCGCACCTGCTCATGCGCACGCCGGATGAGGGCATCGCCGTCGTCGCCTGGGCGCCGTGCGTCGCGGGCTTCACCACCCGCCAGGTCCCCGTCACGGTGGCCGTCGACACCGATTACCCGTTCCGCGAAACCGTCGGCCTCACCGTCACGACGGAGCGCGCGGCGCGCTTCCCGCTCATGCTCCGCGTTCCCCGCTGGGCCGCCGGCGCCACGCTCGAAGTGGGTGACGAGCCGGCCCGGGGCATGGAGCCGGGCGGGTTCCACCGGATCGACCGCGAGTGGAGCGGGGCGACGCATATCCGGCTGCGCTTCCCGATGCAGCCGCGGATCACGAGCCGCTTCCACGAAGCGGCGGCGATCGAGCGCGGGCCGCTGGTCTACTCGCTCTCGCCCGCCGAGAGCTGGACCCGCGTGAACGCGGACAAGCCGCACCGCGAGCCGCCGCACGCCGACTGGGAGGTCCGGCCCGCATCGCCCTGGAACTACGGGCTGCTGTTGGATGGCGCCGCTGCCGGCGTGACGTTCGAGGAGCGGCCCATCGGCGAACGGCCGTTCTCGCCGGACGGCGCGGGGATGCTGGCGCAGGTGCGCGGCCGACGCCTGCCCGACTGGAAGCTGGTCCACGGCTGGGCCGCGGAGTTCGGACCGGGCCTCAGGACGTCGGCGGAGCCGCTCGAGGATCTGGCGCTGATTCCCTACGGCTGCACCAACATCCGGGTTACGGAGTTTCCCCGCCTGGAGAAGTAGGTCCGGGTGATCCTCTCGTTCTCGGTCGCTACGGAGAGCGACGTTGCCGGCATGGTCGCGCTCCGGTGCGCCGCGGCGGACCGGCTGACGCGCGAGCACGGCAGCGGGCACTGGTCCACGGCGGCAACGGAGAACGGGGTGCGCCGGGCGCTCGAGACGTCACGCGTCCTCCTCGCCGAACCGCCGGCCGGCTGACCCGCAATCGGCCATGCTTCGCCGCGCGAATCTTGCTCCCCGGGATCCTCCGGCGTACCGTGCAGATGTCGGCAAGGCCGTGACCCGGCCTCGCCGCAGGATCGAGGTGCTCGATGAGCCGCAGGACCCCGCCCCTCCGCCTCGCGCTGAGCCTTCTCGCCGCTCTCGTCGTCTCGCCCGGCGCCTGCCAGCCTCCCGGCCCCAGGGTGCCGGAGAATTCGGAGCCGCCGGTTGTCCTTGCGGCTGCGGATGAGTCCGACGACGCCATCCGCCGCACTCTCGTCGTGCGCCAGAGGGAACTCTACTCTGTTCTCCTGAGCGAGAAACGCGAGGGACTGGCCGCGTTCTTCGACCCGGCTACGATCTCCGTACCGCGGACCGGTGTGGTGGTTGCCAGGTGGACAGGAGAGCGACGGATGATCGTCGACTCGTCCGCCGGCTACTTCCAGCTTCTTGCCGGCAGGCCCGAGATCACGCCCGATCGGATGCCGGACGAGTTCGAGGTGAGGGTACTCTCGCCGGCCGCCGCGTTCGTCGTGACGCGCGGCGGCTCTCCCGGCTCGCGCATCGTCACTTCCTGGGCGCTGGGCCTGGCGGGCTGGCGCGTGACGCGTATGGTCGAGCTGTCCGCGGAGGCAGCCGCCAACGCGCTGAGAGTCCAATGGGGGCCGCGCCACCGATGACGTTCCGCGCCGGAGCCTCGCTCGGTCCCCTCCTGTGCGCGTGTTTTCTTGCGCTCCCGGCGGCGGCCCAGGACCGTGTTGCGCACAACCCTCTGATCGCCGGCACGTGCGGCTGGCCGCCGTTCGAGGCCGAGCCGGTACCCGCCGTGCTCGCCAGGATCGAGCAGCGTCTGGGCGACATCGAGGGCTATGTGGCGGAGACGGCGCGGGACGGATTGTCGGAGTTGAAGCGCTGGGTCCGCGACTGCAATGAAACGGCTTCGAGGCAGGCGGTGCTCGAGCTGCGCCGGGCGCTGGATCGCGCGCCGTCGCACCCCGGACTCCAGGCGGCGCTGGGCGTCGCGCTCGCCCGAGGCATCGAGGTGCAGCCGCCCGGCGCGCACGGCCACAACTTCCGGCCCGCGTACCCGCTGAGCAACGCGGAGCGGGAGGCCCGGCGCCTGCTCTCGCAGGCGCTCGATCAGTGGCCGGACGCGGACCTGGGCCTGGAGCTGGCCGCGCTCGCCCTCGCGACCCGGCACGAGGAGTCGCTCGACGTGGCGGCGGTCGCGCTCGAAACGCTTGCGGCCGCACTGCCCGCCGATGCGCGGATCCGGACCGTGCGTGCGGAGGTCGCGATCGCACGGCTTGATTACGACGTCGCCGCGCACGCAGCCGGGGAAGCCGCGGAGTTGGGCGACCCGTCCGGCTTCTGGGCGCTCGGCGTGACGCGGCTGCTCTGCGATGAGGATCCCGCGGAGGGCGGCCGCATGTACCTCGCGGGCCTGGCTTCCGCCGACGAGGGCGCGCTCTACCGCTACCACGAGGACCTCGCGCCGCTGCTGCTGCTCGAGGAGGAACGGCAGTGGGCGGCGCTCGAGGGCGCGGCGCGCAAGGCTTGGTTGCGCGAGGAGTGGGAGTGGCGCGCGTCGACCGCGGGCCGCACCCTGCCCGAGCGCCTGGCCGTGCACTTCGCGCGGCTCGAGACCGCAATGCTCAGCTACCGGCGCATGGCTCACCGCGGGGCGCGGCCGGTGGAGGCGATCGTGTGGGACTCGCTGCAGATCCGCTTCCCCTTCGACGATCGCGGCCTGATCCACATCCGGCACGGTCAGCCGGACGACATCGTTCGTGTACCCAGCGGCCGCATGGGACCCGGCAAGGAGGCCTGGCTCTACCATCAATTGGCTGGCGGCCGTGCGGTCTTCGAGTTCCGGAAGTTGAAGGATTGGGCCGACTGGGTGCTGGCAGCCCCGGCCGAATGCGATCCCTTCGTCTACATGTACGGGATCGGCGGGGCTGCCGGCGAAGCGAGGTACGTGAGGAACGACTCGACGGACCCCGGCTGGGAGGCGGCTTTCGAGCGAGGCGTATTCGACTACGGCACCAGCCTCGCGGTGGCGGACCCGGCGCTGGCGATGAATGCTGTCTGGTGCTACACGATTGTCAGAGCCTGGCCGTACCCCGACGGTACCCGGAAGCCCGGGCAACGCGTTACACGTCTGCTCCAGGAGTTGCCGTACATCCGCCTGAGGGAAGCGATGCGGCGCCGAGACGCGCGGACCGACGTGGAGGAGGCGCTTGCCACCGAAACCGCGGTTCCCCGCTTCGAGCGTTTCGTGCCGGCGCTCAGCTCCGTCTACGTGTTCCGCGGCAGCGCGGGCGCGGCCGATGTCGCCGCGTTCCTGCTGCTGCCGGCGGGCGGGCTCACGCCCCGTCCGCTCGAGCGCGGCGTCGCCTACCCGCTCCGCCTCTCGCTTGCCGTGGAGGACAATGACGCGCACCGCGTGCAGCGGACGGACACGCTGCTCACGTTCGCGGCGCAGGAGCGGCTGGCGGCGGGTCAGTTCCTGCGCACCGGGCTCCAGCTGCGCGCGGAGCCGGTGGCCGACGCGACCGTCCGTATTACCGTGGTCAACCCGGACCACCCCGAAGAGGGGCAGATCCTGGTGGGGACGAGGACCGTGCCAGCGTACCCGGCGTCTCGCCTCGCGATGAGCGACCTCGTGATCGCCGACCCGGAGCAGGGAAGCTGGCGGCGCGGCGGCGTGTCCATCAGCCCGCTGCCCGGCCATCAGCTTCGGGCCGACGGGGTGTTCCGGCTCTTCTACGAGGTGTACGGCGTGAAGGCGGAGGAGACCGTGCGCACGCGCATCACGGTGGCGCCGGGCACGGACCCCGACCTGCTCTCGCGGCTGAAGAGCCTGTTCGGCGATCAGCGCGTCCTCGAGCTGAGCTTCCAGGAGAGCGCACAGCCGGGCGCGGATGGCGTGCTCCAGGTGGAGCGCACGATCACGCCTTCGCTCGAGCCGGGCCGCTACACGCTGGAGGTGACGGTCGAGCGGCCGTCGAGCGGCGAGTCCGCGACCATGCGCACCAGCATCCTGCTGCTGCAGAAGGGCGGCGGCTGAATGCGACGGCGCCGCGCATGATCCGGACCGCGATCATCCTCGCGCTCATCCTCCCGGCGACGTCGTCGGCGCAGGTCCTGCGCGGTCGCGTCCTCGTGGATACGCTCGGCGTGGCGGGCGCCGCGGTGACGGCGACCGACTCGGCCGGCCTCGCGGCGCGCGCGGTAA
>Ga0209640_10004094_pt1 | contig 12828 bp, 17 predicted proteins | sample RifCSP10_1_FD_184018 | JGI IMG/M metagenome (GOLD analysis project Ga0209640, IMG submission 184018) | Soil microbial communities from Rifle, Colorado - Rifle CSP2_sed 10_1 (SPAdes) (version 2) | ecosystem: Environmental > Terrestrial > Deep subsurface > Rock core/Sediment | place: Rifle...
CTCGGCGGCGGCCACGACGAGCGCGAGCAGACGCTGAACCAGCTGCTCGTCGAGATGGACGGCTTCGAGTCGAACGAAGGCGTCATTCTGGTCGCGGCCACCAATCGCCCCGACGTGCTCGACCCCGCGCTCCTGCGTCCGGGCCGTTTCGATCGGCGGATTGTCGTCAACCGCCCCGACGTCAAGGGGCGCGAGGGCATCCTCGGCGTCCACACCAAGAAGATTCCGATGTCCGACGATGTCGACGTGGCGGTGCTGGCGCGGGGCTCATCGGGATTCTCGGGGGCGGATCTGGCGAACCTCGTGAACGAGGCGGCGCTGAACGCCGCGCGCTACAACCAGAAGGTCGTCCGCATGCTCGATTTCGAGTTTGCGAAGGACAAGGTGCTGATGGGCGCGGAGCGACGGTCGATGATCATCAGCGAGCAGGAGAAGCGCATCACCGCGATTCACGAGGCGGGGCACGCGCTGCTGACGGTCCTGCTGCCACAGGCCGATCCGATTCACAAGGTGACGATCATCCCGCGCGGCATGGCGCTCGGTCTCACGCAGCAGCTGCCCCTCGACGAGAAGCACAACTACTCGTGCGAGTACCTGCAGGATCAGATTGCGATTCTGATGGGTGGCCGGATCGCCGAGGAGATCACCGTCGGCAGTATCACCACCGGCGCGGGCAACGATCTCGAGCGTGCCACCGAGCTGGCGCGCCGGATGGTCTGCGAGTGGGGGATGAGCGTCGCGATGGGGCCGCTCACCTTCGGCAAGAAGGAGGAGCAGATCTTCCTCGGGCGCGAAATCGCCCAGCACCAGGATTACAGCGAGGACACGGCGCTCTGCATCGACAAGGAAGTCAAGCGGTTCGTGACCGACAACTACGCGCGCGCGCAGGCCGTGCTCGTCGAGCACAAGCAGAAACTGCTCAACCTGGCCGATGCGCTGCTCGTGTACGAGACGCTCGATGCCGACCAGGTGCGCCGCATCGCGGCCGGCCAGACGCTCGATGAGCCCGCGGCTGCGTCGACGTCTCTCCCGCCGCGCGAGCCGAAGGCCGCCCGCGGCGAGAAGGAGCGCCCCTCGATCGTGGCGCCGCTGCAGCCCAGGCCGCAGGAATAACCTCCGCATCGTAGGCGGAGACCTTTAGGTCTCCGCGGAACATAATGAGTCCCGCGATTGTCTCGCGGGTCTTTTTTCATGTCCTCTCACCGTCGTTTCACGATCGCGCTGCCCGCCGGCGGCAGCCTCGCGCTGGGCGACCGCACGCTCGTGATGGGAGTCGTCAACGTCACGCCCGATTCGTTTTCCGACGGCGGCGCGACGTTCGATCCCGCCCGGGCCGTCGAGGCCGGCGTGCGCATGGCGGACGAGGGCGCCGATGTGATTGACGTGGGCGGTGAATCGACGCGCCCCGGCGCCGAGCCGCTGGAAGAGGCGGAGGAACGCCGCCGGGTCGTGCCGGTGGTCGAACGGCTCGCGAAAGAGGTCCGCGTGCCGCTGTCGGTCGACACCTACAGGGCGTCAACGGCGGCAGCCGCGCTGGCGGCCGGCGCCGCCATCGTCAACGACGTCAGCGGCCTGCGGTACGACCCGGCGCTGGCGCAGGTCGTCGCGTCCCATCGCGCGCCCATCGTGCTCGTGCACACGCGCGGCCGCTCGCGCGACATGTACCAGCAGGCTTCGTATCATGACGTGATCGCCGAGGTGCTCGACGAGCTGCGCGAGAGCATGGCGTTTGCCGCGGGCGCAGGCATTCCTGCCGAGCGCATCATCCTCGATCCCGGGCTCGGCTTTGCCAAGGAGGCGCCCCACAGCTACGAGGTGCTGGCGCGCCTGGACGCCTTCGCGGAGCTGGGCCGGCCGCTCCTCGTCGGACCGTCGCGCAAGTCCTTTCTGGCGCGCCCGCTCGGCGGCGCCGTGCCGCCCGGCGAACGGGACTGGGCGACGGCGGCCGCCGTCGCCGCGGCCGTTCTGGCCGGTGCGCACGTGGTCCGGGTGCACACCGTCCGCGCGATGGTGCAGGTTGTCCGAGTCGCCGACGAGATTCGGCGGTATAAAGGGGAAGCATGACCTGGCTCGTTGAGGTGCTCAGCCGGCCGACGATCAACTGGTGGGACGCCCTGGACATCGCCCTCGTGTCGATTCTCGTGTACGAGCTGCTGCTTCTCATACGCGGCACGCGGGCCGTCCAGATGGCGCTCAGCGGCGGTTTCATCATCGGGCTCTTCTTTGTCTCCCGGTGGCTGGAGCTCGAGACCGTCAACTGGGTGATCCGCAATCTGGCCGGCTATGTCGTGTTCGCGATCATCGTCCTCTTCCAGTCGGATATCCGGCGCGCGCTGGCGCATTTCGGCCGCGCCCCCTTCTTCCGCCACTTCGAGCGCGCGCAGAGCACCGACGAGACGATCGAGGAGCTGGTCGTGACGGCGGCCAACCTGGCCTCCCGCCGGACCGGCGCCATCATCGTCATCGAGCGACAGATCGGGCTGCGCAACTACATCGAGGGGGGCATTCCGCTCGACGCGATGGTGACCTACGATCTGATGGCCGCCATCTTTCATCCTGGCTCGCCGCTCCACGACGGCGCGGCGATCGTGCAGGGCGACCGCGTCGCGGCCGCCGCCTGCTTTCTGCCGCTCTCGGTCAATCCGCGGCTCAGCCGCGAGCTCGGGACCCGCCATCGCGCGGCGCTCGGCCTGACGGAAGAAAACGACGCGGTCGCCATCGTGGTGTCGGAGGAGACCGGCAGCATCTCGCTTGTCCGCGACGGCAACCTGGAGCGCGGCATTTCTCCCGAGGCGCTCCGCACCCAGCTCCGGACGCTTGTCGCCAGCCGCCGCCGCTTGCGGCTGTCCCGCGCCGAGCCCCGGAGCTCGCTGGCCTGAATGGCGCTCCCGGGATTCCGCCATTTCGGGCTGAAGCTGGTCGCCGTTGCGCTGGCGGCGCTCATCTGGCTCCTCGTGTCGGGTGAGCAGATCGCCGAGCGCGCGATGCGCATCCCGCTCGAGTTCGCGAACCTGTCTGCGGAACTGCAGCTGGTCGGGGACACTCCGGACGTGGTGGACGTGCGAGTACGCGGATCGTCAGGGGCGCTCAGCCGCATCGCCTCCGGCGAGCTGGTCGCTATACTGGATCTGCGGTCGGCCCGGCCCGGCCAGCGGTTGTTCCACCTGACGGGCGAGGACGTGCGCGTGCCGTTCGGGGTCGAAGTCGTCCAGATAACCCCGTCAAACGTCTCCATCATGATCGATAAGTCGGCCACGAAAGTCGTGCCCGTCGTTCCAGAGCTCGATGGGGACCCCCAGGATGGATACGTGGTCGGCACCGTCTCGGCGGAGCCGGCGGCGGTCGAGGTGGTGGGCCCGGCCAGTGCCGTCGCCCGTCTGACGGAGGCGATCACCGAAGCCGTCTCGATAGGGGGCGCCTCGGGGACGATTGTTGAGGATGTCAATGTCGGCGTCGCGGATCCGTCGGTCCGCCTGCAGTCGCCCGGCGGCGCGCGCGTGACCGTGACGATTACGGCGCAGCCTGTGGAGTGGGCGGTCGTCGGCATTCCCATTCGGACGCGCAACGGCGGTTCGGCGCAGGTCGTGCCGGGGGAGGTCACGGTGTACGTTCGCGGTCCGCGGGAGGCGCGCAACATTCGGGCGGAGGATTTTGGCGTGTCCGTTGACACCGAAGGCCTGCGCGCGGGACTCTTTCAACTGCCGGTGCAGGTGGCGCCGCCCTCGCGCGTGGGTGTCATTCGCGTCGATCCGCCAACAGTGCGAGTCCGCATTCGATAGCACAATGGGTCGGTTGTTCGGCACCGATGGGGTCCGTGGCCGGGCGGGTGACTACCCGCTCGATAATCCGACAATCCGCCGTCTCGGCGCGGCCCTGGCGCGGGCGCTTGGCCACGGCGATCGTGGCGTCCGATTTCTCGCGGGCCGTGACACGCGCGAATCGGGAGCGTGGATCGAGCGCGAGCTCGCCGCCGGCATCGCCAGCCAGGGCGGCGTGCTCGTGAGCGCGGGCGTGATCCCCACGCCCGCGATTGCCTACCTCACGCCGCGAATGGCGTACACGGCCGGCGTCGTGATTTCCGCGTCGCACAACCCCTTCGAGGACAACGGCATCAAGGTGTTTTCGGGAACGGGGGAGAAGTTCACCGAGGCGCTCGAGGATCACGTCGAATCGATCATGGCGGATGAATCGTGGGGTCCTTCCCTCTTTCGCCGGACCGAGGTGGAGCACGTCGACTATCGCGAAGAGTACCTCTCACACCTGCGGCGGATTCTTCAGCCCGCCGATCGGCGGACGGCCCGCCCGATCGCGATCGATTGCGCGAACGGGGCGACGACGACCGTCGCGCCCGCGCTCTTCGCGCAGCTTGGATTCGACGCGCGCTGCGTGGGCTGCGAGCCCGACGGCCGCAATATCAACCGTGGCTGCGGCTCGACGGCTCCCGGGCTGCTGGCCCAAACGGTGGTCGACGGCGGGCATCCGCTGGGGATCGCCTACGACGGCGACGGCGATCGCGCCATCTTCGTCGACGCGGAAGGCCGGATTGTCGACGGCGATGCCGTCATGCTCATGTGCGCGAAGCAGATGAAGGCCGAGGGCCGGCTGAAGGGCGACGCGGTGGTCGCCACCGTGATGAGCAACATCGGCCTGGAGATCGCGCTGCGCGAGGCGGGCATCGCGATGATTCGATGCCCTGTGGGCGACAAGTACGTGATGGACGAGCTCGTCAAGCGCGATCTGTCGATCGGCGGCGAGCAGTCAGGCCACGTGATCTTTTCCGAGTACCTGTTCACCGGCGACGGCCTCGCCACCTCGCTCAACGTGCTGCGGACGATGGCGGCGACCGGGCGGGAGCTGGGCGACCTGGCGTCGGAGCTGAAGAAGTATCCGCAAGTACTGCTCAATCTGCGTGTCGACCGCAGAGTCGATCTGAAGACGATTCCGGCCGTCGCCGCGCTCCTCTCGTCCGTCGAATCCCGCCTGGCCGGCCACGGGCGGCTGCTCGTCCGCTACTCGGGGACCGAGCCGCTGCTGCGCGTCATGCTCGAGGGGCGCGACGAGGCCGACATCCGGCGATGGGGACAGGAAATCATCGATGCTGTACGGCAGCACGTGGGTTGATGGTTCGCCTCTCCGTCAACGTCAACAAGGTCGCGACCGTCCGTAATTCGCGCGGCGGCTCGATGCCGTCCGTGCTGCGGGCCGTGCAGGTGTGCCTGGAGGCCGGCTCGCGTGGCATCACGGTTCATCCTCGCGCCGACGCCCGCCATATCACCGCGGCCGACGTTGGCGAGATCGCCGCGTTCCTCGCCCCGCACAAGGGCCGGGTCGAGTACAACATCGAAGGCGACCCTCGTCCCGATCTGCTCGAGCTCGTCCACGCGGTGAAGCCGGATCAGTGCACCCTCGTTCCCGTGCGGCCCGGCGAGATCACGAGCCAGGCCGGGTGGTCGCCAGCCACCCCGCGCGACGCGCTCGCGCATGCGATCGCCGATCTGCGCGCCGCGGGCATTCGCGTCAGCCTCTTTGTCGATCCCGAGGAGCCGCCGATCCGCTGGGCGGCGGAGGTGGGGGCCGATCGTGTCGAGCTCTATACCGAGCCCTTCGCGCGCGCCTTCGAGCGCGGCGACGCCGACGCCGGGCAATCGTTTGCAACCTGCACGCGCGCGGCCGAGCTGGCGCACACGCTTGGCCTCGGGGTGAACGCAGGCCACGACCTCAACCTCGAGAACCTTGTGATGTTCAGGCAACTGCCGCACCTGGACGAAGTCTCCATCGGCCACGCGCTTATCAGCCATGCGCTCTTTGTCGGCCTGGCGCAAAGCGTCCGTGAGTATCTCGATGTGCTCGCGCACCGGTAGCCGGAGGCCTTCAGGCCTCCGGATCCGGGCGTTGGGAATTGTCGTCGCGGCGCTCCTCGTCGTCGCGGAGGGGCCTCTCGGTGCCGCCGGGCGGGTGGTGACGTTTCCGGCCGCCGATGGCCGCGTGCTGACCGGGCTGATGATGGATGCGCGCGACCGGCCGGCGCCGGCCGTGGTCCTGGTGCCGATGCTCGGGCGCACCAGGGACGATTGGCAGGCGGTGGCGCAGCGGCTGGCGGAGGCGAACATCAGCGCCCTGGCTATCGACCTTCCGGCCCTGGGGCTGCCCGACGATCCCGCCGAGTTGATGCGCTGGCACGAAGGCATCCACGCCGCCGTGGCATTCCTGGCCGGCCGCCCCACCGACGTGCGGCCCGCGGCCATCGGCGTGGCAGGCGCCTCGCTGGGCGCCAGCCTGGCGGTGACGGCGGCGGCGGTGGACCCGGGGATCCGGTCCATCGCGCTCGTTTCGCCGTCGCTCGACTACCGCGGCGTGCGGATCGACCTGCCGCTGGCGCAATATGGGCCGCGGCCGGCCCTCCTGCTGGCCAGCGTGCACGACCCGTATGCGGCCCGGTCGGTGCGCACGCTCGCACGGGACGGTTCGGGGCCCCGCGAGGTGCGCTGGTCGACCGTCCCCGCGCACGGCTCCCTCCTGCTGGCCCGCGACGGGGAGCTCGTGCGCGCCCTCGTCGAATGGTTCCAGCGGACGCTGGGGGTGTCATAAGATCGGTCTCATGCGAGCCGACTCCATCGTCTTCGCCGTTGCCGGCATGTGTTTCGGCGTCATCCTCGGCTGGGTGATTGGCGCGCAGCAGGCGACGGTTCGTCCCGCAGCCCCTGCCGCCGCCGCCGCGCCCGCCACGGGCCAGAACACCGCCCGGCAGGCGCCCCCGCTCGACGAGGCCCGCGTGCAGGCGCTCACGACCGTCATCAAGAGCGATCCCAAGAATGCCGGCGCGGCCGTGCAGCTCGCCAACACGTACTTCGACGCCGAGCAGTACGGCGATGCGATCAGGTGGTACGAGCAGAGCCTCACGCTCAACCCGAACGACCCGGATGCGAGCACGGATCTCGGCATCAGCTACTACTACACCGGCCAGACCGATCGCGCGCTCCAGCAGTTCGAGAAGTCACTGAAGATCAACCCGCGCCACACAAAGACGATGCTCAATCAGGGGATTGTGCTGGCGTTCGGCAAGCAGGATCTTGCCGGCGCGTCGGAGGCCTGGAAGAAGGTCATCGAGCTGGCGCCCGACAGCTCCGAGGCGCAGGCGGCGCGCCGCGGCCTCGAAGGCATCACGGCGGCGGGGCATCCGGGCGGCACGACCACGCCGGGCAGCTGAGGCCGGGATCACGCGATGCTCAGGTTCATTCTCCTCGCCATCCTGCTCATCGTGGTCGCGCGCCTGTTCTGGCGCCTGATGGATTCGGTGATCGAAGCCGCGCGCGTGCCCGGGCACGGCAGCGGCCGCGCGCCGGCGGTCAAGCTCGTGCGCGATCCCGTGTGCGGCACCTTCGTCGCCCCGCGCACGGCGCTCTCGCTGACGGCTGCCGGGAGCACGCATTATTTCTGCTCGGAGGAATGCCGGGCGAAGTTTGGGAGGGGTTAGGGGTTAGGGGTTGGGGGTGACCAGGCTCGAGGAGCAGATTCGCGCCGATATCGTGGAGGCCGGCCGCCGGCTGTACGCGCGCGCGTACGTGGCATCCAATGACGGCAACATCACGGCCCGGCTCGACGATCGGCGGCTGGTGGCCACGCCCAAGGGCGTCTCGAAGGGCTTCATGACGCCCGACATGATGGTCGTCGTCGATTACGACGGCAACAAGGTGGCCGGCGAGCGGGACCCGTCGACCGAGCTGCCGATGCACCTCGAGATCTACCGGAATCGCCCCGACGCCAACGCCGTGGTCCACGCGCATCCGCCGGTGGCGACCGGGTTTGCCGTGGCCGGCATCCCCCTCACGCGCGCGGTCCTGGCCGAAGTGATCACGACGCTCGGCAGCATTCCGATTGCGGCGTACGGCACGCCCTCGACGGCGGAGCTGCCCGCCGCGGTCCGCAAGTACATCAAGGCGCACGACGGGATGCTGCTCGCCAATCACGGAGCCGTCACGTGCGGGAAGGACGTGATGGGCGCCTACTACAAGATGGAAACCATCGAGCACTTCGCGAACATCAGCCTCGTGGCGCGGCTGCTCGGCGGCGAGCATCTGATCTCGCGCGAGGAAGTCGAGCGGCTCCAGGGCCTTCGCGGCGTGTACGGCATTCCGGCGCCGGCGCCGCTCTGCGCCGATCCATCCGAGGCGGGCGGCGACCAGGTCGAGTGCCAGGTGCTCGAAGCGCCCGAATCGCCGGCCGCGCGGCTCGTGCCCGACGTGTCGCTCGCGCTGCGACACGCAAGCAGGGACGGAGAAATTCGGCTAACATACGGCGAACTGACGGCGCTTATTGCGGACGCCGTCAGGACGTTGAAGGATTGACGAATTCGTCAATGCGTCAATGCGAGGTTCAAAATGGGAGAGGCGTTGGGAATGGTCGAGACCAAAGGCCTGGTTGCCATGATCGAGGCGGCCGACGCGATGGTCAAGGCCGCAAAAGTCACGCTCATCGGCTGGGAGAAGATCGGCGCCGGCTACGTCACGGCCATCGTCCGTGGCGACGTGGCGGCCGTGAAGGCGGCCACCGATGCGGGCGCCGCGGCGGCGCGCCGGGTCGGCGAGCTGGTGTCGGTGCACGTCATCCCGCGGCCTCACGCCAACCTCGAGGACACGCTGCCCATCGGCAGATCTGCCGGCGCGGCAAAGGTCTAGCTGAGGTCACGGCCCGATGATTCTTGCCCGCGTCGTCGGGACCGTTGTCGCGACGCGCAAGGACCCGCGGCTCATCGGCAACAAGCTGCTCGTGGCGCGCCCGGTCGATCCGCACGGAAAGAGCGAAGCCAATTACCTGGTGGCCGTGGATACCGTCGATGCCGGCGTCGGCGAGACGGTGCTGATTGTCAGCGGCAGCTCCGCCCGGATGGCGGCCGGCATGAAGGATTGTCCCGTCGATGCCGCCATCGTCGGTATTGTCGACGCCGTCGACGTGGCGGCGGGGCACTGACGCCGTGCAGCTGGCCAGAGTCATCGGCGACGTGGTGGCCACCCGCAAGGACGGCAATCTGGCCGGCGTGACGCTGCTGGTGCTGCAGCCGATTGCCCCCGACGGCCGGCCCGTCGGGCGAACGCTGGTCGCGGTGGACGCGGCGGGCGCGGGCGTCGGCGAGACGGTCTTTTTCGTGCGTGGCAAGGAGGCGAGCTTTCCGTTCTATCCGACGGAGGTGCCCGCCGACGCCGGGGTGGTCGGCATCGTCGATCACTGGGACGTTGAACCGTAGTGTCCGGCTTTAGCCGGACCTGATCCGCATGCAAATCGCCCGCGTCGTCGGCACCGTCGTGGCCACGCAGAAGCACCGCGCGTTCGAGGGCGCGAAGCTCCTGCTCGTCCAGCCGCTGACGCTCGACGACAAGCCGCGCGGCACCGCGCTGCTGGCTGTCGACGCGCTCGGTGCGGGCGTGCACGAAAAGGTGCTGGTCGTGATGGAAGGCCGCGCGGCCGGCGAGGCGCTCGGCAAGAAGCTGGCGCCGGTCGATGCGGCGGTCGTGGGGATTATCGATACCGTGGACGTCACCGAATGACCGACGACGAGCTGCGTTCGCTCGTGCGCGCGGCCATCGCCCGGCAGGCCGCCGGTACGCCCGGCGCGGAGGTTGGGAACAGGCCCGCGCCGGCGATGGTGCGCCTGCACCCAAGCCACAGCCTGTTCATGGTGCCGGCCGGCTCCGACGCCGACGGCCCCTGTTTCATCGAGCCCGCCGTGATGTGCAATCACTGTGGGTACTGCCAGTCGTGGGGGCACTAGACAAGCTTCCCGTCCTCCTCACGCGCAAGCTGCCGGCCTCCGTCATGGCGACCCTCGCGGCCTCGTGCGAGGTGGAGCAGTCTGCTGGCGACGGCTCGATGTCGCGCGACGAGCTGCTGTCGCGCGTGGCCGGCAAGCACGCGCTCGTGTCGATGGTGACCGACACCATCGATCGCGCGGTGATCGACGCGGGCACGGCGCTGCGCATCATCGCCAACGTCGCCGTCGGGTACAACAATGTGGACGTCGCGGCGGCCCGCGGCCGCGGCATCATCGTCACCAACACCCCCGACGTGCTCACCGATGCGACGGCGGACTTCACGCTGGCGCTGATCCTGGCCGTCACGCGCCGGCTTGGCGAGGGCGAGCGCATGGTCCGCCGCGGCGAGTGGAAGGGGTGGGCGTTCGATCAGCTCCTCGGGATGCAGTTGCGCGGCAAGCAGCTCGGCATCGTGGGGTTTGGTCGAATCGGGCACGCCGTCGCGGACCGCGCGTCTGCCTTCGGGATGACGATCGCCCACACGTCGCGATCGGGGGGCGGGATGCCGCTCGATCGCCTGCTCTCGACCTCCGACGTCGTGTCGCTGCACGTGCCGCTCACGCCCGAGACGCGACACCTGATCGGCCAGCCCGAGCTCGCGCGCATGAAGCGCTCCGCGTACCTGATCAATACGACGCGCGGTCCTGTCGTCGACGAGGCGGCGCTGGCGTGGGCGCTCAAGAGCCGGTTGATCGCGGGCGCGGCGCTGGACGTCTACGAGCGCGAGCCCGAGGTGCATGCGGATCTCGTCGCGCTCGATAACGTCGTCCTGGCGCCGCACCTCGGCAGCGCGACCATCGAGACGCGAACGGCCATGGCCGATCTGGCCGTCCGCAACGTCGTCGCGGTGCTTGGCGGCAAGCCGCCGCTGACGCCGGTCCCCTGAGCTAGACCTGCGACGGCAGCGAATGGACCTCGATCTCGCGTCCCCACAGCTGCGCGATCACCGGCTGCACCGCTGCCGGCCTGCCGCTCGTCCAGAACTCCTCGGTGCTGTGACGTCCTTCGGGCGCCAGCAGATCTGACGCCGTCAGCCGGCGACGGACCTCGCGCGCGACGGCAACAGCCGGATCGATGAGCGTGACGGTCGATCCCGCCGCCGCCTGGATGAGGGGTGCGAGAAACGGGTAGTGCGTGCACCCGAGCACGAGCGTGTCGGCGCCGCGCTCGATGAGCGGGCGCACGTAGCGCTCGACGAGCGCACGCGTGTCCGGGCCCGACAGGTCGCCCTGCTCGACCTGCTCGACGAGGCCGGGGCACGCCTGCACGAGCACGTCGACGTCGGCGCCGTAGGTCGAGACGAGCCGCTCGAACCGCGTGCTCGCGAGCATCTGACTGGTGGCGAGCACGCCGACCACGCCCGACCGGGTTTCGGCGGCCGCGGGTTTCACCGCCGGCTCGATGGCGATGATGGGGGTGGAGCGGCTCGCACGCAGATGGTCCACCGCGACGCCGGTGGCCGTGTTGCAGGCGACCACCACCGCCTTGGCGCGACGGCTCTCGAGGTAATCCACGATGGCCGTGGCGCGCTGCCGGATGAATTCGGCCGGCCGGTCGCCGTACGGCGCGAATCCTGAATCGGCCACGTACAGGAGGTCTTCGAACGGGAGCTCGCGGCGGATTTCTCTCAGGACGGACAGCCCGCCGACGCCCGAGTCGAAGACGCCGATCGGATCGCTCATGGATATCGCGCGAATCGTACCACGCGGAAATCCGTGCGGCCTGCAGGAGGCCACAGCCACGACGCCCGCGAAAACGAATCGGCCACAAAGGACACGAAGCAGGGATCGCAGTGACGTACGTAGTGTCCGGCTTCAGCCGGACTTGCCAGGTCGGCCGTCGACAGGCGGAGATCGGCTTGCAGTGTCGTCCTTCGTGGCAAAGAATAGCCCTTCGTGTCCTTCGTGGTTATACGCGTCTTTGCGTCCTTGGTGGCTGGCTGGGCTCCATGAAGGCGTCACTGCGCACGCCCCACCCGCGCACAGTCGAGCGCGTCATGCGCGCGCTGGCGCACGCCATCACCGGCCTTGCGCTGCCGGCCGTGGAGAAGATCTCGGAAGAGCAAGCGGAAGATCCCTTTCAGATTCTCATCGCGACGCTGCTTTCGGCGCGGACGCAGGACGCCACGACCCACGCCGCCTCCACCCGGCTCTTCCGGGCGGCGCGCACGCCGCGGACCATGGCCAAGCTGCGCGTGAAGGAGATCGAGCGGCTGATCTACCCGGTGAGTTTTTACCGGCACAAGGCGCGCCACGTGAAGGCGTGCTGCGAGATGCTCGTCAGCCGGTTCGGCGCCAAGGTGCCGTCCACCATGGACGAGCTCGTGATGCTGCCTGGCGTGGGGCGGAAGACGGCCAACCTCGTGCTGATTCTCGGGTTCAAGAGCCTCGAGAACATCTGCGTCGACACGCACGTGCACCGGATCTCGAACCGCCTCGGCTGGGTGGCGACGGCGACCCCGGACGAGACCGAGCAGGCGCTCTATCGCGCCACCGACCGGCGGTGGTGGCCGTTCGTCAACCTGTATCTGGTGACCTGGGGACAGAATGTCTGCCGGCCGGTGTACCCGCGCTGCGGAGATTGCGTCATCAGGCAGGAATGTCCAAGAATTGGGGTCGAACGGAGGAACAGATGAAGCGCTTACGCTGGGCGTTGATGGCGGCGCTCCTCACCGCGCCGCTCGTTGGCCACCTCGCCGCGCAGGGGACGGCACGGAAATCGGCGGGAGCTGGCCCGGTGCTGGTGATCGAGACGGTGAAAGGGTCGATTGAAATCGAGACCTATCCGGGCGAGGCCCCGAAGACGGTCGAGCACATCGTGGCGCTGGCCAGGCGCAACTTCTACAACGGCCACCGCATCCATCGCGTCGTCCGAGGCTTCGTCGTGCAGTTCGGCGACCCGCTGTCGCGCGACATGACCAAGCGCGACCGCTGGGGCTCGCAGGGAAGCGGCCGAGCGATTGGCGTGGCCGAAATCAGCCCGAAACGGAGGCACGGTCTCGGCGCCGTCGCGGTCGCCCATG
>Ga0209640_10004096_pt1 | contig 12827 bp, 11 predicted proteins | sample RifCSP10_1_FD_184018 | JGI IMG/M metagenome (GOLD analysis project Ga0209640, IMG submission 184018) | Soil microbial communities from Rifle, Colorado - Rifle CSP2_sed 10_1 (SPAdes) (version 2) | ecosystem: Environmental > Terrestrial > Deep subsurface > Rock core/Sediment | place: Rifle...
CGAGCGCGGGGGGCGAATCCGGAGAGGCGATGTACGTCCTCGTCTCCGAGCTGTTTCCGATCTGTAGGAGCATCACCGGAGACGGCGTCAGGGACACCCTCCGGAGGCTGAAGACGCGCATCCCGCTCGACATCATCGAGGTCCCATCGGGCACCCCGGTCTTCGACTGGACGGTGCCGAAGGAATGGAACATCCGCGGCGCGTACATCAAGAATCCCCGAGGGGAACGCCTCGTCGATTTCGAGCGGTGCAATCTTCACGTGTTGAACTACAGTACGCCGGTTCACGCCAGGTTGTCGCTCGAAGCCCTGAAGCCGCACCTCTTCTCGATCCCCGAGCACCCGGCGTGGGTCCCGTACCGGACCTCGTACTACAGCCCGAACTGGGGGTTCTGCCTCAGCCACGAGCAACTGCAAGCCCTCGAGGACGAGGACTACGAAGTGTGCATCGACTCGTCGCTGACCGACGGCTCGCTCACCTACGGGGAGTGCTATCTGCCGGGGGCCACGACCGACGAGGTGCTCGTCTCGTGCCACGTGTGCCATCCATCGCTCTGCAACGACAATCTGTCGGGCATCAGTGTTGCCACGTTCCTGGCCAGGGAGATGTCGAACAAGCCGCGGCGGTACTCCTACAGGTTTCTCTTCATTCCGGGCACGATCGGGGCGATCACCTGGCTCGCGCGGAACCAGGCGCAGACCGGACGCATCAGGCACGGCCTCGTGCTCACCTGCGTCGGAGACCCGGGGGGCTTTCACTACAAGAAGAGCCGGATGGGAGATGCCGAGATCGACCGCACCGTCGCCCATGTGCTTCGCCACCAGGGGCGGCCACACGAGATCCTTGACTTCTCCCCCTACGGCTACGACGAGCGCCAGTTCTGCTCTCCCGGATTCAACCTGCCGGTCGGTTGCCTGATGCGAAGCGTCTGGGGCCAGTTCCCCGAGTACCACACGTCGGGCGACGATCTCAGCCTGGTCACGCCGGCGGCCCTGGCTGAATCGCTGCGCACGTGCGTCGACGTGATGGAGGTTCTTGAACACAACCGGACGCTTCTGAACACGAACCCGTACTGCGAGCCGGCGCTCGGCAGGCGGGAGCTTTACCGGACGACCGGCGGTGCTCATCCCACTGTGGACAATCTGGCCCGGCTGTGGGTCCTCAATCTCTCGGACGGCAGCCACTCGCTGCTCGACATCGCCGATCGCGCGGGTATCGATTTCACCTCGATCCGCGTGGCGGCGGACGAGCTCTTCGCGCACGGTCTGCTGCGCGAGGCCAAGGGACGTCACGCGTAGATGGTCTTCATCGATACTGGCCTCCCCGGCGCATTCGTCGTCGAACCGGAGCGCGTGGAAGACGAGCGCGGGTTCTTCGCGCGGACCTGGTGTGCCCGTGAGTTCGAGGAGCGCGGACTCGACCCACGGCTCGTGCAGTGCAACATGTCGAGGAACCGGGCCCGCTGGACGCTGCGTGGAATGCACTATCAGGTGGCGCCACACGCGGAGGCCAAGCTGGTACGTTGCACGATGGGAGCAATCTACGACGTCCTCGTCGACCTGCGTCCCTCCTCCGGCTCCTACCTTCGCTGGTTCGGCGCCGAGCTGACGGCCGAGAATCACCGTGCGCTCTACGTGCCGGAGGGATTCGCGCACGGCTTCCTGACGCTCACCGACGAATCGGAGGTCTTCTACCAGATGTCGCAGTTCTATGCGCCGCAGGCCGCACAGGGAGTACGGTGGAACGACCCGGTGCTCGCCATCGAATGGCCTGGGCCAGTCCACGTCATCTCCGAACGCGACCGCGGTTATCCCGACTACCAGCCCGCTCGCCGGCCGGAGACACGGGCATGAGCAGCGGCCGGGCACGCGGCACGTGCCGGCACTGCGGGGCGCCGCTGCAGCACACCTTCGTCGACCTCGGCATGTCGCCCCTCTGTGAGAGCTTCCTCGAGGCCGGCCAGCTCGACGAGATGGAGCCGTTCTACCCTCTGCACGCGTTCGTCTGCGACCGGTGCTTCCTGGTGCAGCTCGAGGACTACGTGTCGCCCGCGTCGATTTTCTCGGAATACGCCTACTTCTCTTCGTACGCCGAGAGCTGGCTCGCGCACGCCCGCGCCTACACGGACCAGATGATCGAGCGCTGGCATCTCGGCCCGGCCCATCAGGTCATCGAAGTGGCGAGCAACGACGGCTACCTGTTGCAGTACTTCGTCGCACGCGGGATCCCGGCCCTCGGCATCGAGCCCGCCGCCAACGTGGCGAGGGCCGCGGAGGCGAAAGGTGTGCCGACGCGGGTGGCCTTCTTCGGCCGCGACACGGCACGTCGACTGGCCGCCGAAGGGCTCGGCGCCGACCTCCTCGTCGGCAACAACGTCCTCGCGCAGGTGCCGGACCTCTCCGACTTCATCGCCGGCATGAAGATGGCGCTTCGCAGTGGCGGGGTCATCACCATGGAGTTCCCCCACCTGCTGCGGCTCGTCGAGGGCAATCAGTTCGACACGATCTACCACGAGCACTTCTCGTACTTCTCGCTGCTCTCCGCCGGTCCGATCTTCGCGTCGCATGGTCTCGAGCTGTTCGATGCCGAAGAGCTCACCACGCACGGCGGGTCGCTGCGGATCTACGCCCGGCACCGGGACGACACGTCGAAGCCTGCGACATCTCGACTGGCGGACCTGCTCGCGCGCGAGCACGACGCCGGGCTCGACCGACTGGAGTACTACACCGGTTTCCACCGCCAGGTGGAGGACACCAAGCGGCGATTGCTCGAGTTTCTGATCGACGCCAAGCGGACGGGCCGATCAGTGGCCGGCTATGGAGCGCCTGGGAAGGGCAACACGCTGCTCAACTACTGCGGCATCCGCACCGACTTCCTCGACTACACGGTGGACCGCAATCCCTATAAGCACGGCCGCTTCACGCCGGGCACGCACATTCCGATTCATGCGCCCGAGAAGATCGCCGAAACGAGGCCTGATTTTCTGCTGATCCTGCCATGGAACGTCAAAGAGGAAATCATGCAGCAGATGGCCCACATCAGGAGCTGGGGTGGGCGGTTCGTGGTCCCGATTCCGACAGTGACAGTCTACTGAGTCGACCGGGTAACGGCCGGAATTAAGTCCTGGGAAACGTGGACTTCGCGCCGGATTGGCGGGCATGACTGGCCATCCGAGTGGCGATATCCTTGCTAGGAAACAGCTATCCCCGACGGGACGACTTGCTGTGAAAATACTGGTGACTGGGCACGACGGCTACATCGGCGCCGTCATGACAGGTGTGCTGACCCGCGCCGGCCACGAGGTCACCGGGCTCGACACGTTCTTCTACGAGGACTGTCGGTTCGGGGCCGAGGGCCCTCGGATCCCGGCGATTCGCAAGGACGTCCGCGAGGTCGCGCCGGCGGATCTCCGCGGTTACGACGCCGTGGTCCACCTTGCGGCCTTGTCGAACGATCCGCTCGGGACGCTCGACGAACGCTGCACGCTCGACATCAACCACGCGGCGAGCGTGAGCCTGGCCCGCGCCGCGAAGGCGGCAGGCGTCCCGCGGTTCCTGTTCGCCTCCTCGTGCAGTCTTTACGGCAAGGCCGGGGACGCGATGCTCGATGAGAGCGCCGAGTTCAATCCGATTACGGCGTACGGCCGCTCGAAGGTCCTGGTGGAGCGGGACGTCTCCCGCATGGCAGACGCCCGCTTCAGCCCCACGTTCTTCCGCAACGCGACGGCATACGGCGTGTCGCCGCGGCTGAGGGCGGACATCGTGGTCAACAACCTGGTAGGCATCGCGTACACGACCGGCAAGGTCGTCATTCAGAGCGACGGCACGCCCTGGCGGCCGCTGGTCCACGTCGAGGACATCTCCGCCGCGTTCCTCGCGGCGCTCGACGCGCCCCGGGAGGCCGTTCACAACGAAGCGTTCAACATCGGCAGCACGAGCGAGAACTATCAGGTTCGCGAGCTGGCCGAGATGGTGCGCGAGGTCGTCCCCGGCTGCTCAATCGCATACATGGAGGGTGGCGGCCCCGACCCGCGGTGCTACCGGGTCAACTGCGACAAGGTCACCAGAGCGCTGCCGGGATTCCGCACGCGGTGGACCGTCCGGCGCGGCATCGAGCAGCTCTACGCCGCGTTCCGCGAGAACGGCCTGACGCCAGAGGCCTTCGCTCGCTACTTCCGCCTGCCCCGCATTCAAGCCCACCTCGACGAGGGGCGATTGAGCTCGACGCTGAGGTGGCGGGGCGTTCCCGCCCCTCGTGCGGAGGTCGTGCGGTGAAGATCGTGCTGTTCTGCGGCGGCATGGGCCTTCGCCTCCGTGAGGCCGGCGAACAGCTTCCCAAGCCGATGGTCACGCTCGGCTATCGGCCCCTCATCTGGCACGTGATGAAGTACTACGCCCACTTCGGCCACAAGGACTTCATCCTCTGCCTTGGTTATCGCGGCGACGTCATCAAGGACTACTTCCTCAACTACAACGAGTGCCTGTCGAACGACTTCGTCCTCTCCGACGGCGGCAAGAGCCTGCAGTTGATGAGCAGCGACATACACGACTGGCGGATCACATTCGTCGATACGGGCGCCACGGCCAACATCGGCCAGCGCCTCAAGGCGGTTGAACCGCTCGTTCGCGATGAGCCCGAGTTCATGGCCAACTACAGCGACGGCCTGACCGATCTGTCGCTGCCGGCGCACCTGGATCACTTTCGCCGACAGGGCGCTATCGCGAGCTTCCTCAGCGTCAAGCCCAACTTGAGCTATCACGTCGTCTCGATCGGAGAGCGCGGGCTGGTCACGGCGATCCAGGAGCTGCGTAACACTCCGCTGCGCATCAACGCCGGGTATTTCATCTTCCGGCGGGAGATCTTCGATTACATCGGCCCTGGAGAGGAACTGGTGGCCGAGCCGTTTCAGCGGCTCGTGGAGCAGCGACACCTGACGGCGTACGAGCACGAGGGGTTCTTCATGGCCATGGATACCTTCAAAGACCGCCAGGTGCTCGAGGACATCCACGCACGGGGCAATGCCCCCTGGGAGGTGTGGAACGGCCTCGCGACCGGGCATGCGTGAGCTGCACCTTGCGCCGCGCGCAGGCACGGGGCTGCAGATCCTGTGCCTCGGTGCGCACGCCGACGACATCGAGATTGGCTGTGGGGGTCTCATCCTCGACACGCTCGCCAACGTCTCGACCGTGGACGTGCACTGGGTGGTTTTCAGCGCCGATGCCACGCGGGAACGCGAGGCCCGACGCAGCGCGCGCAGCTTCCTCCGGCAGGCTCGCCGGCGGACGGTCGTGGTGCACCACTTCCGCGACGGGTTCTTTCCTTACCAGGGGAAGGCCATCAAGACCACCTTCGAGACGCTCAAGCGGACGGTCCCGTCACCTGACCTCGTGGTCACGCACTTTCGCGACGACCGGCATCAGGACCATCGCCTGATCTCGGATCTCACCTGGAATACGTTTCGCGATCACGTGGTCCTGGAGTACGAGGTCCCGAAGTACGACGGCGACCTCGTCACGCCGAATTGCTACGCCCCCCTCGATCGCTCGACGTGCGCCTGCAAGGTCGAATACCTCGGCACGGCCTTCGCCAGCCAGCGCGACAAACCCTGGTTCAGCGCCGAGACGTTCCTCGGCTTGATGCGGATACGCGGCGTCGAGTGTCGAGCGCCGGGCGGCTACGCCGAAGGCTTTCACGCCAGAAAGGTCGTGTTGAAGGTGGGACGCGGATGAACGCCCGGCCGTCCGCGGCGTCGCTGAACCTGCGGGCGGGCGACGTGGTCGAAGTGCGCAGTCTCGAGGAGATCCTGGCGACGCTCGACGATCGCGCCAGGTTCGAGGCGCTGCCATTCATGCCCGAGATGCTGAAGTTCACGGGCCGGCAGTTCCGTGTATCCGCGCGGGCCGACAGGACCTGCGACCGCGTCGAGCGGACCGGCATTCGCACGATGACCGGGGCCGTCCATCTGGACGGCGTCCGCTGCGACGGCGCCCTCCACGACGGGTGCGACGCCGCGTGCCTTATCTATTGGAAGGAAGCCTGGCTGAAGCGAGTCGACCGGAAGGCGGTCGAACCACCTCCTCAGAACCCGGATGACGCCCCCTTGATGCCTGCCGCCGCGCCCCACGCAGCGCGAATCTTCGAGGCCACGAAGCACACGCAGACGGACGGTGAACGTGTCTATTCCTGTCAGGCGACCGCAGGCCTCGACTATACGTGCGCGGTGCTCCCCGACCAGAAACACTCGTACTGGCGGGATGTACGCTGCGGGAACGTCAGGTGGCACGAGGCCCTTCGAGCGCACCTGGTCGAGCGGTTCAACGCGTTTCAGCAGCGCCGCGGCGGCACGCAGTACCCTCCGCTCCAGGGCTCTCTGTCGACGACGCCGGCGGAACGGTTGGACCTGCAGCCGGGCGATTTCGTGCAGGTGCGTCCGCGCGACGAGATTGTCGGCACGCTGGACGTCGAGGGTCGAAACCGCGGCTTGACCTTCGATCGCGAGATGCTGATGTACTGCGGAGGCACCTACCGAGTGCTCAAGCGAGTCGACCGGATCATCGACGAACGGAGCGGACGGATGATCCCCATGAAGCGGGACTGCATCATCCTCGACGGCGTCGTCTGCAAGAGCCGGTATCATGGGCTCTGCCAACGAGCCATCTTCGCGTTCTGGCGCGAAATCTGGCTCAGGCGTGCGTCGGCGTATCGGCCCGTGCGTCCGATCCGCGGGGAGGGATCGTTCGCGGTGTTCGTCGTGCTCTCCGCGCTCAAGATGGTCGCACGGCGTTGGTCCGGCGTCAGGGTCGCGCGATGAGCCTTGAACGGCCCCGGATCAGCATCGGCCTTCCGGTCTACAACGGGGAGCGGTACCTGCAGCGCGCGATCGACTCCGTACTCGCTCAGACGCTTCCCGACTTCGAGCTGATCATCTCCGACAATGCATCGACCGACCGAACCGCGGAGATCTGCCGGGAATGTGCGTCGCGCGACAGGCGGATCCGCTACGTCCGCCACCCGATCAACGTCGGCGTCACGAAGAACTTCAACGGTGTCGTCGCTCATGCGACCGCTCCGTACTTCAAGTGGCTGTCCGCCGATGACCTGATTGCCCCGGACCTGCTGCGGCGCTGCGCCGGCGTGCTGGATCGGGATCCCTCCGTCGTGCTCGTCCATTCGACGACCCGCTTCATCGGCCCGGACGGTGAATGGCTGCCGCAGGAGGAGTCGGGGTTGCATCTCGTCGAGGACCGACCGACCGACCGGCTGCGGAGCCTGTGGCAGAAGCTGCGCTTCTGCAACGCCCAGTACGGCGTGATGCGCGTCGCGGCCCTCCGGCGGACGCCGCTCTTTCGCCCGTTCATCGGTTCCGACATCTGTTTCCTGGCCGAGCTCAGCCTGCATGGCAGGTTCGTCGAGCTGCCCGAGACGCTGCTGTTCCGTCGCCTCCACGGGGACGCGGCGAGCAGTCTGTCCCCCGAACAGTTGATGACGCACTACGGGCTGGAGCGAGGAACGCTCGTGCTCTACTATTGGCGTCACCTCGCCGAGAGCGTTATGTCTGCGTGGCGAGCCCCCATCGATACAACCGAGAAACTGCGTGCGCTGCACCTCGTCGTGAAAAGGGCGATCTGGCAGCGGCACCTGCTGAGGGCCGAAATCGGATTCCTGATTCGGCACCTGACGGGCCGACCGTACCCGCTGCTTCCAGCCGCCAAGAGCTCCGACAATCGAGGCCCAGGCGTGTGAACCGCCAGCCGTCCAAGGGCCGTATCGCCCTGAACGTCCTGTCCAACTGGGCCGGTCAGTTCGTCGCCCTCGCGCTGGGTTTCTTCGCCGCCCCGTTCGTCGTCAGCCGGCTCGGGGATTCCGCGTACGGCGTGTGGATACTGATGGCGTCCATTGCCGGATACCTCGGCCTCATGGATCTCGGAGTGCGGGGAGCCGTGACGCGGTATACCGCGCGCTTCTCCGCCAGTGGTGACGGCGAAACGGCCTCGCGGACGGTCTCGTCGGCACTGCAGATTTTCTCCGCAACGGCCGTCGCGGCTGTGCTCGTCTCGCTGGCCCTGGCGATGCTGGCGATCGATCATCTGGACATTCCCGAGGGGCACCGGGCCGCCGCGCGCATGGTGCTCCTTCTGACAGGGTTCAATGTCGGCGTGTCGCTCGTCACCGGCACCTTCTCGGGGATCGTCGCGGCGCTGCAACGTTTCGACCTTCTCAATCTCGCAGACACCACGATCGGCGTGGCACGGACGGGCGGCACGGTGCTGGCCCTTCTCGCCGGGCAGGGTATCGTCGCGATGGCGGTGATACACCTCGTGCTCGCTCTGTTTCGGGGCCTGTGGTTCGCCTGGCTGTGTCGAAGGCTCTACCCGACTTTGCGTATCAACCTCCGTGTGATCGACCCCGATCACCTGCGGCTCATCTTCTCGTTCAGCCTTCTGTCGTTCCTCATCCACGTCAGCGGCCGGTTGATTTACTACACCGATGCGTTGGTGATTGCGGCGTTCCTCCCCATCGGCCTGCTGACGTTCTTCTCAATCGGCGGCAGCCTGGTCGAGTACGCGCGCACGCTCATCAGCAGCGTCTCCTACACGACGTCGCCCATGGCCAGCTCGCTCGACGGGGCCGGGGAACACGGCCGCATCCGAACGCTCCTCACGACCAGTGCCAGGTTCTCGACGATGATTCTCCTCCCGGTAGCGGTCACGTTCCTGTTCCGGGGGTCTTCATTCATCGGTCTGTGGATGGGGGAGGCATACGCGGAGTCGTCCGGGCACGTCCTGGCGATCCTGTCGCTCCCGCTGCTGTTCCATGCCGGGACCCACGGCGCCGGCGGCATCATGCTGGGCATTGGCAAACACAAGCCAATGGTCTTCGCCATGCTCGTTGAGGCCGCCGCGAACGTCGCCCTCAGCGTTGCGCTCGTTCAGACGATGGGCATCGCCGGTGTCGCCTGGGGAACCGCTATCCCCTCGCTCGTGTCGAGCGTTGCCTTCTGGCCGTGGTACGTCGGACGCGCCGTGGGCGTTCCGGTGTCGGACTACCTCAAGCTGGTCTGGATTCGGCCGTGGGCCGCCACGGTCCCATTTGCCCTCGGCACCGCGGCCGTGGAGCGCCTGTGGCCGGCTTCGACCATGGCGCAATTCTTCGTGCAGGTCGGACTCTGCCTGATACCGGCAGGGGGGATGTACTGGTGGGTGTGTTTCAGCCGATCAGACCGCCAGGCGGTACTTGCGGTCGTGCGAGGCAGGCTCCATCGTCACGCGCAGGCCTCAGCGCCTTGAGTTCCCGTGCCCGTCAATATCCTGTCCATCAGTTGAAGCGGTGCATGACCGGCTGCAGGCGCTCGGTCGATTCCAGAGAGCGATCGAAGCGTCGGTTACGTGCCACGGCCACTCCCAGTGTGATCGAATGTCACGAAATCCCCATCGGTTGTTGAAGGTCCCGAAGCGATAATCTGATTCATCGACATGGGAACCTGGCATCCGGCGCGCCGAGTCCGCAACGGTGTGGCGCGATGAGCGTCGTGGTCACGAATGCGAGAAACCGCATCGCCTATAACGTCGTCCGCAGCCTGGGGCAAAGAGGAGTGCCGGTCTACGTCGCCGACTCCGTCTCCCGGCCGATGTCGGCGGCATCCCGTTACGCCAGTGGGCACTTCACCTACCCATCGCCGTTTCACGATCCCGAAGGGTTCATCGAGTGCCTCGCAATGGAGCTCCCGCGCCTCGGCGCCGACGTGCTGATCCCGGTCTTCGAGGAAACGTTCCTCATCGCCCGGCACAAGGCACGGCTCTCCCCCCTGGTCTCGATGGCGGTGCCCGACTACGACCAGATTCTGACGGCGCACAACAAGGACAAGTGGGAGCTCGTTGCCAGACGCCTTGGCATCCCGGTTCCCGCGGCGTATTCGCCTGAAGCCCTCCGGGGCGGCGGTGTCGGCGCCTCTCAGCCTCGATTTCCGGTCCTCATCAAGCCGAAGCAGGGAGGCGGCGCGTGGGGTATCCGGGAGGCGCCGTCGCGAGCCGCACTCGAACAGCTGCTGGACCAGCCGACCTGGGACGGCAAGTCCTGGGATCGCTTCTTCGTCCAGGAGAAAGTGGAAGGCGAGACGCACTGCGTTGCCATGCTGTTCAATAGGGGACAGTTGCGTGCGAAGGTTGCCTACCGCCAGCTCCGCGACTTTCCCACCACTGGTGGCCAGGCGACGGTGCGCGTGAGCCTGCGCAGCGAGACGGCCGAGCGCTACCTTCAACAGCTGCTCGAGGATCTCAGGTGGCATGGCCCTTGCCAGGCCGATTTCATCGTCGATCGACAAACCGGGCTTCCCTATCTCATCGACGTCAACCCACGGCTGTGGGGATCGCTCGTGCAAGCCATCGCATCCGGCGTCGACTTCCCCTACCTGATCTACCGGATGGCGAAAGATGGAGACGTGCCGCCCGTGGCGTCGTTCAAGACGGGTGTCGTTACGAGGTGGCTCGGCGGCGACATCGCCGCGCTGCCCGCCCGGCTTCGGAGCTCCAGCGAGAAGCTCACGGTCCTTCTCGACTTCCTGTTCCCAGCCGCGCCTGCGGTGCTCTTCGACGACTTCTCGTGGTCAGATCCGCTCCCCATGGTCCACTGGTGTGCCGACGCCATCGTGAGGGCTGTCAAGTTCCGGTCCACGGCTGCCGTCAGCCACGACTCGCTCCAGGGCACGTGGGAGTAGTCTCGGGCTCGCATGTCAGCCACGGATGCGTTGGCCTCCGTCGACCACGAGCGTGTGGCCGTTCAAACCCGCGGACGCCTCACTGCACAAGAAGTGCGCCGCGTAGGCGACCTCGTCGACCGTCGTCAGACGGCCCCTGGGCGAGCGCGCGATGGCCTCTCGCACGCGGGCATCCTTGTCGGGAAACGCGTCGAGGGCGCCAGTGAGCACGGTGCCCGGTGAAAGGACATTCACGCGGATGCCCCGGGGCGCCAGCTCGATTGCCATGTGCCGGCAGAGCGCCTCGAGCGCTCCTTTCGACGCGCCGACGAGACCGTAGTTGGGGAAGGCGTGGTCTGCACCTTCCGAGGAGACGGCCACGAGACTGGCGCCCGATGCCAACTGCGGCAGGAGCGCCTTGACGAGGTCGAAGAACGCCCGCGCGTTCAGCGCGAAGGTGAAGTCCCAGTGTCTCAGCGTCAAGTCCTGGAGGGCGCCGTGTACACCCGTGGCCGCGCAGTGGACGAAGGCCGAGAGCGGCGCCGGACCAAGGGCGTCGAGCAGGCGACGGGTCCCGTCCGGATTGCTCACATCCGCCCGGCAGATCTCGAAGGCGGCGCCACACGCCGCTATCTCCTTCCTCAGCGACTCGGCGGCTTCGTCGTCGCGGACGTAGTTGGCCACGACATCGGCTCCGGCCCGGGCTAGGCGCGCTGACACCGCCCGGCCAATGCCTCGTGTGCCGCCGGTCACCAGCATGCGCTTTCCAGTCAGCGCGAACAACGTGTCGGTCACGTGGAGGGATCCTCAGTGCCCGGGTCAACGCGTCGCTGGAACCGCTCCAGCACCTCGTCCCGGTACTCCGGCGAAAACGCGGCTCTTGGGACGAATGAAAACATCAGCTCCGCTCGAGCGGCTTCCTCGCCGGCAACATCGATTCGGCACTGCGCCGTGGCGTACTCCGCGGTGCTTGCCTCGATCTCGGCGTGTATCTCCGCGCGCTCGCCCGGTCGGACCCACCGGCGAAACGACGCCTTCTGAATCCGGACGAGCATGGCCTTTCCGCGATTGCCGTCCTCGGCATCGAGGCACTTACCCGCGGTCTGCGCCATCATCTCGGTCAGGATCACACCCGGCACGACGGGGAATCCAGGAAAGTGGTCGCGAAACAGCTCTTCGCTCGCGTCGAGCGTCTTCACGCCGTGGACATGAGCGCCCGGCACCAGGCTAATGAGCTCGTCGACGAGGATGAAGCGCACGGCTATTCGACGTCGTGATCCCCGCGGGTCAGAAACCAGCCGCCACCGGAGGCCAGGCGCTCGTGTATCGCCGGGTCGGCGGCCTTCACGAAGAAGGGGAGGCGCTCGCCGGGACGGAAGCGAAAACCGGTGCATTCCATGACGGCGTCCATGCCGGCGCCCGCCGCCGCGCAGCTGACGATTCCGGCGCCGTCGCGAACCAGCGCGTCGACTCCGGCCTGAACAAGGGCCGGAAGCACCGACGGCGTCCCGTCCTCCGCAGGCGCGACGAGCCAATCGACAATCTCGGCGTCGCCGCGGGGATTCGGCCGAGCCTTATTGAACCGCACGACGAGGTACCCCTCGAGTCGATCGTCCCTGAAGGCACCCAGAAGACGGTACCGGCACCTGGGATTCCGGACGAATCGCCAGTTGAGCAGCTCGTCGGTCCGCCGCACGAACACACGGCCCGCGGCTTCGCATCGCCGGCTCAGCTCGACCACCCGGGAATCGAAGGCCAGCAGCTCACGGACGGTGATTCCTGGCGGCGGAGCGAGGCGGTAGCGCAGTCGCCACAGCGCCAGCAGCGGATCGACGACGCGGGCTCCGAGCGTGGACAGGGGCCCGAGGCCGAGTTTCTCGTCGATCATGGCTTTCGACTGGATGGCCGTTTTCCAGAAACGCAGGTCCGTGGCGTGCTGGAACATGCGCATCAACAGGGCGTGGGACCGGGCGTTGCTGCCCGTCACGAGCGTGATGGGATAGTGCTCGAACAAGACCAGGTTCATGAACGCGCCGAGCCCGAGGCCGTCCAGGTCCGGTCGCACCATGATGTCGAACGTCCGGACCGCCGGCACCGCCTTCCCATCGATGACGAGCGACACCGGCTCGAGCCC
>Ga0209640_10004097_pt1 | contig 12822 bp, 11 predicted proteins | sample RifCSP10_1_FD_184018 | JGI IMG/M metagenome (GOLD analysis project Ga0209640, IMG submission 184018) | Soil microbial communities from Rifle, Colorado - Rifle CSP2_sed 10_1 (SPAdes) (version 2) | ecosystem: Environmental > Terrestrial > Deep subsurface > Rock core/Sediment | place: Rifle...
GCCCCAGGCGGCGGTAGCACACGAGATCCACCACCACGTCCTTGTGGAATTTCATGCGGTAGTCGAGCGCGATCTCGGTGACGAAGCACACCGCCTCGGGGTCGTCGCCGTTGACGTGGAAAATCGGTGCTTCGAGCATCTTCACCACGTCCGAGCAATAGAGCGTCGAGCGCGCGTCCCGCGTATCCGAGGTGGTAAAGCCGATCTGGTTGTTGATGATGATGTGCACGGTGCCACCGGTGCCGTAACCCCGCGTCTGCGCGAGGTTGAGTGTTTCCATCACCACGCCCTGACCCGAAATCGACGCATCACCGTGGACCAGAACCGGCAGCACCTGGTCTCCCGTGCGGTCCTTGCGCCGGTGCTGGCGCGCGCGCACCGATCCCTCCACCACCGGATTGACGATTTCAAGGTGCGAGGGATTGAAGGCAAGCGTGACGTGCATCGGGCCGCCAGGGGTCATCACGTTCGACGAATAGCCGTCGTGATACTTCACGTCTCCGGCCAGCACCGCCGTGTGCTGCTTGCCTTCGAACGATGAAAAGAGATCCGCGGGCATCTTGCCCAGCGTGTTCACCAGCACGTTGAGCCGGCCGCGATGCGCCATGCCGATCACCATCTCCTGCGTGCCCGCTGTCCCGGCGCGCTGCAGCAGGTGGTCGAGCAACGGGATGAAATTATCCCCGCCCTCGAGCGAAAACCGGGTCTGCCCCACGTACTTGGCGTTGAGGTACTTCTCGAGCGTCTCGGCGGCGGTCACCCGTTCCAGAATGTGTTTCCTCGCCTCCGCGCTGTAGCTGGGCCGCCCGCGCGAGGGTTCCAGGCGTTCGGAGATCCAGCGCTTCTGCGGGATATCCGACATGTACATGTACTCGACGCCCACCGCGCGGCAATAAGTGTCCTTGAGCGCCTGCAGGATGTCGCGCAACGTCGAGTTCTGCGCAATGTGCAGCGTACCCGAATCGAATACCTTGTCGTAATCGTTCTCGGTCAGACCGTAGAAGGCGGGATCGAGCTCTGCGATCACCGGCTTCTCCATGCGCCGGAGAGGGTCGACGTCGGCGACGCGGCAGCCCTGGAAGCGGTACGCCGAGATCAGCTGCAGTACCGCGAACTGATTCTGCAGCGCCTGCGGGGACGGACCCGCCGCAGCCGGGCCGCGCTCCCGCGCGAGTCTCGCGAACCGCTCCTGCACCTCGGCGTGCGACACATCGGGCGGACCGTCATCCAGCCGCTGCAGTTCATCGAAGTAGCCGCGCCAGCGCGGTTCGACCGACCCCGGGTCCTTGAGGTAGGCCTCGTACAGCGCCTCGATGAACGGCGCATTCGAGCCAAAGAGATACGAGTTGCCGAGCATCTCTTTCATCATCGTTTCACCTGTCCAAAAAGCGTGACTGGTGACCCGTGACTGGTGGAGCGTGACCGGGACGGCGTGACTGGTGAAGCATGCTGGCGCCGGGACAAAACTTCGCCCTATCAGTCACGCTCTATCAGTCACGTCTTATCAGTCACGCTCTATCAGTCACGCACCATCTGTCACGCCCTACCAGTCACGCTCTATCAGTCACGTTGCATCAGTCACTTCCTCTTGGTCATCGGCACGAAGTCGCGCCGCTTGGGCCCCTGGAAGAGCTGGCGCGGCCGGCCGATCTTTTGGTCCGGATCCCCGATCAACTCCGTCCACTGCGCAATCCAGCCGACCGTACGGGCGAGCGCGAAGATCGCCGTGAACATGCTTACCGGGATACCCAATGCCTTGTAGACGATCCCGGAGTAGAAATCGACGTTGGGATAAAGCTTGCGCTTGATGAAATAGTCGTCCTCCAGCGCCACCTTTTCCAGCGCGATCGCGAGCTTGAACAGCTTGTCGTCCTTGAGATCGAGTTCCTCAAGCACTTCGTGGCACGTCTTCTGGATGATCTTGGCGCGCGGATCGTAGTTCTTGTAGACGCGATGACCGAAGCCGAAGAGCATCGCGTGATCCTCTTTCTCTTTCACGCGCTTGATGAACGCGGGAATGTTCCTGGCTTCTTCGATCTCGGCCAGCATCTTCAGCACCGCTTCGTTCGCGCCGCCGTGGGCCGGGCCCCACAGGCTGGCGATTCCCGCCGAAATGCAGGCGAACGGATTGGCCCCGGTCGATCCCGCGAGGCGCACCGTGGAGGTGGATGCATTCTGTTCGTGATCCGCGTGAAGTATCAGCACCCGTTCCATGGCGCGCGTGAGGATCGGATTCGGCTTCCACTCATCACACGGCGTGCCGAACATCATGTAGAGGAAATTCTCGACATAGGAGAGCGAGTTCTTCGGATACATGAACGGCTGCCCGACGTTGTACTTGTAGGTCATCGCCGTGATCGTCGGCAGCTTGGCGATCAGGCGGAACGCCGAAATCTCGCGGCTGCGTGAGTCGTGGATGTCGATCGAGTCGTGGTAGAACGCCGAAAGTGCGCCGACCACGCCACACAGCACGGCCATCGGATGCGCGTCGCGCCGGAAGCCGCTGAAGAACCGCAACAATTGCTCCTGTACCATCGTATGGCGCGTCACAACGCTTACGAACTCGTCGAGCTGCTGCTTGTCGGGCAACTCACCTCTCAGGATGAGGTAGGCGACTTCGAGGAAGCTGCACTGCTCGGCGAGGTGCTCGATCGGATAGCCGCGGTACTCGAGAATTCCCGCGTCGCCATCGATATAGGTGATGGTGGAGCGGCAACTCGCGGTGGACATGAAGCCCGGATCGTAGGTGAACATTCCGGTTTTCGCGTAGAGCGCGCGGACATCGATCACCTCCGGGCCGACGGAGCCTCCCAGCACCGGAAAGTCAACCGATGGCTTGCCGTCACTGAAGGAAAGGGTTGCCAGTTTTTCACTCATAACAGTCTCCGTTGTCGCATTTAACAGCCATCCCGGAATCGGGACTCGTCAACACTTGCGAACCACTCTCATGCACATCGTACCAGCTCGAGCACTCCACGCACCGCGGCGTTCTCCGGCTCCGCCCGCCGCATGATGAGATCGAGCAATTCCTGATCCGGATACTCAAGCAGATCCCTGAAGGCATCGATCTGCCCGGCATCAAGCCGTCCGAACGTCCGCTCGACGAAGGCATTCAGCACCAGGTCCAGCTCCAGCATGCCGCGCCGGCAGTGCCAGCGTATGCGATCAAGCTCTCTCATAGCATCCTCTTCACCAGCAGGTCCTTGATCTTGCTGATCGCCCGGGTCGGGTGCAGGCCTTTGGGACAGACATCGACGCAGTTCATGATGGAATGGCAGCGGAACAGGCGGTACGGATCCTCGAGGTTGTCCAGCCGCTCGTTGGTCGCCTGGTCGCGCGTGTCCGCGATGAAGCGGTAGGCCTGCAGCAGGCCGGCGGGACCGACGAACTTGTCGGGATTCCACCAGAACGAAGGGCACGCCGTCGAGCAACAGGCACACAGGATGCATTCGTAGAGCCCGTTCAGCTCCTCGCGGTCTTCGGGCGACTGCAGCCGCTCCTTCTCCGGGGGCGGGTCGTTGTTCACCACGTACGGCTTGACCGAATGGTACTGCTTGAAAAACTGGGACATGTCCACGATCAGGTCGCGGATCACCGGCAACCCCGGCAGCGGCCGGATCACCACTGTCCCCTTGAGGTCGGCGAGCTTCGTGATGCAGGCAAGCCCGTTCTTGCCGTTGATGCTCATCGCATCCGACCCGCACACGCCCTCTCGGCAGGAACGGCGGAACGAGAAGGTATCGTCCTCCGACTTGATGCGCACCAATGCGTCGAGCAGCATCCGGTCCGTCGGTTCGAGCGCGATGTCGTAGTCCTTCATGTAGGGCTTCGCGTCGGCGTCGGGGTTGTAGCGGTAAATGGAGAACTTCATTGCCACTCCGGCTCAATAGACACGTGCCTTCGGCTCGAACGCCGCCACGGTGAGCGGCTTCAGCGTCACCGCCTTGTAGTCGAGCCGGTTGCCGTCCTTGTACCACAACGAGTGTTTCATCCAGTTGGCGTCGTCACGGTTGGGATAGTCGCTGCGATCGTGCGCGCCGCGGCTTTCCTTGCGCGCTTCCGCCGAAATCATCGTTGCCAGCGCGACTTCGGCCAGGTTATCGAGTTCGAGCGCCTCGATGCGCGCCGTATTGAAGATCTTGCTCTTGTCGCCGATGAAGGTGCGCTTGGCGCGCTCGGCGATCACGAGCATCTGTCGCACCCCTTCCGCGAGGCTGTCCGGGAAGCGGAACACCCCGCAATGCAACTGCATCGCGCGGCGCATATCGGCCCCCACCGCGCTCACTTTCTCGCCTGAACTCGCGCCGTCGAGGCGCGCAAGCCGCGCCAGCGAGGCCTCGCCGGCATCGGGCGGCAGGTCCTTGAACGCCCCGTCGTCCGCCCGAACCTCTGCCACCATGCGTTCACCGGCCGACTTCCCGAACACCAGCAGGTCCAGCAACGAGTTGCAGCCCAGGCGGTTTGCCCCGTGCACCGACACGCACGCGCACTCCCCTGCCGCATACAAGCCTCTCACCACCTTCTCGCCGCCCGCCGCGTCCGGCGCCACTACCTGGCCGTGATAATTGGCCGGGATCCCGCCCATCATGTAATGTGCGGTCGGCACGACCGGAATCGGTTCCCTGACCGGATCGACATTGGAGAACTTGATCGCTATCTCGCGTATGCCCGGCAGCCGCTTTTCGATCACTTCGGCTCCGAGGTGGTCGAGCTTGAGCAGGATGTGATCCGCGTCCTTGCCGCAGCCGCGGCCTTCCTTGATCTCGGTCGCCATCGCCCGCGAGACGACATCGCGGCTTGCGAGGTCCTTGGCGGTGGGCGCATAACGCTCCATGAAGCGTTCACCGTTCTTGTTGAGCAGGAAGCCGCCCTCGCCACGCACGCCCTCGGTGATCAGCACCCCGGCGCCGTGGACCCCCGTCGGGTGGAACTGGTAGAACTCCATGTCCTGGAGCGGAAGACCCGCCCGCGCCACCATGCCGAGGCCATCGCCGGTATTGATGAACGCGTTGGTGCTGGCGGCAAAGATGCGCCCCGCGCCGCCGGTTGCAAGCAGCGTCGCTTTCGCCTGCAGAATCATGACTTCGCCGGTTTCCATCTCCAGCGCGACCACGCCCAGCACATCGCCGTCCTGGTCGCGGATCAGGTCGAGCGCCATCCACTCGACAAAGAATTGCGTCCCTGCCCGCAGGTTGCGCTGATAGAGCGTATGCAGCATGGCGTGACCGGTGCGGTCGGCGGCGGCGCAGGCCCGCGGCACCGGATTCCTGCCGTATTCCTGCATGTGGCCCCCGAAAGGGCGTTGGTAAATCTTGCCGTTGTCGAGGCGGTCGAAAGGCATGCCGAAATGCTCGAGCTCGTACACGACCTCGCTCGCCTTGCGGCACATGAATTCGATCGCGTCCTGGTCGCCAAGGTAATCCGAGCCCTTGACCGTGTCGTACATGTGCCAATGCCAGTTGTCTTCCGTCACATTTCCCAGCGATGCCGCGACGCCGCCCTGCGCAGCGACCGTATGCGACCGGGTCGGAAACACCTTGGACAGCACTGCCACCTTGAGCCTCGCCTCGGCCAGCTCCAGCGCAGCGCGCATGCCCGAGCCGCCTGCGCCCACCACCACCGCATCGAACTGTCGTCTGGCCATCGCCATGTTTCACACACCCCACAAGATCTGCACGGTCCAGACGCCAAACCAAATCAGCGCAAGAATTACGAGCGCGTACAGCGTCAGTCGCAGCCCGGTCGGCTTGATGTAGTCCATGAAGATGTTGCGCACCCCGACCCAGGCGTGCAGCAGCAGGCACGACGCGAATAAAACCGTCGCGAAGCGCATCAGCGGCAGCTCCCATAGCGCCTTCCAGTGCTGGAAGTCGAAACGTGGCAGGCCGAGCAGTGCCACGATGAGCAACAGCGTGTAGACCGCCATCACCACCGCCGTCACGCGCTGCGCGAGCCAATCGCGCAGACCATAATGCGCGCCGATCACTTCCCGCTTCACCATATCATCACTCCTGCGACCAGAGTGAGGCCAAGGCTGACGACGAGAACCGCCCAACTGCTGGCGCGGGCAGCCGCAAGCTCGGTGCCGATGTCCAGGTCAAGCGCCAGGTGACGAATGCCCGCACACAGATGGTGCAGATATGCCCATAACAGGCCGATCAGCACGAGCTTGACTGCCCAGAGCGAAGCGACTCCCTTGAACTGTTCGAAGCGTTGCTGCGAGGCGAGGCTTTCCTGCCACAACCAGAGCAGGAACGGCATGCAAAGAAACAGGGCCGCGCCGCTCACGCGATGCAGAATCGACACCAGCGCCGGCAGCGGCAAACGAATCTTGGTCAGATCGAGATGTTTCGGTCTGGTTCTGGGCATCAAACAGCCTTCTGGTTGAAGCCGAAATCCTGCTTTCGGTGACACTTGCGGTTCAGCGCGCGCGACCATGACGCCGCTCCCGATCCGGCTGCCGGCCCGCGCGTCTGTGGAGGCGTTTGATTTTATCAGCTTTCACCGTCGCGCAGAAGTTTCGCTCACGGGTGCCGGCCTTCGTTTGCGCCTTGGCCCGCGCGGTCTCGTCTTGTCACTGGATGGCTGCCTTCGTTATCATACGAGCTACCCGCCGGGTCTGCGGTTCCTCCTTCCCGCCCAGCAAAAACTCATTCCATTCTTCAGGAGTTCGATTCGATGAAACGTCCAATGCGCGTCGCGGTCACCGGGGCCGCGGGTCAAATCGGGTACAGCCTGCTGTTCCGGATCGCCGCCGGCGAGATGCTGGGCGAAGATCAGCCGGTCATCCTGCAGTTGCTCGAAATCCCGGATGAGAAGGCCCAGAAGGCTTTGCGCGGCGTCATGATGGAACTCGACGACTGCGCGTTCCCGCTGCTGCATGGCATGGTTTCCACTGCAGACCCGATGGTTGCGTTCAAGGACGCCGAAGTGGCGATACTGGTCGGTGCGCGCCCGCGCGGCCCGGGCATGGAACGCAAGGATCTGCTGGAAGCGAACGGCAAGATCTTCGGGCCGCAGGGCAAGGCGCTGTCGGAAGGGGCGAGCCGCGAGGTCAGGGTGCTGGTGGTAGGCAACCCCGCCAACACCAACTGCCTGATCGCGATGAAGAACGCGCCAGGGCTGAAGCCCTCCAACTTTTCAGCGATGATGCGGCTGGACCACAACCGGGCGTTGACCCAGGTCGCGCAGAAACTCGGGAAGCCGGTCGCGGGCATCAGGAAAATGACGGTGTGGGGCAATCACTCGGCCACGCAATATCCGGATATTTTCCAGGCGGAAGCCGAAGGCCGCCCGGCATGGCCGCTGATCAACGATCAGGGCTGGCTCGAGAAGGAATTCATCCCCACCGTCCAGAAGCGCGGGGCGGCGATCATCGACGCGCGCGGGCTTTCCTCCGCGGCCAGCGCCGCGAACGCTGCGATCGCACACGTGCGCAACTGGATCTACGGCACGCCCGAAGGCGACTGGGTCAGCATGGGGCTTCCCGCCGACGGCAGCTATGGCATCGCGGAAGGCGTGATGTACGGTTATCCCGCGGTCTGCCGCAACGGCCGTTACGAAATCGTCAAGGGCATCGACCTGAGCGACTTCAGCCGCGCCCGCATGCAACTCACGCTCAAGGAACTGCACGAGGAGCGCGATTCCATCCGGCATCTGTTGGGCTGAACCGCACGCCCGATAAATGAGCGGCCGGAGTCCATCCAACGCGCGACCCCGGCCCGACCAGGTGCTGATCGATATCGCCGACTACGTCGCGGACTATCGGATCCGAAGCTCGGAGGCGTACGACACCGCCCGTTTGTGCCTGATGAAGGGCAACCTGGTGGCGATGGACTATGAGGACGACGTCGCCCGCGACCCGCGCGTCGATGCGCTGCGTGCGAAGATGGTCTGCGTCGAGAACAGGCAATGGAGTCGGGATTACCTCAATCCCGCGAAACGCTCGATCGCCAATGCCGTGCAGGTGTTCTTCAAGGACGGCGCCCGCACCGAGAACGTCGTCGTCGAATATCCCGTCGGGCATCGCCGCCGGCGCAGGGAAGGCATTCCTCTGCTCGAAGCAAAATTCAGGGCCAACCTCGCCCGGCGCTTTCCTGAAAAGCAGCGCCAGGGAATTTTTGCGCTGTGCCAGGATCAGAAGCGTCTGGAAGCAACGCCGGTGAACGAATTCGTCGATATGTTCGTAGTCTGACTGAGCTCGACCATGTCTTTCCTGTCATTGCGAAGCACGAAGCAATCTCGTTGCAGGCAACGTCAACGCCCCCGGCTGCGAGATCGCCGCGAGGTTGCTTCGTCGCGGCCCGCCGCTCCTCGCAATGACAGCGAACTTCCTCGCGATGACACCGGAAACCGCCCCTGCCGCGCGTCGCTTACCCTCGTCTGCGCCGCGCGCGTGATTGTCCTTGCGCTGATCGTTGCCACCTTGGCGATCGTGCCAACGGTCGCCGGCACAGCGGATGGTCGCGACCCCGAAAGCCATTTTTTCAACCCCAACATCGGCGATCTCAAGGCCGACCTCGCCGATGCGAGGGAGGCAGGCAAGAAAGCAATCCTCCTCATGTTCGAGCAGGAAGGCTGCCCCGGATGTATTTACATGCAGCGCAACGTCCTGAACCGACCCGACGTGCAGGCGTTCTACCGTCGGCATTTCTTCAATTTCACGATCGACATCCACAGCGCGGTGCCGCTCCGGGACTTCGCCGGCCGCGAATCTACCGAACAAGGCTACGCCCGTGCGCTGGGTGTAAAGGGCACGCCGACCTTCGCCTTCTACGATCTCGACGGCAATGAAGTGCTGCGCATGCTGGGCGTCATCAAGGAACCGGCCGAATTCCTGCTGCTCGGAGAGTTTGTCGCGAGCGGCGCCTACAAGACCCGCAAGTTCGCGGAATTCAAACTGCAAAGGAAAAAGGGAAGCTGACCGTGCCGCGCAACCTGTTCGATTCGCTCAGGCCGTTCAGCCTGTCCTCGGGCAAGACCGGAAAATACTACTCTCTCGCCGCGCTCGAGGCCGCCGGCCTGGGCAAGGTGTCGCGCATGCCTGTCTGCCTGAGGGTAGTGCTGGAGTCTCTGCTTCGCAACTGCGACGGCAAGCGAGTCAGCGAACAGAACGTGCGGGAACTCGCCGCATGGCAGCCCAACGCCCCGCGCACCGAAGAGATCCCGTTCGTCGTCGCCCGCATCGTATTGCAGGACCTCGCCGGCTTTCCCGCGCTCGCGGACTTCGCTGCCATGCGCGGCGCGGCGCGCAAGCTCGGCGCCGACCCCAGGCGCATCGAACCGCTGGTGCCGGTCGATCTGGTCGTGGACCATTCGGTGCAGGTCGACCATCACGCTTCGCCCGACGCGCTGAGGCTCAACATGGAGATCGAGTTCCAGCGCAATGCGGAACGCTACCGTTTCCTGAAGTGGGGCATGCAGGCCTTCGACACGATGAAGATCGTGCCCCCCGGCATCGGCATCGTGCATCAGGTCAACCTCGAATACCTCGCCCGTGGCGTGCAGCAGAAGGACGGCATTTATTACCCCGACTCGCTGGTTGGCACCGACTCCCATTTCACCATGATCAACGGCATCGGCGTCGTCGGCTGGGGCGTGGGCGGCATCGAAGCCGAGGCGGGCATGCTGGGGCAGCCGATCTACATCCTCACGCCCGACGTGGTCGGCGTGCATCTTACCGGAAGGCTACAGGAAGGCGTCACCGCCACCGACCTCGTGCTGACCGTTACCGAAACGCTGCGCCGGCACAAGGTCGTGGGCAAGTTCGTCGAGTACTTCGGCGACGGCGCCGCCTCCCTTGCGGTGACCGACCGCGCGACAGTCGGCAACATGAGTCCCGAGTACGGCGCGACGATCGGCTTCTTCCCCGTCGATGACGAAACCATTCGTTACTTCCGCGCCACCGGCCGCACCGACGAGGAGGTCGATGCGCTCGCGAGCTATTGGAAGGCGCAGGGTCTCTACGGCATCCCCAAAGCAGGCCAGTGCGACTATACGAGCGTGGTGGAGATCGACCTGTCGCAAGTGGCGCCGACCGTCGCGGGCCCCAAATTGCCGAACCAGCGCATAGCGCTTCCCGCACTCAAGGAACGCTTTCGGGAGCTGATGCGGCAGCCGGTGGCCGAAGGTGGATATGGCAAGGGCGCGGCCGCGATCGGGGGGCGCATTGCTACCGGGAAACCCGGCGTCGAGGTCGGGCACGGCGACGTGGTGATCGCGGCGATCACCTCGTGCACCAATACGTCGAATCCCGCCGTGCTGCTCGGTGCGGGATTGCTTGCCAAGAAGGCGGTCGAGCGCGGGCTCAAGGTCAATCCCCGCATCAAAACGTCGCTTGCCCCGGGATCGCGCGTGGTCAACGAGTATCTGCGCCAGTCGGGCCTCCTCCCCTATCTGGAGCAACTCGGCTTTCACATCGTCGGCTATGGCTGCACCACGTGCATGGGCGGCTCCGGTCCGCTGGATGCCGCCATCGAGGACACGGTCACGAAGAACGATCTTATCGGTGTCGCGGTGCTCTCGGGCAACCGCAACTTCGAGGCGCGCATACACCAGGCGCTGAAGGCGAACTTTCTGATGAGCCCCCCGCTGGTGGTTGCGTTCGCGCTCGCCGGCACCGTCGCCATCGACATGGCACGCGACCCGGTCGGCACCGGCAAGGACGGAAAACCGGTGTACCTCAAGGACATCTGGCCGGCCGACGCCGAGATCGCAGCCCTCATGAACTACGCTAACGATCCCGCCAACTTCCGCCGGCTCTACAGCAATCTCGCCGAGTCGAACCCGCTGTGGAATAAAGTGCCCTCCGTCGCGGGTGAGGTCTTCACCTGGGACCCGGATTCGACTTACATCAGGGAACCGCCGTTCTTTGAGGGCTTCACCGTACAGCCGGAGCAGCTCCGCGATATCTTCGGCGCGCGCGCGCTGGGCGTGTTCGGCGACTCGGTGACGACCGATCACATCAGCCCCGTCGCCACCATCCGCTCGAACTCGCTGGCGGGAAAATATCTTCTCGAACGCAATGTCAAGCCCGCCGACTTCAGCAACCTCGGCATGCGCCGCTGCAACCACGAGATCATGCTGCGCGGCACCTTCGCGCACGTGCGCATCCGGAACCTGATGGTGCCCGGCAGCGAAGGCCCGGTGACCGTGCATCAACCTTCGGGCGAACAGATGGCGATCTTCGACGCGGCGATGCGCTACGCGAAGGACGGCGTGCCGCTGATGGTGTTCGCCGGCGAGGAATACGGCACCGGCTCGTCTCGCGACTGGGCCGCGAAAGGCGTGCAACTGCTCGGCGTGAAGGCCATCGTCGCGCGCGGCTTCGAACGCATCCACCGCAGCAACCTGGTCGGCATGGGCGTGCTGCCCTGCCAGTTCCAGGGCAACGACAGCGCGGCTGCGTTGAAGCTGGACGGCAGCGAGACGTTCGACCTCCTCGGCGTGAGCGATGAACTCAAGCCGCGCCAGAACGTGACGCTGGTCATCCACCACAAAGAAGGCGGCACGCATACGGTGGCGCTTACGCTGCGCGTTGACACACCGATCGAGGCGGAGTATCACAGGCATGGCGGCATCCTGCCGTACGTGCTGCGCGAGATTCTCGAAGCCGCCTGACGCACTCAAAACGATAAGCCGCAGATAAACGCCGATTAACGCCGATATGAAGCATTCAAGCGCGCATTACCAGAAGCTCGATTTTATCTGCGTGCATCTGCGTTCATCGGCGGTTCAATCAGATTTTTGACGCCATGCCGCTGGCAACGAAAAGAATCGGCCTTCTGGTCCCATCGTCGAACACGACGGTGGAGCCCGAGTTCTATCGGGCGCTGCCCGTGGACGTATCGCTGCACGTGGGGCGGCTGCCGATCGAGCAGGTCACGCCGGACCGCGTGGCCGAAATGGTCGACCCGCTCGAGACCGAAGCGAAAAAACTCGCCGCGGCCAATGTCGATGTGATCGTGCTGGGCGCGGCCGCGCCCAGTTTTCTCAAGGGCCGGGGCTACGACCGGGAAGTCGCGGCGCGGATCGAACAGGCGACCGGAAAGCCCGCCACCACCGCATCGACCGCGCTGCTTGCGTCGCTGGAAGCGCTGGGGGTGCGCCGGATCGCCCTCGGCACCGCATATTCGAAGAAGGTCAACGACATCGCGATCGGCTTTCTCACCGCCAACGGCATCGAGGTGGTGCGCACCGAATGCCTCGGTCTCGTCGACAATCTGGAAATCGGCCGTCTCGACGTCGAAACCGCGTACGAAGTCGGGTGGAAGGTGAATTGCGCGGAAGCGCAGGCGGTGACGTTTCTCTGCACCAACTGGCAGTCGATGGCGATCATCGAGCGGCTCGAGCGCGACATCGGGAAACCCGTTTTGAGCAGCACGCAGTTCAGCGTGTGGGCGGCGCTGAAGAAGGTCGGCTACACGAAAGGTATCACCGGCTACGGCCGCCTGCTGCGCGATCTCCCCGACTCCGCTTCACTATAGTCCCGAGCAAGCGTCGGGTGGGCATCGCCTACCGATATCTCCATGGTGCGCAATGCGCACCCTACCCGCTCTACTTCGCTCTGACGCCGCAGGCTTTGCCGATTCCGCAGGCGTTGGGGTTCACTTCGTTCACCCCAACCTACGTCAATGCTTCCTCGTCCCCGACTGTAGTACGTAACGAAATGTAGGTTGGGGTAAGCGGAGCGCACCCCAACAATCAGCCACCCCAACGATTTAACGCAGCGTCACGCGGCGGCAGCCTGCCTGCCGATCGCGGCGTTGACCGCCGGCATGACCTTCTCCGCCATCAATTCCATCGAGCGGCGCGCGAGGCGCG
>Ga0209640_10004098_pt1 | contig 12821 bp, 10 predicted proteins | sample RifCSP10_1_FD_184018 | JGI IMG/M metagenome (GOLD analysis project Ga0209640, IMG submission 184018) | Soil microbial communities from Rifle, Colorado - Rifle CSP2_sed 10_1 (SPAdes) (version 2) | ecosystem: Environmental > Terrestrial > Deep subsurface > Rock core/Sediment | place: Rifle...
GGATTTGCCTTTGCGACGGCTGTCAGAGGCATCTCTCATTTTTCTAAATTTGTTGGGAACCACAAAACGGTTCGGTGCTAGACTGCTGTACGTGGGCAGCAATGGAAAAGGCCTCCTGCCGAGGAGGCCCTTTATGGTTAAGGGGTGTTGTGCCAAACATATCGGGCCGAAGCCCTCAGAGTGGGACGTACCCCTTTAGATCTCGGACTTTTGTCCTACGAAAACAATAGCACCGAATGCTAAGAGTTGTCAATGCGGTAGATCAAATCACCGCCGCCCGTCTTGTGGAGCTATTGGACCCCAGCACCGCCTGGAACAGGTCTCTCTGGAGCCTCAACATCGTCCTTACCCTTCACGAAATCCTAGAAGCTGCTGAAGCCAACCGCACAGGCATCCTCAGTGATGAATCCGTGAGGAGGCTTTGTTCAGTATCCTTGCGATTGGTCGGCAAAGATCCAGGCGTAACCGACCCGGAGAAGAGGGCGCTTAGCAAAGCGCTTGGAAGCGCACCGAGGTATGAGGGCCTCGCGTACCATACCATCGCTCAGTTTGCTGATCGTATCGACGCCGATTATCTTCCGCGCTGGGCCGTAGCGTTACGTTCGAACACACCACCGCAGCCCGAACGCTCAGCGCGGAGCATCTCGGCTCATCTTCTTGACAAAGGTTTTTCAGGTGAGTTCCTGCAGGCCTGGTGGACCAAGTGGCTGTATAGGGACGCAACTCTGTTGAGTTTGGCAGACATTTGCGAATTGGCCCACGGAGACCTTGCGACCCGCCCCTTTACAGACTTTGAAGTTCTCATAGCTTTCAAAAAGGCACCCAAGTCAGCCTCGGGCTTTCCAAAGGGTTGGCTCAAAGCGGAAGAGGTATCGCATTGGCTGAGGGAGAACCGTTTCGATGTGAATGAGGTTCGCGCGAGCGGCGGACTGGTCGTGCCGATCCGCGCTAGGGACGCAAACTCTGCGGCTCACCTGGCAGCAGACCGAATCGATCACTTCGTTTCACGGTCATCAGTCGCCACGACCAAAGCTCTCCAACCGTGGCCAGCAATATGGGTACGCGGTGAAAAAACGTCATTCGCTCTCGGCCCACGCCCGCGAGGTGTCCGCGTCAGAGCTCTGTACCGCGAGGACCAGATTTTCACTCAATCCGAAGGTAGCGTCGACGCAGCCATCGAGTTGTTGGCGCATTTAGAGAATAGCTCTCCGAGTGCCGCCATAGCCGGAGGCTGGGCGGCTATAGAAGCTCTCTTGGCCGAACCGCATGATCGGGCTGGTGCTGCGGACAGCCTGGCTTCCCTCGTAGCATGCTCGTTTCCGCGAGCCGAATTGACCGCACTTTCTTATACGGCCGAACGAACGTGCCCAGATCTCGGACCAAGCCTGCAAAAGTGCCGTGAGAATCGAGACCGGGCTCTGATCGTAGCACGGGCAATCGCAACTGGCCACACTCTGAACCTACGGCGGCATACTGATCGAGCTGCGCACCGGCGAATGCAGAAGTTGCTGCTATCGCCGTCGAGAGTGCTCTCTGACGTACAAACGCATATTGCGGATGCTTTCCAACGCCTTTATCGGCAGCGTAATTTGATTCTGCACGGCGGGAAGACCGACAGTGTTGCTCTGCGAGGCAGCCTGCGCACAGCAGCAAAACCGGTTGGTGCCGGTATGGATCGGATCACCCATGGTTGGTATGTCACGGGAGTGCGTCCGCTGGAATTGGCAGCTCGAGCAAAAACCGCGATTCTGCTCGTTCCAGAGAACGATCCGACCGCGTGCGTCGATTTACTAGGAATCTAAGAGTAAGTATTGTGATTTGCCGATAGGACAGGAGCAATCCTCGATGATCACTCACGGGTAACGCAACAGGGATTACCGATACGCATGCCCCGGCGCTTTCGTAAGAACTGGAACTGGAAGAGTTGCCCGCTCCGGAATTTCAATTTTGAGAATCTTACTGGATCAACCTACTGACAGTGGGCATTTGCTGGAGCGGGGGATTTTGATTAGTTGGAGGGGTCGCCGTAGGCGGGACTTCAGGCGTGGGCTGCTCCTGCGAAACGGCAGCCTTGTCTTTGCTGGCCTTCGCCAGCCGGTCCTGAATAGCGCGAGTCAATTGCTGCTGTCGCTCGATGTCCACGAACGTATAGTCAGCCGTCATCTCGACATTGGAGTGGCCTGCGATCTTTGAGGCTTCAATTGCGCTACCGCCCACTTCTTGCCTCCATGTTATGTTGGCGCGGCGAAAGGAATGTGGGCCGAGTCCTTCGAAGTCACAGCCCTCGGCCTTGGCAGCCCGGTGAAGCGCATCGCGCACGGCCGAATCCCATAACGGCTTGCTCGGGTCTCTACGCTGCGGAAACACCCAAGCATCCGGTCCAGTGTTCTTTTCAGCGGCTCTCGCTGCGTAACGGCCAACCAGATAACCCACGGCGAGCAGTCGTTTGCTGGCGTCAGTTTTCGGCTCGTCAATGTCCTGGTGCCACTGTCGCTGTTCGATGCGAATCGTCCCAGTGTTCACGTCAACGTGTTTCCATTGGAGGCCGAGCACTTCAGAGATTCGCGCGCCGGTCGCAATACAGGTTTCGATCACGAGCAGGATCGGGTCTTCCAAGCGAGATAGCACCCGCACGGTTTGCTCCATCGACAAAATCTGCCGTGGGCGCTTGTACCACTTCTTGCCGATCTTTACCTTCTCAATCGGGCTACGCTTCCCTTCTTCCCACAGACCCCACTCCTCTGCCTTGCGGTAGATTCGGGCCATGATGAAACGGATTGCGTGACGCATCCACCAGGAATCAAAAGTGTCGTAGAGCCAGTCCTCCACCTCTTTGGGTGAAATCTCATTCAGGCGACCCTTGCCCCACCTTGGGATGATGTGAAGATCGAGGTGGCTTTCTTCCTTCATGCGCGTGGGCTTGGAAATCTGATCATCTCGTGAGAGATAGCTCTCCTTGTACATCTTGGCCACTTCTCCGAAAAGAGCCGGCCCTTTGGCCAGCGCATGCTGAATAGTGGGAGTGTTTAGTTTCGATAGAATTCTATCGCGTTCGACCTCGGCCTCTTTCTTCGTCAGTGACTTCTCGCCTCTGCTCGGACCGATAGTGAAGAACTTCCGGACCGGTTTCACCGCACCATCCGCTTGAACCTGGTCAACCCACGCTCGGAAAATCCAGCAATGGCTCTTGCGGTCCCGGCGCTCGTGAACCTTGGGGTGCTGAACACGCGCTTTCAATTTAAGGCCTCCTGTCAGGGACAGGAGGGTTGCTTCATTCGACAACATAAGGCAAGGCAAATGTTCTCAATTACATAAAGATTGCCAGGGCCGATTCGCGCTGGCAGATGTAAAGCGTTTCCCGAGCGCGGGTGGCACCCACATAAAAGAGCCGGATCACGGCGTCGCGCAGGGGGCCGAACCTCTGGTACTGGGCATCCCCCGCCCGGCTCAGGTCCGGGAACAGGTAAACGACATCGGCTTCTCCGCCCTTAACGGAGTGGATCGTTCCGACGATCACCTTCGGCTTTTCGAGCAGAGCGCGCGGGCCGTATTTGGCAGCGATGTCGGCTGGGAACTGGATGCGGCCGTGGACGTCGGCTGTGACCCGCGCACACCACCAGGCGAGCAGAGCGCGGTAATCCCCTTTGTACGCGGCCAGCAGGGATTCCAGCGCGCTGGTCTCGAAGATCTCCTCCAGCCGCTCGTTGGGCACCGGCTGCTTTCTTTCGTAGGTCTGGAGCTTCTCCTTAACACCGTGCCGGAGAATCCCATTCGATTGCAGCCATTCGGTCCACAACGTCAGGTCTCCCTGAGTCCACGGATGATGGTCTTTGCCATAATCCGGGTGGGCCACGAGCAGCGCAAGGATGCGGCTGGCACTTGAACCCCGGCGGCTGAGGCGGAGCGGGTTCCAGAAGCCGTTCGGCTTACGGTACGGGTTGTGGAATGGGATGCCGTTCTTCCGCAGGACCGCCACAATGGGCCAGAGCATGTAGGAGCAAGAGGCGAGGAACATGACGGTCTTCCCGCGCTCCAGATGCCCCGTGGCGCTCTTGAGGATGAAGTACTCCGGCGATTTGTACGTGCCGCGGGAAAGGCGCACGGTTTCGCCTTCCTCAGCACGCGGCAAGTAGGTCTTCTCCTGGCGTCTCGTGACCTGGTGGATCAAAGCTTCCGCTAGCCGATGCACCGAGCGCGGCACACGATGGCTCTGTTTCAGAATGATCTTGTGGTCGTTGGGAATGTCGGGGTCGAGGATCGCGTCCGGTGATGCCCCCGCGAAGGTATAGATGGTCTGGTCATCGTCGCCGGCCAGGATGAAGTATTCGGTGTGCCCTCCCCACTTCCGGATGAGCGTCAACTGCATCCGATTCAGGTCCTGGGCTTCGTCTGCAAAGAGGACTGCCGGTAGGCCGGGTGCCACGGAAACGTCCCGGAGGCAGATGTCGATGAGATCGCAGAAGTCGAGCAGCCCGAGCGAGTTCTTGTATTCCTGCCACTTCGTGGCGAATTGCCGAACGGTTGCCGGCCAGCTTTCGGGCCGGACCATGAGGCCCCGGCACCGGTTCAACTGCTGGAGCATCGCGTCGCCATCCTTTTGTAATTTGGAATCGTCATCGCCTCCCTCCTCCCCGTCGAGCCTGCTCTGTTTCTTTACGGGCGTGAGGGCCAAGTGTGGGTTTATGCGGTTCCACTCTTCCACGTTGGCCTCCGCGATGTCCGGTTCCTCCAGGGCGCGGTAGCAATGCGAGTGGAGCGTTCCAATCCGGTCGGGACTGATGGGTAGGTCGCGGCCCGCCAATTCCGTGGCTGCGGTACGCGAAAAGCTCGTCACGAGGACGTTACCCGGCCCAGAACGCTCCACGGCCCGTCGGATCTGACGGCTGAGGTTTGTTGTCTTACCCGTTCCCGGAGGCCCGAAGATCCGGTACTCCGAAGTTACCGAGTGGTCCTGCTGGCCAATTCCCTCCAGCGTGCCGGTCGCCTGCTCATTCGTCGTCATCGCCGGGCTCCCTTTCGCGCGCACAATAATCGGCAGGATCAAACTCCTCCACCGGCAGCGACCACCGACTCTGCTCCTTAAATTTCCGCCCGCGAACCCGGTCGGCCTTTCCGTCAAGCGCCTTCAGCATTGAGGTAATTTCAGGTATGGAGAGGTTTTGGCAGGTAGTCTTACTCACGTACATCTGGAGGTCGCTGGAGCAAATTGCAATCTTCCCCTCGTGGATCATCGGTTTTCTGGCGCTCTGAACCGGCTGCCCTTCGGGAGATGGAATGAACTGAGTCTCTGCAAGATAGTTTTCAACATGCAGGCGGGCGGCGCCCTCGAATTGCGATTCCTCGCCACCATCTTCGACGATGCAGGCGTCGAGCATCATCTGCGCGAGTTGCTCCCAGTTCTTAGATTTGAATTTGGGGATGAGGACGCCCACCGCACCTGCGATGGCGTTTCGGACCGACCGCTGGTCAATGAGCTTATCCACGCGCGTGAACTCGATCTTCCCGCTCTCCAACTCCATGTGGAAAATCGGGTTCTTACCGGAGAGCTTCACGATACGCAGGAGCCGGATGCCTAATACCTTGGAGATCTGTTCGCAGAGGAGCGCTTTGGCAGTTGCCGGATCAGAGGGGATATTCTCTTTCGGCCTGCCCTCATCCTGTGTGCCGGGCGTGTCCGTTTCCGGGATCTTCGATGCCGTCGGCGAGAGACTGGATCGCTCAAATGCCTTGCCGATAGTTCTCTGGAAGTAGTCTGCGCGGCGGCGCTGCGGCTGGCCGTGTTTTGCCCGGTGGGTGATGATCAAATCCACAATCTGCTGCTCGCTCAAACCCGCCCCGACGCCGAAGTCCGCGAGCGCCATGTCATATCCGCTCTGACTATGGTCTTTGAGATCGTCGCGTTGGCGAAGCCAGGTCTTTTTGAATCGCTCATCCCGCGCCATCCAGTCTTCGAGGGTCGCGTCAGGGATCTGCGCCTTGAAATTGATGACGAGCGGCTTGTCCTCAAACCGTTCGGCCCACTCGCGTGCGGCATGCTCCTGAGCCTCTGGATCGGGGATCGAGCCTTCGGCGAGAAACTCCTCGAAATCGGAGAGGTTGTAGCGTCGGTCCGTGGTGGAGTAGACCGTGACCTCTTTCGGGTCGTTAGGGTCCTTGGCGTTGATGGTGCCTGGTATCCGGAGTACCCGGGCGAGGTCGGAAAGCCGGTCGAAGGCCCATCCGCGCTGTGAGGCGCGCAGACGAAGGAGCGTCTGCCAGCGAGTCACCAGCTTTGCCGTATCATGCCGCTCCTGGTCCGACTCAAAGATCAGCGGCTCCTTGAACAACCACCAGGCGTGAGCGCCGTTGCCGGTCGCAACCACGATGGTCGGCTGCATTGAGGGCGGGATGATCGAGAGGGCATCAGGGATCGTCGCGGGGAGCGCCTTCTTGTTGTGGGCATCGGAGCGGAGATCAAGGTCTGCCCAGAAGCCTGCGATGCCAGCGATGTCGGCGGAGCCACAGCGATGTGCCGGACCGTAGTCCCTGCGGGCGAGCCCAACGCCGACATATACGTCTACGTCACGGCCCTTCTGCTGAGCAACGAACTTGGCGGCTGCGGGAATGTCCTGAAACCAGTGCGACCGCTTGTCCTGCAACGTCCAGATGAGGATGTAGAGGTCCTCCGGCTTGTTTTCCCAGAGCAGTTTGAGGAATTCTCGCGGGATCACTGCTCACACCTCCAACCCTAGGCTGCGAGCCAGGGCGAGGGTGATGGCTCGTGGCTTGGAATCGTCCGTCGCCCTGCCAACTCGCCCATTGCACTCGACTTCCACGCTAAAGGCGTCGCGATCCTTAAGTATTGCGTAGCGACTCGATCCGCTATGGTCGAGCAGCATGAAGGCGTCCTCGATCCGTTGTAGCGGGTTGAACCTCCAGCGGGGAATCCAGCTTCTCTTTGCAGTCAAGAATCGATCAGGACCTGCTTGCCAACCCAAGACACGCTTGGCGAGCGCTGCCGTTAGGCATTCTGCGTTCATCTGCATCACTTCCCGCCGCCCGTGGGCCTCGATTCGAGCCGCGCGGTAACGTCTTCGGGGCGATAACGGACGGAGGATCCGATCTTGATGTAGCGGGGTCCCTGCTTCAAGAGCCGCCAGCTCCGGCGTGATCCAGCGGGTGTCTCTAGGGGCCTCAAGGTCGTGGTCTTTGAGACTTGCGTTCAATCCGCCTCCCGCTTCTTCTTCCGTGCAGCCCGCCTCGCTGCGAGACGCTCTACGTCAGTCCGCTCGAAAAACCTGACGCCCCGTGAGGTCTTGTGCGCTTTGAGCTGCCCCGTCCGTTCTAAGTAACGGACCATCTCCGCGCTCAACGGCGGCATGAAAACCCGTCCGGCTTCGGACGTACTCAAGAATTCGTGTTCTCTTTTCTTCACAGTTTGTGCCCCCCTCTTTCCCGGTTACAGTTTGCACAAACCTAACAATCCTGTCATCATTTCAAAATGAGTTTCAGAATGATAAACCGCGAAGCCACCCAACTGGAAGATGCCGTTTACGGTTCTGGAATGACGCTGGCCCCTGCCAGTTTATCGGCACTCCCTCCCCGTCTGCGGTATTCGATTCCAGCTAACCTCCGGCTAGCTGTCCACTCCGTTAAAGGGCCATTGCGAATGGTCAAGAGAATCGAATATCCGAATCGAAAAGGAAGGATTACCCAAGCGAAAGTGAGAATCGAGTACGAACCGTCAATCCCCTGGGCGCAAACCGGCGAACCGCGCCTCGAATTCGGAGGTATCCCCTCCGATCGCGCGGCAATGAGGTATGCCCCATCACGCGGAAGTTGTCTTTTAGAATTTGTCTCCCTGGCGACAGTCCCGCCGGACAAGCTCCCAGGATCGGTTTTACGTTTCGCGCAAAAGTGGGGAGTACTTCGACTTTGTCACCACCGGAAGCCTGAGAGACACCGGCGTGTCAGTTCCCAGATTGGCGACTTATGCGGCGGGCCTCCGCGCTACGGCGGCCCCTTTTCACCTCCTGTCTTTTCTGAGCCAATCGAAGCTTGGGGCCGGTATTCCCGCCAGCTCCGTGCCATTTTGCTTGTCGCCGCAAACCTCAGAAAGGGAGAGCATGGCAATTCCCAGGATTGGCAGACCATTGAGCAAGGAGAGCCGAAAGGCTTGTCCCAGAACGAACGCGAACATTGGGGTCTAGGTAACTTGCTCCAATTGCGAGGCCAAACCTGCCTACGTGAAGAACGCCTACGATTGTCTTTTGACCTTTGGAACTGGCTAATCTATGGAGACGTTCACGTTTTCCCGCGATGGGCGGGAAGCTCTCTGGAAACACGTCTGAGCTATCACGGACTCACTGGCCGCTTGGCGGTAGAGATGGCCTCGATGCTTACCCATACGGTGTATCGATGCAAAGGTTGCGGGGAACCCTTTGGGGTCGAATTGGAGGGGCGCGGTCGATCCCGCAACAAGGGCGCATGGTGTGGCAGCGCAGAATGCGCGCGGATTAAAAACAGGGAGGCATCCCACCGCTATTACCTCAACCTCAGCCGCTCGAAGCAGCGAAAGAAAAGCCTCGAGTGAAAAACCCTCCTGCGATGTAACCCGCCACTGTGAACCGCTCGTTCTCTTCGGCAATAAATACAATTGGGCGTTTGCAAACAGTGAAGAACGTATGGGTAAATCTTAGATGGCGCGATGAGGATACCGACCGCTCGGCTTCGCTCCAGCGGCCGAGCAGTTGATAGAGCACGCTCCGATACAGCTGCCAGGGGCGGTGTTCGTTGGGTAGGTTGGAGCGCTCGGGCGCGTCCGGGAGCCTCAGGGGGTTCTCTCTGGCAGACAAACGTGCCGGTGGCGTTACAGGCGTTGCTTAGCGTGCTGTACCATCTCGATTAAGACTGTTCTGGCTTCTTGTGTATTTCTCACTTCGTGGGTAAACGGGATCCGAGCTCCGTGCACGCGGGATCCGGTCTTCAACCGCAAGTGAAACCCGAGCCGATCGACTGAGATCATTGTAGCCTCCTCCACTTCTATTTCGTCGAAGCTGCGCGCAAGACGCACCAAGGCATTCGTGTGGTCAGCGTTCATGTGTTGCATGATTTCAGAAGCGCTATCGGCCAGTGGATCGGCTTCCGCCCTGGCATATTCGTCAGCCGCGACCCATCCCATCACTCCAAAACCACCCACGTAATAGACATCCACCACCTCCATCCGATAGAAGGCGAAATCGTTGAAGTCCACCCAGTACCTGGCGTTCTCGTACCGGGCAAGATACAGATCGCGCTCCTCTGGCACTTCCTCATCGGGAACCCTTGAAATCATTCCCATGAGCGTGACGCGCGCAGCGCCCAGCGGATCCCCGCTCGCATCGGGCTGAGTCACAAGCAAACTGGCACGGGAGTCACCCAAAATGTTTTGGGTGTGCATGGCCATCGTGCTAATGAGAAAGGAAGGCCGGCCAAGTTGATCCAGTCCATACGGCATGACCGAGCCGAACGGCCAGCCGGGTCTCTTCTGGGAGAGAGTCGAGAGACTGCCAATGCGGCCGATGTGCACCAACGTGCGTGCGCGCTCAGCGTAGGAGGGCTCTGGAACCGGGGAGCCGTCTGTTGACGGTCCAGGGCCAGCGTGTTGTCGGGAAGAGGGATTGGGCATTCGGCAGTCCTCCTGTTTCGCTATCCAAGTCGGAAGCCTCGGTCAGCTATTATACCCGCCGTCAAGAATCTTGTCTGAAGCGCAAGTCAATCACCGTTCGCTGGCATGGGTCTAGCTGCTATCCGCAGTTGCCAGCTGTCCAATCCAAAATTGTGGATTGCTATCCTTCGCAAGGACAACTCATTAAGCAACTGGGCCACCGCCGGGCTTAGGTCGCCATTCTCAAGAGCGACCGGCATAATTGCTCCGATTTGAATGACCGACCACTGTCGAATAAGTGCCAGTGCCGTGGCTCGGTCCGGGAGTGGTCCGCGAACGATTAAATGATTATTCTCGTGTACGCGAATGCCCACGATTCGTGAGATAACTCCTTGATTTCTTGATATGATAACCCTCCGGCACTGCCAAGGCTACGCTCCGCAATTGGGTCAACGCTGGAGAAGTCGCAGCCATTCACCATCCGGTGAACGACTACCGCCCCATTGAGCGGGAAGACCTTGATGCTTTGCTCAAGCAGGTTGCGGCAGCGAGCAAGAAAACCGGCCAAAAAATGAAGTGGCCTGGGTGCGTCCGGACGAGCGGAAATGCAAGTAACAAAGGCAGACACCGCCAATGATGACGATGCGAGGATCGAGCATTGTGGACCGAAAACAGCCGAGCAAGGAGAAGCGGCTTCCGTCTTCAGCTCCGTACTCGTCCAAAATCATCAAAGCAGGAGCCTTGATCGGGGACACGAAGACGCTGCTTTCCCACTGGGATGTCGATGCTTCGGTAGACGAGAACACCAAAAGGGTGCAGCGGGATAACGTCTTTGGCAAGGCGTCCCGTTCTCGTGTCGAGGACATCTTGGCGATCTTCCGGCAGCGCTACCTCACCGAAGAATCAGTCACGAAAGCACTTGTCACCCTCGTCCGAGGAAAGTTCCCGACTGCCGCCCTGGATCGGTTGTTATATTTCCACTCCGCTCGTTCAGACGAGTTACTTCACCATGCAGTCACTGAAATTCTTGTTCCGATGCAGGCACGGGGTTTGGTGGACATCAATGTGCAGTATTTCCAGCGGTCCTTGGCAAAGTGGGTGGATGAAGGGAAGACGACCGGCCATTGGTCCGAACCCACGATCACCCGCATTTCCCAAGGATTGCTCTCGGCTCTTCGGGACTTCGGTGTGCTTCAGGGGGCAGTCAACAAGAAGATCGCTCCCGCCTACTTTCCCATCGAGTCGTTTGCGTATGTCGTGTTTTATCTGAAACAGCACCAACCATCTGGAGCGAAGCTGATCGAGTTGCCAGACTGGAAGCTGTTCTTTTTGCAGAGGGAAGAAGTGGAGCGATTCCTGTTTGAAGCCCACCAGCGTGACTTGCTGGAGTACCACGTTGCTGGCAGCGTCACCCGGTTGACCTTCCCCGCTGAAACCCTTGAGGAGTATGCGAATGTCCTCGCTCAAAGATAGCATCGCTCCTCTGGAAAGCGACTTGAAGGCTGTGCCGCCCAGGATCAACGTCTACCATGATCTGCCCTTTGCGATCATGCGGTACGACCCGACTGATGAATGGGAGCTTCGGCGGGAGATCAAGTTGCTGGCCACTCGCCTGGAAGCTGTCGGCAAGGAGGTTCACATCATCCCGATGTCGGAACTGCTTTGGTTGGCGTTAGAGAAGGTTCATCAAAAGGACGATGGGGAAGGATTGAAAGCAGTCATCGCATTGGAAAAAGAGCGAGGCTACGTTGAGGCCCAGCAGCAGGTGACCACGTACTTGTCGAGCAAGGTCTGGATTCCGCTATGGGATTTGCTCGCAGATCGACTCGCCTCAATCAGCCCGGAGAATTCGGTCGTCTTCCTGACCCGTGTGGCAGCGATGTCGCCAGGGATTTTCCACATGTCGATGCTCCTCGACAAGATGCACGGCAAAAACAAGGTGGCAACGATCCTGTTCTATCCCGGCTCCATCGAAGGCACGACGGGCCTGCGTTTCATGGACCTGAAAGACCGGGATGCACTGGGCAACTATCGAGTGAAAATCTATGGCTGAGGCAAACCAAATGAAGACAATTGGTGATTTACTGACACGCGATCTCAGCCGCAAGATCGAGGAGATCATCCAAGTCGATCAGGCAGACGAGCAATCGGTCCATGATGAAATCACGGAATACGTCGCCACCGATAGTATCCGTGAACAGTACCACGATCTCCTCAAAGCCGTCGCTGAGGCTCCCAGTGATCCTCACGAAAGCGTGGGCGTCTGGGTGTCGGGCTTCTTCGGGTCCGGCAAAAGTTCGTTTGCCAAGAACCTCGGCTACGCACTAGAAAACCGCACGGTTCTCGGCAGCAAATTCGCTGATCTCTTCAAGCAACAACTGGACGATTCCCGTACCAGCGACTTGCTCGACCTCATTAACGCCAAGACGCCAACCGAGGCCGTCCTCTTTGAAGTGGCGAAGGAGGCCGACACACGGAAGGTCACGCAACGAATTGCCGAGTTGATGTACACCGTCCTCTTGCGTGAGCTTGGGTACTCGGAAGACTTTGACATTGCAGAACTGGAAATCGAACTCGAATCCGAAGGCAAATTGCCTGAGTTCATCGCCACCTGCAAGACTCTGCTGAATAAAGACTGGGAAACAGTCCGGGCCGGGGCGCAGAAATTGTCACGTGCGAGCGCCATTCTGCATCAGCTTGATCCGAAGCTCTATCCTTCTGCGGATTCGTGGTCGCACTCCCAACGCAATCGAGACGCATCGATCTCCGTCAGCAAGGTAGTCAAGCGCACGTTCGACCTCTGGGGACGCCGCCGTAAGGGTAAAGCACTTGTCTTCATCATTGACGAAGTAGGCCAACACGTCGCTCGCAGCGGCGACAAGATCGAAGACCTGCGGGCGACCATCGAAGAGTTCGGCAAGGTCGGCAAGAACTTGCTTAAGGAGCGCAAGATCAGTGCTCCTTGCTGGATCGTGGTCACGTCCCAAGAAAAGCTGGATGAAGTGGTTGCAGCCATTGATTCCAAGCGCGTCGAACTGGCCAAGTTGCAAGACCGCTTCCGCTACCGTGTTGACCTCGCCCCCTCCGACATCCGGGAAGTGGCCACCAAGCGTGTTTTGGCGAAGAAAACCGAAGCCGAGAAGCCGCTGAAGAGACTCTTCTCCGAGAACCAAGGCCAGTTGAACGCTGCGCTACG
>Ga0209640_10004099_pt1 | contig 12820 bp, 10 predicted proteins | sample RifCSP10_1_FD_184018 | JGI IMG/M metagenome (GOLD analysis project Ga0209640, IMG submission 184018) | Soil microbial communities from Rifle, Colorado - Rifle CSP2_sed 10_1 (SPAdes) (version 2) | ecosystem: Environmental > Terrestrial > Deep subsurface > Rock core/Sediment | place: Rifle...
TTCGAGCCCGGCGGCATATGAATCGAGGAACGTATCGAGCTTGAGCCGATGCGCGCCCGCCTCCTGCGGATAGACGTGCCAGATGAACGGGCGCTCGGCCCATTGCGCGCGCACGAACGAGTCCTCCCCGCGCACGAAGTTGATATCGCACGACCACAGCAACTCGTCGTAACGAAGCTGGGGAACAAAGGGGAGAATCCGCGCTTCGAGCCTGCCCCGCCGCAAGCGCGCCGTGGCCACCCGATCAGAGGCACCAAAGTACTCGCGCACCCGGCCGGCCATGTGCCCGTCCGGCACCGCGGCAACGATCGGTTCGTTGCCATGCTCCCAGCATTTAAGCAGCGCTTCCGCCGGCGCGCCGGCATAGGCGAAGAGCGATACCACCAGGCTTCCGGCTGTTGGCGATGAAAAACCGCACGACCTCCAGAATTCACCGCGGCCGGCTTCACCAAACGCCGCGCGCCGCGCCGCAAGGTCGCCTTCCCGCAGGACGCCGCCGGTGCCCGCAGTGAAGCCGGGAAAGAAGAAGTAGCGGTCGAGTGGCAAGCGCGGATGCGGTGAGGGCAGACCGTGATGCTCAGCCACCCAGGCTTCGGCACTGAGATACTCCAAAGTGATCCAGAGGGGCGGGGGCGTTCGGGCAAGCATCGCTGCGACATACGGCTCCGGCAGCCCGCACCCGAATGCCTCGACGACGACGTCGTTCAGTTCAGTGGATGGCGGCCATTCGTCCGCCCAGGGCCGCACCTCCACACCCGATACCTGTTGCCGCGGAAGCGTGACATTCACGTCCGGACACAGCGCGTGGAGCACCGCAAGTTGGTCCACCCACAAACGCACGCGCGCCCGCTGCTCGCGCGCCAGCTGACAGGCGAGACGCCAGCACACGGCGGCGTCGCCATAGTTGTCGATCACCCGGCAGAAGATGTCCCACGTCAAGGGCGCTGGCATGGTGGCTACGCGCGCGGCTTGCGTGCATGCCGAAATGCAGCGGGAACAAAAAAGCCGGGCATGCGCCCGGCCCGAACTTGACCGCAGATAGCGGTCAGACTGCTTGTATGTTGCTCGCCTGCTTCTTGCCCTTGTTGCCGGTAGTCACCTCGAAAGACACTTTTTGTCCTTCTTTCAAGGTCTTGAAGCCGGGCATGTTGATCGCCGAAAAGTGCGCGAACAGGTCTTCCCCGCCGCCGTCCGGCGTGATGAAACCGTAACCTTTGGAGTCGTTGAACCACTTTACCGTACCAGTTGCCATGCTGCGTTCCTTTAAAGAGTATGAATTAGAGCCTCACCGCTGTTTGATCTCAAAGCCCCAAAAGAACGAACATCCAACGGGTGATCCAACTCTCAAGAACTTTAGATTAAACATGCGACGCCCTTATACGCATTTTTCCGCCCAGCGTCAAGAGCTTGCGTTGAGGCGGCCGTTCCGCGACGAGGACTTGACATCGCGAGCGCTACATCAATTCCCGGCAAGCAGCGCGGCAACCTCGTCGCTGCGGGGAAGCTGAACCGGATTCCATTGCAGGTAGCGCACACCCGCGGCTTTCAGGCATTCGGCCTTGAACCGCGTCTCCGCCGTATGGCCACTTTCGAGGTCAATGGCCGCGACGACTTCGAACGCCTTGCCGCACACCACGCAATCGATCGTTTGCTGCACAAGCGCACGCCACCGCTGTTCGCGCTCCCTGCCTTCGGGCAGTCCGGTGAGTTCGATCACGGCCGCAAGGCTGACGTGCGCAAAGACTTCGTGATCCGGCAGCGCGGCACGAAGTACGTCGTGCAACTGTATGTGCTGGACGCTCAGCAAAGTGGGTCGTCGCGCATAGTGGGCCGGCCCGCGGGTCGGCACCTCGGGGGTAGACGCCGCACCTGGGGACCCTGCGTGCGCCACCTCCGGCACCGTGGAGCGTTGCGTGCGCGGACTGAAGATCTGGGCGAAACGTTCTCTGCTCGATGCTGCACGGGCCGCGGTCCGTTTCCGGTAGACCCAGACGACGTAGACGATCGCCACCATCGGGGCGAGGGCGAGTAAGAACCAAACCCAGCTCACCGCCGGGTCGCCGCCCTACGCACTGCCACCGGCACGCACGCCGCCGCGAGCGCGGCGGCGATCGAGCCACCATGCGAGCGCCGGCAGCATGATGAACCCGCCCGGCATGACCAGCACCACAAGGTACGGGCTCACGCGCGACAGGCGCCGCAGGTGGTGGGTCATCTGCGCCCTGTCCTCCGCCGTCCAGTGCTGCTGATTGCGGGGCTTCATGAGCAGCGGCATCAATCCCTTCACCTGCGAGAATTCTGCCACGAGATACCGTTTCTCGCGCGTGGTGAGATCGGCCATGGAGCGCAGCAGTGTTGCCGCGCGGCGCGGTATGTTCGTGATGCGGCTCATGTGCGTGGGGACGCGGCGTTGTTTTGCGCGGCCGGCATCAGACGCTGAAACGGCGCAGCCATCCGGCGAGCGTACGCCACGCGCGCCATGCCACCAGCCCGCGCCCTGCCCACGTGAAAAGATGCCTGCGGCCGAGCACCGTGGCCGCCGCCACCGCAACCGCGAGCGCGGCGGGATGAAGCCGCAAGAACTGCACTACCGCCCACGCCCGATCGATGATGCGCGCGGGCCCCTGCCAGCCCCGGTAGGTCTGTGCAATTACGAGGCGATGCCCTTCGCAGCGTGCAAGCAGGCGCTCTTTGCGGCGGGCAACATCGATCATTCGCTCACGGAACATGGCGCGATGTCAGTTGCTCGTGATCCTTGGCGAGTTCCGCAAGACTGGCCGAGAACAGCTTCGATCCGGAACGCAGCTTCGAGCGCACCCAAAAACCGACGGCAAGTCCGGCGCCCAGGTAGCCCACCGCCAGCAAGGCGACGACCATGACGCGATGCGTGTCCCAGAACAGCACGACGACCAGCAACGTAAGCATGATCAGGGAGAACGTGAGGAACAGGATCGCAACCAGCCCCCAGAAAGCAAGCTGCGCGAGCCGCAGGCTCTCTTCCTCGACCTCGGTCCCGAGGAGTTCCAGCCGCGTGCGCAGTATCGCGACCGCATTGGCCGCGAGGTTGCGCAGCGAAGCGAGCAACCCCGGCGCCGCGTCCGGCCCGGTGGCGGACTCTTCAGTAGCCACGCGTCAATTGCGGATCAACGGCGGCTGATCAGCAGCCCGACGAGGAAACCGACGCCGGCGGCAATACCGACTGCCTTCCACGGATTCTCATGCACGTACTCGTCGGTCGCGCGCGCGACCTCCTTGGTCTTGTCGAGCATGACTACTTCGGCGTCGGCGAGCTTTACCTTCGCGCGATGCATGCTGTCCTGGATGCGCTCGCGCGCAGCCGAAATTTTCTCACCGGCCTGGTTCGCCGTGGCCCGCAGGAGTTCTTCGGCATCGGACACGACCGCTTTGAGGTCCTGGACCAGTTTGTCTTTGGAAATGGGGGTGTCGGTATTCATGCGCATTCTCCGGACATTTCAAACGGGTTGAAAAGGCAGCTATGGCCCTAGGCTACCGATTTTCCCCGCCATAATCAACCGTGTCTTGCAGTGCAGCAATGCAACCTCGAACGCAGCTCACCTCTCGCCTCCCTCCCCTCTGGTATAGAATCCTCGACGGCGGCTGTCTCTCCTTGGTCAGGGAAAGGACAAAATGGGAATCGGAACCCTAATCTTTCTGGGCGCGCTGGCGGTCGCGGTGGTCTACGCGATCATGCTCTACAACAACCTGGTGCAGGTCAAGCACAACGTCAGCAAGGCGTGGGCCAACATCGACGTGCTGCTGAAGCAGCGGCACGACGAGCTGCCGAAGCTGGTCGAAACCTGCAAGCAGTACATGCAGTTCGAGCAGGAGACGCTCACCAAGGTGATGGAGGCGCGCTCCAAGGTCTTCACCGCGCGCGAGGCGCAGAACATCGGAGCGCTGGGGCCCGCGGAAGGCATGCTGCGCGCCAGCCTGGGCAACCTGTTCGCGCTCGCCGAGGCGTACCCGGACCTCAAGACCAACCAGACGTTCCAGCAGTTGCAGGCGCGTATCTCCGGGCTGGAGAACGCGATCGCCGACCGCCGCGAGTTCTACAACGAGTCGGTCAACGTCAACAACGTGCGCATCGAGCAATTCCCCGATTCCATCGTCGCCGGCATGTTCGGCTTCAAGCCCGCGCAACTGCTCGAATTCCAGGCGGAAGAAAAGGCCGACGTCGATATCGGCAAGCTGTTCAAGTCCTGACGCCGCGGGGCGGCTCTGCCGTAGATGACCAAGTCGGCACGGTTGCACCAGCCGCTGTGGCTGTCGGGCGCAGCTCACCTCATTATCCTGTACATCGCGTTCGAGGCCGAGACCGGCGAAGCCTGGCCGTACGCGCTGATGGCGATGGCGGTGGTAAGCTTCTTTGCCTGGGCCGCCAACTACCGCCGCTATCGCCAGATTCACGATCTGCCGACCTCCAAGATCGCCTCCGCCGCGCAAGGCTATGTGGAACTGCTGGGAACCGCACGCTGCATGTCCGAGACGCCGGGACTGAGCAAGCTGAGCCGCACGACGTGCTGCTGGTTCCACTACGATGTGTCGCGCAAGGACTCCGACAACAAGTGGAAGCATGTCGAGGCCGGTACCAGCGACGATCAATTTCTGCTGGTTGACGAGACCGGTCAATGCGTCATTTCACCCACCGGCGCGGAAGTGCTGACCCAGGACTACAAGTCGTGGACGGAAGGCAGCTACCGCTACTCGGAGTCGCTGCTGCTACCAGAATGCGTGCTCTACGCCATCGGGGAGTTCAGCACGCAAGGCGGAGTGGCGGCGGCGCCCGGCGTACGCGACGAGACCATGGACATCGGCACGCTCATCGCAGATTGGAAGCGGGACCAGAAGCGCCTGCACGAGCGCTTCGATCTGAACCGCGACGGCACCATCGACATGAAGGAATGGGAACAGGCGCGCCTCGCGGCGCGGCACGAAGTCCGGCAGCGCCGCGACACGGGCGCTGCGGTCGAGGGCACGCACACCCTTGCCAAGCCGCGCGACGGGCGCCTTTTCCTGCTCGCCAACGAGATGCCGGATGCGCTGGGCGCGCGCTACCGCTTCTGGAGCTGGGTGCACCTCGTCATCTTTTTCGGTTGCGGCTCGGTGGGACTCATCCTTCTTTGACCGGGAGCTGAACCATGGCCACGAATACCAGGCGCAGGATCATCGTCGCTTCCCTCCTCGCGGTTGCCCTGGCGGCGGGCGCGTATGGCCTCTGGAACTATTTCTCCACGCTGAAGCCCGCGGTTGAGCGCGGGGACCTGCAACCGGTCTCGGGCGAGTTGATGGTAATGGACTGCAAGAGTCGCCTGTTCGACGAGTCGCCTGCCATCGCGATCGCTTTTTCGCATCCGGTCGAGCGCAAGCAGAGTTTCGACAAACTGATCAGCGTCACCGATCACGGCCCCGCGCAGCCGGACAAACCGGCCGGCAAAGCCGCTTCCACCCAACCGGTTGAAGGCAAGCCCGTCGGCGGAAACTGGGTGGTGGGAGACAACCCGCGCATCCTCTACTTTCCGTACGTATCGCCGCAGCGCGCCTACCGCGTCGAAATCCGGGCCGGAATCGCCGGCCGCAGCGGCGGCAAACTGCAAAGCGGCTCGGTGTGCGAGGTCGCCACCGAGGAGATGCCGCCGTCGTTCTATTTTGCGAGCCGCGGCGTGGTGCTGCCCGCGGGACAGAACGGCGGTCTGCCGATCGTCACGGTGAACGTCCCCGAAGTCGACATGCAGTTCCTGCGCGTGAACCCCGAAAATCTCCCCGCCTTCATCGAAAAAGTCTTTACCACCCGCCGCTCGGCGCAATCCCAGGCATCGCGCGAAGACGGGGAACGTGACGAGGACGATGGGCCCTCGCGCGAGGGCCGGTTGAAAGGCCGGGTCGGAGGCTGGGATCTCGACCAGTTCCGGAACATGACGCGCAGCGTCTATCTGGGCCGCTTTCTCACCGACGAACGCAAGAACCGGCGCCACACCACGTTCATTCCGGTGGAGAGTATCAAGGAGTTGCAGGAGCCCGGCATCTACGTCGCGGTCATGAGCCACCCCGGGCGCTTCCGCTACGAGTATCAGGTCACCTACTTCTATGTGAGCGACATCGGCGTGCACGTGCGCCGCCACGGCGATCAGGTACATGCATTTGCCACCTCGTTGCAAAGCGGCAAGGCGATGGGAGACGTCGCCTTCGAAGTGATCGACGCCAATTCGAAGACGCTTGCCCGCGCACAGGGGGACACGGATGGCCATGCCGTGCTGACGGGCATTGGCGAGAAGGGAAACGCGCTGTTCGCACGACGGGGCCGCGAACTCACCGTAATCGGGCTGCGGGAACCCGCGCTCGATCTGTCCGAATTCGACGTCGGCGGGCATCTTTCGCGCAATGCCAAGCTCTTCGCCTACAGTGGACGCAACCTCTACCGGCCCGGAGAACAGTTCGAACTCTCGGTGCTTTCGCGCGACCCCGACGGCAATCCGGTGCCCGCAGCGCCGCTCGCCGCCACGCTCAAGCGCCCGGACGGGCGCACGGTTCAGACCATGATGCTGCGCGCCCACGGCAAGGTGGCGGGATATTTCCAGCGCACGCTCAACCTCCCGCCCGACGCCCAGACCGGCGGCTGGCAGCTCGAAGTGCGCGCCGATCCGGGTGCCCGCGCTCCCGATTCCGTTTACAGATTCCAAGTCGAGGAATTCCTGCCCGAGCGCATGAAACTCGACCTGCGCGCCGACAAGGAACGTCTCGCCCCAGGGGACAAGCTCACCGTCGCGGCGCAGGGGGACTATCTCTTCGGCGCGCCCGCGGCCGGCAATCGGCTCCTCGGCAGCGTCGTCATCGAACGCCAGTCCATGCCGCTTGCGCAGAAGTGGCCCGGCTTCCTGTTCGGCGACTTCGCCGACGATGACAAGCGTAAGCGCGTCGAGATCGAAGAAGCCAAACTGGACGACAACGGCCGCGCCAGCGTCGAGGTTCCGGTCGAGGTCGGGGCAGCGCGATCGCCGATGCTGGTGCGCGCGAGCTTCAGCCTGCTCGAATCCGGCGGCCGTCCGGTGGTGCGCTCGATCGAACGCACGCTCTGGCCCGCGGCGGCGTTGATCGCCGTGCGCCCGCTGTTCGACCGCAACGTGGCGCAGGAGGGGTCGCTCGCCGAGTTCGAAGTCGTGCGCCTCACGCCGGCCGGCGCGCTGGCGCCGCTCGCTGCGGCGCAACTACGCGTCATCCGCGAGGAACGCCAGTACTACTGGCGCTTCGACGATCAGCGCGGCTGGCATTCGGGATATACAGAATCCGAAGAATTAGTCGAGACCGGCGCGGTCGCGCTCAAGGAGCGCACGAAAATCAAGGTGCCGGTGCGCTGGGGCCGTTATCGCATCGAAATTCACGACCCGGAGCACAAGCAGACGCTGCGCTACCGGTTCTACGCCGGGTGGGGCGCGCAGGACGCGGAGAGCCTGGGCAACCGTCCGGATCGCGTGCAACTTGCACTCGACAAGGCGCCGGTCACAGCCGGCGACCGCGTGCGGCTCACCATCACGCCGCCGCACGACGGGGAAGCGCTCGTGACCGTGGAAGCGGATCGCATCCTGTGGGTGAAGCGCGTCAGCGTCTCGACCAAAGGCACCGCTGTCGACATCCAGGTGAGCGAGCAGTGGAAGCGGCACGACATCTACGTCTCCGCCGTGGTGTTCCGCCCCGGTAGCCAGGGCGAACGCGTCACGCCGGCGCGCGCCGTGGGACTCATCCACCTGCCGCTCGCGCGGGGAGATCGCAAGCTCAAGGTCGCGGTCGAGGCTCCGGAAAAAGTCCTGCCCGAGCGGCGCACGAACGTCAAGGTGCGGGTGGAGGGCGCAGCAGCGCAATCCGCGTACGTGACGCTATCCGCCGTGGACGTGGGCATCCTCAACATCACGCGTTTCAAGACGCCCGATCCGTTCGACTTTTTCTTCGGCAAGCACCGCTATGCGCCGGAACTGCTCGACATCTACGGCAAGCTGATCGAAAAAATGGAGGGCAGCCGCGGGCGGCTCAAATGGGGCGGCGACGCGGGCATGCGCGACACGCGCAGCCTGCCGAAGAAGGTGAAACTCGTGGACCTCTTCAGCGGCCCGGTCGCGCTCGACGCCAAGGGCGAAGCGGATATCGCGCTCGACCTGCCGGATTTCAACGGCACGCTGCGCCTCATGGCGGTGGCGTCATCCGCGGAGCGTTTCGGCCATGGCGAACGCGAGATGATCGTCGCTGCCCCGGTCGTGGCTGAGCTCGCCACCCCGCGCTTCATTTCGGCAGGAGACCTCGCCACCCTTGCCCTCGACGTAACGAACCTTTCCGGCGGCCCGCAGGAACTGGCCGTGAGGCTCGAAGCCGCGAGCCCCGTGCGCATCGTTGATGGCGAGCGGCGCCTGAGTCTCAAGGACAAGCAACGCACGACGCTGCGCTTCGCGGCGGAAGCGACCGAGGCGTACGGGCTGGGGTTATTGAAGCTCCATGTCACGGGAGGCGGCAACACCCCGATCAAAATCGTGCGCGAATCGGTGCTCCAGGTGCAGCCCCCTGCCCCGCTCGAACGCGAGGTGCGCCGCTTCCGCCTTGAACCCAACGCCACGATCAACGTGGAGTCCGCCTGGCTCGACAAGTACTACCGCGCATCGGCGGCGGTCAGCGTCACGGTCTCCAACCGGCCGCCGTTCAACGTCGCAAATCTGGTGAAAGGATTGCTGGATTATCCCTACGGCTGCCTGGAGCAGACGACGAGCGCCGCCTACCCTCACGTCTTCATCGACGAGGCCGCCGCCAAGGCGTACGGACTGCAGCCGCGCAGCCGCGACGAGCGCGCGAATTTCATCGAAGGCGCCCTCGGGCGCATCGCCGGCATGCAGAAAGCGAACGGCGGCTTCACGCTGTGGGGCGACGGCCCATACGAGCTGTGGGCCAGCGCGTACGTGATCGGCTTCATGCAGGACGCGCGCGAGGCGGGATTCACGGTGCCCGCGAAGATGTACGAGCGGGCGCAGGAATGGCTGCTCGCCCAGTTGCAGCGCACGCCGGGGTATTTCCCTTCGCTGCCGGCGGCACTCCAGGCGGCGATTCCCGCCAAGCTCGCCGCGCGCGACTACGGGCTATTGCGCGACAGCCATCAGCGCTTCGCCGAACTCGCGCACATCGCCTACATCCTCGCGCGCGATCAGAAAGCGCCGCTTGCGACGCTGCGCATCCTGCATGATCAATACCGCGGCCGCGCGCGCTCGCCGCTGCCCCTCATCCACTTGAGCCTCGCTCTCAAGGCGATGGGAGACGAGGCGCGTGCCAAGGTCGCTCTCGACGAGGCGATGCAACGTGCGTATGGCATCCGACCCGACCCGGTTGGTGGTTATTCCGAGTGGCTCGGGGACTACGGCACCTCGGTGCGGGACTATGCGCTTTCCTACGCGCTCCTCGCGCGCAACAAGATCGAGCATCCGCAGCGCGAGAGTCTCGTGTTCGAGGTCGCCAACCGTCTGGGCGCCCGCAGTTACTACTCGACGCAGGAGCGCCTCGCGCTGGTCCTCGCGGCGCGCGCAGCGGGCGGCGCAGGAGACACGGAATGGACCGCCCTGCTCAAGACCGGCGCAGCTTCGACGGCAGTGAGTTCGCGCACGAGTGAGACGCGGGTGCTCGACACGGCCACATTGGCGAAGGGCGTGCAACTCGCGAGCCAGCACAAGGAGGCCCTCTTTGTCGAAGTCGATATCAGCGGCTATCCCGTCAAGCCCCCGGTGCCCCGCTCGGACGTGATCGAGTTGACGCGCACGTGGTTCGAGCCCGATGGCACCCGTTACGCGGGCCGCCCGCTCAAGGTCGGCGAGATGCTGATCGTCCTGCTGCAGGCGAAATCGAAACGCCGCGTCGAGGATGGGCTCCTCATCGACCGCATCCCCAGCGGCTTCGAAGTCGAGAACCTCAACCTCTCGCAGGGCCCGCGCGCGCAGGAATTCAAGATCGGCGGCGTGGACGTGGCGAAAGCGCTGGCCGACTCCCGCATCAAGCATCGCGAGTACCGTGACGATCGCTACGTCGCCGCGGCCCGGCTGGACGGCGCACTCAACGTGGTGTACCTGGTGCGCGTCGTGACGCCCGGCAAGTTCGCGGTGCCGGCACCGTTCGCGGAAGACATGTACCGGCCCGAAATCCGCGGCGTCGGCACGACCGGCGGCGCGATCTCGATCATCGATCCCGTGGCGCCGCCTCAGAAAAGCGAGCCGCCGATGAACGCCGATGAACGCCGATAAGGCAAACTCAAAAGCTAAACAATTGCCACTTTCATGGAAGGCGAAGCATTACAAGACGTGAGGCCACACTCGTTGGTGTGGGTCTGTCTATGAATTGTGTATCCATTGTGCAACGGGATTTTCGTTTTCTGATCGGCGTTCATCGGCGTTTATCTGCGGCTAATTTAATCTTGGCTTCGAGAGCATGCTGATTCAATACTCGACACGCCGCCGCGTCGCTGTAACACTGGTTGCGGTAGGCGCCACGCTGGCGCTCGCCGACCGCGCCTTTCCCCCGCCGCTGCCGCCGGCGGAGTCCGGGTTGGTGGTGGTAGCGGCGGACGGGACCCCGCTCCGCGCCTATCCCGGCGCCGACGGGGTGTGGCGTTATCCGGTCACGCCGGATGACGTGTCGCCGCTCTATCTCGAAGCGCTCCTCACCTACGAAGACCGCTGGTTTTACTGGCATCCGGGCGTGAATCCGTTCTCCATCCTGCGTGCCGCCTGGCAATGGGCGCGGCACGGCGAAATCGTCTCCGGCGGATCGACGCTCACCATGCAGGTCGCGCGGATGCTCGATCCCGGCGCGCGCAACGTCCGGGGCAAGGTGAAGCAGATCGTTCGCGCGCTGCAACTCGAATGGCGTTACACCAAGCGCGAAATCCTCACGCTCTATCTCAATCACACGCCGATGGGCGGCATCGTGCAGGGCGTCGAGATGGCGAGCCGCACCTATCTCGGCAAATCGGCGAGCCACCTCACTCACGCCGAAGCAGCCCTGTTGACGGCACTGCCGCAGGCGCCGTCGCGACTGCGCCCCGATCGCGAACCGGCCGCCGCCGAAAAGGCACGTAACAAGGTGCTCGACCGGCTCGCGACTGCGAAGCAGTGGACCGCCGCACAGGTCAGCGATGCCAGGATTGAACGCGTGGCGGCGCAGGCGATCCGCGGGCGCTGGCTCGCTCCGCTCGCCGCCGAGCGCCTGCGCCAGCAGGCCCGCGCACATGTGCGGAAATCGCGTGACCCCGCCGTGCAGGTCGTGCACTCGACGCTCGATCCCGAACTCCAGGCCACGGTGGAAAACCTCCTGCTCGATCGCACTGGAACGCTGCCGCCCAAGGTGTCCATCGCCGTGCTCGTCATGGAGAATTCAACGCTGGCGGTGCGCGCCTATGCCGGCTCGGCCGACTTCTCCGATGCGCAGCGCTACGCGCACGTGGACATGGTGCGCGGCGTGCGCTCGCCGGGTTCAGCGCTGAAGCCTTTTCTCTACGCGTTGGCGCTCGATGACGGGCTGATCCATTCCGAAAGCCTCTTGATCGATGCGCCGCAGTCGTTCGGCGGCTACCAGCCCGGCAACTTCCAGGCCGCGTTTTCCGGGCCGGTCAGCGCCGCGGAAGCGTTGCAGCGGTCTCTCAATGTCCCGGCAGTCGATCTGCTCGATCGCGTCGGGCCGACCCGCTTTGCGGCGACGCTGCGTGCCGCGGGCGTCAAATTGCGTATGGAGACGGGGAGCATGCCGAACCTGAGCCTCATCCTCGGCGGCGGCGGCACCACGCTGGAAGAACTGGTCGGTGCGTACCGCAGCCTCGCGGCCGGCGGTATCTCGGGCAAGCCGCGCCTGGTACCGAACGATCCTCGGGTGGAAGGCCGCATCATGAGCGAAGGCGCGGCATTCATCATTCGCGACATCCTCGAAGCGGGTGGACACCCCGAGCGGCCGTTTCACGACGCGACGCCGCGCCCGGTGGCATGGAAGACCGGCACCAGTTTCGGATTCCGCGACGCATGGGCGGTCGGCGTGACCGATACCCACACCATAGGCGTATGGATCGGGCGTCCCGACGGCACGCCCAACCCCGGCTTCTTCGGCGCCAACGTCGCCGCGCCGCTGCTCAAGGACATTGTCGCCATCCTGCCGCTGCCGCACGATCCGCCGGCACGCACGCGCCCCTCGGATGTCGCAGCGGTCACCGTGTGCTGGCCCACCGGCGAACGCACGCAACAGGTCCCGCCCGGGATGTGCCATGTCAGGCGCAGCGCGTGGGCGCTCGCAGGTGGCGTGCCGCCGACGCTGCCCGACCGCATGCGCGCCGGCAGCTTGCGAGAGACCGTCTGGCTCGACCCTGCGAGTGGTTCCCGCGTCACGCCGGCCTGCATGCCAGGCGCGCAGTTGCATGAAGTGGCCCGCTGGCCCGTCAATCTCGAACCCTGGCTCGATGCGACGCTGCTGCGGAAGCACGCGCTTCCCCGGTGGAAGCCGGGCTGCACGGCGGATGACGCCCTCGGCGCCAGCCTGCGCATTGCCGGACTGGAAGGCGGCGCAGTGTTGAGGCCCGCCCCTCAAACTGGGCGCATCGCCGTCACCCTCTCGGCGATCGGAAACACGCAGCGCGTGTATTGGCTGATCGACGGGGACTATTCACAAGTAAGCAAGAGCGCTGCGCCCGTCAGGGTCGTCTTCACGGAAAACGGCACGCACGCGATCACCGCGTTCGATGCCGACGGCCGCCATCACCGCATCGAAATCGTGGTCAAGGGACTTCCGCCACCAGCGTGAC
>Ga0209640_10004100_pt1 | contig 12820 bp, 7 predicted proteins | sample RifCSP10_1_FD_184018 | JGI IMG/M metagenome (GOLD analysis project Ga0209640, IMG submission 184018) | Soil microbial communities from Rifle, Colorado - Rifle CSP2_sed 10_1 (SPAdes) (version 2) | ecosystem: Environmental > Terrestrial > Deep subsurface > Rock core/Sediment | place: Rifle...
CTTTGCCTAGAACGGGTCAAGGCTGCTCTGGCGCGAAAGGCCACAGACAAACCTCCCTCTTGAGGAGGAATGCCCCAATATTCCCTCATCATTGGGATTTCAGCCAACTAACAGGCATAGATGTGCAAAGGCGGGACCACTGTTGGCAAGGATAAAGTTCTGGACTGCTGAATTCGCAACTCACTGATTTATCAGATGGGCACCTTCGTTGGGACGGACGTAAATTTTGAAACTGAATGTCTCCCATTTTTCGGCGTTCTAAAGCCCCTCCGGAAATAAAATCAGTGACTTTCACCCCTAACTCTCATTATTCATGAACACTTCTGCTGCAATCGCGGATTCCTCGGTGCGTTCTTCGTCGCTCGTCGTTCGTGAAGCGTGAAGCGCGTGGTGGAATGAGTGTGTCTGTATCGTCGCATGCGAGGTACGAGATACGTTTCACGAGGAACGCGCGCTCGGGCGATTTCGCGACGAACCGTCATGAATAAGACGGGCTAAGGAGCCTGTCCGACATTGCCGTTCGTGACGAGGCAAAGGAGGTGCGGTCAGTTGCGAGGCCGCAGGCCCGAGGCTGACCCTCGTTTCACGCCTCACGTTTCACGGTTCTTGGGAGCGGGCCGAGAACGACGCAGATGGTCGCAGATCGTTCGCCGCAGTAGAAGGTCAATGTCGGACAGGCTCCTAAGACACATTGCTTTTGATGAAACTGTGGGACTATATTCCCAATATGGCTCAGCCTAAGCACTTGCAAGCGCTGTCCGCTGCCACCCTCCGGCTTTTGCGTCCTCTGGTGAAAATCCTCCTGCGGAACAATGTCTCCCACCGGACGTTCGCCGAACTCGCCAAGCTGGTCTATGTGGAGGTCGCGAACGCTGAGTTCGGAATCGCGGGCAAGAAACAGACGGTATCGAGGATTGCCATCCTCACCGGATTGACGCGCAAAGAAGTGCAACGATTGTTGGCGCAACCGCCCGGTACCGAATCCGTCGTGGAGGAAGAGTATCACCGGGCTTCGCGGGTCATCACCGGCTGGGTGCGGGACCCTGATTTTGGGGATGGGAAAGGCCATCCTCATCCACTTCGAATGGAAGGGAAGCGCGCATCATTCAGTGAGTTGGTCAAACGCTACAGTGGAGACATCCCTGTGCGCGCGATGTGGGACGAATTGCTACGGGTCGGCGCCGTGAAACAGTTGAAAGATGGACGGATTTGCCTTCTCTCTCGGGGTTATATCCCGCAGAAAGGGCCGGTCGAGAAATTGCAGGTTCTTGGAACTGACACCGCCGATCTCATCTCGACCATTGACCATAACGTGTATCAGAAACCATCTAAGCCCCGCTTCCAACGCAAGGTCATGTATGACAACGTACCTGTCGCGGCGGCGAAGGAATTTCAAATCCTCGCCGCCGCCCAGGGGCAGGAACTCTTGGAGACGATCGACCGTTGGCTTTCCCATCGAGATCGTGATGTGAATCCAGCCTCGAAGGGGAAGGGCCGTGTTCGTGTAGGGCTAGGGATCTATCATTTTGAGGAACAATCGGATCCTGATCAGGAAAATCCCACGTCATGAGGCGCAAGACCTATCAGAATGTTCTTGCCGCCATCGCTCTGTTCCTGTTGCTGGCGTCCTGCGGCCCCAACCCACAAGCTGGCGGTGGAATCGGCGGAACAGGCAATACGGCTTCGATAGCCTCTGGCCCAATCACCGGATTCGGCAGCGTCTTTGTGTCCGGATACGAATACGGCACCGGCACGACGTCGATGACGATCGACGGGACATCCGGCAGCCAAAACGACCTCAAGAAAGGGATGGTGGTGCTCGTCAATGCCACGGTGACCCACAACTACGGGACGAACGATCCTCCACAACGAACGGCCAACACACTCTTCTATGAAGATACGGTCGAGGGGATCGTCCAATCGGTGGCCTCGGATGGGTTGAGTCTTGTGGTCCTGGGGCAGACGGTATCCATCACCTCATCAACGATCTTCGATGCCACCATCCCAGGACAGAATGTTCTGAGCCTCGTGCCAGGTCGAGACCTCGTGGAGATAAGTGGGTTCGTCACGGGAGACGGGACGATCGTCGGGACCTTCATCGAATTGAAAACCATCGACCTGACAACCGAAACTCCTGACTATGAGGTCAAAGGTTTCATCAAGAACCACGACACTACTCACAAAACCTTCGAGATCGGCTCCCTGACCGTCGACTATCGTGATGAAGACCTGAAAGACATGCCGAGCCAATCAAGCAAGCCCTGGGACGGCCTGTTGGTAGACGTCCGCGGAAGCCAGGTATCACCAGACGGCGTCAGGATGACCGCGACGAAGGTAAAACCTGAAGGGCTAGGCACTGAAGACAGCGCGAATGCCGAAATTCGAGGGTTCGTGACCCAGATTGTCGCCCTGGGTGATTTCTACCTGGGCAATGTGCATGTGCTGACGAGCGCCGGCACGACCTTCGAAGGTGGAACCCGCAACGACATCCTGGTTGGTGCCTATCTGGAGGTGCACGGTCCGCTGGTCGGCGGCATTGTGAACGCGACGAAAGTGGAGTTTGAAGGAGAGACGGAACTGCAAGCAAATGTAGCCACGATCAATTCAAGCGACAACACCTTGACGCTGACGGGCTTCGCAGGTCTGGTCATCCAGTTCGATAGCCAGACCGCGCTTCATGGTCAGGGGAATCCACGGCGACTCGCCGACCTCCGCGACGACGACCATCTCCAGATACATGGGCGACTACGTGGCGGGAATACCATCGTGGCCAAAGAAGTGGAGCGGAGTGACCCCAAGTCAAACGTGCAGGTACAGGGCTTGGTCACGTCGGCTACAGATCCAATCGTCGTCCTGCTCGGGGCTTCCATCGACACATCGCTGATTCCCGAGGGTGGGTTTCGTGGACCGTATGGCACCGTCGGGAGAACAAGCTTCTTTGCCGGCCTCTCAAGCGGCAAGAAAGTCGTCCTCCGTGGGACCTCTCAGGTCAATACTGTTCTGTGGTCATCGGCCTCGCGCAGCGACTAATCATGGGACATCTTGCTCTCTCCCTCCCGGCGTTTCTTTCCCGCGCGGGCCAATACATTCGCGCCCTTCCACATACGTGTCTCATTGAAGAGAGTTATTTCGCCATAGCCGTGCCGTAGTAGGTATCGACCATCACACCGATTTCTTTCAACATGGGCGTCGGCAACGTGCCGCCGGCACAGACGATCACAGCGTCGTTCTTCATTTCGATGTCTTTCCCCTCGTGAATCAGCGTCACGGTGTCTGGCCCAATCTCCTTCACAGTGGCATTCAGATACACCGTGAGCTTCTTTCTCTCCACACACTGTTTCAGCTGCTGCCGGTTCTTGTCTTTGGGACGGGTAAAAATTTCATCGCCGCGACAGGATATGGTGACCGTCGTACCTCGCTCAGCTGCGATGGACAGCGCCGCTTCCGCCGCACTGTCTCCGCCACCCACCACCAGCACGTGCAGCCCGCGGTATTGTTCGGCGTCGATCAGGCGATAGACAACTTTCTCTTGCTCTTCACCAACCACACCGAGTTTCCGGGGTGTGCCACGCCGGCCAATGGCGAGGAGCACGTTTTTCGTTTTGTAGCTATTCTTTGACGTCTTCACCAAGAACCCGCTTCCCGTTTTCGTGATCGCATCCATACGCTCCGAGAAATTGATCTTGATGCTGTTATCACGGGTTATGCTGCTCCAAAAGGTCAGCAGCTCTTCCTTGCTGATCTCGTACTTGTTGAACTTGCCGACAATGGGCAGCGTCATGGGTGCCGTCATGGCCACCTTCCGACGCGGATAGTGGTAGATGGAGCCACCGAGTGAGTCTTCCTGCTCCACTGTCACGAATCGCAATCCCGCCTCTTTGGCGGCCAGCGAGGCGGAGATACCGGCCGGTCCGGCGCCGACGATCACCACATCCAAATCGCCCCCCTTGCTTTTGTGTTTCCGAATCGTCTGAATCGCTCGTTGTCCCTGCTCGACTCCTTTTCGAATGAGACCCATGCCGCCCAGCTCGCCGGCGATGTAGATGCCCGAGACGTTGGTTTCGAAGGTCGGCTTGACTTGTGGAATGTCGATGCCGCGCTTCTCTGTCCCGAACACCAGGGTGATCGCCTCGACGGGACAGGCCGCCTCGCAGGCGCCGTGACCGATGCAGTGATCGGGTTGGATGAGCACGGCCTTCCCCCTGACGATTCCAAGCGCCTGTTCTGGACAGGCTTTGACGCAGGCGCTCGAGCCGATGCACTTGTTGGTATCGATGACGGGGTGCAAAGTGAGCGGCTCGGCGATTGCAGACTTCACCGTCTCAGCCAGGCGAGCGCGGTAGTGGGTTTCCTTCTTATGATTACGGCGGTAATACAGAAGCAGTGCAAGGATTACCGGCAGGAGGTAGAGCAGCGTGATGAGATATGATTGCAACATTCGAACTCTCAGTACTATAGAATTTCACGATCGATAACGACCGTGATCTTATTCGCTCCCGGTTTGACCGGCTGACTCATGCCCTGCAGATCGCCGCTCTTCGGCATGGCCTCGCCGGATTTCGACAGGCGGGCCACAATCACCACCGTACCCACGTCGGACAGTTTCCTGGACGGCATGGGGCTGGTCGAGTCATCGAGCCGGAACGTAAAGGGCAAATCCTGTTTCGTGGCCCGCACGATCGACACCGGCATGGGCAGGCCGTTCATCTCGCGCGCGAATACGAACAACGTGTCCGTTGGGGCACCTTTCCCGGCGAGGCCCGGCGCTAGTCTCACCGTGCCGCTGATTGCGGCAGCCTGACCACCGGGCATTGTCGAAGGTGCCGCCCCACCGACCGCCTTGACCATCGCCGGTTTTCCGCCGGCTAACCCTTTGGCTTCGGCGATACCCGAGAGCAACTCTTGTTGGACCTCCACCTCCGCATCTGTCGGGAGGCTGGTGCTGGCCCGTTCCCAATACTGCGCCGCCTGCCCGAACTCTTTTCGGTCGAACGCCACGGTCCCGGCCAGCATCAGAGCTTTGACATGCTTCGGATCGATCCTGAGCGCCTGCTGAATCAAGGCCTCTGACTTCCCTGCCAGCTTGCGGCCATGCAGCATGCCGAGGGCATCGGCATAGTCGACGAGCAGCTGGGGATCGTCGGGGGTCAACTTCATCGCCTTCTCATAGATCGGCACCGCGTCGGCATGCCGCCCAATCTCTACATACGAACGCGCAAGAAGGGCCCACTCCACTCCATCGTTGGGATTCTGCTCGAGCTTCTTCTTCAGCCGCTCGGACAGGACATCGAGCCCTTCGGATGTTTGGTGGGTGTTGTCCACCCAGTCTTGTGCTACTGGCGAGGACACAGCGGAAAGCATAATCGCCTGCGGGTTGCCCAACGTCCAGTACAGCAGTCCGCTGATGGTTGGAATGATGATAGCCAACGCTACGACGACCGCTCGGCTGTTCACCGGCCACACCCGTGCCGGGGGCGTGGCCTCGGCAGGCCTCCTCTCTTCAAGCAGCCGTCGTTCGAGTTCTCGTTTCGATTGTTGATACTGCTCATCAGTCAACAGGGCGTTCTTATGGTCTTGTTCCAATTCAGCAAATTGCCGGCGATAGATCGAAACCGTTTTCTCTCCTTCTTCTGTTTTCGATGACTCCTGGCGCCTGAGCAGCGGCCACAGGAGCAGGCCGAGTACGAGCAGTGTCATGGCCCAAGCGATAAACCAAAATGCGAGGGTCATGATCGTCTCGCCCCTTGTGACAATAGGTGCTCAACATTCTTCGTGAGCGCTTCTGCTGCAATCGCCGATCCGCTACTGCGTTCTTCGTCGCTCGTCGTTCGTGAAGCGTGAAGCGCGGGGTGGAATGAGTGTGTCTGTATCGTCGCATGCGAGATACGAGATACGCTTCACGAGGAACGCGCGCTCGGGCGATTTCGCGACGAACCGTCATGAATAAGGCATGCTAAGAGAAGTCCCACCGGATACCAAAGTAAAAGAATTGTCTCGACGTCGAATCCTTTTGTGTCGAGCTCTCCGTCAGCGTTTTCTCATACCCGCCTGTGCCCTCGAAGGTCCAACTGTCGAAGAAGCGATAGTCTATGCGAACCGTCGGAGTCACGCGATACAGCTCCACGCCAAAACTATCCTTCTGGTGATAGAGCAGGACAAACGTGTCGAACTGTAATTGTTGTCCAAGACGAGCCAACGAATTAAGCGTAAGCGATTGTCCTCGGTACGCTGGGCTCGTAATATAGCTGGCGTTCGCCACGAAGGTCGTACTCTCAAATGGAAAGTTCGCCCCGATCACTTGAGCCGTATACGTCCATATGTTGCCGGTCCCAGGTAGCGCTTGTAAGGAACAAGCGGCATCGGTCGTGGCGTTCGGATCGAGAAAAAGGGTGCTAGTCCCCGGCAAGATGACCAAACAGTTCGTGGCCCCCGTACCGGAAATTCGATTGAGTCGGACGTCTCCACCGAGTTGCCAGTCTTTGGTCACCGCATGGAGTACCCCGGCAAGAAACAGGTCGCTGGTCGCCGTCACGGCCTTGGCTTGTTCGCGCAAGAGACTTTCATTCGTTGTGTTAATGGTTTCAAAAGTGGCATTGGGGGTTCCGAAGAGCGCATTCGTGGTTTGCAGATAGGGCGTTCTGCGATGGTCAGCCAGTACAGTGTAGGTGGTCCCTTCGGTCACCCAGGTTCCGTTGAGCATCGCCACGTTGAGGACGTTGTATGACACGTCATAGTCGATCAGGCCGAACGCATTCTTCCCGTTGGCCGCATACCGTAATTCTGTCCCCACGGCCCGGCGGTCCACCACGCCGTTGACCATCTGGTTGATGTAGTACAGATTGCCGCTCCAGGCCGGTCCGATCGGACCGATGTCCACATTCATTCCGTAAAAGTAGCGGTTCAAGTCAGCCCGAAAATTCCGGGGATCGTCGGGCACATAATTGGAACTCAAGCTGAATTGCCGAGGCTGGCCTGCCAGGAGGTTCACATTCAAGAATTGAGGGACGGCGGTGTAGCGCACCCAGGCTCCGTCGAACCGGAAATCCAGCACACCGCCTTGGTTCCCCGGTTGGCGGCCGACCCGGACGAGATACGAATCCTGACTCGAGTGTTCGTAGTAGAGGGCTCTGAGGCGGCTGACATTTCGCCGTATATCCGAGGTAGCCAAGAGATCGTACGATTGCGTACCACGCACCACGAGCTTGTTGTCGTACTCATCTTTCCGGTATCGCCCCGTGACATCGAACGCCGACTGCAGCAAGGACTGGTCGTGGCTGTTGATATTCGTGGTGCTATTCGCCACTTTGTCTGTAATTTTCGTCTGGGAATACCCGCCATAATAGTACTCGTACACACTCCCGTAGACCCGCATTTCGTCGATCTTCTTCCGCGCTTTCCCTCCGGTCTTGCCTTGGGCAATTTGAGCATTGACTTCGGCCAGGGCGGCCAGCCGCTGCTGCACCCTCACGGCGCCTTCACCATCTGGGTAGGCTTTCAAGTAATGCTCATATTCGGCCTTGGCTTTGGAGGTTTCTCCGTTTCGCTCACGCGCCACTCCGACCAGCTCCTGAGCCTCCTGCGACTGTTTGTTCGGTGGAAGGTTGAGCAAGGCGTTGTAGACTTGCACGGCTTTCTCATTGTCTCCCGAGGTCAGTGCTGCGCGCGCCAACTTCATGAGATCATCCGCATACTTTTCCGTACTCATGCCCGGACGGAATGGAGGAATGTCGAGCAGTTCATTCATGCCCGTGATCGTAGGAGGCGTTGCCGACGGAGGCGCCTTCACCTCTGGCACGATCGGCGGAGGAACCACCGCCTTATCCCGCTTAACCGAAATCACAATCCGGCTGTAACTTGTGATCTCCCGCTGGCTCACGCGAAATCGCACCGGCTTGGCGAACCGGATCGAGAGACCGTTCGTCGCTTGGTCGGGAAACGTGACGGTAAATTTTGGAATCAAGTCGCTGGGTGGCGACGAGGCCAATTCACGTGCGAATGGGCGAGAACGACCCAGGTCTGGAAAGTCGAGAAACACACGAATGAGATCGCCCTGCTCGGAGGGAGTATGACGAAGATAGAGCGCCCGTGTATTGAACACAATATGAATCTCCGCCGCAGTCGGGGTCTCGACGATCTCAATGCGGTCGAGGACCTGAGCCGAGGCTGAACCTGGCGCGGAGAGGACACCAAGTGTGACCATCCCCATCAGAAGGAGGCTCCCGACCGCAACACGCAACCTGCTTATCTGGCTGAGGCCCACCGCACACTCCTGTCCGGTTTGGATGCATGAACGCAGAGGGTGCTCGTCTGTGACGACGAGCACCTGTCAGTGAATTAGAAACTGCCGGTAGGTCTATGTTGCCCCGTTCGGCTCTTCGAAATCGTCGTGAAGGTGGAGTTGGTGTAGAGGTGGCAGCTGCCGGAACAGTCTTTCAACTCCAAGACGTTGTAATAAATCGTCGGCGAATCCACTTTCTTGTGCGGACCTTGCTTGAAGTCGCCCGCGTGACAGCCGGCGCAGTCAGGCTTGTACGCAGCAAACCTCCAGGCAATGACCTCGTTGTTACTCGTATGGCAGGAGCTACAAAGCGTACCGGCCCGATGCGCTTTGTAGAAAGCGCTCTTATGCGTATAGGTCGTGACCGGCGTCCAGGCTACCCCAGCGCGGTGACAGGAATCGCACGACTGCGTGGTGACGAAGTGGCCAGCGGATTTACCTGTCGCTGTCGTTCCGTTATGGCAGGTCGCGCAGCTTCCCGGCGTCACCCCCGTATGGCTGAACGTGGCCGGAATCCAGGCCGTGGTCCGGTGACAGGTGTCGCAGGCTTGTGTGGTTGAGATGTGCGTTGCCGTCTTGCCGCGCGCCTGCGTCCCGTTATGGCAGGTCGCGCAGCTTCCCGGCGTCACCCCCGTATGGCTGAACGTGGCGGGAATCCATCCTGTGGTCCGGTGACAAGTATCGCAGGCTTGCGTCGTCGGGACGTGCGTCGCAGTTTTTCCACGGGCCGTCGTCCCGTTATGGCAGGTCGCGCAGCTTCCTGGCGTCACCCCCGTGTGACTGAAGGTCGCCGGAATCCAGGCCGTGGTCCGGTGACAAGTATCGCAGGCTTGCGTGGTTGAGATGTGCGTTGCTGTCTTACCGCGCGCCTGCGTTCCGTTATGACAGGTGCCGCAACTGCCTGGCGTCACCCCCGTGTGACTGAAGGTCGCCGGGATCCAGGCCGTGGTCCGGTGACAGGTGTCGCAGGCTTGTGTGGTTGAGATGTGCGTTGCTGTCTTGCCGCGCGCCTGCGTTCCGTTATGGCAGGTCGCGCAGCTTCCCGGCGTCACCCCCGTGTGGCTGAACGTGGCGGGAATCCAGGCCGTGGTCCGGTGACAGGTGTCGCAGGCTTGCGTGGTTGAGATGTGCGTGGCGGTCTTCCCACGCGCGGTCGTCCCGTTATGGCAGGTCGCGCAGCTTCCCGGCGTCACCCCCGTATGACTGAAGGTCGCCGGAACCCACGCGGTCGTCCGGTGACAGGTGTCGCAGTTGGCCGTCGTGGGAACGTGCGTCGCAGACTTGCCTGTTGCCTGAGTACCATTATGGCAAGACACGCAGGTTCCCGGCACCACGCCCGCGTGGTTGTAGCCCGTGGAGACAAGCAGCCAATTCGCCGCGCCCATGCGGTGGCAACTATCGCACATAGCCGCTGTCGACATGTGCCCAGCCGGCTTTCCGCGGGCCTGAATCCCGTTATGGCAGGTCACGCAAGTGCCTGACCCGACCCCCTGATGTTTGAAGGCTGCTCCCGTCCAGCCCACGGTCCGGTGGCAACTGTCGCAGGTCATGGTCGTCGGAATATGAGTAGCAGGCTTGCCAACCGCGGTCGTTTGGTTATGGCATTTAGAGCAGGTTCCCGGTGCGACACCATTATGGGTAAAGAACGCAGGCGTCCAATTTGACGTCCGGTGACAGCTGTTGCAGTTGACCGAGGTCGGCAGGTGGTTCGTCGGCTTAAAGGTGGACACGATTCGACCACCGGGTGAATGGCATTGCATACACTGCGTCGGCGTTCCTCTAAAAATGCCCTGCAGGTGACACCGTTCGCACACAACTTGCGCATGACCGCCGCTGAGCGGGAAGCCGGTGCTGCTGTGATCGATCTCGATATCGGAACGGCTTGTACGACTCTGGGCCTCTGCGTCGCTCGGCAACACGATTCCGAGCCACAGGACCGCTGCGACGAGCATCGCGGCAATCACCCTCCACTCACGCAACGAGCTATGTGATCTGTCCTGGTTCATCGGCATTCCAATACATGTACATTCATTCGCTGCTCAACGACTTGAGTCTTGTTCGATTATTGCAATTGGGAATATACTCCCACATACAGAATTGCACGCTACCGTAGCATGATGGGAAATTAGTCCCAAATTCATTGACCGACTGCTAAGCAATCGGTATACCCCGCGGTGCGATTCCCTAACACCACGATTTATCAAGGAAGGCCTGGTGTCACGAACCCGATAATCACGTGCACATTTGACGGTTCAGAACGAGCCTGTATGCAAATGCCGACGTCGTGTACAGATTGCATTTCTGTTCCACGGGTCACAAATGTCCGAAACTACGCGAGGATTGTGCGCCGAGAAGCAGGCGCGGGAGTTGCTCTAAACAATCAGGATCTTCGATGGGCGACTACAACCGATCAACGAACCAGCCTTCCCTGAACATAAGGATGAACGAACATGGTGGTAGCTGAACCTCTCCAGCAAGTTCGGGAACGGACAACCAAGGCACCTCGCCCGGCGACCAGGCTCGCCTCAAATTCAGATGAAGACACGACATCCGATTCTCCGTCCCTGCCCGGACGACTGCTGGTCTTCGTGCTCGTGGGCGTATCGATGTGGGTGGCCTACAATGTGGCAACCGGCAAGTATTACACCCCACGCTCGAACTTTGGCTTTTACCTGGGCGTCGTCGGTTCAGTGATGATGCTCTTGATGCTGGCCTATCCACTGCGCAAACACGTGCCCTTCATGCATCGCTGGGGCGCACTCAAGAACTGGTTTCGTATCCACATGATCATGGGTATCGTGGGCCCCACACTCATCCTGTTTCACTCAACCTTTCATCTGAGATCCCTGAACGCAACGATCGCTCTCTTCAGCATGCTGGGGGTGGTCATTAGCGGCATCATCGGTCGCTTTATCTACACCAAGATTCACTATGGTCTCTACGGCAGGCGCGCCACGCTGGAGAAAATTCAGGCGGAATTTGCAGGCCATTCGAATGATGCCAAATCCCGACTGCACTTTGCCCCTCGTGTCGAACGATGGCTCCAATCCTTCGAACGCGACTCGATGCAACTCGATCGTTCGTTCACCTCGCACCTCTTCAGCCCCCTGACGATCGGATTGAAACGGAGGATCCTGTCTTTTCGCTGCGCGCGCGAGCTGCGAAACATTCTGAAGACTGAACGGCCTCCGGAGTTCCGTGGAGGGGCAACGGAAGCGATCCGGTTGGCGTCAGCGTATTTGAGAGAGAGCGAGCGCGTCGCCCAGTTTAGTACCTACGAACGCTTCTTCTCGTTGTGGCACATGCTCCATGTTCCATTGATCTACATTCTGGCTGCCTGCACGATCTTTCACATCGTGGCCGTCTACATGTACTGACGCCGATCAACTATTATTGTGCTTGTCTCACGAAATTACGTTTCCCTACTCCTACTCAGCTTATTGATAGTCATGGCCGCACCGGCCTGGGCAGACAACGTCGAGACGGCGTTGATGCCGGGGCAGGTGATCGAAAGCCATGCGAAATGGGAAGAAGACTGCACGAAGTGTCACAAGCGGTTTGACAAGGCGGCACAGGATACGCTCTGCCAAGATTGTCACAAAGACATTCGTAAGGACGTCGAGCAGAAGCAGGGATCGCATGGGCGATTCAAGGAGCAGCGCGCATGCAAGGAATGCCACACAGACCACAAAGGCAGGACAGAGAAGATTGCACCGATCACGGAACAGACTTTCGATCATCAACGGACGGACTTCCCGCTCACGGGCGCCCATTCAAACGCGATGAAGGTCGAGTGCAAGGCCTGTCACAAACCCAAGATCAAGTATCGGGACGCGCCGTCCGATTGTTACAGCTGCCACAAGAAAGACGATAAGCATAAAGGGAAAGTGGGAAGCGCCTGCGCCGACTGTCACACGGATCGGAATTGGATGGAGATCCGGTTCGACCATGACAAAACCCGCTACAAGCTCCGTAACAAGCATGTCGAGGTGCCGTGCAAGGACTGCCATGCGAACGATCGCTATAAAGAAACCCCGATGGATTGTTACTCCTGCCATAAGAAAGTCGACAAACATAAAGGGCAGGAGGGCACGAAGTGCGAGGAATGCCATGACGACCGGTCATGGAAGACATCGCCATTCGACCATAACAAGTCACGCTTCCCCTTGATGGGAAAGCATGCCAAGGTGGACTGCAAGAAATGCCATTTGACCCCGGCCTTCAAAGACGCCCCGATGGCCTGCTATTCCTGCCACAAGAAGGACGACAAGCACAAAGGGACATATGGAGAGAAATGTGAGACCTGCCACGCGGAGAGCGATTGGAAGACCGTCACCTTCGATCATGACCTGCACTCCAAGTACCAGCTACGGGGACGGCATATCACGACTAAGTGCGAATCCTGCCATAAGGGGCACTTGTATAAGGAGAAGACTCCGGTCGACTGCCACGCCTGCCACAAAAAGGACGACAAGCATAAGGGGCAATTTACCGAGAAGTGTGAAACCTGTCACACGGAACGGAATTGGAAAGTGCTCCTCT
>Ga0209640_10004101_pt1 | contig 12819 bp, 11 predicted proteins | sample RifCSP10_1_FD_184018 | JGI IMG/M metagenome (GOLD analysis project Ga0209640, IMG submission 184018) | Soil microbial communities from Rifle, Colorado - Rifle CSP2_sed 10_1 (SPAdes) (version 2) | ecosystem: Environmental > Terrestrial > Deep subsurface > Rock core/Sediment | place: Rifle...
CCCGGCAAGGAAATCGCGCCGGGCGCGCGCCTTTCCATCCACAAGGAGGAATATGAGTGGGAGATCGTCGTAACCGCGCTATCGCGCCAGCGGCGCCCCGCCGGCGAGGCCGCGCAGCTATACGAAGAAACGCCGGAAAGCCATGCCCGCCGTCAGGCGCGGGCTATACAACGGCGTGAGGAGAAGGAATTGTTCGGCGATCCGGGCCACCGTCCCAATAAAAAGGAACGCCGCCAGATCTTCCGGTTCAAGCAAGAGTAACGAGAACTTACCCGCCGAATCGGTAGCGGTATGCGTTGCCGTCGATGCCATCCAGGCTCATGAAGTTGAGTCCCACTTCATACCCGCCATCACCGGAAGTGATAGGCGTCACCCAAACCACCGAGGCGTAGCCTTCCACCTTGAGGCCGGTCAGCCGCACCTTGACCAGGTCCAGTTTCGCCAGGCCCGGATCCCTCTCGAAAAGAACCTTGGCGCCGCTGGTGGACAAGTCCTGCAACCTGAAGCCGATCTCCTCGCCGTCGCTGACGACCAGGCCCGAGGCGCGCAGGCTTTTACGATAATGCACCCTGTTTTCCGACATATGCCCTTCCCATCTCCAAATACAGTGGACAGTCGAACCCGCTCACGGCCGATAGTCACTCGGCTCCCCTGCCGGATTCGTTTTGCAACGCTCATAAAATAGCGCAACCGCGCATATCCCGCCAGAGCAACCCAGGAAAACGAACGCCCGGATGAACCGGGCGTCCACATCCACCGAAAATAGCCCCAGGCCTTTCAGCCGTTGATCAGGTAATGGGTCAGAATGCTGGCGACGTAGCCCACGACCACCGCCGGCGTCCATTTCAGATGGCTGAAGAAGGTGTACATGCCGCGGGACGTTCCCATCAGCGCCACCCCGGCCGCCGAACCCACGGACAACATGGAGCCGCCGACGCCCGCGGTCAGCGTCACCAGCATCCATTGATAGATGTCCATGTCCGGATTCATGTTCAGCACCGCGAACATGACCGGGATGTTATCCACCACCGCGGACAACACCCCGATGAGGATATTGGCGGTCGTCGCGCCCATACCGTCGTACATAGCGCTGGAAGCCAGTTCCAGGTAGCCGATGTAGCCCAGGCCGCCCACCGCAAACACCACGCCGAAGAAGAACAGCAAAGTGTCCCACTCCGCGTCGCGCACCCGGTGGAAAATGTCGAAATGGTCCTCGTGGTTGCCGAACAGGATCTTGATCCGGTAACCGTAGAACATCAGGAAGGACAGCCCCACCATCATGCCCATGAACGGAGGCAGGTGCAGGAACTGCTTGAAGCTGACGGCGGTAAAGATGGTCGCGGCAAACAGGCCGCACACCACCCAGGCGCCGGGTCTCAGTTGCACCATTTCTTCGTCCGTTTGGGCGGGAGCCTCGTCGGGAATGGCGAAATGCATGAAAGCCGCCGGCACCACGAAATTCACCACGGAGGGGATGAACAGCTCGAAGAAATCGAAAAACTCCGCCTTGCCGGCCTGCCAGACCATCAGGGTGGTGATGTCGCCGAACGGGCTGAACGCACCGCCGGCATTGGCAGCGATGACGAGGTTGATGAAGCCCAGGGCCACGAACTTGGGGCTATTGGCGCCCACCGCCATCACCACCGCGCCCACCAGCAGGGCGGAGGTCAGGTTGTCCGCGACGGAGGAAAGGAAAAACGTGATGACGCCGGTGATCCAGAACAGTTTGCGGTAACCGAAGCGGCGGCTGATGAGCCAGCAGCGCAACGCCTCGAAAACGTTGCGTTCCGCCATGGCGTTGATGTAGGTCATGGCCACCAGCAGGAACAGGAACAGTTCGGCGTATTCTTCCAGATTGTGCTTGAACGCCGCGTGCACCTGCTCGCCCGGCACGTCGTTGATCTGCGCCAGCCAGGCGACGTGCGCCCAGATGATCCCCGCCGCGAGGATGACCGGCTTGGACTTCCTGAGGTGCGAGTATTCCTCCGTCATCACGAAGGCGTAGGCGATGATGAAAATCAGCACGGCATAAATGCCGCGCTGAGTTCCCGTGAGCCCCAGGTTTTGCAGTTCCTCGGCCGCCCACGACCATTCCGGCAGTAGCAGCAGCGCCAGTGAGACCAGTGAAAATGAAATCGCGCGTAACAATGCAGTGCCCTCTTCTTTTTTTGACCTTCCGCCCGGCGCGAAAGCTCGGTGATGTCGGATCGCCCCGTGAGCGCCAACAAAATCGCCCGCCGGGAACCTTAACTTCCTCATTTCATTATACTGAGCAGCGCGCTCGAAGTCATAACCGTCCCCTGCGGACCGCCTTTTCGACGGCACGGCGCCCCTCTTTCCCCTGCCTGGGCCCGTATGTCCCATCACTGCGAAGACAAAGACTGTGAACTCGCCGCCTTGCGGCAGCAGCAAAGTTCGGTGCTGCGCTGGGCGCTGGCGATCAACACGGCCATGTTTCTGGTCGAAATCGCGGCGGGCTGGTTGGCACACTCCACAGCGCTGCTGGCCGACGCCCTGGATATGCTGAGCGATGCCCTGGCGTACGCCTTCACCCTGTGGGTGCTGGAGCGCGGCCCGCGCTGGCGTGCGGTCTCGGCGCTGCTCAAAGGGATTGCCATGTTTGCCGGCGGCATCCTGGTATTGGCCGAAGCGCGGGAGAAAGTGCTCGACCCCGTGCTTCCCGACGCCGGCATCATCGCCCTGACCGCCGCCGCCGCGCTGCTCGCCAACCTGTTGTGCCTGCGTCTGCTATGGCGGCATCGGGCCGACGACATCGATCTGAAGGCGGTGTGGCTGTGCTCGCGCAACGACGTGCTGGCCAACGTCGGCGTGCTGCTCGCCGCGGGCGGGGTGGCCTGGAGCGGAACCCTGTGGCCGGACCTGGCGCTCGGCGTGGTCATTGCCGTCATCGTCCTGGATTCGGCGCTGCACATCATGAGAGGCGCCCTGCGGCAACTTGCCGAATAAACCGGACTGCATCGATAATACGATCGGAAAAACCATAAAAAAGTCCGGGGCAATCGATGGCCAAAAGAAGCAAGAACGTCGTAATCGATGCTGACGAGGCGCCACCCGAGGTACTCCCCGTCGATCCGGAAGAACTGGACGGCGGTCAGGATACCCTGGTGGTGGTAGGTATCGGCGCATCCGCCGGCGGCCTGGAAGCCCTCAAGCTGCTCCTCCCCAACCTACCGGCGAAGGCCAATCTGACCTATGTGATCGCCCAGCATCTGGACCCCAAACACCGCAGCATGCTGGTGGGGCTGTTGGCGGGCAGCACCCCCATGAAGGTCATGGAGATCAAGCACGGCCAGGAAGTGAGTCCCGGGGAAATCTACCTGTGCCCACCGGGCAAGAACGTCACCATTGCCGCCGGCAAGCTCAAGCTTTCCAATCCCACCGCCCCCATCGGCCCCAAGCCATCGGTCGACTATTTCTTTACTTCACTGGCGGAGGACAAAGGCGAGAATGCCGTGGGCATCATCCTGTCCGGGACTGGTTCCGACGGCGCCGGCGGCATCCGCGCCCTCAAGGCCGGCGGCGGCATCACCATCGTTCAGGACCCGGCCACCAGCAAGTTCAACGGCATGCCCCAGTCGGCCATTTCCACCCGGCACGTGGACCTGGTGTTGCCGCCGGAAAAGATCGGCCTCGAACTCATCGAGATCACTCGCCATCCCCGCGGCAATTTCCTCACCCTGCAGGAAGGCGAGGTACCCGACGACATGCACCGCATCCTGCGGATGCTGCTCGCCCGCACCGGCGCCGATTTCGCGGATTACAAGGTCAACACCCTGGAGCGGCGCATCAAGCGCCGCATGGCCATCCACAAACTGGACACCCTGCCCGACTACCTGGCTTACCTGGAAAAATCCGCCAACGAACTGGACTTGTTGCAGCAGGACATCCTCATCTCGGTCACCGCCTTTTTCCGCGACGAGGAGGCGTTCCGCTCCCTGGAAAGCGCGCTGAAGGGTCTCATCGAAAGCAAGAACCCCGGCGACGACATCCGCATCTGGATCGCCGGCTGCGCTTCCGGCGAAGAGCCTTACTCCATCGCCATTCTGCTGGACAGGCTGCTGGGAGCGCGCAAGAGCGAGTTCCACATCCAGATTTTCGGCACCGACCTGGACGAGGACGCCATCCTGCGCGCCAGGAAAGGCATTTATCCGGACAGCAGCATCGCCGAGGTAGACGAAGCCATTTTAGAGCGCTACTTCAGCCGCGTGGAAAGCAGCTTTCAGGTCGTCAAGGGCATCCGGGAGATGGTGGTGTTCGCCAAGCAGAACATGCTCAAGGACCCGCCCTTCTCCAGGCTTGACCTCATCAGTTGCCGCAACGTGCTGATTTATTTCCAGGCACGGGTGCAGAAGCGGCTTTTGCCCATGTTCCATTACGTCCTCAACCCCGGCGGCTACCTGTTCCTGGGCAAATCCGAATCCATCGGCGAGTTCGCCGACCTGTTCGAACCCCTCAACAAGCGCTGGAAGGTATTCCGCCGCAAGGGAACCCTCCCCTCCTCCCAGCAGGGCCTGCAAGACTATTTCCCCACCACCCGCTACCAACCCAACATGGAGGCCTTCAAACCGGAAAAGGCGCCGACCATCAAGGACCTCATCCACTCGGCGATCATGGAGGTCTACAGCCCCTGCGGGGTGCTGATCGACGAGCGCCTGCAGTTGCGTCACGTGCTCGGGGACGTGGATCCCTATCTGCGCCTTCGGCCCGGCGACGCGGACCTCAACATCGTCAACCTGGCCCGGGACGAACTGCGTCTGGACGTGCGCACCCTGGTCTACAAAGCGGCGCGGGAACGGCTGCCCTTGCGCAGCGGAAGGTTGCGCATGCCGGGCAAGGAAGGCGACCGGGCCATCAACATCCATGTGCGGCCGCTGGTGCAGGCCGATCCCGCCAATGGGGCGCTGCTGGTGCTCTTCGAGGAGGACCTGTTACCCAGCGACGTTCCAGCCTTCACCGCGGAAGCGGGTTCGGAAGACCCGCGGCTGAGGGAACTGGAGGAAGAACTGGCCATGACCCGCGAGCGGCTCCAGACCACCGTGGAGGAACTGGAAACCGCCAACGAGGAGCTTCAGTCCCTCAACGAGGAATTGCAGTCGGCCAACGAGGAACTGCAATCCTCCAACGAGGAACTGGAAACCGCCAACGAGGAACTCCAGTCCACCAACGAAGAGCTCACCACCGTCAACGAGGAACTGCAGGTCAAGTCGGCGGAACTGGCCGCGGCCAACACGGACATGGAAAACATCCTCGGCAGCGTCGGCGACCCGCTGCTGGTGGTGGACAAGGATCTCAAGGTCACCCGCTTCACCCCCCAGGCGCGCAAGCTGTTTTCCCTGAGTTCCCTGGACGTGGGCCAGGTCATCACCACCATTCCCTGCAGGCTGGCTCTGCCTACCCTGCGGGACGACCTGCTCAAGGTCATCGACCTGGAAGAGCCTTTGGAGCGCGTCATCGAGAGCAACGGCGTCATTTACCAGATGCGCGTCCTGCCGTATTTTTCCGAACACCAGAACAGCTCCGGGGCGGTGCTGGTGTTCCACGACCAGACCCGTCAATTGCGCACCCAGGAAGAACTGCACGAGAGCGAGGCGCTGCTGCGGGCCATTTTCAACAACGTCCTCTACGGTATCGTCAGCATTACCGAACACGGAATCATCGAGACCTTCAATCCCACGGCGGAACACATCTTTGGCTACTCCGCCAGCGAAGTGGCGGGACTCAACGTCAGCGCCCTCATGCCGGAGCCGATGCGCCACCAGCATGACGACCATCTGACTCGCTACCTCCGGACGGGTGAAGGGTCCATCGTGGGCAAAACCCGCCTGGTGGAGGGATTGCGCAAGGACGGGAGGCGGATCGCGTTGCAATTGACCGTCAGCGAATCGCGGGTGAACGGCCGGCGCGTTTTCATCGGCATGTGCTGCGAGCCGGGCGCCTGCACCATCGTCAAAAGCCCGGCGGCCTCATGAGGCGGGTATGTCGCGCACCCGCTCGCCCGCCGAGCACGGGGAGGATGCATGCGCCGCCTCGGTGACGATGCCGGCGATGCGGAACAACTGCACCGCCGGATAAAGGACCTGGAAGCGCAACTGTTCCAGCACCAGCAGTTGGATGAGCGGCTTCGCGCCACGCTTCAGGAACTCAGCGTTCACCAGGAAGAACTGCGCACCCAGAATGAAGAGCTTCTGGAGATGCAGCGCACGCTGGAAAACTCCCGGCAGAAATACGCCCATCTTTTCGACTTCGCCCCCATCGGCTATCTGGGTCTCAGTCCCCAGGGCATCGTCCGCGAGATCAACCTGACCGGCGCGGAAATGTTCGGCTACCCGCGTGGTCGGCTGCTGGGCAAACCTTTCCTCCTGTATGTGGCGGAAACCGACCACGACGCCTTGGGCCGGCACCTGCGGCGGGTCTTCGGCGGCGAAGAAGCCGTCGTGGAACTGGAACTCTTGCGCCGCGACGCGCCCTCCCTGCCGGTGGAACTCGTGAGCGTTCCCATGCGTGACGATTCCGGGAAACCGGTCGGCTGCCGCTCCACGTTTTCCGACATCACCCGCCGTCGCCAGGCCGAGGACCAGATGCGCCTCGGTACGACGGTGCTGGAGCACATCCCCCAGGGGGTGATGGTCACCGACGCCGAGACCCGCGTTCTCTCCGTCAACCGCGCTTTCGAGCACATTACCGGCTACCGCGGACGGGAAATCCTGGGCCGCACGCCGCGCATCCTCCAGTCCGGCCGCCAGGATCGGGACTTTTACGAACGGATGTGGGCCGGCCTGACCGAAAAAGGGTGTTGGGAAGGCGAAATCTGGAACCGGCGCAAAAGCGGGGAAATCTATCCGGAATGGCTCGACATCCTCACCATCCGCACACCGCACGGCCAGGTGCGCAATTACATCGGAATCTTTTCCGACATCACCCGCCAGGAAGAGGTGCGCCGCCGGCTCCACGATCTGGCCTATTACGACCCCCTCACGGGCCTGCCCAACCGCCACCTGTTCCAGGACCGCCTGCGGCACGCCCTCGCCCAGGCCCGCCGTTACGGCCAGCGGGTCGGGCTGATGTTCATCGACCTCGACCGCTTCAAGCTGCTCAACGACACCCTGGGGCACAACTACGGCGATCTCCTGCTCAAGCATGTCGCCGAGCGGCTCAAGCAATGCATGCGGCAGGTGGACACCGTGTCCCGCATGGGGGGCGACGAATTCACCGTGCTGCTGCCGGGGGTGAAGGAAACCGAAACCAGCGAACTGGTGGCGCAAAAGCTGCTGGCTGCGCTGAACGTGCCGCTCGACCTGGACGGACATTCCTATTACATCGGGGCGAGCATCGGCATCAGCCACTATCCGGACGACGGCGAGGAGCCGGAAATCCTGATCAAGAACGCCGATACGGCCATGTACCAGGCCAAAGGCCAGGGACGCAACCAGTTCCAGGTTTTCGAGGGGACAATGTCGGATGGGTCGTCGGAACGGCTGGGTCTGGAAAACGACCTGAGGCGGGCGTTGGAACGGCGTGAAATCGAAGTGCATTACCAACCGCAGATCGACATCAAAACCGGCGCGCCCTGCGGGGTGGAGGCCCTGATGCGCTGGCGGCATCCGCAACGGGGCTTGGTCGCACCGGCGTCGTTCATCCCGCTCGCGGAAGAAATCGGCATCATCCACGAATTGGGCGACTGGATCCTGCGCCAGGCCTGCGTCCAGATCAGGACCTGGCATGGCCAAGGCATGGACAAGCTGCGGGTAGCCGTGAATCTTTCGCCCCACCAGTTTCTGCTCAAGGACCTGCCCTATCGCATCGGAGCCCTGCTGCGCGAAACCGAACTGGACCCCGCGCAACTGGAGTTGGAGATCACCGAAAGCACCACCATGCCCAATCTGGAGCACAGCATCCGCACCCTGGAAGCGCTGCGGGACATGCAGGTGAAAATCGCCATGGACGACTTCGGCACCGGTTTTTCCTCGCTCAACTATCTTCAGCGCCTGCCCATCCACGCCCTGAAGATCGACCGGGGCTTCGTGGCCGGCATCCCCGACGGCGACGCCACGCTGATCACCCGAACCATCATCCAGATGGCCCGCGGGCTGGGGTTGCGCGTCGTCGCCGAAGGCATCGAAACGGCCGAGCAACTGGCGTTCCTGCAGGCCCAAGGCTGCGATGAAGGCCAGGGCTATTACTTCAGCAAGCCGGTTCCCGCGGCGGAATGCCGTCTTTTCCTCGACCAGCGCGTTGCGCCCGATTCTCCGGGTACCGCTTAAGCGAGCGGAGATTCCCCGTTCCGCTCAATGGCCTAAGCGTTCGGGCTATAATGCGCTCAAAGGGCGGTTTTTCCCGCTTGCGTATTCCCCGAACCGGACTATCGATACCCATGAAGGTCAATGTCGCGCTGATCAAGCTGCTGCAGTTCATCACATTCTCCCTGTTTCTCTTTTCCGCAATGATTTACGAAGGTACGTTCCTGCTCCTGCCCCTGGATGTGCTTTACCAGGTAACGCGCGGCTTGCAGATGCTGGGGGTGCCGTCCGTGCCGGCCTTGGCCGCCGCCTGCGGGGTACTGGCTTATGGGGGCTACGCGCTGTGGAAGCGCGCCAGCCTGTGCGAAGCCGTCGTGGAAACCGGCATGGAACTGTTTCTGTTCGGTACGCGGCAAGTGCGGCGCTTCGACGCTCTGGCCGCGAAGAGCGGCGCCGAAGCGTAACGGCGCTCCGCGTAAACCGGTACAGAATCACGCGGAGCGTCTTCTTCCACCCGTCGCGCACCTACCGAGGGCTCGCAACCATGGCCCAACCCTCTCCGCCCACCGAGCGCAAGCTGGTCGTCGCCATCTCCTCACGGGCGCTGTTCGACCTGGACGAGTCGCACCGGATTTTCGAGACCGAAGGCAAGGAAGCGTTCTGCCGTTACCAGATCGAGCGGGAGGATGAGCCGCTCGCGCCCGGCGTGGCCTTCAACCTGGTCAAGAAGCTGCTGGCGCTCAACGGGGAATTGCCGTCTCCAGTGGTGGAAGTGATTCTCCTCTCGCGCAACAGCGCCGACACGGGGCTGCGCATTTTCAATTCCATCCAGCATCACCAACTGCGCATCGCCCGCGCCGCTTTCACCAGCGGCGATTCGCCCTTCGCTTACGTGGCGGCCTTCAACGCCCACCTGTTCCTCTCCAGCCACGCCCAGGATGTGATCCAGGCCCTCGACGCGGGACAGGCCGCCGCCACCATTCTGTCCTCCAATCCCGACGGCAACCCGTCCGACCAGTTGCGCATCGCTTTCGACGGCGACGCGGTGCTGTTCTCGGACGAATCGGAACGCATTTACAAGACCCAGGGGCTGGACGCCTTCACGGAAAACGAGAAGCTGGCGGCGAAAACCCCGTTGTCCGGCGGGCCGTTCAAGTCGTTCCTCGCCGCTCTGCACCATATCCAGACCCGCTTCGACCCGGAAAAGTCCCCGATCCGCACCGCCCTCATCACCGCCCGCTCCGCCCCGGCGCACGAACGGGTGGTGCGCACCCTGCGCGCCTGGAACATCCGCATCGACGAGGCGCTGTTCCTCGGCGGCATGGAAAAGGGCCCGTTTCTGCACGCTTTCGGCGCGGACATCTTCTTCGACGACCAGAAGGGCCATTGCGAGTCGGCCAGCCCGCACGTGGCGACCGGACACGTGCCGCACGGCGTGGCCAATCAGGTTTCCTGAGCCGGCCGATGAACGACTATCCCCTGGAATTCCGCAATCTCCTCATCGCCCTGGCCCTCGGATTGCTCATCGGGCTGCAGCGCGGCTGGACGGAGCGCGGCGGGGAGGAAGGCTCACGGGTCGCCGGCATTCGTACTTTCGGCCTGATCAGCCTGCTGGGGGCCTTATGGCAGCTCCTTTCCGCCGCCCACGGCCCGCTGACGCTGGCCGTGGCTTTCGGCGCCTTCGCCCTGCTCATCGTGGCCGGCGCCGTGCTGGAAATCCGCGGCAAGAACAACTACAGCATCACCACCCCGGTCGCGGCGCTCGTCGCCTTCGCCCTCGGCGCGCTGGCCATGGCCGGCCATCTGGCGCTGGCGGCAGCCGCGTCGGTGCTCACCACCGTGCTGCTCGGGCTCAAGCCGGTGCTGCACGGCTGGCTGCGCCGCCTGGAGCCGCGCGAACTGAACGCGACGTTCATGCTGCTGCTGATTTCCGTGGTGCTGTTGCCGGTGCTGCCCGACCGCACCTTCGACCCCTGGCAAGCGCTCAATCCCTACAAGATCTGGTGGATGGTGGTGCTCATCAGCGCCATTTCCTTTTCCGGCTATTTCGCCATCAAGACCGTCGGCGCCGGCCGGGGCATCCTGCTGACCGGCCTGTTCGCGGGCCTGGCGTCTTCGACGGCGGCGACCCTGAGCCTGTCCCGGCTGGCCAAGAAGCACCCCGCGCTGCACCGCCTCGCCGCCGCCGGCGTGTGCGCCGCCTCGGCGACCATGTTTGTGCGCATGCTGCTGGTGGTGGGATTCGTCCAGCCCGCGCTGCTCAAGCCATTGGCCGCACCGCTGCTGGCCATGGCCGGCGTCGGCTACCTCTCCCTGTACTGGCAGCTGCGCGGCTGCTGCGACGAACTGGAAGAGGAAGCCATGCTGCTGGTCAATCCCTTCGAATTCGGCGTGGCGCTGCGCTTCGGGGCGCTGCTGGCCGTCATCCTGCTGCTGACGCGCGTCCTCGCCGACCGCTACGGCAGCGCGGGGCTTTACCTGCTGGCGGGGATCTCGGGCATGAGCGACGTGGACGCCATCACCCTCTCCATCGCCCCGCTGGCCGGCGAGTCGCTGGGCATGGACACCGCGACCTACGCCATCGTGCTGGCGTCGGCGGCCAATACCCTGGTCAAGGGACTGCTGGCCGCCTTCATTGCGGGCGGGACGATGGCGCGCGTCGTGGGCGGGGTGTTTACGCTCTCCATTCTTGCCGGCGCGGCTGCTCTGGCGGTCAATGAATTGATTTGAGTTCCAGACGGAGCACCAGCCCACCGGGGGTCAGCTCTTCAACCGAATCCAATAGCAGACCCGCCTGACGGCAGTTCTCCACGGTGCGGCGGTTGATGTTCGCGCCCACCAGCCGCACTACGAGCGGATTGAGACGATCCATGCACCACCCCAGAACGGGTTGCTCGCTGCGCACGTGTTCCAGCAGGAAAATCCTGCCGCCGGGCTTCAGCACCCGTTTCAGTTCGCGCAAGCCGGCGACCGGATCGGGCACGGAACAGAAAACGAAGGTGCCGACGACGGCGTCGAAGCTGCCGTCCGGAAACGCAAGTTGCTGGGCATCCATCTGGGACAGGGAAACTTCAGCCCCAAGTTGCTCCTTACGCTTCAGCGCGCGCCACAACATGCCCGCACTCAGGTCGACGGCCGTCACCGCCGCGCCCGGTGGGTAGTGGGGCAGGTTTTTTCCGGTGCCGACGCCGATTTCCAGCACCCGCCCGGGCGGAACCCTGGCCCACAAGGCGTGCCGCCAGGGCCGGAAACGCCTTTCCATCAGGGCTTCGAGCGCGTCGAAGCAGAAGGCGATCCGGTCGTAGCGGCGCTGGGTGGTGCGGGTGGCGTCTTCTGCGGACATGCGGTCGTTCATCCGAAAGGCCAAGGGGCTATTCGCCGAGGAGGTGCAGGACCACCTCCCGGCGGTGCCCCGCGGTGCGATGCTCCCACAGATAAATCCCTTGCCAGGCGCCGAGGGCGAGCCGGCCGTCGAGGAGAGGAATGGAGAGCTGGGTTTGGGTCAGTGCGGTGCGCACGTGGGCAGGCATGTCGTCGGAACCTTCCAGAGTGTGTTCGAAAAGCGGGGCGCCGTCCCGAACCAGGCGCGCGAAGAAGCGTTCCAGGTCGGCGCGCACGTCGGGGTCGGCGTTTTCCTGGATAAGCAGGCTCGCCGAGGTGTGGCGGCAGAAGACGGTGAGCAGGCCGTTCCGCAGGGCGCTGTCGCCCACGAACTGGCGCACCGCGTGGGTGAAGTCCGTGAGGCCGCGGCCGCGGGTGGCGAGGGCGAGGGTTTTGCTGGTGGAAGCCAAAGCCATGGGAATACCGGACGCAGGTGGGTCGGAGTGAGGATTGTGGCCGTCCCGGCCGGACCGTTTCAAGTTTTATCCCGCCGCCGGCGCTGGAACCGCACCCGTCCGCGCGGTTACCATCCGCCCCGCATCCGGAACACCTTCGAAAACGCCATGAAAATCCTGTACCTCCACGGCTGGCATTCGGTCCCTTTCGGCGTCAAGCCCGCCTATCTCATCGAACACGGCCTGGAATTGATCCAGCCCGCGCTGCCCGACGACGACTTCGATGCGGCGGTGCGCCTCGCCCAGGAAGCATTCGACACGCAGCCTCCGGCCATCGTGGCGGGCTCCAGCCGCGGTGGGGCCATCGCCATGAACCTCCGCTCGGGCGATGCCCGGCTGGTCCTGCTCTGTCCCGCCTGGAAACGCTGGGGAACGGCGCGGACGGTCAAGCCCGGTACGCGGATTCTGCACGCCCGCGAGGACGACGTCGTGCCATTCGCCGACAGCCTGGAGCTGCTTGAGAACAGCGGCCTGCCCGAGTCCAGCCTGATCACGGTCGGTCACGAACACCGCCTGGCCGATCCGGAATCCCTGCAGGCCCTGCTGTCGGCGTTGCAAGGGTAACTAACTCAAGGCCTCTCCCGCTCAGGACTCCGTTTCCCGCCGGTACACGTCCTCGAAACGCACAATGTCGTCCTCGCCCAGATAGGCGCCGGACTGGACCTCGATGAGATGCAAGGGAATCTGGCCGGGATTTTCCAGCCGGTGCTTCACGCCCAGGGGGA